>Ga0180438_10000126_pt1 | contig 158235 bp, 144 predicted proteins | sample SS_ome_12_FD_132455 | JGI IMG/M metagenome (GOLD analysis project Ga0180438, IMG submission 132455) | Hypersaline lake sediment archaeal communities from the Salton Sea, California, USA - SS_3_D_2 metaG | ecosystem: Environmental > Aquatic > Non-marine Saline and Alkaline > Hypersaline >... | reverse complement strand
GGTCAAAAGCCGCCGCGCCCAGGTGATGAAGCTGCTGGCTCTCCGTCACGCCGTACAGGTACTCGTCGACGTCCATCGTCGCGTAAGGCTGCGGCTGCCACGCCGCCGCCTCGCCGCGCGCCACCGCCGCCAGGTCGGCAGGATCGAAGAACAAGATCTGCCCCACGAACCCCGTGCTCCACCAGCCCCGCCCTGGGTCCGGGCACGCTTCGGGGTAGGGGGGTTCCCACACCGTGCCGTCGTAGCACCCATACCAGCACTCGCCCGTCCCCTTCGTCCCCACGAACACCACCGCCGACTTCTCCCCCGCCGTCAGCCACGCCGCCCCGCTCCACTCGTCGGAGTGGTGGTAGTCGTTCATCTCCGGCGAGCCTTCCTCGTAAACGTTTCCGTAAAGCAGCAGCGGTATCGCCTCCAACGTGCTGCCCGGCGCGGGCGGGTTGCCCTCGTTCCACGGTCCAAAGACGAAAATCGTCGGCCCGTACGCCCCCTGCCCGCCATCCCGGAAGCGACCCGTCGCCAGAGACAGCCCCGGCGTGTTGGCCTCGGCCCATTCCGCCGGGATCGCAAAGAGGTAGTCGGTCGTCACGTAGTTCGAGTATCCTCCAATTAGCCACGCCCCCGCCGTCTGCGGATTCGACAGGTCCAACTCGCTCCAGCCGTGCGTAGCGCCCGTGTCGACCTCCCCCATGTGCTGGTGCCACCCGAAGTACAGCTTACCCGTCGTCTGCTCGCCCTGCGGCGGCAAATACTCCAGCCCCACGCGCGGAATCTCGAACTCGCCGAACAGGTCCCCCCGGATATTCTGGAATTCCTGCAAGGTCGTGGCCGTGTTCAACTCCTCCACGTTCTTGCTGGCCGAGATCACCGGGGCCGGGATGCTGATCTCCGACACGTACTGGTTCCAGTTATGGCCCGTGCCGAACAACGAGCCGGGCGTGCCGTCCTCCGCCCCGCCGGGGTCGCCCTCCGGGTAATACGTCAGCGATTCCCCGCTCCACGCCCAGTCGAACTCAACCGGCCCGTCCGGCAGCCGGAACGCCCCCTGGTAAACCAGATCCTCCGGCTGGATCACCGCCTCCGGGTCGTACGGCGGCAGCGTCCCCGCCTCCTCCCGTTCAGGCGCGGGCTGGTCGGGCGGCCCCTCCGCGACAGCCTCCTCCGCGACAGCCTCCTCGGCAACAGGCGCACCCGCCTCCTCTTCGCTGCTCACACCAGACACCAGCGGCGCGACGCTGCACGTCAAACTGCTCGCCAGCACCGCCCCGGCCAACACGAGTGCCATCTTCCGGCCCATCTTCAACCTCCTTGCTCCTGAAGGCTTCACCCCCGACTCACACCGGTCACCCCCATTCTATCAGAAATACGATTCGCACACTCTCCCGGCCTGCCCGCCCGCCTTCTCCTACCGGCCCCACCCAAAGAAACCTTCGACAATCAAAGACAAAGTCGCGCGAAGCCGGAGCGTGGTGCCCACCCGTCTGCGACGCCTGGATTGACGGGCCAGACTTGACTATGTACAGGAAGAAGCCCATACTGAGCGTGTGCTATTCCCCGACCTCGTGCTCCGCTGCCATTTACCAGCATCGCGCCCTTTCGCTGTCGGGGTAGGGGGGGGTTCGCTTTAGCTCTGAGATCCCCATTTCAGTAAGTGACCCTCTCCAGTTCACAGTTGCAGATGAAGCCTGTTTGGGAAAGCAGAACGCACAGCCGGTTTGCAGCCTTCCCGTTACTCGGCGAGCGTACTGACTACAAAACTCCAAACCCGATATCGGTGGTGTTGAATGAGTGACACAGGGAAGACAGAAGCACAACTCGTCGAAGAGCTGGAGAAGCTTCGCGTCCGAGTTGCAGAGTTGGAGCAGGCTGAAGCCGGGCGCAGCCAGGCGAAAGAAGAGCTGAAAACGTCCGACCTCCGTTTTCGGTCGTTGATCGAGCAAACCACCGATGCCGTATATTGCTATGAGTTTGACGCTGCCATTCCAACCGATCTCCCTGCCGAGGAACAGGTGAAGCTGATGTGCGACTGCACTCTCGTGGAGTGCAACGATGTCTGCGCAAAATCATATGGCAACGATCGGGCGGAGGACGTTGTCGGGCGAAAGCCATGCGAGCTCTTCGGAACCACCCCAGGAAGCCTGGACACACTGTTTGCAGCTTACGTCCAGGGTGGCTATCGAATCGTTGACAGAGAGAGCGTCGAGAACCTGGAGGATGGAACCGAGCGCCACTACCTCTATAACGGTCATGGCGTCGTAGAAGATGGCAGACTCCTGCGAGTGTGGGGCTCATTTCGAGACATCACTGGGCGCAAGCGGGCCGAGGAGGCACTGGCCCTACTGGACCAGGCGCGGGCCGCGTTGGCCCGCGAGCTGGATCTATCGAAAACTATTCGCACTATCGTCGAGGCTATCGCCACCACGTTTGGCTATTCGTTGGTCGCCCTTTACCTCGTCGAGGGCGATGAGTTGGTGCTCCAGCACCAGGTGGGCTACGCCCAGTCGATAGCCCGAATCCCGATAACCAGAGGCATCATGGGCCGCGTCGTGCGTACCGGTAAGCCCGTGCTGCTCGAAGATGCGAGCGCCGATCCCGAGTTCCTGGCTGCCATTGAGGGGATTGTCTCGGAGGTCTCTATTCCCCTGTTCGATGAAGGCAAGGTTGCGGGTGTTCTCAATGTGGAGAGCACGCAACAGCGCAGGCTTACAGAAACAGACCTGCACCTGATGACGGCCCTGAGTGAGCATGTCAGTATCGCCATTGAACGGGCACGACTCTACACAGAGGTCCGGGACAGAGCGGCCCGGCTGGAACTCATCACGCAGATTGCCCAGAGAACGACTGCCATCCTGCCGCTGGATGACTTGCTTCAAGAAGCGGTCAACCTCATAAGAGACGCCTTCGGCTATTACAACACCGCCCTCTACCTCGTCGAAGACGACGAGATCGTTCTCAGGGCGGCGACGGGGGAGGCCGCGCTGCCCATGATCGGCCACTTCACGCTGCCCATTGGATCCAGCAGCATTACCGGCTGGGTCGCTGAAAGCGGAGAACCCTTGCTTGTCCCGGACGTGAGCAAGGAGCCGCGCTTCTGTTACGTGGAGGCCGCAAAGGACACGATGTCCGAGATGACGGTACCCATCAAATTGAAGGATATCGTCATCGGCGTGTTGAATGTGGAAGAAGACAGACTCAACGCCTTCTCCAGGGCCGACCTCCGCACGATGCAGACAATCGCCGGTCAACTGGCCGTCGTCGTCGAGAATGCGGGACTCTACGGAGGGATTCGCCAGCGCGCTCATCAGCTAGAGGCGCTGCGCCGGGTCACGCTGGACATCAGCGCCCAACTGGACCTCAATTCGCTGCTCAACGCGCTGCTCGAAAACGCCCTCAAACTACTGGGCGCGAAGACGGGCGGCATTTACCTTTACTGCCCAGAGCGCGATGTCCTTGAGCGGACGGTGAGCATCGGCGAGGGTCTTCCACCCTTGGGCACGGAACGTCGCCGTGGCGAAGGGCTTACCGGCAAAGTGTGGCAGAGCAGCAAACCGATCATTGTAGACGACTATCGAGAGTGGAAAGGACGCTCGCGAACGCACACGGGTTATGCCTGGACATCCTCCTTGGGTGTGCCCATCAAGTGGGGCGAAGAACTCGTGGGTGTCATCAACGCCGGAGCAGCCTCAGCGTGCGCTTTCTCGAAAGACGATGCGCGCCTGCTGAGCCAGTTCGCCGACCAGGCCGCCGTCGCCATTCAGAACGCGCGGCTATACGAGGAACTCGAAGCCCGTGGCGAGTTCCTGGAGCAGGAGGTTGAGAAGCGCACGGCAGAACTCAGGGCCGCCAACGAACACCTGCGAGCCCTCGGTCGCCTGAAAGACGAGTTCGTCTCCAATGTCTCCCACGAACTGCGCACGCCCATCTCCAATCTCAATCTCCACCACGGGCTGCTGAGAAGCAATCCAGGCAAAAGCGAGGCCTATCTCGCTACGCTGGAACGGGAAACCAAGCGGCTGGAGCGCATCATCGAAGACCTGCTCCAACTGTCGCGCATGGATCAGGGATATGCAGCCATCAGCCTGTCCCCGGTTGATCTCAATACGCTGGCCGAGCGGTATGTCGACGACCGTCCCCTGCTGGCCGAGAGCCGGGGCCTCAGGCTGACCCTTGACCAGCAGCCAGACCTGCCACTGGTGCAGGCCGACGAGGGGCTGCTGGGTCAGGCACTGAGCATCCTGCTCACCAACGCGCTCAACTACACTCCCTCCGGCGGCCAGGTCGTAGTCAGCACGCACCTGCGCGAAATGGAAGGGAAACTGTGGGTCGGGCTCAGTGTCAGCGACACCGGGCCGGGCATTCCCCCCGCCGAACAGGCGCGCCTGTTCGAGCGCTTCTTCCGTGGCGAAGCAGGTCGTGAGTCCGGCACCCCCGGCACCGGCCTGGGCCTCGCCATCGTCAAAGAGATTGTGGACCGGCACAAGGGCCAAACCGAGATCGTCAGCGAAGGCGTGCCAGGAAAAGGTGCCACCTTCAGCATCTGGACGCCAGCAGAGGAATAAACCTCGCCACAGCCACAGACCCCACCCTGTGCTGGACTACACGACTCCCCCCGCTGAATTCGAGGATCAGAACCTCTACTCTCCAAAAAGCGTCCGTCAAAACGGGGCAATTGGCAGGGATCACCTCACCTGAACCCAACCGGTCTGGCGTAGGGGCACGGCAGCGCGAAGCCTCCTATGCGTAGCGTAGGACGCCGTGCCCAAGACCCGTGTCAACATACCCGCCTTCTCCAGCCATCGTCACCCAAAGTAACCTCAACGTTCCACCCTCGATAACTGGACATACCTGGGCTGTCCTGCTATCTTAATATTGGGTGAATCCGAGTCAAACATGCTGGATAGGTATATGTATGGTGGGCGCAAGGTGGAGTGATGACCATACAACGAGCAAGGAACCAGCGTGACGTAGAGAGGCCATCTGCCTGGAGTCCAATGGTGGCGGTCACTGCCCGTCTTCTTCTCTATACTCTAACGCTGCTATCATTCGTCCAGAATTGGCTACCCCTGCCACCTTGGTTGGCTGCATTAGCCGCTAACGCTACAGCTCAAATAGTAGTCTCTCTACTTGAGAGATTCGCGACCGGTGACCGTGTACCTGAGGTGGTTCGCAGGCAAGTTCAGTTGGCGTTGGAGATTCAACGTGTCAGTCAAAAGGTGGCAGAAAACCAACGTCTACTTGGCGGAGTTTACCGACGTTTAGATGTTATCGGGTTCGACTCTCAGCAGACCCAACGCCTACTTGAACGACTTGTGCATTATCAAGAGCGTGTGGCTGTTCTTTCCGCTTTTCCACGACCGACACGCGCTCCGCGTTATGGTTTGCCATTAGTTGGCCGCGAATCAGATCTTCGATGGTTGAGAGAGAATGCGGCAAATGACTTACTGCTTATCGGCCAGCCCGGCTCAGGAAAGACTTTCCTTCTGCAGCATCTACGGTGGGAGGAGGAAGGTCGTTATTTTGTCATTGGCCGAGACCACACTGACATTGCTAATGCCATACGTGCACTCCAGCCCCGAGTTCTCATTGTGGATGATGCCCATACAGATGATGGGTACGAATTGCTCAGGGACTTGCTCCAATTGCGCGCTGAGTTGCAGGCGCAATACTCAATCATCGCCACTTGTTGGCCAGGGACAGATAGAAGTATCAGGTTATTGCTGGGCCTGTCCGAAAATGCCGTTCACAATCTCGACCCACTTGAACGTGACCTAATAGTTGAAGTCGTCAATGCAGCAGGCATACACCGGCCAGTCGACCTTGTGCGAGAGATTGTCAACCAGGCAGCGGGCCTACCTGGCCTGGCCGTAACTCTTGCCAACCTGTGCCTGCAAGGCGACATTCGTCAGGTGGTGCTTGGCGAAGCCTTGGCGAGATCCGTCAGCGAGTCTCTCGAGAACTGGGTTGGGGAAGATGCGACAAGAATCCTTGCCGCTCTTGCTGTTGGCAGTGACTGGGGGATGCCGCTGGAGCATGTCGCTGCAGTGCTTGAGAGCAGTCGCGGTGAAATCGTGCATATCGTCGCGAGTCTTGCTGCTGGTGGTGTCGTTCACTTTCTTGGCGGGCAGGCAGAACACCTTGCGGTTCGCCCTCGTGCGTTGCAGTATGCTCTGATTCGCGACGTATTCTTCGGTGAGCCTCTCCCACAGCTTACGACAAGTGACCTCTACCAGTTACTTCGAGAGGCTCCCCATGCACCGAGTGCTGCGCGAGCGATCATCGGCTCGGCTAGACTTGGCGCAGATGTTCCGTTCGAACTGCTCACTACACTCGTCCAGGGCACATACGAGCCGGAAATCTGGCGCGCTTTCGCATCCCTTGGACGAGAACATGCCAATTGGGTAATCGCCAATCACCCTGACAGGCTGCTGGATATTGCTGTTCCGGCGTTGCATCATGATTCTGACACAACCATTCGCCTACTGTTGGAACGAGCAATAGGGGACGACGGACGAGTGAGTTCGACCGTTGATCATCCGCTCCGAATTCTGCAGGATTGGGTCCAGAGGCCCGGGGACCCTGTTGGTAGGCGTTCAATACTCCTGAGAAACGTGCGGGGATGGCTCCTCGAAGGTGGAGACGTGTGGGTTGGATTGATGGCACTTAGATCAGTCCTCTCTCCAGCCGTTGAGTATGTATCGGTAGATCCCGGTCTCGGTCGGACGGTCACGTTCCATCACGGATACTTGAGACCGGAACACTTGAGGGCTGTTCAAGACCTCTGGTCGGAAGTACACGAGTTGCTAAGCGAAATAGCAACCATCGACTGGCGACCCATTCGTGAGGTAGTTACTGCGTGGGCATATCCGGGAAGAATGTTCCCGCAGGTCTCATCCGATACTGCCGAGTTAATGCAAGCGTTTGCTAGGCGGATGCTGTCCGATCTTGTTCAACTCGCCAGTGACCATCCTGGCGTCCTCCACTGGGCCAGTCAAGTTGCCGAGCACCTTGAATTGAAGATCAATATACCACTCGACTCGATGTTTGAAACACTTTACCCACCCGACCCTTGGCCCTCCGATTGGCGTGACAACCACGAGCGATGGATAGCTGCAATGCGTGAACTGGCTGGACGTCTGCATACCTCAAGCCCTGACGAGACACTCGCACGAATAGTCTCTATTGAGCGGGCAGCGCGAGATGTAGACATTCGCCAACCACGAATGACTGACGCCCTCTACCGTGAACTCGCAGAGAAGGTGGATTCCCCGATAGCCTGGTTGCGTGCTGGCATGCGCCACAACCTGACCTCCGAGTTTGGAATTCCGTTCCTGCAAAAAGCGATGGAACTGGACGAACCAGGATGGATAGACTTGGCCATGTCCCTACTAGATGACCCCAATCAGAAATGGACGGTCATTTCGCTCATCTTGCCCTTGCCGGACCCGCCGGAAGAACTGCTGGAGAAGACAATGAGCAGCTTGGCGGGTGTTGCCCCAAGTCTGGAAATACTTTTTTACAGAAACGTTTTGCCTGAACGAACAATGAGGATGTTGCTCAACCATTCAGACCCAGAGATCGCCTGCACGGCAGCCTGGGGCGAATGGCACGCAGAACCGGAGGGTTCCGTGAGATCCTCTCTACAAGTAGAGTGGCGAGGCGCTATCCTTGGGTGGACAAGTGAAGATGCTGGTAGGCGAGATTATCAGCTAAGTGAAATACTTCTAACCGACCCGCCCCTTGCCTTCGACTGGCTGTCAAAGCAGCTGAGTGAGGGGCACTTTGACTATCTTCGATTAGACAGGCTCTTCAAAGAGATCGTGACAAGCCTCGACGTTGAATCGCGCAGGCGAATATTGCACCAGATCCCTCTGACAATCGATACCAGAGAAATGATACGAGATGTGGTGGGAGACAATCTCGATATGTACCGAGAACTATTGACTACAGCGCATCTGGAACCATACCATCTTGCGCCGTTGGGAGGACATCCAATTGGCGCTTGGGTCGAGAAAGCTCTACTGGCGCACGAGGCTGGGCACAATCCAGAGCGAATCGCAGGGGCATGTTTTAGCTTCGGTATGGCTTGGTCGGGAAACGAGTCTGCAATGTGGCAGCAATGGATTGACGAATTCGCAGAACTCTGTAACCATCACGACGGGCGCGTACGCGTTGCAGGTGAAACTGGACGTTCCTATGCACTGGAGCGACAGCGGCAAGCACTGGCGGGCGAACGACACGACGCGATCTACGGAGATCGTTATTAGACGTTCGTCCATTAAGGTCCCCATCCCCCGTCGAAGAACAACCAAATCCGTGTTAATCCGTGTCCATCCGTGTCCCATTCCCCAGGCTCGCCGGAGGCCGCTGCCCGCTGCCGCCTGCGACAAAAAACGACACGAGACGACAAAAATCTGTCCCGCCGTTGAACAAAACCGCCCCAAACCGCACTTTCTCGCGCGAATCCGACACTTTCGGACGTCAAAACCGGCCATTCAGCGGCCAGTTGTAGGTCGTTCTCGGCCCAAGACGGGCGAAAGTGGCCCGCAAATGTGCCACTTTTTACGCGTAATTACGCATGGACTCCCCCCCTGACTGGTTCACTTTCCGGCCACCCCCAGATCCCCCTTCCGGTTTACAAAATCCCCCCAACCAGTAGAATTGAGTGGGTGCCATCACCACCCACTATCCATCGACCCCCGGTTCCGGAGGCTGAACGCATGGCAAAAAAGAAACCCATCGTCTATCCCTACATTCCCAACTCCTCGCCCGCCACCAAGCAGCAAATGCTCGACGAGGTACAGGCGGCCAGCGCGGACGAACTCTACCACACCATCCCCCCCGAACTCCGCTTCCAGCGCGAACTCGATCTACCCGCCCCCTTCCTCTCCGAGGTTGAACTGAAGCGGCACGTCCAGGGCCTCCTCTCGCGAAACGTCACCAGCCAGCAAGTCCTCAACTTCCTGGGCGCGGGCTGCTGGCAGCACTACGTCCCCGCCATCTGCGACGAGGTGAACCAGCGCGGCGAGTTCCTCACCGCCTACGCGGGCGAACCCTACGAGGACCACGGGCGCTTCCAGACCCTCTGGGAATACGCCAGCATGATGGGCGAATTGCTCAACATGGACGTGGTCAACGTGCCCACCTACGACTGGCTGCAAGCGGCAGCCACCTCCATCCGCATGGCCGCCCGCCTGACCGGGCGGCGCGAGGCCCTGCTGGCCGCCACCACCGGCCCGGAGCGCCTCTCAAAGATCGTGGACTATTGCAAGCCCGAAATCGCCATCCGGCTGGTGGACTACCGCCCCGCCACGGGCGAGATGGGCCTCGACGCGCTGCGCGCCGCCATCTCCGACCAGACCGCCGCCGTCTACTTCGAGAACCCGTCGTTCCTCGGCTTCATAGAGACCCAGGGCGCGGAGGTCGCCGCCATCGCCCACGAACACGGCGCGGTGTGCGTCGTCGGGGCCGACCCCATCAGCCTGGGCGTGCTCACCCCCCCGGCGGACTACGGTGCGGACATCGTCTGCGGCGACATCCAGCCGCTGGGCATGCACATGAATTACGGCGGTGGGCAGGCGGGCTACATCGCCACCCACGACAAAGAGGAATACGTGATGGAGTATCCCTCGCGCCTGTTCGGCATCGCCCCGACCAACACCCCCGGCGAGTACGGCTTCGGCGACGTGGCCTACGACCGCACCTCGTTCGCCGTCCGCGAGGAGGGCAAGGAGTTCATCGGCACGGCCACCGCGCTGTGGGGCATCACGGCGGGCGTGTATCTGGCCCTGATGGGCCCGCAGGGCATGGCCGATATCGGCGAGAACATCATGCTGCGCTCGCGCTACGCCGCGCAGAAGCTGGACGCCATCGCCGGGGTGCGCGCGCCGGTCTTCGAGGGGCCGCACTTCAAGGAGTTCGTGGTGAACTTCGACGATACCGGCAAGACCGTCGGCGAGATCAACGCCGCGCTGCTGGAGGCGGGCATCTTCGGCGGCAAGGACCTGAGCGCAGACTTCCCGGCCTTGGGCCAGAGCGCGCTCTACGCCGTGACCGAAATCCATTCCCAGGCCGACATCGACAGGCTGGCCGGGGCGCTTGAGGAGGTGGTGCAGTGAGCGACATCATCAGCGACGCACGGTTCACAGACGGGCAACCCAATCTGAGGCGCTTCCACCAAGCCAAGTGGGACGAGCCGGTCATCTTCAAGCTGAGCACCCCCGGCGAGCGCGGCATCCTGCTGCCGGAGGTCGAGGAAGGCATAAGGTCCGAGGTGGGGGACGTGCTGGCGACGCTGCCGGAGGGCATGCGGCGGGCCGAACCGCCCGCGCTCCCGGAGATGGCCCAGCCCCGCGTGCTGCGTCACTTCCTGCGGCTCTCGCAGGAAAACCTGGGGGCCGACCTGAACGTCGAAATCGGCCAGGGGACCTGCACGATGAAGTACAGCCCCAAGGTCAACGAAGAACTGGCTCGCTCGCCGCAGGTGTCCGAACTGCACCCGCTTCAGCCGGAAGAGACGGTGCAGGGCATCCTGGAGATCATGTACCGCCTGGAGCAAATCCTCAAGGAGATATCCGGCCTGGATCGCTTCTCACTGCAACCGGGGGCAGGCTCGCAGGCCATCTACACCAACGTCTCCATCATCCGGGCCTACCACGAGGCGCGCGGCGAGGGCGACCAGCGCGACGAGATCATCACCACGATCTTCTCGCACCCCTCCAACGCGGCCTGCGCCAAGACGGCGGGCTACAAGATCGTCACGCTGTATCCCGACGAGAGGACAGGCTATCCCACCGTCGAGGCGCTCAAAGCCGCCGTCTCCGAGCGCACCGCCGCCCTGCTGATCACCAATCCAGAGGACACCGGCATCTTCAACCCGCACATCGCTGAGTTCGTGGACGTCGTGCACGGGGTAGGGGGGTTATGCTCCTACGATCAGGCCAACGCCAACGGCATCCTGGGCATCGTGCGCGCCAGGGAGAGCGGTTTCGACCTGTGCCACTTCAACCTGCACAAGACCTTCTCGACGCCGCACGGCTGCGGCGGCCCGGGGGGCGGCGTGACAGGCGTGCGCGAGGAACTGGCGAAGTACCTGCCGGTCCCCACGGTGGAGTTCGACGGCGAGCGATACACTCTGGACTACGACCGCCCGGACAGCATCGGCAAAGTGCGGTCCTTCATGGGGGTGGCCGGGGTGGTGCTGCGCTCGTACGCGTGGGTGATGGCCCTGGGCGCGGAGGGCCTGCGCGAGGTGGCCGAGGTGGCCGTGCTGAACAACAACTACCTGCTGACCAAGATGCTGGAGATACGCGGCCTGACCGCGCCCTACGCCGAGGGCCAGCGCCGCATCGAGCAGGTGCGCTACAGTTGGGAGCAGTTGTTCGAGGACACCGGCGTCTACTCCGAGGAAATCGGGGACCGGGCGGCGGATTTCGGGCTGCAATACTGGACCAGCCACCACCCGTTCGTGGTGCCGGAACCGACCACCCTCGAACCGACGGAGACACCCTCCAAGGGCGACCTCGACGAGTATCTGGCCGTGATGCGCCACATCGCCGACGAAGCGTACAGTGACCCGGAGGTCGTCAAGACGGCACCGCATCGCAGCTCGACGCACCGGGTGGAGGACCACCACGCCCTGGACGACCCGGCGCGCTGGGCCGTGACCTGGCGAGCCTTTCTGAAGAAGCACGGCACGTAGCATTCAACGCCACGCGGGTGTGCTCAACGTGGTAGTGATGAGGGCACCGGTGCCGTGCCCCTACGAACACAGAAGGGGGAATTGCCGGATGCAGCACTGAGCTGCAACCTAGGTTGTCACGAAGCGCGCACGAAACCGGTGTGGTGATTCGCGCGCGCTTCTCCTTTGCTGCAGTTTAGCCCTTTCTCGAGACTGGAGTTTTGTCTTTTTCGCTCGTTTTGGCGAAACCCCAGTGGACTACTCTAACGGCGAAAGTGCAGTAGATAATGAGGTTTCACCAAATCCACCCGCAGAGGGTTGTACGGATAGGTTCCTGCTGCCAACACGAGGAGGAGCGCACCCATACCTTTGGTTGGTTGCCTCAACTAGGCAAAACAGCTGTCGAAGCTGATCGATCTGTCTGCTAACCAGTTCGGCCAAGCCTTCTGAAGAGCTCGACTACGGTGGATATCGCACCTGGGACCAAGGGGATGACTGCAGTCAAGCTCAACCCTCTTACTTGAGGGATTGTGAACGGCAAAGTGGGAAACGTCTCTTCGATCAACGTGTATCTGCGCTTTAGTTCGACCAGCCCCTCACTTTGAGATTGTAACGTTGCCTCATTTTGCATGGTGCCCAACTCTTGTTGGGACTCTGCGAACAACCGGTTAAAAGCATCAGCGACAGTTTGAAGCTCTCGTTTCTTTGCAGCCATCATGACTCTTCTCGCCTCGATGATTGGTGTCAGCACCAACAAGGGCCCCAACGCGATATACACGGCATAGTTGCCTACTGAAATCATGTTGAACCCAGGGGCCTGACCAAAGAGAACCGGTGAGAAGACCATAGTATTGACCCAGAGCCCCACATAGAGAACCAAGGAACCCACCGTGATGGCGAATCTGCCTAAGGGTCCAAGTCCACCAGCACCGTCACTGTGTAGAGGATGCACATTTGTCCTGAACTCACGGAATGTTGTGTTAAAGGCGAAAGTAATGACTATTTCGCGCAAAGCAGCTACTATGATCGCATAGGTTGAGATTACGAGGGGTGGAAGATAGAAGATGTAGTATATCCACTCATACACGATAAACCAGTAGGGCAAGCCCGCAGCTCTGTCTTTGTAGGCTCCGATAGTGAAGAACACGTAACCGCCAAGCGTAACAATCGTGGCGAGAATCTTTTGCCAAGGAAAACTACACCCTCTTACCAGTCGAAGTTGCAGGAACTCTGCAAGTGAGTTCCATTGATCTGTATCAAGCGGCTCACCGATTACCTCATTGCGTAAGAGTTCTGAATAGACCGTGGGCACATTTGCAAGTTGCCAGCTATAGAACCACCAAATGATTGCTGTGAACAGGACGACAATAATTGCGTTTATGAGTTCGTGTTCTTTGAGGCCGAAATACTCCCCACCGTATGTCCGCCTGATGTATGTTTCTGCCAATGGAAGGAAGACTGAATAGTATGCCAACGGGATTAGTCCCACCTTCAAAGGGGATAGTCTCAGTTTGCGCAGAAGAAATCTCCCCAAGACGTCATTTCGATACAGAATGTCCGAGGCTATCATGCCGAAATCCTTCCACGGAATTAGCGGAACTCGCCTATCCTAGCTTCTGGATCTACGCCTCAGGATAAGGCAGCTTCAAACAGAGCGCAATTCGCCTCAGGCTGGCCACTCGACTTTCGCCGTTAGAGCAGTCCAGTTTTGAGCACGGGCAAAGCTGGCGTAGACTGACGAAGTGCCAATCGATCGTCAGGAATGCGTCATACTCAAGACCATCGCCGATGTATTGGCCCGCTTCACCCTGGCACCCTCACATTGCGCCCCGCACTGGCGGCTGGTTATCTCGCTCAGGCAAACGTCAAAGCGGCGACAGCACTAAGATGTCCCGTGCGCGCCATTGTATGCCATCGACCTGCTTTGGAGAAAGGTAGCACCTATGCCGACTTCTCGTTTTTCGGTCGCAGGTGTTCGACGACATGGCGAAACAGGACGCACAGTTAATCGCAAGGGCGGGTTGTTTTCCTGTGGGATTGGCTCTATCCTGTGTAGATACGCGTATCTGGTGGTGGGTTGAGGAGAAGGATGGCATGGGACAGGCACGCTGCAAGACCGGCGGGACGTGGCCATGAGCACCCCGCAGCGCATCGGGCGCTATCACATCCAGGGCGAGTTGGGACGCGGCGGGTTAGCTGTCGTCTACCGCGCCCACGATACCCGCGCCAACCGGGAAGTCGCGTTGAAAGTGCTGCCGCGCGACTTCATGCAATCCCCCAGTTACCGCGTCCGGTTCGAGCGGGAGGCCAAAGCCATCGCGGCTCTCAAGCACCCGGCCATCGTCCCGGTGTACGACTATGGCGAGGAAAACGTGCTGTTCTATATCGCCATGCGCTACATGCGAGGCGGGGCGCTGCCGGGCCGGATCGCCGGTGGCCCGCTGCCCGTGGCCGAGGTGACGCGGATCCTGGGGCGCATCGCCCCGGCGCTGGATCACGCGCACGGCCAGGGTGTCTTGCACCGCAACCTGCGCGCAGGCAGCGTCCTGTTCGACGAAGAGGGCGAAGCCTATCTGTCGGACTTCGGGATCATCACGCTGCCGGAGGTTGCCGCCGACGTGCCGCCCGGCGTGGTGATGGAGACGCTGGCCTACATGTGCCCGGAGCAAATCCGGGCGGAGGGGGAGCTTGACGAACGGGCCGACACCTACGCGCTCGGCATCATCCTGTACGAGATGCTGACCGGCGCGCGTCCTTACCAGGCCAACAACCCCCAGGCGCTCGGCGCGCAGCAACTCTCCAAGCCGGTGCCCAGCGTCCGGGAGGCGCTATCGGGTTTTTGGCTCGGCTCGCTGGGTGCGCCAGTGGGGGAGGGGGGTCCGCCCCTGCCGCATGCTGTGGACGAGGTGGTGGCCCAGGCGATGGCGAAGGACCCCGGCGAGCGCTACCCGTCCGGGGCCGCTCTCTTGAGCGCGTGGGCATCGGCCACGGGAAGCACGCCCGCGCGCCCGGCCCCTCAGACCGCGCCGCCAGCGCCGAGACGGGCGCGCCGCCAGGTGGATTTCGTGAGCTTGCTGATGCTGGGCGGGCTCGGCGTGGCGCTGCTGGTGCTGTTCGGTGTGCTGCTGGCCCGCGTTGGCCTCATTGACCTGGGCGGCGGTCCTTCCCGGGACGAAGAAATCGCGCTGACCCAGACCCACCGCGTCGAGGCGCTTGGTTTCAGCGTGGGGCTGCCGGAGGGCTGGCTGACGGTGGACTCGGCGTCGTTTGGGATTCTGGGCGGGCCTGTGCAGTTCACGGCTGCCACCGAGGACCGGGCCGGGATGAACGCGCTGGTCGAGACCATCGAACGCGGCGGCTTTTCGCTGGGGGGGCCGACCTTCATCGGGATGGTCCTGCCCCTTGCGGAGATGCCAGACATTCTCGTCAACCCGCGCGTCGTGATTACGATGATGCAAGAGCAGGGGCCACCCGGCGACCTGACCTATGGCCGCGTTCGGAAGACCACCGTGGGCGGCGAGAAGGCGGCCTATTCGGATTTCACTTTTGACGACCCCGAAACCGGCGAGTCGCTGGCGGGCCGGATGGTGGCGGTTGTATGGTCAGATCAGGCCGGTGTGTTTTTCGGGGTGGCTCCGCAAGAGGATTGGGAGGCGTATGCGCCCACCTTCGAGGCGATGATAGCCTCGGTGGAGTTGTTCGAGCCGAGCGGGGCGCGGCTCGACGTGATGGAGTCGCTGGTCGTTCCAGACGATTTCCCAGAGGAACTGCTTCCTGAGGAGTTCCTGGAGGAGTCCCCGGAACAATAACGTGGCGGGGCCAGTTGTTAGAGGTAGCCAAGCTCGGCCAGCAGAGGCTCCATGTCCTTCACATAGGGCCTGTCGTCTGCTTCGATGGCGCTCGAATCGGAGGCGAACTTGTAGTTGCGATTCGGCATCTCTGCCGGGTACGTCGCGGCGATAAACGCGTCGTCGTAGGGCAGTTGGGCGTGGTCGAGCACCGCCCTCATCGTGCCGTGCGGGTCGGTAACCAGCCCTTCGTACGTGGCCTCTGCATAGCGCTCGCCGAGCAGAGCGCGGCTTTTGCGCCCTTGCTCCACCATCAGGCACCACTGCTGGACGTGACGCCCGGCCTGGGGTTGGGCCATCGGGTTTACCAGTCCGGCGGGCTGCGGCCCGAATAGCCTGCGGTCCTCGTGGAACTTCTGCGCCTGCAATTTCTCAGAATGGCGGATCAGGTACAGGATTGAGTTCAGCACCGCGCGGCCATCGCGGATGACGTGAATGTGCCGCGCGTCCGGGAACACCTCGTTCACCAACGGTATCCACAACGTCATGAACGGCGACTTGCCCAGAAAGCGCGGTTTGCCCTGCGCTTCCAGGATGCTGGCGTGCTCCCGGCAGACGCGCCTCAACCTGGCCGGGCGAATGAGGCTGGCATCCATCGGGCCACGGTGCTCGCCGAACGCGTCGAACCACAGGTTGGTCGATTCACGCGGGCGCTGTTTCTTGGGGTGGATGTTGTAGCCAACGTCGGTGTGGCTGCTCATCAGGCGATAGAGGAGGGTGGTTCCCGAACGCGGCGCGCCCCAGATAAACACCGGCCTGTCGAGGCGAGCAGGGGCGTTTCGGCGGCCCAGGAAGTCGGCGGCGATGAGCGGCACGTCGGCGGGGCTGTCGAGCCAGCGCAGAAGGTCATACACGTCGGCCAAAATGCCGCGCCTGTCGTGCAGCGCTCGCTTGAGGCGCGCTTTGAGCCCGTCGCTCTCCAGCGTTTCGTTTGGGGAGTAGAAGCCCGCCGCCATGTTGCTGAAATCTCCTTTTGCCGGAGGCAGGGTGCTGAGGGCTACATTGTACCGCAAAAGGCACGTGTGGCATTTTACGCAGGCAACTGCTGGGCACATCCCAATTGACGTGCTAAGATAAGCCCGACCCTAATTATCGACAATCTGCGAGGAGAAAATCTGCCATGCTTCCCCAGTCCGTTCAAGATGCGCTCAACGATCAGATCAGGGACGAGTTCTACGCCTCGTACTTATACCTGGCGGTGTCTGCTTACTTCGAGTCCATCAATCTGGGCGGTTTTGCTCGATGGATGCTGGTTCAGTCCGAGGAGGAACGGGAACACGCCATGAGGATTTACGACTTCATCCACGAGCGGGGTGGGGAGGTCGTGCTCCAGGCTATCGACCAACCTCCCACCACGTTCGATTCACCGCTGGCGGCGTTCGAGGCGGCCTTTGCTCACGAGCAGCGTGTGACCCAGAGCATTCACAATATCTACGCGCTGGCAGGCAGCGAGAATGACTATGCCACTCAGGTGATGCTGGAATGGTTTATCACCGAGCAGGTGGAGGAGGAGAAGATCACGGGGGACGTGGTTCACCAGTTGAAGATGGTCGCCGATCATCCTGCCGGGTTATTCATGATGGACCGGCAATTGGGCGCGCGCAGCGAGTGATCGTTTGTCGCCGAGTTCCTTCGACCTGCCGTCCGATATAGCACCGGGGGAGTGGGTTTTCGCTGCTGGCTAGTGAAGGCCCACTTTCTTTTATCGTCTATCACACCATTGTGTTGCTCGCAAATCGTGCAGGGTGTAGACGATGATAGCGTCGTCCTCGTAGTAAGGGGCGACGTCCCAGGCGTACGAGTACACCCAGCGGGGAACGCGGCCTTTGTTGTTCAACACTTCATGCTTGTGCACGATGACGTACTCAAATCCGTCGGCCTGTAGCTGGTCGATGGCCTGGTCGAGGTCGAAGTCGCAAGAGAGCCGTTCTTCACTCCACAATCCCTCCAGAATGGGATTGGCCCGGGCGTAGGCGTCGAACCCGGCGGGTGGGCGGCCTATCACCCCCCCCGGCGATGGGCCGTCCGTGGACGGTTTGCAGGTACATCGTGCGCTTTTGGTTGGGTACATTGATGATGGCACCCAGCGCATTCTCAGCCCGCAATTGCTGGAGAAATGGCGAGACTACGACGGGGTACTGGATGATGGGCACCTCGGCGATCTCGAAGAACATCAGCAGGGTCAGGAGGGCGGGGGGGAGCCAGGGTCGCTGGGCGAGGCGTCGCCACAGAAAAGCGACGCCAAAGCCGACCAGGATGGCCCAGGGGAGGGAGAAGGCGAGGGCGAAGCGGTTGGGGGTGCGGACGGCGCGGAAGAGGGAGAGGTTCTGGACTAACTGGTAGGGGGTCCACGTCTCGCGAAACTCGACCAGATCGATGGTGAGGCGGGTGCCCAGGCTCAGGCCCCAGAAGACCAGGGCCATGAGCAGCCACAGCAAGCGGCGGCGGTCGCGGCGGGCGGCGTCCCACACCCCCAGCGCGGCCAGGCGACGGAGGTCAGGCCGAGGTAGAAGGCGTAGCCGTTGCGCTCGAACCACAAGCGGTAGGGGATGTCGCGCAGACGAGCGAGGCTGTGGGGCATGAAGAGGGGCAACTCCGGCGAGGCCCGGACGTAGGAGGCCAAGTCGGCCCCGTCGAGCTCAAGGCGGTTGGCGGTCAGCTCGATGGCGTAGTCCAGGCTGTCGCTGGCGCGCAGGTAGGGGACGAGGATCGGCGAGGCGAGCAGCAGGCTGCAAGCTGCCAGCAGGCCGAGCGCTTTCCAGAAGGCGGCTCGCCGCCACCAGCCGTTTGCCAATGCGCCGAGCAGGATGTAGAGGCCTCCCAGCAGCGCGGCCAGCATCCAGGGCAGGGCTTGACCGTGATGTAGATGTTGATCGAGAGGGTCAGCGCGGCCAGGAGCATGGTGGCGGCGCTGCGCCGGGAAAGGTGGGTAGGTGAGGCATCTGCGCTGGCGATGCGGTCCAGTTCCGTGACGAGCACCAGCATGAACACCGGCAACCACTGGATAGTGCCAGTGTTTGGCTGGAACATGGCGGTCAGCAGGTGGGCGGGGTAGAAGGCGAAGAACGCGCCGCCCACCCAGGCAGCAGCCCGGTGGCGTGTCAGGTACAGGATGAGCAGATAGGCGGCGTAGGCGCTCACCAGCAGTCCCAGCATGAAATTGACGTTGTACGCGGCGACGTCTCCGAAAAGGAGACTCAACGGATACCAGGTGCCCAGTGCTGCCCAGCGGTGCGCCTGAAAGGTGGTGTCCAGACCGGTGGGATGGCGCAGGAGGTGCGCAAAGTTGGGGTCGTAGCCGTGCCGGATCACCTCGCCTAACCACCATTTCTGCCACAAGGCGGCGTAGATGTCCCCGCGCCTGCTGGGCAGGCCATAGGCGGGCCGGAAGGCCAACGGGTAGGTCATCACCAGCACTGCCACCACGAACAACAAGATGGCCGCCCCGTCACGCCGCAGCCAGGCGGCTATTTTGGCTCTGAATGTCGAAACTTTGCCCATAGTCTCTGCTTTGGCGCTACGCTGCCGGGGCCGTGCTAGGGCACGCCCAGCAGATGGCTGGCTATCGTCTCAGCAACCAGTTGGTGACCTACGGGCGTCAGGTGCGAATCATCGGCCCAATAGATGAACGTGTCGCTGTTTGCCTGGAAAACGGGCAGCAGGTCGAGGCAATCGATTCGCTCTCTCTCGCAGAATTCGGCGAGCAGGTCTTGCGGTGCGGTAGAGGTGATGACCTCGCCGGGTTCCAGCCCTCGCCGGTATTTGATCGCCTCCCCCTGGCCGGGAACTTGATGGTTCTCTGGAATGACGACCAGCAGCAACTGACGCCCATCGTCATCCACCTCGCGCTTCAGGTGGCGCAGCGGGGCCAATGAGAGTTCGATGTCGGCAAGGTCGTCTTCAGTGAAGGTGTCCTTGTAGATCGCGTTGTTTCCTTCCCCAATCGCCATCTCATTTCTGAGTTCGTACTTTGTGCACATAGCCATGACTTCACCGTCCTCGTCTCCGCAGGGCAGCAGTGTGGGGTCGTCCGTGATTTCCGCCCCGGCTGGCGTTGATGCGCTTACCTGCCGGAAGTGCAACTGCTGGCAAATCGGGACGGCGACGAGCGCACGCATCGCTCCTGGCAGGCCACGGTGCCAATCCCTTTCCGAAACGATACGCAGCCGCGCCTCATCGACGGGGACCGGACCTGCGAACGGATCGAACCATACCAAATCGCTCTCATGGTCAATCGCCGGGCGGACGGCTATGGGTTCGCCTCGTTCATCATAGATCAGGCGGTCTCCGACTACTAAACCCACCGAGTCTCTGAAATCGTTGCCGACGAAGACGAAAGCGACGACGATATGCGGGTCCAGTTGCGGCGCGAAGGTCCGGTAAGTCAGCAGATACAACAGCGGCGAGTAGCCGTTCACTCCCAGGTTGAGTCCCTGGTACGCGTCGCCTGTCCTGTCCTCCAGTGCTTCGACGGTTTTCACACTCAGGTTAGCTTCGGGGGCCACTTGCAGAGCGGCTATGAATGAATCTCCCAGGAACATCACACGCGTCGCGTCTGGTTGGGGGTCGTTGCTCTCTCCCCGGATGACCACTCCATTTTTGTCGGTTACGAACACGTCGCGGAAGCTGTGCTGCGGGGTGCTGACCCGGTGCCGCTGGTTCGGCACGTAGAAATATCCCAGCGTGTCGTGATTCTCGTAGAAGGGTGCCTGAAGCACCCGTGGGGGGTCGGTGAGCCGCATCGCCACGTCGATTGCGCCCAGGGTCAGGCCAACACTCAACCCAACGGCCAACAGTCGCCGGACGATTTGCCGGGCGATATTCTCGGAGGTGAGAACCGCCACGACCAGCATCGCGATGCCCAGCCCGCCGACCAGCCCAACCAGCACCAGAAAGGGAACAGACCATCGATCCAGGAGGCGGTAGCCGCAGTTGGGGCTGGACGTGTGGGTGAGCGCCACTGCAGCAGCGGCGATGCCCAGCGTGCCCAGCAGGCCAAGTCCGCGCTTCCAGGTGAGTTCAGTTGAGCGCATGCGATAGGGACCTCCCCATGCTCAGGGTGGTAGTATAGCGCACAGTAAGTGATGATACTAAACTGCGAACCGTCTTTTCGGGAGGCTGCTACCGGCCTGGCTTGCGCGGGACTGTGGTAAACTACACGGGGCAACCGCTCGGTTGCCCCGTACAGGGAGGAGAGAAAAACTTGGGGAGGGAGGAAAGTGTCCTGATGCTGGCTGCAATTGGTTCCTGTCTGCTGATGCTTGCAGCCAGTCGACTGCTCTCATACGTACTATAGCAGAGATACGCTTCAAAATCGTAACAAAAGCTGCATTTTCATCACAAAAGTATAACAATGCATCAAACATACGCCTTGCCACGCTGCTTAGCCATGCCCGATACTGTCACCGGCCTGATGACCAGTCTCCCATGCGCAGGCGTGGCAAAGTCAGTTATACTGAAGATGCCATGGGCTGCGACATAGGTCGGGGAGGAATTGATGGCAAACAACGAGAAGGGGATTTCGGTCCTCATCGCTGAGGATGACGAAAACGTCGCATCAGCCATCACGGGCATGCTGCAGGACAGTGGCTACACTGTCGTCGGCCAGGCCCCGGACGGCATGGAGGCTGTTGCGCTGACGCAATCCCTGCGGCCTGACGTGGTGGTGATGGACGTTCGTATGACCGACATGGATGGTATCGAAGCGGCCCGCCTGATCTACGAAGCCTGTCCCACCCCGGTCATCATTCTCACGGCTTATGATACGCCCGAACTCTTGCGAGAGGCGAGCAACGCGGGTGTGGGCATGTACCTGGTGAAGCCTACCACCGGGCCGGAACTGGACCGCGCCATTGCCATCGCCAGGGCCCGCTTTGACGATACCATCGAGTTGCGCCGCCTGAACGAAGAGCTACAGGCTCGCAACGAGGAGTTGGATGCCTTCGCGCATACCGTGGCCCACGACCTGAAAAACCCGCTGCACTTCATCATCAACTACGCCGACCTGCTGTACGAGGATTGGGGCAATCTGCCGGATGATGAAGTGACGCGGCAACTGGAGCTGATCGCGCAGAACAGCTTGCGCATGAGCAACATCGTCGACAGCCTGCTCTTGCTGGCCGAGGCCCGCATGGCAGAAGTCCCAATCGGGCCTGTGGATATGGCCGGTGTGGTTGGCGAAGTGCAAGAGCGCCTGTCCTTCCTGATCAACGAGCAGCAGGCTGAACTGGTGGTGTCTGGCACGTGGCCCGCAGTGGTCGGCTATCCACCGTGGATCGAGGAAGTGTGGGTCAACTATCTCAGCAATGCGCTGCAATACGGCGGTCGGCCACCGCACATAGAGCTTGGCTCGGAGGTGCTGCCAGATGGCATGGCGCGCTTCTTTGTACAGGACAACGGCCCCGGCATCCCACCGGAGGATCAGGAGCGGCTTTTCAGGCCGTTCACGAAGTTGGACCAGGCCAGCACCAAGGGTCATGGTTTGGGCTTGTCCATCGTTCGCAGCATTATCGAGAAATTGGGTGGCGAGGTTGGCGTGGAGAGTATCGCGGGTCAGGGCAGCAGGTTCACCTTCACGCTGCCCTCTGCGGCGTAGCCCTTTTTCGGGGGAGAGCGCACGCCTGGAGGGCACACGCTCGCAAGCGCTTCGCCTGGGGTGAAGCACTCGTCTGGTTTGAAGCGGACCTTATTCTGCCGGTTCGTTCAACGTGGTTTCCAGGCTGTCAATCAGATCGTAGAAGTGCTCGAAGTCGAGTGCGGCTGCATCGCCAACTTCTAAGGCCCGCACCATGTCCAGCGCAGCAACCGCAATGTCGACAAACTTGTTTGAGAGGGCGACGTACTTCACGGGGGTTGTGTTCGGTTCTAGATTCTTGAGGTTCTCGAGTTGGCGTCTCTCGTGCTCAATGGGGGGGAGCCGATTCTTCCGTTTCGCCATTCTCTGGTTCCTCCGGTTTGCCCAGACAGGTGCGGTAATTATACCAACAGACAGCGCGAGTGCGATGCCGTCGATGCCGGTGGAGCATGCTGCGTGCTGCCTGCGTATCGTGGCGTTTGAAAAAGGTAATAAGCATGGATGATTTCGAAGCGGTATTGGAGAAACCTGAGCGCCCGCGCGGCCCGATTATTGGCGCCATCGTTGGGGGTGCGGTGCTGCTGTGTCTGTGTGTGGCCGGTATCGTCGTGTTGGCTATGGGGCAGGGGGGGTTTCTGGGCGCGGGCGATGCGCTCGACACGACCGGGGGCGGGACCGTGGGCATAGGCGAGAGCGTGACAGGCGAGATAGCCGATAGCTCGCAGGCGCACGATTGGTTCTTTGAGGGTGTTCAGGGCCAGTTTGTCCTCATCAACGTCTACGGGGATGGCGAGTCTGACCCGCGCGCCCGGCTCATCACGCCCGGCGACGAGGTGCTCGTGCGGGACGACGATGGCGGCGAGGGATTCGACGTTTATATGAGCGCCACACTGCCTGCCGACGGCACGTATACCATCCGGGTGGATATGTTCGGCGGGGGAACCTACACGCTGACGCTCGAGTGAGCGCCGGTGGCGTTACGCTGACCTCTGGCTGAGGCGGCGGTATACGAACCAGCCCAGGAACCCCACGGCGAACAGCGCGCCAAACCACTCCTGTGGAGAGAGGTTGCCGAGCGAGGGTCCGCTCTTGATGCTGAAGGAGTAGCTTCCGTTCACCTTGTGGCCGTCGTCGCCGACGGCGACCCACTGCACGGTGTAGGTGCCGGGGTCGAGCGGCGGGATGGTGGCCGCCATTTGCTGCGGCGCGCCGGGGTCTACCTGCGGCTCGACGCCTTCGATCTCGTCGAAGACCGCGCCAAAGATGGCGAAGGTGCTGCCCGGTTGGAGCGCCTCGGTGAAGGTCAGGCGCACCTCGGCGGGCGGCGAGGATAGTCTCGCGCCGGGGGCTGGCTCTGCGTCGAGCAGGGCGGTGTGGGCAGCGGCGGTGCTCACCCGCGCCACCAGGGCCAGCGCCAGGACAGCCGTCAGGGCAGCAGCGGCGTGAGGGCCTCGGTCAGCTCGCGCGGTGATACCGGCCCGCCGAGCCTGGCCACGATTGTTCCCTCGCCATCGAGCACGAACGTCCACGGTTCGCTGGTCAGCTTCCATTCCTCTACCTCGTCGGCGTAGTCCAGGTTCGCGAAATCCTTGAAGATTTCAAGGTGGATGAAGTTCACCTCGTCGCCCAGTTCCGCGTACACTGCCTCGACGCTGTGCACGACGGGCGCGCACAGTTTGCTGGTGCAGTAGGCCGGGGTGGCAAAGCTGACTACCGTCGGCTTGCCGGAGGCCATCGCTTCTGCGACGGTCATCTGGTACAGCGCGGGGATGGGGTCGTCGCCGGAGGTCAGTTTGGCGATGTCGGGCACGGTTTCGAGGGTGCGGTTCTCGCTGGCGGGCGGCACGCTGCCCACCGCCGGGGAACTGCTGCGCTCCTGCGCCTCCAGCACGAACTCGGCCTGCGTGACCGAGCCGTCGCCCAGCGTGATCTCGGCACCCAGGCCCCAGAAGCCCGCGTGCGGCAGGTCGGGGTAGGCCACCCAATAGGGCACTTCGTAGTCGCTGTAGTTGGTGGCCTCACCTGTCCAGCCTGGGGTAGGGGGGTCGTCGGCCAGATCGAAGGCGGTCAGCTTCACGCGCTGCACGTCGGCCACGCGCTCGGTCCCGGCGTAGAGCACCAGCGGCACGCGCGGCTGTCCGGCAGCAAAATCGTCCGCCACGAGGACGATCTGAATCCCTCCGGCATCTTCGGTGGGGGTCGTATCCGGCCCGGGCTGCCCACCGCAAGCCGCCAGCAGCAGGCCGCTCAAGGCGACGTAGAACACAAGGTTTCGATTCATTCGCTTCACTTGTCTCGGTGTTTGTCAGGCGGACTGTAGCGCGCCTGTTGGTAACGGTCAAGCGCCGACGATCCTGTGGTGAGTGCTGCCAGCCATGTTACAATTTCGGCGGCATCTTTACGGTGAGGGACGTTCCTGCATGGCTGATTCGACACCAAATGCAAGCTACACGCCGGAGCGCGTGCTGGTCATCGCCGCGCACCCGGACGACATCGAGTTTACGTGCGCAGGCACGGTAGCACGCTGGGTGCAGGGGGGCGCGGTGGGCCGCTACGTCCTGTGCACCAGCGGCCAGGTGGGCATCAAGAACCCGCCGATGACGCTGGAGGAGGTGGGAGCGATCCGCGAGCGCGAGCAGGTGGCCGCCGCCAGGAAGGTCGGCGTTGAAGAAGTAACCTTCCTCGGCTACCAGGATGGCGTGCTCGAAAACACGTTGGAACTGCGGCGCAAGCTGGTGCGAGAGGTCCGCGCGTTTCGCCCGGAGGTGGTCATCACCACCAGCAACCCGCAGCGCCTTTTCACCGCGACCAACAACTACATCAATCACCCCGACCACCGCGCCGCGGCTGAAGCAGCGGTGGACGCGGTGTTCCCGGCGGCGGGCATGCCACTGGTCTTCCAGGAGCTTGAGGCCGAGGGGCTGACCGCCCACGAAACTCGCAAGGTGTACGTCGTCGAATACGACGCGCCTAACGTGTGGGTGGACATCGGCGAGACGATGGAACTCAAGCTGGCGGCGTTGCGCGAGCACGCCAGCCAGATCAAGGAGATGGGTAACTGGGACGTGGAGGGCTATTTACGCGAGCGGGGGACGGACCTGGCGCGGGGCAAGGAGATGGCCTACGCCGAGGGCTTCCGCGTGATTACGCTCAAGAGTGAGGAGGATTGGGCGCGCTGCAAGGGGCACGTCTTGCCCGACGATTGCCCGGACTTGCCGTACACCGACGCCGCGACGACGGGATAGGGAGCTTCGTGCCAGCCACCAGCGCACGCACGAATACTCTGCCAATCTGGGCAGGGGCACGGCATGCCGGTGATGCTGGGTCAAGGCCGGGGGGATTTGGCGAGCGCCCTGGAGAAGTCGTTGCGAATCCTTCCTCCAAGGCTCTGGCATGTTCCTGAGCGGCGGCTATCGCCAACCGGCACCTGGAGACGGGCTGAGTCAATCGTTTCTCACCTGCTCCCTGCAGTTGCAGTGAAAAACGGGCATCAGTTAGAAGTCAAACGTGTAGGGGTCAGGGCCCACTCTACTGCCGATGTCAAGCGAATTCAATATCGCCATATCCTGTTCGGCCAATTCAAAACTGAAAATATCGGCATTGTCTATGATTCTCTCCTGACGGGACGACTTGGGAATGGTCACGACACCGTTTTGAATATCCCAGCGCAGAACAATCTGCGCAGCGCTTTTTCCATACTTTTCAGCTAATTCAGTTATTTCTCTAATTGAGAAGATCTTCCCCCGCATCAGGGGACTCCAGGCTTCTACCTGTATTTTCTTTTGTCTGCAATAGTCCAGAAGCTCAGGCTGCTGCAAGTGGGGATGGTATTCAATCTGATTCACTGCCGGAATGACGTCAGCCCCAGGCAGCAGATCTTCCAGATGCTGCACCATGAAATTGCTGACTCCAATGGCTTTTACCCTGCCATTGGCATACAAATCCTGCAAAACGTCCCAGGCGCCTTTGTAACGATCTTTGACTGGCCAGTGCACTAAATACAAATCCACATAGTCGGTATCAAGACGTTTCAGACTTTGCTCGAAAGCAGCCTGAACACTGCCGCTGCGCAGGTCGTCATTCCAGACTTTGGTGGTTAAGAAAATATCCTCTCTGGCCACACCGCTTGTTTTTATTCCCCTGCCCACTTCCTCTTCATTTTTATAAATCGCCGCAGCATCAATACTTCTATAACCTGCTTCCAGGGCCCAGCGAACAGCGTTTGCCGTTTCAGTCGTGTTTTGTACGCCGAATCCGAGCCAGGGCATTTGTACACCGTTATTCAGAGTCGTACAATCTGTCACGCTCGTAATTGTCACTTTTTCATCCTTCTGGTTACGGTTTAGTCTGGGAACTGTATATTGGAAAGGCGGACGGTTCAAGCCGATGATCCGTGAAATAGGGGGTCCGTTTAGAGTTCCGCCAGTCGTCGCCATGCCTTGTCGAAGCGCTCCCATACAGCCTCGGTGGCGGCTTCCCAATCGACATCTTCCCTCTCGATTCTCTGCACATGGACCTGTAGCGCTTCGCGCACCGATTCACGGATGAGTTGGCGCAATTCCTCCTCGGACATGTCTTTGATGTTCTTGGTCGCCACTCTACAATTCCTATCCCTTTTGGTGTGAGTGTACCTCGCCGGTGCACTCGTCGCTAAACTCTGCCTGCGAAGTGAAAACAAGTCCGGCCCACTGACCGCAACCGGTTGGGCGGGAATTCCGGTTGGGTAGGGGCCGGGTCTGGCATCCTGTAAAAGGGGTTCAGCCAGATTTGCTATTATGATAGTACAAATGTTCCAGATTGTCAACCGGATTTGACTGCAAACGGCACGGAGGGCCACAGTGGGCAACCTTCCGTGACTGTGTGTTTTGGGTTGCCGGGGCTAACGTGAGTGTGGTACGCTCCGGCGTTGGAGCCCCATTCGGTTCAGTGTCTTGCTGAGAAAAGGTCTCGATGCTAACCTACTTCGCCATTGGCCTGCCGCTTGGCCTATCGGCGGCGGGACAACCCGGCCCGTTCCAGGCTTACCTGTTGTCGCAGAGCATCAAAAAGGGCTGGCTGGCGACCCTGCCCGCCGCGCTCGCGCCGCTTCTCAGCGACGGGCCGATCATCGTCTTGATGGTCCTGATCCTGACACGCTTTCCGGCGTGGCTGCTGTCGGCCATCAAGATCGGCGGGGGGCTGTTTCTGCTGTATCTGGCCTGGGGGGCCTACCGGACCTTCCGCACGTACGATTTCGAGGCCCAGGCCGAAAGCGGCGTGGACGTGGCCGAACGCAGCGTCCTCAAAGCGGCGTTGCTCAACCTGCTCAACCCTAACCCCTATCTCTATTGGGGGGGCATCGGCGGCCCGTTCCTGATCGAAGGCTGGCGGCAGTCGCCGGGCAGGGGGGTGGGCTTTCTGCTCGGCTTCTACACGACGATGCTGGGCGGGTCGGCGGCGCTGATCGTGTTGTTCGGGGCCGCGAGCCAGACCGGTCCCAAAGTGTCGCGGATCCTGAGCGGGCTGTCGGCGGTGCTGCTGCTCGCCTTTGGCGCGTTTCAATTGTGGAGTGGGCTGTCTGGTCTGGTGGCCTAGCCCCCACCTGGATATGCCCGTGTGAAGTGGTATAGTTCCTGCGCCAGTTTCCTGCCAACCTGATAGAGGCCCCTTTGACCCCTTACCTTGGACATTTTGCCGCGCTCGCCACCTCGCTGTGCTGGAGCGTGACCTCGCTGTTCTTCACCGATGCCGGGCAACGTGTTGGACCCCCTGTGGTCAACCGGGTGCGCCTGCTGCTGGCCGTGATCTTCGTGGTGGTGATCCACCTGCTGATGCGGGGCGAAGCCTTGCCGCTGGGGACCGAACCGTTTCGCTGGGGCTGGCTGGCGCTGTCGGGTGTGCTGGGTTTCGTGATGGGCGATGCGTTCCTGTTCGAGGCCTTCGTGATGATCGGCCCACGCCTGACGTGGTTGCTGATGTCGATGGTGCCGGTCATCAGCGGCTTGCTGGCCTGGGGCCTGCTGGGCGAGGATTTGGAAACTCACCAGTGGCTTGGAGTGGCGCTGACGGTGAGCGGGGTGGCGCTGGTCATGACGGAGCGCCAGGGCGAGCAGAGCCGGAATGCCGGAGAGAAGCGTCCTATCAGCGGCGTGTTGCTGGGGCTGGGGGCGGCGCTGGGGCAGGCCAGCGGGCTGGTCACGTCCAAGCTGGGATTGGAAGGGGCGTTTCCACCCCTCTCCGGCAACCTCATTCGCCTGCTGTCCGCTACCGTGGTGATATGGGCTTTCACGCTCGTCAGGGGCCGGGCCAGGTCGAGCCTGGGGGCGGTGCGAGACCAACCGCGCGCGCTGGCCTCGCTGACTGCCGGAGTCCTCACCGGGCCGGTGCTGGGTGTCACGCTGTCGTTGTTCGCCGTCCAGAACGCGCCGGTGGGCATCGCCTCGACGTTGATGAGCCTGCCGCCAGTGATCTTGCTGCCGGTGGACCGTTTTCTGTTTGGCGTAAAGATCGGCCTGCGAGCCATCGTGGGGACGCTGCTGGCCTTTGGGGGGACGGCGCTGCTCTTTCTGTAGGCGGGCCGCGATTGGCCTAAGCGTGGTCGATGGACGGGCAACTGTAAGCTGGCTTACGTTCGGAAACCCACAAGCCGTCTATAAGTCTTCGCGACAGCCGCGCATCTCGATTCCAATGACGCTTCTCCTCCTTTGGCAGCGCCAGACGGTTGGAGACACGGCTGTCGGCTTTTTCAAATGAGCGGGCTTGAAGCTCGCTCGTTTGTTTGCGCCGATGGCGATGTCAGGTTACCTCGTAGAATTCCGGGTGGTCAGGATCGGTGAAGCGGGTCAGATCCGACTGCGGCACCCAGGTGGAGCCGTCCGGGAGGCGGGTGTTGGCATCGAACATCGCCCGCCCATAGCCCGGCTCCTCCACCATTGCCCCTCGGAGGTTGGCCCCGGATAAATCCGCGCTGCGCAGCGAAGCCTCGAACAAGTTTGCCTGGGCCAGATTGGCCCGGACCAGGTGGGCTCGCTGCAAGTTGGCCATAGTCAGGTCCACCCTGGACAGATTCGTTCCTTCCAGATTGGTATCACGCAGGTTCGCCGTCACGAGGTAGGCCCCTTCCAGGTCTGCCCCGGCAAGATCGGCGTCGCGCAGGTCCGCGCCATGCAGGTCCACTCCGCGCAGGTCTGCACCGCGCAGCGAGCCGTCCGTCAACCACCCCGCCACCCGCAGGTCTTCGATGGCGCGCAGCATGGACGTGTGCTTGCGGCTTCGCAACTGGTCAAGGTGTTCGTCTATCTTCGGCGTCATCGATGCCTCCTCCTGTGTGCCGACGGCATTGTTACGCTATTGTATCACTCCCAAATGGTATTTCGTCATATAATAGATTTCAGATTGTTGTATTTCGTCTCTTAGTGTACAAGCGCTCACGCGGATTTGTTGTCCAAATCATGTCCGATTTACCCAATGCCTGCACAAAACCGTGCGGGCGCTTGTATCTCTGAGACGGTCGCAGCGCCGTCACCTAACCGGCAGGTGGATGTCAACATGGTGTCAGGTAAGCGCGGAAACTTGCGCTAGACTGGGATCATGGACACAAAGACAGAAGCTTACGCGAAGCAGAGGAAGCAGATAGCCGTCAGGATGGTGGCACTGGAAGCACAGAGACGCAAACTCTCCGTGGTTCTGGCCCAACGCGACGCGACCAGCAACGGATTATCTGAAGCGGTTGTGTCTCACCGTTAAGGGAACGAGGTACTGGTAAAGGTTATCTAGTGTAGGGCAGTAAGTGATGAAACCGATCAGTCTCCCACGCAGAGGACGTACGATTCACCGTTGGCTTGCGCCATTAGCAATTTTTGTCTCGGCTGCAACGTTGTTGATGCTGAACTATTTGCTGCGCTAGCCAGGCGCTCGAACGGCAAGAACCTCGTTATTCGACACTGGGGCCAGGCTTTCGGAGTGGCCGGGCCGAAAATCCCGGTGCGTCTCTCCAGGCGCGCCTGCGGATTGCGGCCTGCGAGCCAGACGACCTGGCCCCGTGACCATTGTCGCCAAGGCTCAACGAGAGACGGGGGTGGTGATCCACCCCCGCGAATTGTTTCTGCCGCGCTCACACGCCCCGCTTCGGTCTCTACCCTTTTCGACGAGTTTGTTCCGACTTGGCAGCAATCGCCAATTCCATTAGCTCGCGCTGCCACCGGCCAAACCGGTCCGCCCACAGCGCGCACTCGTAGGTCAGGAAGTAGCCCAGGTCCCTGATCTCTTCCAGCGAATCCGTCTCGCCAGCGCGGATGCGCAGCTCTGGCAGCGACAGCACCATGTCGGGCCAGAATTTGAGCATGTTCTTGACGTGCATCCGCATGGCCGAAACACTGGACCCCAGCCTGAACCGCCAACTGTCGCGGTCCTCGTGGGTCCAGGGATGCCCATTGGAGGAAATGAAGCGGTCAAGCTCACTCACTACCGACAGGTAGGACGACAACTCTGGGGCGATGTTCTTCTCAAAATCCTGCTGCATCTCCCTGACCAGCAGGTCCACGTTCGTGAGCTGGTCCAGGCTGCCACCGTCAACCGTCACGGTGAGCGTGTGCAGTGGTAGATGTGACCACATGTGCAAAAAGGTCGCCAGGTCGGTTTTCGTCGCTGCCTCCAGCAGCCATACCATCTCATCCAGTTCCCGTTCCGACAGTTCAAATTCCATTCTTTTCCCCACTTTTCTCAGCGCGCGGCGCTTGCTCCCGTCCTTGCGCAAGCGGCGGCGCTGGGTGCCTGCCCGGTTCCCGTCGCATGCCCACGCGACTGTGAATCATCGCGGGCATGTCATTTTCATGCGCGTGCCTCCCTTACACTCTGGTGCCAGTATACGGGAACGTTCGCGTCCTGGCAACGGCGGTGCTTTTCCCACGACATCAGGGGGCCAGATTTGGCTCAGGCGGGCCGCCCTGTGCCAGCGTGAAGGACTGGTCCGGGTTGGCGCGGCCTCCCAGGGCGCCACGGGAATCGGCCAGCAGGCCAAACAGGGTGATCGTGTCTTCCTCCGTGGCCGTCCCCGTCACGGAATAGTTGGCCCGACCTCCGCCGGGGCAGTCGTGGAAGCGGATCGACCCGGTGACGGTGCCAAACTCGTCTTGATCGAGCGTGACTTCCCAGCGATAAGGCTGGTCTTCGGCTTCGTCGCAGGTGGCGTCGCTGTGCCACGTGCCGGAGAAGTCGACCAGCTGGGGCGCGGCGGATGGGGTAGGGGGCTGGACGCCGGGTTCCTCCGGCCCTGGTGGCCCTTCGCCGGGCGGCTGTCCCGCGCAGAGTGGGAATTCGGGGATGCGCGTGCCGTCGTCGCAGGCCAGGTCGCGGGCGTCGCAGGCGCAGCGCGCGTCGAACGGCCCGCCCAAACCGGCGTTCGCTGCGTCCTGAAAAGCGTCCGCCCAGCGCTGGAGTTGTTCCGGGGTGAGTGGGGCCGGGTCTCCGACAATGCCCGCGGCGATGGTGATGCCGATCCACTCGTTTCCGGCCAGGTCGGTCTGGTCCGTACCGCTGGTGGCCGAACATTCGCCAAAAGCGCACGTCACCTCGCTGAAGCCCTCGTCGGGCCGGTGCGCGGCGCTCATGGCCGTGCCGCGAATGCCCGCGATACCGGCGGCGGTCTCGACTTCGTACGTGCCGCCTGGCGGAAGCGGGTCCTCTCGAATGCTGAATACCTCGCCCACGTTCAGGAAGTGGCGCGTGAGCGGGCTGGCCGGGGTGCCTTCGAGCGCGGTGATGACCAGCGAGGTGCCCTCGGCCAGGACGATTACAGTGCCGTCGTCCAGTTCCAGCACGCTCCGCCCGTCGGCACCGGTGCGGATTTCGTCTCCCGCCGCCAGCGTCGCGCCAGGGCTTACCGGGCTGAAGTCTGTCGCCGGGGGGATGCGCGCTTCGACGACGCCCTCAGTGGACCGGACCGTCGCCAGCCGCACGCCGCCTTCCGACACGGGCTGGGCCGGGCCGGTTGTTGCCCCTCCTGAGCCGGTGCCGCCGCCTGTCAGATTGGACGGCAGGCCGCAGGCTAGGCTGACCAGCACGAAGATGGCGGCCAATCCCACAACGCGGCGGCCTGATAAGTGGCTTCCATTAACCATTTGATGTCTTCTCCCTGTTCGCGTTCAGGCCCGCTCTGCGAACGCGTGCGCCGCGCTGGAGAGCAGTCCCTCGGTCCATCTTAACACCACGAGGCTCGTCGGCGAAAGCCTGGCCCCGAAAAAAGAGGCCAGCCCTGGTAGTCCCTTCGTCCGAGGGGGCTGCCAGGGCGGGCAGAGTTTCCTTCTGGTTGCAAGGGGGACGACTCCGCAGGGTGAGCCCCCCTTTGAGCTACAGGTTAGCGGATAGGTCCGAACGAGTAGCTGTCGACCAACGCGCCTGTCGCGTCGTAGAGCGTGGCTGTGTCGCCTTTGAGCTGGTTCCAGATTTGCTTGCCACTGCCAAACTTGAAGCGGCGGCTGCCGGGATGGTCCTGGTTGGTGTAGACGTAGACGGAGGCACCGGGACGAAGCTCGAATTCTGGGAAGACGAAGTCCTGGTTGCGCCGCTCGGCGTGCAGGGTCCAGCCGGTGATGTCCACCGTGGTGGAGCCGTAGTTGGAGATGACCACGAATTCGTCGGCTTCGTTCATGTCCTCGTCGCCGATGACCTTGATGAAGTTGATGCGCACGCCCCCGGAGACCCTGGACTCAGGCCGCAAGGGTGTTGTGGGCGGCAGGTCAAAGGTCGCCGTGAGGGGGGTCGTCACGCCAGGGCGGATGTTGGCGGCGAACGTGACCGGTGACTCCCATTTCTTGGCGCTGCGCCCGGTCAGCGATACCTCCACGACGCGGTCTCCCGTCTCGATGTCGAACGTGCCGCGCTCGCCGGAAGCGATGGTGCCGACGCTTTGTCCGTCGACCTTGACCACGCATTGCACCTCATCGCCCAGGGCGAGGTCGTTGACCCGGCAGGCGATGTCGGCAAAGCCCTTCAGGTATTCCTTTTGCAGGCTGAGGGTGGTGGTCCGTTCCTGGCCTGCGCCGAGGTAGGCGGAGGTTGAGGCGTCTTTCCAGCGGTAGGCACCGTCGGCGCTGGGATCGGTCGTGTCTCTGACCTCGACGCGGTGCGTGGCGTTGGGTGCCACCCACACCTGCGCGCTGGACGACCGGGCAGCAACCCTGGTGTCGTCCACGTACAGGTCGCCGCTGACCCCTTCCTGGTTCAGCGCGATGGTCAGCAGGCTCTTTTTCGCAAAGGTCGAGCGCAGGGTGCGCGTGCTGCCCGCCGAGATGTTGACCGTCTGCTCGTCGGCAGCAGGGGACCACAAACCGGCCTGGTCCCCGACCACCTCGACGCGAACGGCGCGGCTGCCCGGCTCCAGGTTGTAGGTCGCTTTCTCGCCGGGGAGCAGGTCGGCCTGCTTCTTGCCATCGACGATCACCCGGCAGGCCACGTTTTCGCTGTCCTGGGCGTTGCGAATGTCGCAGGTGAAGTCCAGAAAGCCCTTGAGGAAGACCTTGCGGGGATACAGCGTGTAGCCACGGGTCTGGGCCGCAGACACCCACACGTCGGTGGCGGCGTCGGCGTAGGCATACACGTCTCCGAAGTCCTTGCTGCCATCGCGTATGTTGCGGACCTCGACACGCATCAGCGTGCTGGGCGCGACGTTGAGCAGCGCCGGGTTGACGCCTCTGGCGGCCAGAGCGCCGTCGACGTAGAAGTCGCCGACGAGTGTGTCGGGTGAGAGGGAAACACGGACGCACCCCGTGGGGCTGTCGCCTTGCTCGCAGGTGGTCTGGGCGCGCTGCCTCGCCTGGCCCGGCGCCGCCGTGATGAGAAAGACGGCCAGCAGGCCCAAGAGCAGCAGGATGGGAAGAACCCGCTTCCAGGTGTTGTTTCGCTGAACTGCCATAAACATCTCTCTCCAGATTGTCGAATGGGCTTAGAGTTTACCCAAAATCCCGTGGGGCTGCCCCTGAGATCGTGCCGCCAACGTGCTCAGTGCGCCGCAACGGGTGGCTCTTGAGACCGCTCGATTGGTGCGGTTCGAGGGGGCCATCCCCTCGCCTGTTCCCAGAGTGCGGCGTACTGAATCATATCCCAGTGGAGGCGACGGCACCATCAGTTGGCCCGGAGCCGGACCGAGAAGGGATTGCCGCTGTAGCCCGTTTCGACTTCCAGGTTGGCCGAGGCCGGGATCGTCGCGCGTACGAGCCGGAAGCGCTGGATGCGGTTTCCGCCCGGTGACAGTTCGATGATGCGCAACTCGCCGGAAAAGCTCTCGTGGGTGACGTGCAGCGGGGCCAGCAATGGAGCCAGGTTCCCGTACTGCGGGAAATTGCCGTCTGCCTGAAAAGCAGGCACCAGCGTCAGGATCACCTCACCGTCAGCGCCCGCCTGTACGTCAAGCTGATCGCCGTTCGGATAGCGGGTGATGAGTTGCTTGATGGCCTGGCCGTCGAGCGTGGTCTCTTGATAGCTGTGTCCAGCGTCTCTGTCGTCTATGGCTACGTGCTTCGTGATCGTCATGGCTTCTTCCTCTAACTCCTAGAGTCTCTCGCTACCATCTGTACAGTAAGTAGTACGGGAAACCATCTGGGAAGTTGCAGGGACTGGGGTGGATGCGTGTTTTGTTGCCCCGGCTTGCCAATCACGATGACATAATCGGCGGGAAAGCTGTACCCCAATAGCGGGGGGTTCGACGCGGCCAGGCGCGCGTCGTGTCAGTTGTGGTGCTTTGGGGAACAGCGGACCGGTGAATCAGCCCGGGAGGGGTTGGAGTCCACAGGTTTCACAGATTAGAATTGGGGAGGCGGCTTTCCTGAGCATCATTCCTTACTGGAGCCGGCCTTGGGGCTTGATTTGGTGGGCATAGTCGGCCAGGAAGTCCAGACGCAGGAGCTTGGCATCCAGCACTTGAGCCTGGGCTGCTTCCAGGGCGACCATATCGCCGCCCGCATCAAAGATGTCGGCTAAGGCTCTCAGTTCCGCCGCGATTTCTGAACAGGGTCTGTCAAAATCCAGCGTGATGATATAGAGGTTGTTTGCCAATTTGCTGCTCCGTGATGCACTCGGCGTCAGGTGATAGCGCTCCAAGTGTGCGGCGGCTGAGGCCGTGTTTTGGAACCGTTGCTGTTCGGTCAGAATTACGTTAATTCCTACGCCTAGATTCTATCATGGATACCCGACTTCGACTATCATGCAGGGGGTCCTTCCTCTGAGGGCGGGCCGTCTGCCGAGCCTGGCCGGGCGGCGATACGCACCTGAAACAGCAGGCCGCCCAGAGCCACGGTGTCGTTGTTGCGCAATACGTGTGGCACCTTTGGCTTGACCCAGTCGCCGTTCAAGAGGGTTCCGTTGGTGCTGTCGAGGTCTGTCAGCTGTATTTCTTGATTGGTCGGATGCAGCAGCAGGTGCTGCCTCGAGACACCATAAGCCAGCGCGTCGTAGTCGGACAAATCCAGGTCTGGCTGGTCAACCTCGTCGCTCGTGGCGCGGCCCAGGATGGTGTCGCCATACACGTCCAGGCCAAGAATGGGGTGGGCCAGATCGAAGCTGACCCATATCAGCCGCCACGGAGTTTCACATTGCGCCGCCACACCCTCTGGAACGCGGATATACTCCCGTGGCTCCCAGGACAGGCCCAGGTCGAATGACCGGACTGCGTTCGGCTGTGGAAAAGGATCGGTGCCTGGGGGTATGTGTCCCTCGAGTTCAAGTACAAGGTTAATGAGGTCGTCTTTGGACAACTTGTCCAGCTCTGCCAGACGACGGTTTAGCTTGCCTGTCCTCTTATGGCCTCTCGAACGCCTCACCGCCGGGTCCTTGTAACTTGGCGTTGACGGATGTAGGTAATGCGCGCTTTCAGCGCTTGCACGTCCAGTGTAGTCTGGTTGAAGGGTAGCTCTCTTGTCCCGCCAGCGGGCGGCTGGTTGGATTGCTCACTGCACTCACGATTTTCTAACCTTATCTTATCATTGGACGCATGGTAGAGGCAAGCGGTATGGTCAAACGATCACCCTTCCAGCATGTCGGCCAGCCACTCGTTGAGCGCCTCGCGCGCGGCGGGCAGCGTTTGCATGACCGCCCAATTGCCCACGAATTCGTGTGCGTGTGTCGCCGCCAACAGCATCTCGAACGGATCCCCGGCTACCGGTTCACCGCCGATAGTGGTTCTCTGCCAGTGCGGGGTGAGGGCGGTTCGCCACCGGGGATAGCGCTTGAGCAGCCAACTGCGGTTCTGCGAGTAGCTTGCTTCGTCGCCACCGGTGGCTGTCCCGGCGCGGTAGACACGGATGACCAGCGCCTCTATCGCGTCCCAACGCCTGACGAATCTGGCTATCCGCCGCCTGGACACCTGGGCCAGCAGTGCCTGCGTAACCGGGTTCATGCCCTAGCGGCGAATCTCGCCTTCGATTTCCAGCCGGAGTGGCGCGTCGGGCGGGCTGTCGCCGTAGTCGGTCAGGTCCTCCAGCACCAACCGGATTTGCAGGGGAGGGCCGCCGGGCGTGCGTGCCAGGTGGACGATAATCGATTCGTCGGCTTGTATTCCAAACGTTTTTAGCAAGTGCCGGATGTCGTCGCGGCTGGTGTCGCCCATCAGCATTCATCTCCTGTCTTCGGGTCGGATTTCGTATCGGGGATTCTAGCGGGCCTGGGGCAGTTCATCCAGGCGGCTCCGGGTACTGCCGCACGCAGTGGGGATTTTGATTTCGGACGGCGAGACAGTATCCTATCGGCAAAGGAGGTGGCAACTGGTGACACCTGAAGAAACGGCCTTGCTGAGAGAACTGCTGACTACACGACGGGTGCTGTCGGTTTCCGTGCTGCTCGACGGCGCGCCCTACACGGGTTTGCTGCCCTTTGCGATGCAGCCCGATTTCGGCGCGGCGCTGGTGCACGCGTCCAGCCTGGCGCGGCACATGGCAGGTCTGGCCGACGGCGAGCCGATCAGTTTTCTGGTGCACGCGCGGGACGATCCGGACGCCGACCCGCTCCAGTTGCCGCGTCTGACCGTGCAGGGGGTGTCGCGTCTGGTTGCCAGGGGGAGCGCCGGTTACGCGGCGGCCCGCCAGACGTACGTCGCCAGATTCCCGGCCAGCGAGCCGATCTTCGGACTTGGCGATTTCAATCTCTATGCCCTGGTTCCGCAGAAGGGACGCTTCGTAGTGGGCTTTGGGCGGGCTTATAACGTGACTGCGGAGACCATTCGAGCGTTAGCAGAGGGATGAGGGACTGTTGAGTGCAGGAGCATCAAGCAGCTTCGCCGTCAACTGGAAGTAGTATGGGCAGCCCCGGCGGAGGCACAAAGCACTCCTCGGCAGGAACCCCCGGCCCGCTTCGCGCGTCTATACGATAGACTGGCTGCTCGAAAGGAACCCGGTCAATGAAAGCGTGCCTGACCGCGCTGGCGACGGCTGCCCTGCTGCTTGGGGCCTGCAGCGCTACCACGACCGATCCTGCTCCCACATCCATCCCCACACCGGCGACAGGTCACGACTTCGGCATTCACCTGCAAGAGGGCTTCGAGGGGGACGGGGTCCTCATTCGTGTCGACGGTGCCCTCGTCTACCAGGACGCGCCGGAGACCAACCCGGTACTCGGCCTCGCCACGACGCTTGGTGCGCGCGCAGCAGGAAAGGAATTCGCGCTGACGGTCGAGGTTCCCGCCCAGCACATCGACCACACCCAGACCCTCAACCTCGACGACGGTCTGGCCGTCGGGGTCTCACTACACCAGGGAGAGGTGCTCGTCATCCAGGCCAACGGGTTTGGCTACGACTAGCGGTGATGACGGGGGCACCGACGGTTGGCGTCCGCTCATTGCCAACGCAGGCAGGCGGCAATATCCAGTGCCTATACAATTTCCACCTGAAAGACGAGGATTGCGAGGAAGAAAAGAATCACCGACAGGGCATAGGCTGGAATGACGAGGATACCCAGGGCCATGCCAACTCGGGCGCGTCTTGCAGACTGAGGAACCCCGTCGGCTCTTGATCTACGGAGGGCAATCGCGCTGACCACAATTGCCATGGTGGCGAAGCCGGGCACCAAGCATAAGCCGACAGCCAATGCCAGAAACCCAATCCGAGTCAAGAACTCCGGAAGCGGTACCACGGCAAAACGTGTTGCGAGCATGCAAACAAATGGCGGGAACAACGAGGTACTGATGACGCCAGAGATGAGACCGAGGGTAGCAAGACGCTTCGTGCGGGCATCATGGTCATGCCGGTCGTTCGCTGGCATCTGGACCCTTTCCTGCTCTCCCATACCTGGCAGATTGAGGTGCAGCGGCGTTGTCTTGTGTATGCTACTTCTTTTTCAGTTATTTCTCCACGTCGGCGTAGGGATGTCCGGTAGCCCTGCAACTCTCCCTACTTGCCGGTAGGTAAGCGAAACAGAGCACGGCCTGGAGCCAGGCTCTGCTTTTTGGGGTGGGGGGATACCGGTGCACCGCAACGTAGCGTCTCACGGATTTCTCAAAATGGGCTTCCCAAAAGCAATATTCGATTGCGCTTTTCTGTGCCGTTGACCTGTGCTATTCTGCCAAGAATGGACATGTGGCTGGGGGAGTCAAGCATGACTGACGTGTTCATATCCTACTCTCGTCGCAACCTCGATTTCGTATTGAAGCTGGCCGATGCCTTGGAAGCCCACGGCAAAGTGGTCTGGTTTGACCAGACCAAGGAGCCGCTCCAGGGCCTCCCTCCGTTTTCAGAGTGGTGGGAGGAGATCAAATATGGGATAGAGGCAGCGGACAACTTCATGTTTGTCATTAGCTCGGAGTCTGTCGTGTCGCCCTACTGCAACGCCGAGATTGCTCACGCGCTGGCGCACGACAGGCGAGTAGTGACAGTTCTGTATCGAGGCGAAAACAAGGAACAGGACATCCTGGAGGAAATTGACGCGGCGATTGACGCCATCCCTGAAAGTGAGGAACTACCTCCGACTGTCTCTGCGGACATTTCCAAACTGCGATCGCTCACCCGTCGGAACTGGCTTAAGATCAGCGGGGTGAATTATCTGGCTTTTTCAGGAGATCGAGATTTCGAGGTGTTGCTTGGGTTGCTTATTGAAGGACTTGACCTTGATATTGCCTGGCGCAGGTTATGGAGTCAGGTTCGGCAGGCGGCGCAAATCTGGGCCGAGACCGGTGACGATGGTGACCTGTGGTCTGAGACCCGCCTGAAACCTATCCGGGAGATGGTCAATGAGCGAGGACAGGAATTGACCGATCTGGAGCGTGACTTTCTCAAGCCGGAGACGGACCGATTGTTAGAGGAAATTGATAATCCGGAGACTGTTCATACCCGACGGTCTGCGATTGGCGAAAGACTCTCTGCATTGGGCGACCCCCGACCTGGTGTTGGCCTGGTTCAACTATTCCTATCGCCACTGACAGATGAACGAGATATCCGGCTATGGGGGGCAGACGCGCAGAGTGAAGGCCTGCCCGATATCGTCTGGTGTCGGATACCGGGCGGCGAGGTGGCGATTGAGGATGATGTTAAGATCACCATCCCCGTCGAGCCATTCTTGCTGGCAAAGTACCCCATCACGTACATTCAGTACCGGGCTTTCCTGGAAGCGGCGGATGGCTCCTACAACTGGTCGTGGTGGAAAGGACTGCCTGCTGAAGATTACCAAAGGCTCAATCCCGGTGAGCAGAACTTCAAGTTCGACAATCACCCGGCTGAGAATGTAAGCTGGTATGATGCGATGGCCTTCTGCCGGTGGTTGAGCGTGCACACCGGGCACCAGCTGCGGTTGCCAACTGAATGGGAGTGGCAGCAGGCGGCGACGGGTGGCTACCGGGCTAATGTGTATCCTTGGGGGGCGGAATGGGATGGCACGAAAGCGAACACGATCGAGTGTGGTCTGGGTCGGACGACGGCAGTGGGTATGTACCCGGCAGGCGCGTCACGTTTTGGCCCACTGGATATGAGCGGTAATGTAAGGGAGTGGTGCGCTAATGAGTCTGTTCTAACAACAGAATGGCCAGGGCGTGCCCGCTGCATGGTGCGGGGCGGTTCGTGGAACGGCATTCGGAGGCGCGCCAGCACTGGGTGGCGCAGAGATTTGAGTGGGACTAGCGGCAATAGATATCCGCAGCACCGTGGCAGCGAGGTCGGGTTTCGGGTGGCGGTGAGTCCCCCTTCTCGGTGAGCCACTGAACACTGAAGGGCGCGTTACCTTCCGGGGTGCAGTTTGGCGACACTCTCCATACTTATAGGTATGGGGAGTATTTGACTGAGGGACGGTGTTCTCTGGCAGACAGCGCCTGTCTCGTCAGGCGCCTGGTGTATTATCCCGTAGATGCTCGTTCGATCCCCCTACCCCAGCCGCTTCCAAGGCAGCGCCGTTCAACGCTGTTTGGTGGGCCCGCACAAGATGCTATACTTGTCGCCGTCAGACCACGCCGACATCCATGCAAAGTCTGACTGACCAAGCCGCCGGAAAACGGTGCTGATCCTTCATGAGAGAAACCCATCGAGTTGCCAGCAGAGTACGGTCCAGCCTGCGTACGTGGGTGCGGCGCGACGGGCTGGCCCTTTTGCTCTTCGTGGTGGCGATCGTGGTCATGACCACTCCTCTTGCCTTTCGCCTGGGCGATGGCCTGCCCAGTTCAAAAGGAGATACCAAGTCCGCGCTGTGGCAGAAATGGTGGCTGAGCAAGGCCGTGGCGGAGGGCTACAACGTCAACCACACGCCCTACCTCTTCCATCCTGTAGGGATGGATCTGACGTTTCAACCGCATCGCTGGACGGCTCTCGTCGTCTGGCAGCCTCTGAGCGTCCTGTTCGGCGAGGAAGCCGGTTACGTCCTCAATTTCTTGCTGGGATTGCTGGTGGGGGCCTACGCGGCGTACCTGTTGGTTCTCCACCTGACGAGCAATCGTGTTGCCGCCTGGGTGGGGGGCGCGTTCTTTACGTTCTATCCGGCACACTTGCTGACGGCGATGTACCAGCCCAACACCGGTAGCATCCAATGGGTTGCTTTGTTTATGCTCGCGCTGGTGGCTGGCCTGAGACGTTTTGCGACGACCGATGCACAGCGCAGTCACCTGTCTGGAGAAGGCTTCTGGGCCATGGTGTGGGCCGCGGTGGCGCTGTCGGTCAATATCTACATCACGGTCAAGCCGTGGACGCAGGCCGTCGTGTTGGCGGCGGCATACGTGCCGCTGGCTGCACTGGCTAATGGCTGGTGGCGGCGGGTGGCTTTCTGGGAGGCTGTCGCCGTGCTGGCGCTGTTGAGCGTTTTGCTGGCGCTGCCGGTGGTGGTTCCTTACCTGCGGGCCGGAGACAACCTGGCGTACACGGTGGAACAGACGGCCTCTCACCTGCGGACGGAAGGCGCGGACATCGTCTCGTTCATTCGGGCGGCACCAGAACTGCCCCTATTCACGCCACGAGCAGTTGCCCGTTTGAGGGGGGTGCCTTTTGGAGACTGGCGGCGGCGAAACGGCACCTCCTTCTATCTGGGGCTGGTGTCGATTGTGTTGGCGGTGGCAGGCGCGTATGACAGCGCGAAGCGAGACCGCCGCCGCCTGATATGGCTGCTGCTGGCCTTGGGCACCTGGCTGCTGAGTCTGGGGACGGTCCTGTTCGTCGACGGCGTGAAGATGGCCACCGTCAAGATGCCCTACCGGCTGGTAGACGAGATTCCACTTTTCAAGGCGGTCCGCACTCCGAACCGCTTTGCGCTGGGCTTCTCACTGCCCTGGGCGGTGCTGGTGGGGTTTGGCGCGGCCTACCTGTGGAAACGGCTGGAAGGACGCAAGTGGCTGGCCTATGCGGTGACGGGTGGCTTGACGGCGCTGATGCTGTTCGAGCTGACCGAAGCGCCGCTGACAATCTATCCTCTGGAGATTTCGCCCTTTTTCTACCAAATACGTGACGAGGAAGCGCAGGGTGCGCTCATCAACTTGCCGATGACCGGGTCGCACAACTACATGCTGGAACAGACGGTTCACGGCTGGCCTATCGCCGGTGGTTCGATTGGCCGCTTGCCGGAAAATGCCTTCGCTTACGTCGAGGCCAATCCGTTGCTGAAAGACTGGCGTCAGAGGGAGCCGCTCTCTTGCACGTACGATATGGGGAGGGCGATGGACAGCTTGCTGGCCGATGGGTTCCGTTACGTCGTGGTGCACAAGGCAAAACCCCAGGATTGGCTTGATGGCTACGTTTCGGTCACGCCCATCTACGACGACGCGTTCGTCACTGTGTATTCGCTGGCGGACTGGCGGGACAGTCCCCCCTGCCCCTGATGAGATGACCTCGAGGTATCCTCATCCACGCCGTCCTCAGTAAGCGCGTGACAACGGGGGAGGCTCGCCAGGCAGGTTCTGCGCGGGTCTGTCAGGGACATGGAGGGTGGGCTTGTAGGTCGGCCAGCGCGTAGACTGTCACCAGTTTGTCGTCGTGAACAGGCTGGACCGTGGCGAAGTAGCCGGTCAGCCATTTCGGGACATTCTTGCCGTGGACTACGACGTGGCGGAAGCCGTCGGCGTACAGCGCATCCAGCGCGGCCTGAACGTCGTAGTCGCAGGTCAGGGCTTCTTTCTGCTCCCAGGCCCTTAGTAGTGGATTGGCGCCGATGTAGTCGTAGGCATCGGCGGGCATGCGTGCCACCACGCCTTCGACAATGGGTCGCTGGTGGAAGGTTTGCAGGAACATGTATTCCTTTGCTTCCTGCCGGCCCATCGGCAGGTCGACGATAGCGCCCGCTTCCTCATTGACGAGCGTTCGACGATAGAAGCGCGACACTCTCACGGACTGGATGGTGAGGGGCAGCATGCTGATTTCGTACAGCATCAGCAGGCCAACCAGGCCCAGCGCGGCACGGGCCAGCCGCTCCCGCGCGGACAGCAACCGCCACAGACTGGCAGCCCCATAGCCGACCAGCACCGCCCAGGCCACCGAGAAACCATGTGCGAAACGGTGCGGCCTGCGCATGGCCTGGAAAGCTGGATTGTGCTGCAGCACCTGGTAGGGCGTCCAGGCTCCTGGTAGTTCCTGACCGCTGACGTTCAGGACCGTCCCCAACGTCAGGCTCCACAGGACCAGGGCTACTACCACCCACGGCAGGCGCGCCCGCTGCCGTGACGCAAGGTCGGCCAGGCCGACCGCTACCAGTGCCAGCGTGGTCAGGCCAAGGTAGAAGAATCCCCTCGGCCAGCTTCTGGCTTCAATGCCCAACAGCCCTCCCGCTCCCGGCGGCACAAAAGGAGGCAGGTTCTGTGCAGGTGTCACGTACGAGAGTACGTCTGCCCCGCCCATGAGCGGCGTTGTCTCTATGGCAGCTTGCACGGTGTCTGCTGCCGTCAGGAAGGGCAGCAGGATCGGCAGGACGAGAATCAGGCTGAGAGCCAAGAAAAGGCCTATCGCTTCCCAGAAGGCGCGCTTGCGCCACCATCCCTCGAAGAGCACCGCCAGCCCGACGAACAACGCCCCTACCACTGCTGCCTGTATCCAGGCCTTGACGGTGACGTAGGCATTGAGCGAAAGCGCAAATGACGCAAACACAAACGCGACCCGGCGCGGCTTAGACGGCCCGTCCAACCGGCCCAGTCCGACTACAAGCCCCAGCAGAAAAAGTGGAACCCACTGAGTGCTGCCTGTGTTGGGCTGCGCCAGCGCATCGATGAGGTGCTGCGGGTAGAAGGCAAAGAAGGCACCCCCTATCCAGGCGGCGACTCGCTTGTGGGTCAGCTTCAGGACGAGCAGGTAGGCCGTGCAGGCGCTCGCCAGCAGTCCAAGCATCGCGCTGATGTTGTGTCCGGCAATGTCTCCAAAGAGCCACCGGAGCGGGAGCCAGACTGACAGGGCGGCCCAACGACGAGGCTGGAAGGTTATGTTCAGGCCGGTGGGGTGAAACAGAAAGGGTGTGAAGTTGGGAGACTGGCCGCTCCTGATGGCCCGGCCCAGCCACCAGATTTGCCACTGGGCGGTGAAGATGTCCCGGCCCGAACTGGGCAGCCCCTCCCCAGGCCGGAGGGCGAGCGGGAAGGTCATCACGACGACTGCCAGGACGAACAGGCCTGCGGCCAACGCGTCCGACCAACCCGGCCACGGCGCCGTCTCCCCCGTGGTGATGCGTTCTGCACGAAGCGTCAGAACCAGACTCGCCAGCGTTCCGACCACCACGACAACCAGGCCCACTATGCCCAAAACTGTCATCCGATTTTCCTCTTGGCTCTGAGGCGGGTGTCTGCGTGGCCGGACGCCGTGCTGGGTCGCTCGACCAGGACGGCGACTCTGCAAATAGCTGATCTCTTCATGGCCGAGACGAGGAGGCTACCAACCAAGCTTCGCTCACAGACCGTAGATGTCCCCAAACTTTGTTCGCAGATAGCGGACGTACGGCTCAATTGCCAGCGGCCCACCGCAGATACGGTCGGTCAATTCGGGCAGCGTGAACTTGCACCCGTGCCGGTGGACGTGTTCGCGCAGCCACTCCAGCAAGGGTCCGAAGTCTCCCTGCGCAAAGCTCTCGTCCAGTGAGGGCAGGTCGGCCTGGGCCTGCTCGTAGAACTGCACCGCCAGCACGCTTCCCAGCAAATAGGTCGGAAAGTAGCCAATCAACGCCGCCGACCAGTGCACGTCCTGCAAAACACCTTGCGCGTCGTCGGGCGGTGTGAGGCCAAGGTATCCCTGCATGCGCGTATTCCACAACTCCGGCAGGTCGGCAATCCGTACCGCGCCGTCAATCATTGCCTGTTCCAGCTCGAAGCGCAGGATGATGTGCAAGCCATAAGTCACTTCGTCGGCTTCCACGCGGATGAGCGATGGCTGGGATTTGTTGATGGCCTTGTGGAAATCGTCCAGCGGCACGTTCCCCAACTGAGACGGAAAGCGGTCCTGAGCCTGGGGATAGTAGAACGTCCAGAACGGTTTTCCCCGCGCGACGATGTTCTCATACAGGCGCGACTGCGACTCGTGGACACCCATGGAGGAACCGCTCGCCAGCGGCGTGCGAGCCAGCGCCTTGTCGATACCCTGCTCGTAGAGCGCGTGTCCCGTCTCGTGGATGGTGGCGAACCAGCACGATGAGGGGAATTCGGGGTCGATGCGGCTGGTGATGCGTACGTCGTCGATGCTGAACGAGGTGGTAAAGGGATGCGCGGATTTGTCCTGCCGCCCGCGCTCAAAATCGTAGCCCAAGCCGCGCGCCATCTCCAGGCTGAAGTCCCACTGGGCCGTTTCGCCATACGGCAGGTGCAGGAAGCTGTCGTCCACCGCGTCTTGCCGGTCTGCAATTTGCGCGGTCAGGTCGACCAGTGCCGGGCGCAAGGCCTGGAACACCGCCTGCGCCTGTTCGGTGGTCATGCCCGGCTCGTACACGTCCAGCAATGGATCGTAGCTGTGGCCGCCTGGAGCCACGTCGAAGCATGACGCCCACTGGACCCGCAGGTCGACGTTCTTTTCAAGATACGGTTGAAAGGCAGGAAAGTCTGATTCCTGGCGGGCTTTCACCCACGCCTGCTGGGCCAGTGACGTGGCGTGGGCGATCTCGGCCACCAGTTCCGCGGGCACCCGGCGGGCGCGTTGGTATTCCCGGCGGGTCACCCGAATCAGGCTGGCCGTGTCCGAGCCCTCGTCGAGGTCGGCCTCGTACGGCGCGAGGTCGTCGAGCAGCACGCCGACTTCGTCAGCGGTGAATAGCTCGTGTGAGAGGCGGCTGAGGGTCGCAAGTTGTTCGGCGCGGGCCGCTGCGCCGCCCGGCGGCATGTAGGTCTCCTGGTCCCAGGCCAGCAGCGCGGCGGCCTGGCTCAGGTCGTGGGATGGATGCAGCAAGTCTTTGAGTTGGTCGAGTTTCTCTTCCATAGTACTGGAGTATATCCCAGCCATCCTTTCCGCTCAAAAGTCTATGAAAACTTGACGTAAGACTGGGACCCCGGTACTATAGTATAGTCCTGGGGTACTATATATGGTCCTGCTGAACCGACTGGTATTGGGTGGAAGGCTTGTTCGCGTCGTGAGGATGCTCGTTCAAGGAGCGATCCTCGCCAGCGTCGCACTGCTCGGCCCTGCCCAGACGCCTGTCAACGCGCAGACGTGCAGTCCTCCGCCCGAAGTGGACGTGACCTTTGCCGTCGTGGCCGACCCGCAGTTTGGACGTGGCGCGGGGGCTTGCGACGCCGCTTGCCGCGAGCGTTACACCAGAGCAGTGGCAGCGGCCATCAACACCATTGACCAACAGACGTGGCCCGGCCACCCGGTCCAGGGCATCACCGTGGACGGGCAATCAATAGGGACGGTACCGTTCAGCGGGGCCGGACAGCGAATGGCGCCGCCTGAGGGCGTGATCGTCGTCGGCGATCTGACAGAGGATCGCTCGCTGAACAACGTGGGTGCCGGTTGGCGCTCGCCGGAATTCAAGACCTTCACCGGCTTGTTCGAGCACGAGTCCGGTCAGGCGGACGGCGTACGCTTCCCTGTCTACGTCGGTTTGGGAAACCACGATCTTGAGCGCTTCGTCGACGAGGACGGACAGCCTGGACTGGCCTTCTCGGAGGACGAAGCCCGCCAGCGTATCTGGGATTACGTGTGGGACCGGCACCGGGGCTTTCCAGAGGTCGGTCTAGAGCCGCCAGTGCCCGTCACCAACTTTGACGACCAGAGCTACGCCTATTCGTGGGATTGGGGCCATCTCCATCTCGTCCAGTTGCACACCTTCGGCGGTGACGACGCCTACCATCCCTCCGGCCTGGACTGGCTGGAAGCCGACCTCGACGCGGTTGGCCCGGACAGGCCGGTCATCCTGTTCCAGCACTACGGGTGGGATTGCTTTAGCGATGGCGGTTGTTTCGACCGGGCGTGGTGGACACGCGAACAGATGGTGGCCCTCAACAAAGCCCTCGACGGGCACAACGTCATAGGGGTGTTCCACGGGCACACGCACGGCCGCTATCCCGCCTTGCCCCGCTTCTACACGGACCAGTACCTAGAACTCGCGGACCCGCGCCAACGAGACGTGGCGATCTTCAATCTGGCCGATGCGGGCCAGGGCTATTTTGCCGTGGTTCGGGTCACGGCAGAGGCGATGGACGTGACGTATGGTGTGGTGGATGAGACGAGCACCGTCACGTTCTCAGCAGAAAACGGGTTCACCATGCGTCTGAACCAGGCCCCAACTGCCGAGGCGGGCGGCCCCTACCGCGTTGAGGCGGGTGGGCTGGTCGGCTTCGAGGGCAGCGGTAGCGACCCGGAGTGTGGTCCGGTGACGTTCGCCTGGGACTTTGGCGGCGATGGCACCGTTGAAAGCACAGAGCAGAACCCCTCCTTCCGGGCTACAAGCGACCTCGACGCTGCTGTCCGCCAGGATGTGTTGCTGCGGGTCTGCGATCAGGCCGGAATATGCAGCGATGCCTGGGCGATGGTGGACGTCGTACCGGGAACGGCAACTGCATCCCCACCGGACAATGGGTCGTTCATCACACGCCTGATTGGTGCCTCCCCGTCGACCGGTGACTGACGCTCTCGCGCGCTGACCGGGACCCCGTTGGTCATCGCGACCACCCGCACGATTCGCTGGGTGATGGGCGGGCCGGGTGCGCGGCCCCTGTGACGAGAACGGGGCCTCACCTTTCCGGGCGAAGCCCCGTTCCTAAGCAGAAGCGCGTCGGAGATCCCCCCACCCCACCCCGACAGACCTATCGCCAGATGGCCAGCATCCCGCCGACAATTGCCAGGACGACGAGTTGGTACCCGGCGAAAAGCAGCCAGACGCCCAGGTGTTTGTCGTCGAAAATGGCGCTGGTCAGGCTGGTGGTGGCGACGAAGCCCACGGCGACCAGCACGCCCGCCAGCAGGCCCTCGGCGAACGTGGTGCTGCCCATCGAGGCGATCAGCAGGCTAAGCACCAGCGCCGTGACCAGCGCGGCGATGAACGACCACAGGTAGCCCAGCCCTGGCCCGCCCGCGATGTCCTCTTCCGTCTTGCCGATCAGGCGCAGCCAGAGCTTGCCGAAGAGCGGCCCATACCACACGAAGCCGACGGCCATGTTGATGACCCCGCCGACGAGCACTGCGAAAAAGTTGATCTGGTCGAAGGGTAACGCCATGGTGAATCCTCCTTGTGGCTAGAACGTATGTTCATGATAGCACAAACGTTCGAGGGCGGCAAGCTTTTCGCCCGCGTTTCAGCCGGGCTATACTGGTGAGGACAGCTTTCAACGGAGGTAACATGGCCGACAGATTACCGCAGGTCCGGGTCGCGGTGGTGCAGGCGGCTCCGGTCCTGTTTGACCGCGAAGCCACGGTGGAGAAGACGCACCGCCTGGCCCTCGAAGCTGCCTCGGAGGGAGCCAGGCTGATTCTGTTCCCGGAGGCGCTTATCCCGGCTTACCCGCGCGGGTTGAGCTTTGGCATGGTGGTGGGCAGCCGCAGCCCCGCCGGGCGGCAAACGTGGCAGCGCTATTGGGAGCAGTCGGTGGACGTGCCGGGACCCACCACCGAAGCGCTGGGGGCGGCAGCCCGCGAGGCCAACGCCACGCTCGCCGTCGGCGTCATCGAGCGCGATGCCACGTTCAGCCGGGGGACGCTGTACTGCACGCTGCTGTACTTCGGCCCGGACGGGCGACTGCTGGGCAAGCACCGCAAGCTGAAGCCCACCGGCTCGGAGCGCCTGATATGGGGCGAGGGCGACGGCAGCACGCTGACGGTGATCGACACAGACTGCGGCAAGACAGGCGGCCTGATTTGCTGGGAGAACTACATGCCCCTGGCGCGCATGGCGCTGTATGGCAAGGGCGTCGAAATCTACCTGGCCCCGACGGCTGACGCGCGCGACACGTGGCAGGCCACGCTGCGACACATCGCCTGTGAGGGACGCTGCTTCGTGCTGGGTTGCAACCAGTTCGTGACGAAAGCGATGTATCCGGACGATCTGCCCGGCGTCGAGGAACTGGAAGGCCAACCCGACGTGATGTGCCGGGGCGGCAGCGCCATCGTCTCGCCGTTCGGCCACGTGTTGGCCGGGCCGCTCTACGACCAGGAGGGCATTCTGTACGCCGACCTGGACATGGGCGAGGTGGCACGCAGCAAGCTCGACTTCGACGTGGTGGGCCACTACGCGCGGCCCGACGTATTTCAACTGACGGTCAACGAGGGACCCGCGCCGCCCGTGGCGACGAATGGCGATTCTTGAAGGTCTCTGAAGCCAGAAGAGCCTTCCCCACTTGTGCCGTGCGGGAAAGGCTCTATTGTGATCTGACTATTGCCAGCGACGCTTCAGGGCAGATCGGCCTCGCAGCGCTCGGCCCCCGCATCGCAGGTCGCCAGCAACTCGCCGCCCAACCGCACCTCGAATTTGCCCTCTGTCCAGAAGATTTCGTCCGGCGAAATGAAGACCGCCGAAAGCCGGAAGCGGCAACCGGAAGGCGGACCCAGGTCGCGCGATGACCAGTCGATGAACATCATGCAGTCGCCCACCGGGAAAGCGTCCAGGGGGCCGCTCAGGGCGGCGGTGTCCCAACGGGTGACGGACGTGGTGACGCTCTCGCCGACGAACTCCAGCCCGGTCAGGTCTAGCGGCTCCGACGAGGTGTTGAGCAAGGCAAAAGAGATGTCCTTGTAGACGAAGGTCAGGTCCGAGCCCCCGGCAGCCGGTGTGGCCGCGCCTTCGGATTCTGAGGGAGTCTCCGCGCCACCTGTCCCGGCATCGTCTGAGGCCGCCGCCTCTTCTGCGGCTTCGGCCACCTCGACGACTTCCTCTTCTTCTTGGGGTAGATTGCCGGGCAGCCACAACGTGTCAAAACCCGGCTGGACCTCTGCCGTCGTGACACGACTGCCGTCGGTGTAGGCTACGTTAAATGCCCCTCCGCCCACGTCCGGCACGTTGATCGAATACTGCCAGGGCAGCCAGGCTGCCGGGTCCGGCTCCGCCTCCGCCGAATCCAGCACCTGGATTTCTTTGGCGTCTATCAACCAGTCGCCGCCGGAGCCTGCCCAACGATATCTCTCTGCCGAGAAGTGCAGCCGCCCACTGTCCGGCTCGACGAGAGCGGGCAGCACGTCCGGGCGTCCGCCCAGAACGGCTACGTAGAGGTAGCCCCAGGGGTGTTCGAGAGCAGCGACGCCGATCTCGCGGTAGGCCGGGTCGACGACGCTGTCGTGGTGAACAGGCGAGCCGTTCCACCAATTGATGGCCCCGACCGGGTCTGTCGCGACCACCGTGATTTCCGTGATGGCGATCTGGTCTTCGTTGCTGTAGTGCGGCCAGCCCGCTGCCAGCGCGCGGTCCTTGGGCTTGCTGCCATCCGGCCCGGCGTGTACGTCGGTAGGAAAGCTTGGCTGCGCGTTTACGTACTCAGCCTGTTCCAGAGCCAGCTCGGTCAGCGTTTCGTTGGGCTTGAAAGGCCACAATCCCTCGACCAGCCGCCATTGGTTGAGTTCGGCAATGACGGCCAGCGCTTCTGGATCGTACTCAAAGGTTGGACCTTCGGGTTCCGCCGCCTCTTCTTCAGCAGGTTCCCCGGTTTCTTCCTGAGACGCTTCGCCTGCCTCGCCCGCTTCCGCTTCAGCCGCAGGCTCTCCACTTTCTTCTTCGGCTGCTGGCTCGTCGCTCTGTTCACCAGCCGGTTCCTCAGCCTCTTCGGCGGCACCGGCATCGTCGGCGCTGGCCTCGCCTCCGCTCTCGGATGGCGCGCCGCACGCCGCCACGATAAGCGATAAGAGGGCCAACGCCAGAAACACGCGGGCGTTTGCGTTCATGGTCTTCCCCTCCACCTCTTGGCTTTCTCTCAAGGAGGACAATTATAGTGCGGGCCTCAAGCCTTTACCATTCGTGGTCTGGGCCGGGACGATCACCGCCGCTGCCGACGGGTTACAGCCAGCGCCTGACGCGCTCCCTGTAGTCCGTGTAGGTCGCGCCGAACGTCGCTTCGAGGCTCCGCTCTTCGTGGGGGATGAACAGCACCTCGAACGTGGCAAACAAGGCGACAGGCCCTACGAAGGGGCTGGCACTGCCCAGCAACACCGCCACGCCGAGCAATACGGCGACCATGCCCAGGTACATCGGGTGGCGGCTGAAGCGAAAGGGGCCATCCGTGACGAGCGCAGCGGACGTTTCAAATGGCTTGACGGTCGTGCTTTCTCGCTTGAAGATCCCGTCGGCCCAGACGTTGATCGCCAGCCCAAGCACCAGCGGGAGGATGCCCAGCAGCACGTAGGGAGCACGGAGAATCCTGGCAATGGGGAAGAGAAAGTGCAGCGCGACGGTACCCACGAGGCAGATCAGCATGTAGGTTGGCGGGAGCGGCTTCCTTGACGTTCGCATGTGGTTCTCACTCCTGGCCGAGGCCCAGCGCCTCGGCGAAATGGCGTATGGCGTCGATGTGTTCGGCAGGCGATTTGAACCCGGCGCGCATCGTGTGCAGCGAGAGGTGCGTCGCGCCCTCGGCCTGCCACGCCTCGATCTCGCTGGCCCAAGCCGCCGGGTCGCCATCGCCGTAGTCCATGCGCGGCTCGATACCAAACTCGGCCCGCGTCCGGCCAGACTCGGCCAGGTAGCCGTAGAGCTTGTCCAACTGGCGGCGGGCGCGGGCCACTGTGTGCGGCAGGGGCATCCACCCATCACCCAACCTGGCCGCCCGGCGCAAGGCCGCGTCGGCTTTGCCCCCGAACCAGACGGGGATCGGACGCTGCACCGGCATTGGGTTCAGCCCGGCGTCCTGCACTGAGTGCCACTCGCCGGAGAACTCGACCAACGGCTCGGTCCACAGGCGGCGCATCAGCGCGATTTGCTCCTCAATCCGGCGGCCCCGGTTGCCAAAATCCTCGCCGAGCGCCTCGAACTCGACGGCGTTCCAGCCCAGGCCAACCCCCAGCCGCAAGCGCCCCCCACTGAGCACGTCCAGGGCGGCGGCCTGCTTGGCGACCAAAGCGGTCTGGCGCTGCGGCAGGATGATGATCCCCGTGGCGAATTCCAGCTTCTCGGTGACTCCGGCCATGAAGCCGAACAGCACGAACGGCTCGTGGAAGGCATCCTGGTGGGTATAGGAACCATCCCAGCCGTCGGGGCGGTCCGGGTTCGCGCCGAGGACGTGATCGTAGGCCAGGACGTGCGAGAGGCCCAGCGCCTCCGCCGTCTGGGCGTAGTCGCGGATCGCCTGCGGGTCGTTGCCGAATTCAGTCTGCGGAAAGACGACGCCAATCTTTATGCTCATCGCTTCTGTCCACCCTCCAACAGTTTTGAACCGGGCATCCGGACTTTACTACAAAGCACGGCGGTATGGTAATTGAGAGAGGCGGTGAGCGAGGCAAACCGAATGTGCCCCTCTGGTACTCAGAATGGCAAAGGAGTTTCGCCCTCGCGCTGGCGGCGAAACTCCTGCAACGTTTCAAGGTGTATGAGGTTTTCTGGTGGCGTAGTGTGATGTTATACCGTCAGGCTGACGAATTGCACGCGAAGGTCGACCAACCGCTCGCCAACAACTCTGGCGAGGTTTTTCATGAGTTGGTAACCGGCCGTAGGATTGTCGTCCATCAGGTCGCGCAGGGAGACGGCGTCGATGGCGGCGACCTTGACGTCCTGGATGGCCCGGCCACCCAACGTGCAGATATTGGGTTCTACCAGGGCCGACCAGCCCACGACAGCGGGCGCGCCGTGGGTTGAGACTTCTTCCACGCGCTCGCCCTTTTCGTCCATGTTGATGGTCAGTTCTACCACGCCGTCGAGCAGCAAGAAAAGCGTGTTGGCGTCGTCGCCTTCGCGGAACAGCCACTCGTCGGCTGCAACGGCCTTCTCATTGCCTAGCATGGCAATCTGTTTCAGCATCGCTTCGTCCAGCCCGCCAAAGAGCGGGAAGCGACGCAAGGTTTCGGGAGAAATCATGGCTCCCCTCCAGTGGGCAACTCGATCAGGATAGCTCGGCCAGCACGTCCAACACCATCCGGGTGGCGGTCGGTAGCGCCGCCGCCACCGGTGGTGTGGGTGCGTCGCCGAAGGTGAGCACTTCGTCCGCTTCGATCACGACGATGTGGATGTCGTCGTCGGCTGGGAGAGGGGCGCCAAGCGCCCGGCCTATCTCCAGCGCGGTCATCATGTCGGCGTCGTGGGCCGAGGCGGTGTTCAGCGTGTCGGGCAGGCTCTCCGTGCCGATGTAGTAGACCTGTCCCGGCGGCCCGGTCCCGGTCTTGATGGCGTCGATGAGCACGACCCGGTCGTAGCCGACCATGGATTCCATCAGCCGCAGCCCGCCCACCGACAGTTCGACCACGTCGACGGGGGAGGCGGGCGGCAGCGCCTTCGCCACCGCCCGCGCAGTCAGTATGCCGATCCCGTCGTCGGTCAGGATAGGGTTTCCCAGTCCGATGACCAGCGTTTTCATCGCCGGGTGGTTTACTCGTCTACGTACTGTGTCAGGCGCTCGACCAACCCGCCGTCGGCGTTGCGAACGATGATCTCCAGCGGCATCTGCCCCGGCAGCGAGTGCGTGGCGCACGAGAGGCACGGGTCGTAGCTGCGGAAGGCCATCTCGACCATGTTGAGCACGCCGTCGTTGACCACGCCGTTCTTGATGACCGCGTCGGCGGCTTTCATGATGGAGAGCGTGATCGGCGCGAAGTTGTTGGTCGTGCCGACGATCAGGTTAACGCCGATCAGCACCCCGTTTTCGTCGGTGACGTAGTGATGCGTCAGCGTGCCGCGCGGCGCTTCCACGATGCCGATGCCCTCGGTGGGCGTCTCGGTGGGGATGTTGCGCACGTGCGGGTCGGTGATCTCCGGGTCCTGGCACAGTTCCAGCATGCGCTCGGCGGAGTAGAGCAACTCGACCAGCCGCGCCCAGTGGCAGGCCAGCGTATGGTGCACCGGCTTGCCGCCCAGGGTCTCGTACATCTTCTCGTAGGCTTCCTGGGCCTTGGGCGTCGCCATGGCGTCCGCCGCGTTCAGGCGGCTGAGCGGCGTGGCGCAGTACATGCCGGAGTCGATGCCGCACTCGAAGCCCTTCCAGCCGACGTTCTTCAGGTAGGGGTACTTCAGGTAGCTGTGCGGCTCGACGTGCTCGGCGATGTGCTCGGTGTACTCGTGCGGCGCGTACTTGCAGTACTCGTCGCCGTTGGGGTCGACCACGCGCACCTTGCCATCGTAGAAGTTGACGTGGTTGTTCTCGTCCACTAGGCCCATGTAGTACATCGGCTGGGTGTAGCCCTCGGACACGATCAGGTCCACGTAGGCCGAGTTCTTGAGCACGATGTCGTCGAAGAGCTGTAGCGAGAAGAGCGCGAAATCGACGTTCTTCTGGGCCACCTCTTCGGAGAAGGCGCGGTCCTCTTCGCTGAGCGCGACCGCCCAGCCACCGGGCAGCCCGGTCACCGGGTGGATGGCCCGCCCGCCCAGGCGCTTGATGACTTCGTGGTTGCGCTTGCGGCAGTCGATGACCGCCAGGCCAGCTTCGAGACCCGCCGCCGCGACGACGCCCAGCACGTTGCGCTCGGCAGCGGGCGCGTTGGGGCCAACTACGAAGTCCGGGCCACCCAACGCGTAGAAGTGCGTGGTGTGGTCGGTGCAGTAGAAGGCCATGTAGAACATCTCGCGGATCTTGTGAGCAGCCGGTGGTGCCTCGACGTGGAACAGGTCGTCGAGCGCCTTGGTGGCCGCCATGTGGTGCGCCTCCGGGCACACGCCGCAGATGCGGTTAGTCAGGCGCGGCATCTCCTCAGCCGGGCGTCCCAGGCAGAAGACCTCAAAGCCGCGCAGCTCCGGTACCTGGAAGTAGGTGTTGGCGACGTTGCCTTCCTCGTTGAGGAAGATTTCGATCTTGCCGTGACCTTCCAGCCGGGTGATTGGATCGATTGTGATTCGCTGCATGTCCCTCTCCTAGGTCCCTAGCTTGGGGTCAAGCCTGGGCACTTCCTCGATTGCCTGAGCCGTCCGGTCTCCCTCTGCCAGCGCGGTGCGGTGCAGCATCGAGTGGGCCAGACTGAAGCGGTAGAAGTAACCCGCCGGGTCGGGCAAGGTGTCCAGAATGGCGTCGATATCCTCCGGCGTTCGGGCATCGATCACGGAGGCGATGCCGGCGATCAGCTTCGCGCCCTGGTCTTCGACACCTTCGTTGGGGCCATAGCAACCCCGGCAGCCCATGTTGACCCTCGGGCACAACGCCCCGCAGCCCGCGCGGGTGGCAATTCCGGCGCAGAACAGGCCCTGGTCGAGCAGGCAGATGTCGGGGTCAGGGTCGATTTCGTAAGGGCGATAGAAGTGTGTGATTTTCTTCTCGCTGCGCTCGCGCGGGCACTCGTCGCAGACGGTCACGTCCAGTCCGATGACGGAGCCTGGCGGCGGCAGTTCGCCACTGAGAATGGCCTCGACGGCAGCCAGGGTCCACTGCGCTTCCGGCGGGCAGCCGGGCAAGTAGTATTCGACCGGGACTACCTGGTCGAGCGTCTTGACCGTGTTGTAGAACTCAGGCAGCGTCAGCGTGCCTTCGGGCTTCTCGGTTTCGACCTGCGGAAAGACTCTCTCCGGGTTGTCGGTGGAGGGCGAGTCGACGTAGATGAAGTTGAGCATCTGCTCGCGGTCGAAGAAGTTTGCCAGCCCCGGCATGCACCCTTCGTGGGAGCAGCTGCCGTAGGCCACCATCACCTTCGACTTGCGGCGCAGCAGTTTGGCCATGTGCTCGTTTTCGCTGTTGCGAATCGCGCCGTTGAAGAGGCAGACGTCGATCTCGCCGTCCGCCATGGCCTCGACGTCTTTCTCTTTGAAGTCCATCACGCACGGCCAGAAGACGATGTCGAACGCCTCCGCCACGTCGAGGATCTTCTCGTGAACGGCCAGCACCGAAATTTCGCAGCCCCCGCAAGAGGAGGCCCAGTACAGCGCCAGTTTAGGCTTTCCATTCTCGCTCACGAGACTACCTCCTCATCCATTGCGGCGACTCCGGCCAGCGTACCATTTCCGTTCGCCTTGTCGGCCAGATTGCCTCCCCAGCGCAGCGGGCCAAGGGCCCGGATTTGCTCGGTCATCTCGGCCACCTTCTCGGCAAAGACGACGCCTTCGGCGGCAGAGGCCCAGCCCAGCTGCACCCGCTCCGGCTCGACGCCGAGTTGGGCCAGCGTGCGTTTGAGCAAGGCCACGCGGCGCAGGGCCTTGTAGTTGCCTTCTTCGTAGTGGCACTGGCCGGGGTGGCAGCCCATGATGAGCACGCCGTCAGCGCCGCCGCGCAGCGCCTTCAGCACGAAGGCCGGGTCGAGACGACCCGTGCACATGATGCGGATGTCGCGCAGTGTGGCCGGGTAGCCCATGCGCGAGGTGCCAGCCAAGTCGGCGGCACGGTACGAGCACCAGTTGCACAGGAAGCCGACGATTACCGGTTGAAACTCTTGTAAGTCTGACATTTAGGCCTCCTGCCCTATGCACTTTCTGTGACAGGTTGAGCGTCGGGGACCAGTTGCCCGTTGCCCATGTCCCAAAGCACGCCTTCGATCTCGGCCATGATTTGCTCGTAGGAGAAGTGCGCGCCGGTGATGATCTGGCTGGGGCAAGCGGCCACACAGGTGCCGCAGCCCTTGCACAGCGCCGGGTTGACGCGGCTGACGGCCTCTTCTTCCAGGAAGTCAATCGCGCCGTAGGGGCACAGGTTGTTGCAGATGCGGCAACCGGAACAGCGGGCCTCGTCGATGGTGGCCCGCACCGGCTCCATTTCCACCTCGCCCGTGGTGATGAGCGTCAGCACGCGCGCGGCGGCTGCCGCACCCTGGCCGACGGTGAGCGGGATGTCCTTGGGGCCCTGGGCCACGCCGGCGATGAACACGCCATCGCTCATGGTGGCAATCGGGTCCAGCTTCGGGTGCTTCTCGGTGAAGAAGCCCGCCGCCGAGCAGCCGATGCCGAACTGGTGCGAGACCTCTACCGAGTCCCAGCGCGGTTCCATGGCCGCCATCAGGATGACCATGTCCACCGGGACGCGGCGCTGCTTGCCGATGAGGGTGTCTTCCACCTGGACGATCAGCTTGCCTTCTTCGCCGGGCATGCGCGCCGCGTCAGTGACTTCGGCCACGCGACCCCGGATGAAGTGCGTGCCTTCCTCCATCAGACGGTTGTAGAACTCTTCGTAGTCCTTGAAGGCAGACCGCATGTCGATGTAGCAGTTGTACACCTCGGCGTTGGTCTTCTCGTGTATCAGGTGGGCGAACTTGAGCGCTGCCATGCAGCAGATGCCAGAGCAGTACTCGTTGTAGTTCTTGTCGCGGCTGCCGACGCAGTGGATGATCGCCACGCTCTCCGGCTCGGTGACGCCGTCGCGCAGGACGATCTTGCCGCCGGTGGGGCCGGAGGCGTTGGTCATGCGCTCGAACTCCAGGCTGGAGAAGACGTTCGCCAGCCGCCCGAAACCATACTGCGGGATGCGGCGGCAGTCGAACAGGTCGTAGCCGGTGGCCAGCACGATGTTGCCGACCTTGGTCATCACGACTTCGTCTTCTTGCTCGAAGTTGATCGCGCCGGTCGGGCAGAATTTCTCGCACGCGCGGCACTTGCCGGTGTCGTAGTAGATGCAGGTTTCCACGTCGATGACCGGGTACTTGGGCACGGCCTGCGGGAAGGGGCGGTAGACCGCCGTGCGGTATCCCAGGCCCGCTTCGTAGTCGGTGTCCACGACCTTCTTGGGGCATCTCTCCCAGCAGTCGCCGCAGCCGGTGCAATCCTCGATGTTGATCTTGCGCGCCTTCTGGCGGATGGTGACGGTGAAGTTGCCCACGTAGCCTTCGACGTTTTCGACCTCGCTGTAGGTCATCAGTTCGATGTTGGGGTGATTGCCCACGTCGAACATCTTGGGCGTGAGGATACAGGCCGAGCAGTCGAGCGTCGGGAACGTCTTGTCGAACTGGGCCATGTGCCCGCCGATGCTCGGTTCGCGCTCGACCAGTACCACCGGATACCCGGCGTTGGCGATCTCCAGCGCGGTGTTGATGCCCGCGATGCCGCCGCCCACAACCATGGTCTTCTCGTTGACGGGCACCACCAGCGTGTCCAGCGGCTCGTGGTGCACGACGCGGCTGACCGCGCCCGCGACGATGGCTTTGGTCTTCTCGGTGGCGGCGTCGGGATCATCCGCGTGCACCCAGCTGGCGTGCTCGCGGATGTTGGCCATCTCGAACAGGTACGGGTTGAGGCCCGCGCGCTCGCACGCTTTGCGGAAGGTCGGCTCGTGCATGTGCGGCGAGCAGGCCGCGACCACGACGCGCGTCAGGCCCTTTTCCCTGATGTCTTCTTCGACCAGTTCTTGCCCCAGGCTGGAGCACATGAACTTGTAGTCGGTGGATACTTCCACATTGGGCAGGTCTTTCGCCCACTCGGCGACAGCCTCAACGTCTACCGTGCCAGCGATGTTGTGCCCACAGTGGCAGATGTATACGCCAACTTTTTCTTCAGCCATAGTTACATCTCCCCTGGCATTGGCAGCGCCTTCTTATCACGACGCGCCGGCTTCTTGCGCGGTGCTTCTTCGACCTGGCCGATCTTCGCCAGGGCTTTGTTGGCCGAGACGATCTCGGTACCGATGCCCAATTCCTTGGCATCCAGACCAAAGGCCAGCCCCATCAACTGCGTGAAGTACAGGACAGGCAGGTTGTAGTCGGTGCCGAAGCGGCGATTGACGTTGTTCTGGTAGGCATCCAGGTTGAGTTGGCACATCGGGCAGAGCGTCACGATGACGTCGGCCTCGTATTCAGCCGCGTTGTGCAGCAGGCGACGGATAAGCTCGAAAGCCACGTCCTCGCTGATCTGGGTCATGTGCCCGCCGCAGCAGTGCGCCTTGAGCGGGAAGTCCACGACCGTCGCGCCGAGTGTAGCCATCAGATGGTCGAGCGTCATCGGGTACTCTTGATTGTCGAAGGTCTCGTCGGGCCGTACAACCATACAGCCGTAGTAGGGCGCGACGCGCAACCCGGACAGCGGTTGGGTCACTTTTTGGGCAATCAGTTCCTGATCGACGTCGCTGACCACCACGTCCAGCAGGTGGCGCACCGTCAGGCCGCCGTCGTAGCTCAGGCCGCCTGCCGCCAGCGCCCGGTTGACCTTCTGATCGAGGTCCGGGTGCTTGCCCATGTATTTGTTGGTCTTGTTCAGGTTCAAGAAGCAAGCGCTGCACGAAGCGACGAGTTGGTCCGACTCCATCTGCTCGGCCAGCGCCAGGTTACGGGCCACCAGACTGTAGGCCGGTATGGCGTTGATCGAGAAATACTCGGTTGCGCCGCAGCAGTTCCAGTCGTCGATCTCCTCGAAGTTCATGCCCAGCACTTCGCCGACGGCCAGCATGGACATCTCGTAGGCTGCCGAACTGCCTTTGGCCGCACAACCAGGATAGTATGTGTACTTGCCATTATCATCTGGCATCTCACACCTCCTGCGCGGCGATTTGTTTGGCCGCATTCAGAATAGCCGTTAGCTGGTCCATGTTCTCGATGCGCTCAGGGGTCATCGACAGCCGCCCCTTCTGCATCATTTGCAGGCCCATCGTGCTCTTGCCGATGGTGGCGCCCAGCGGTTTGTGCGACAGATGGTAGCGGGTCGCCAGGCCAAATTCGAAGCTGCGGCCATATTGCTCGACGTAGCCGATGAAGCTGGTCGACCAGTCGGCCGCGTCGCGCTCTTCGTACAGACCCTCGGCAACGGCCATGCGTTTCAAGGTATACATCAGGTCGGTAATTGGGATTTCCTGGGGGCAGCGCACCGTGCAGTAGTAGCACGACACACAGTACCAGGGGGTGTTGCTGCGCAGCACTTGCTCTCGCATGCCCGCGTCAATCATCGCGAACAGCAAGCGAGGCGTATGCTGCATGTCGTCGCCAGATGGGCACGACCCACCACACGTGCCGCACTGTAGACAGGTTGCCAGCTTCTCCCCATCGGGGGTCGCTTCCACCACTTGACGGTAGAAGCTGGTGCCGTTGACATTCGCTGGCATTCGCTCGACCTCCTCTCGATAGGTACAACTTCAGATGCAAAAACACTAGCCAGGAATACGTGTTGCGAGAGGCCGCCAGTCCTCAGTGAGCGTTACGATATGGTGTGCAAGCGGCCCCCGCGCCCTACATCGACGGGATGACGCGTGTCGTTTGCCTTTGGCGTGTATGAACTGCAGTTTTCCAGGCCAATACCATGGCCCAGACTGCTACAAGGATAGTCAAGAAAAGTACACGTTCATAGTGATATTTGTCACCGGATTGGGATGCCTCTCACCCCTATTTATCCGATTTATAGGAGGTTTTTCACTGTTCGCGGCATTTGGAGGGTTAGCAGCCGGTTTGAAACACGTTAAATAGAGGTAGTTGGTCGAATTTGACATATATTATATAATTCGCGCGTTCGCGCGGCCTGACGGGCTGGCCCTTGACCCCTCACATGACGCTCCGCGGCCTGTCACCTGAAATCCGAAAATGGAGGAGAAGCTCAATGACCATGCACTCTGGCGAGATGGCACGTCGTGCTCTGCCTCGCCTCGTGATCGTGTTGTTCTTGCTTGTCATAGCATTGCTGGCACTGTTTGGGGCGCGTCCCGGTTCGACGGTCTACGCCGACTTGCAGTGCAGCGACGATATTCAACTGGACGACAACGCAGACCTGGCCGACGACGCATGCAAGGAACCCAACGAATCCAAGAAGAGGCCGACCTGTGACGAAGGGGAGCACCGCGTCAACGGTGTGTGCAGCCCGATCATCGATTGTGGCAAGGACCCCTACAAGTGGAATCCCATGGAACAGGCCTACCAGCGTCCGTTCAACAAGTGGTGCGAGCCGTACTTGTTCGACTCGAACGAAAGCCTCCACGACGGCGTGACCTGTGATGAGGTTGCCGCCGCTCTCGGCCAGAGCGAGCAATCATTCTGTGACTGGTCTGAGGTGTTTGGCTAGACGGCGTCTTGCCGATAGCTGATCTGTACTTTAAGGGGGCCGATAACTCGTCGGCCCCCTGGTTTGTCTGCCGGAGAGGTGTTGCTCGTGAAGCAATGGTTGGAGAAGAATTGGCTGTGGGCCGCCGTAGACGTGGCTATCGTCGGGCTGGCCGTATTCGTGCTGGTGGGCGTCACCACGCCCCAGGAGATTGCTGGCCTGTTTGCGCCACGCCCGCACCGGGTGGACGTGGAAGCGTTGCGGGCGGCGGCACCGTCCACAACCGAAGAATGGGAAGAAGCGCTCACGGCTTCGATCGCCGCTGGGGGCGACTATCTGGTGAGACACCAGCTCTCGAACGGCGAATTGCCCTATGAGTTGTACGTCGTCGATGGGCAGGACTACGTCGAGCCAAGCGGCATCCGGCTGGTGGCCGGAGCGGGGTCATTGTTCACGGTGTGCCGCGTCACCGGGGACCAGGCGTACTGCCGGGCGGGGGACGCCGCGCTGGCCCGCTACTTCGGGCACGTGGTTGAGCGCGAAGGCATGCCCGGCGCTTGCTTCTACTCGGAGGGGATGTGCCGGGTGGGCGGCAGCGCGCTGGCTATCGACGTGGTTCACAAACGGTGGAGGGCCACCGGGGACACCACGTTGGACGGCACCGACCTGCTCGACACTGCCCTCCAGCTTGGCGAGAATCTCTCCTGGCTGCGGCAGGACGACGGCAGCCTGCTTCATGGTTTCGACCCGCACACCGGGCTGGTGAACTTCACCTACCACGACAGGTTCTTCACCGGCGAAAGCCTGATGGCAACCCTGGAACTGTACGAGATGACGGGCGATCCGCGCTGGCTGGAGGAGGCTCGCGAGACGAACGCCTATATGCTCCGGCAAGAGGTGACACGCGACCACTGGCACGCCTATTCCTTCTGGTATCTCGCGCGCCTGGACGACCTGACAGAAGCGGACGTGGGCTTTGCCAACGACGTTGGGCAGGCATTCGGCGAGGTCCAGATGACGTGGCGGTCAGACCTCAGCGCGATCTCGGCGGCGTCGATGGTCGAAGGGTCAGCAGCGCTGGCGCTGGCTTTGGAGGCCCAGGGCGAACCACACGAATGGCTGGTCCCTGAGCTTGAGAACTTCGCCCTGTACGTGATGGCCCACCAACTTCCCGACCACCCGTGTCAGTGGCCGGAGACGGCGGACTTTTCTGGCCTGGAGGGCGGTATCATCTCGACCTGCGAGGATCCGGCCATCCGGATTGACGGCGTTCAGCACTGGATCAACGGGGCGGACACGTTTCTCGAATACCTGCGCCAGACGCGCTAATGGCGGGCCTTCGGACCCCCCTGCCCCACCCCGGCCCCCCCTCACATCTGGCGTTGTAGATCCAAACAGGTTGTCGTCCCACTGGTTGCAACAGGCCCCAGGCTGTATCATTGCGGTGATCGACGAGGAATGATCAGTCAAACCTATCCGGCCAACCGGGAGCCACCGCACCATGACGAGGACACCACTGACATCATCGCCCGCCCAGGCGCGCGGCTACCTGATCGTGCTGATCGCTACGGTCCTCTGGTCGACGACCCCTATACTCATCCGCTCCCTCATCGAGAGCCAGATGCCGCCGCTGCTGATCGCCTTCTGGCGCGACGCGTTGATCGCCACGATTCTGATCGCATTGCTGAGCGCCACCCGGCCTGACCTCCTGCGAATGCCGCGCGACCACTTGCCGTTTTTCGTCCTGTACGGGCTGGTGTTGATGGCCTTCAATGGCGTCTATACTATTTCAGTGGCGCTGAACGGCGCGTCGGTGTCCACCGTCCTCGTCTATAGCTCGCCCGCTTTCACCGCCCTCATCAGCCGCTGGCTGTGGCGCGAGTCGCTGGGGGTGTTCAAAGTCGCCGCCATCGTCCTCAGTCTGGCCGGGTGCGTCTTCGTCTCCGGCGCACACGACCCCGCCACATGGCACCTGAACCTGTTAGGCATTGCGATTGGCCTGGGAGCCGGGGTTCTCTTCGCGGCGTACATCGCCTTCGGCAAGGCGTCGTCGCTGCGGGGCGTGAACCCCTGGTCGGCGATGACCTATTCGTTCGCCTTCGCATCGCTGTTTTTCAGCCTGCCGCTGCTGATGCCGCTTGCAGACTGGACGCCTGCGCTGCGCGGGGTCGGCAGCGCGCGCGATTTGTGGTGGCTGGGCCGCGACGTTGCCGGCTGGGGAATGCTGCTGCTGCTGGCCTGGGGGCCATCGCTGGGCGGCTTCGGCCTGTACACGGTCAGCCTGGGCTACCTGCCCGCCAGCGTCGCCAGCCTCATCGCCTCACTCGAACCCGCGCTGACAGCGGGGCTGGCCTTCCTGTTTCTGGGGGAGCGTTTGACGCTCGAACAGCTCGTCGGCTCGGCCATGATCCTCGCCGGTATCATGCTCTTGCGGGCCGATGCCCTCTACCGGCCGCGCCAGCCTGTAGCGATCTGACGTTGCGCCAGTGTCTTTGTCGCGGCTGCGTATGGCTTTTGCGAGAATCGCCCGCCGAGCCGGGACCCCGGCATGCTGTGGCGAGGCAAGCTCAAACGCGAGCCGCAGGTCTGGTGGCATCATGCACCGGGGGTAACGCCTGGGACCTGTAGTAATTGCCCCGACCACCGCTGAGCAGGGCGGCCGAGCTCTGATTGCCGGATGGAAATCGGAACAGCCTCTCCCACAATCAGGAGAGGCTGTCTGTGTCGGCCAGACCCGACTATACACCATTCAAGTGGAGTTATTTCTTCTTCTTGTTCTTGTCTTTGCCCTTGGCCTGGCCTTTATTCTCTTTTTCAGGCTTGGCATCCTTCTTGGCCTGGCCCTTGTTGACCTTGGCGGCGTCACCGTCTTGCTGGTCTTTCAGTTCCTTGCGCACGTGGCCGACGCCCAGCAGCGAGGGCTTGCCGTTCTCTTTGAACAACTGGCCCATGCCCATGCCGCTCTTGAAAGCCGTCACCAGCGTGTCGACAGGCTGCCCGCTTTCCTGAGCCATGGCGTACAGTTTGGTGAGCACACCGAAGCCCATGCCATCGTCGTGGTAGGCCTGGATTTGCCCTCCGACGGTCACCAACTCGTAGGTCGGGGCCGGTGGCTCCTCGCCCGGAACTGGTGGTTCGAGCCCACCATCCCCGGTCGTGGTCGTGTTCAGGCCAACGTTTACAACAGCCAGTGCGGCCAGAATTCTTTCCACCTGTTCGGCGTCGCTGGTGCTCAACGTACCGCCACCGGCCAAGTCGAGCGTCCAGGTGACTTCACCGGTCAGGGGATCGATCACTTCGTTGACGCCGATCACCGTATCCGTGTTCCCAAACTCATCGATTTCCACGGTCAAATCGACCAGCGCGGCGGACCACTCCTCCACACCCGCGCCGCCGAAGTATTCGGCCAGCAGCGCCACGATGGGATGATCGTAGCTATCGTCCACGGGGATAGTTACGATGGTGTCGTCCGCCAGCAGCACGTCCACGGTCATACTGCCATCGGGCAGCGTGTTGATGCCAATGACCGTGCCGTCGACAGGCAACGTATCCGTCGTGCCGCCATCCGGTGGCGTATCCTGTGCCCAAACGACGCCGACGGAAGACAATGCCAGGGTGATTGCCAAAACCAGCCCGATTATTTGTGATCGTTTCATAATTGCGGACTCCTTTATCGAGATCAGCTCCCTGTCACTCACACGACCAATTAGGCCCTCTATCCCCCTTGTACCCGGTATACCGTCATCTATAATGGTTAAGATACGGTTTACGCACGGCCCCGGTACTAAATTCCTATTATCCCCCGGCCAATATCCCAGCCCACTTAAGGACAGAGAATGCGTGACATGCGACGCCAATCTTTCACCACAACATCCGTTCTACTGCTGGCACTTACCATAGGAGTTCCAGCCTGTACGGGCTTGTTAGGGGCCGAGGAGGCCTCAGAGCCAGAGCCCACCGGCGAGCCGGAAGAAGAGCGACGCCTGCACTACCAGGGCCTGGGACTTGACGCCCTCGGTGCGTATGCGGCTACCTTCGAAGCTGTTTTCACCCCAGACGACGAGGCTGCGTCGGCCTGGACCTATACGGTTGAGACCCTCGCCACGGATTCACCGCCAGGCTTGCGGCTCTCCCTGAGCATCGACGGCGTGGAGAGCGAGGCTGATCCCGGCGATGTCACCCTCATCCTTTTGGGCGACACGCAGTACATGACCGGGCAGGCAGTTGGGGCGGCGGGCTGCCTGACATTTCCCGCCTCCGTCGATCTGGATGACTCCTTCCTATCACCCGACGACTTCCTCGCCCCCGACACCTTGAGCGGCCTGCCGGTCCACGCTGGTAGCGAGGAGCACGCTGGTGCGAACGGGACGCGCTACACTTTCGAAGCTGAAGACCTGGGTGAATTCCATGACGTTTCCGGCGAACTCGTGATGGCTGACGAAGGTGGCTATGTGCTGCGCTATGACTTCGCCGCTGCAGCCGTTGACGACATCTTCTCAGACGAACTGCCAGGCAGGTTGACCTGGCACTATGAGATCACCGAGCTTACACCCGGCGAAGCCATCGAGATGCCGCCGGGTTGCGACATCGACTATCCGCTCCTGCCCGATGCCGTCGATGTCGCCAAACTGCCGGACCTGGTACTGTACACGTCACCCACCAGCGCCGAGGACGCTGTAGCATTCTATGAGGAAGTTCTGCCTGCTGAGGACTGGGAGCGCTACGCCTTTCCCGAGACGGCTGGCAGGACAACCGTCCTGGTCTACGCTCGCGAAAGCGAATTCCTCACTATCAGCATCACCAGCGAGGACGGCGGTTCGCAGGTCGAGATATTCACCGAAATCAGGTGACCTTGGTCCCCCGGCGCTCGACTCTGGCGAAACGCAGGCAACGCCTTTCGATGTGCACAGCCGAAAACGCTACCGCGCGGCAACACCCATTGACGACTGGTCAGACCAGAGCTATACTACTCGTCAGAACTGGTCAGACCAGTGGTGAACCATGACTTACAAAGGGGAATGTGTCATGCCATTTGCTGACGACCTGCCGGGAGCATCCAACATGGACCCAGAATTGCATTTTGGACACTTCAGCGCCATCCGGGAATACCGGCAGGTCAACCGGGAGCTTATCGAAGCCGTATTCACCTTTCTGCCGCCAACTTTCTATCACGTCGACATCGCCACCGGCACCGGCCTCGTCCCACAGTTGATGATTGAGGAGGCCGAGAAACGCGGCTACAGCGGCACCATCATCGGCATCGACCCCAATCGCGACTCGCTCAACATTGCCAGAGCCAGAACCCGCAGCTCCGATAACGTCTCGGTAACCTTCATCGAGGGCTACGGCCAGGAGACTGAATCGTTGGTCGGCGAGAGAATACCTGCCGCGGGCGCGGATATGGTCAGCATCCACGACGCGATTCACGAGGTGAAGGGTGAAGCCAGCAAGCGCGAAATCTTCGCCGCGATGGCACATATCCTGAAACCGGGCGGCGTGCTCACCTACAACAGCGCTTTCACCAGCATCGCCACCGGCGATGCCGCGCTGGAATGGGGTAAGTGGAAGGCCCGTGCTTTGAAAGAACTGGGCAAGCGTCGCGACAGGGCCATAGAGGCCATCCGCCGCCATACCCCTGAAGAATACATGGGCATGATGGGCGACGAGGGATTGGTCGTCGTGCACGAGGCGGCCAAAGCGGTGGCCCTGACCAAGAAAGCTATCTGGGCTATCTCGCAATACCCGGAGTTTATCCAGGGTGTCTTCCGGGACATGCTCAACGAGGGGGCGCGCCCCACGCTCAAGGGCATGAGCGAGGCGCTGGTCGTGGCCTATGAGAGCCTGCAAAAAGACACCTTGCCGATGGTCTGGCACGAGGTCATCGCCCAAAAACCGGTGACGTAAGCGGCTTTTTGAGCGGCTGAAACTGATTCTGCTCTGATGGCAGGATGCCTCGAATAACGGTATCGTAGGGACCCCATGCCCTACGCATACCCCCTCACGTCGCGCCGCGCTCGCATCGCTGCTATCCTCCTGACCGGGCTGGCGCTGACAGCCTGTGCCAGCAGCGACCTCTCTGACCAGCAGCTTGACGAACTGGCGGCAGGTACGCTGGCCGTTTTCGACCCATACCGCTGTCCGTTCGAGGTCTACGAGGGCGAGGAGATCGACTGCGGTTACCTGATCGTGCCGGAGGACCGGAGCGACCCTGACACCCTGGAAGTCGAACTCGCCGTCGCCATCCTCCGCAGTCCCAATCCCAATCCCGCACCCGACCCCATCCTCTACCTGTCTGGCGGGCCGGGTGACAGCGCCCTCAGCGAGGTAGACCTCTGGCTCGAATCGCCGTTGCTGGAGGACCGCGACGTTATTCTGCTCGACCAGCGCGGAACCGGGTACTCGATCCCCACCCTCAACTGCCCCGAAATCGAAGTCCTCGACTACTGGGACGAAGTGACCGTCGACGACGAGGCTGATGCAGCTGCCGAGTGCAGCCAACGCCTGGTGGATGAAGGTGTGGTGCTGACCACCTACAACAGCGCTGCCAGCGCCGCCGACGTGGACGCGCTGCGACGCGCGCTTGGCTACGACGCCTGGAACCTGATCGGCATTTCGTACGGGACGCGGCTGGCCCTGACGGTGATGCGCGACTATCCGCAGGGCATCCGCAGCGTCATCCTCGATTCGACCTACCCGCCAGAAGTGCAGGCCTACGAAGAGGGGGCGGTGAACGGCTTGCGCGCATTCGAGGTGCTCTTCACAGACTGCGCCACCGACCCGACCTGCAATGCCGCCTACCCCGACTTGCGCGCGGTCTTCCTGCAACTGGTGGCCGATCTGAACCACCATCCAGTCACTATCAGCGTGGACGACCCCGAATACAGCGACCCCTATGACGTGGAGATAAACGGCGACGCCCTGAGCGACGAACTGTTCGACGCGCTCTACGATACCGTCGTCATCCCTTACTTGCCCTACGTGATCTACGAGACAGGCCAGGGCCGTTACGACGCGCTCTCGCGGCTGGTGGCGGGCACATTGGCCGGCGGCGTTCCAGAAAGTGAAGCCCTGGGTCCAGCCAACGCGCTGCAAGATCTGGTCGATTCGCTGTGGGGCGAACAGGACTTCGAAGACAGCGAGGGGGCGTATTACTCGGTGGAGTGCCGCGAGGAATTTCCATTCAACGCCTTGCCGAAGGCCGAAGCCGCCGCCGCCGACATCCCGCAAGTCCTGCACGACAGCCTGCTCTACGACACCTACCTCATGGCTGAGGCGTGCGCAGTATGGGGCGCTGGCGAGGCCGATCCCGTCGAGAACACGGCGGTTCAGGCCGACATCCCGACCCTGGTGATGGCCGGTGAATACGACCCCATCACGCCGCCCGGTTGGGGTCGCAGCGCCGCCCAACACCTGACCAACGTAACCTTCTACGAGTATCCGGGCGTGGGACACGCCGCCATCGACGGTGGCGACTGCCCGCTGGGTATGGCGGCAGCTTTCCTGAACAATCCCACTACCCCGCCGGACGACAGCTGCATCGCGCGGATGGACGGCCCGGCGTTCTACGTACCATGACATCATAATAGGGAGCAAATGACGATGAGTGACCATCGTGGCGTCATCTGGGACATGGACGGGGTGCTGGTAGACACCGTCGAGTGGCACTATCAGACCTGGGCGGAAACCCTCACCAGACACGGCATTCCCTTCAGCCGCGCGGATTTCGAGGCCAATTTCGGCATGAAGAACACCGCCATGTTGGAGCGCTTGCTGGGGCGACCGCTCGCCCCAGAGCTGGCGGATGAAATCGCGGATGACAAGGAGCGGCTGTTCCGCGACCTGGTTCGCGGACGCGCCCAGGCCCTACCCGGCGTCCGCGAGTGGCTGGCGCGCCTGGAAGCTGCAGGCGTGCGGCAGGCGGTGGCCTCCTCCGCGCCCCAGGCCAACATCGACGCGCTGCTGGACGAACTGGGCCTGCGCCAATATTTCGGGGCCATCGTTTCCGGCCAGGACCTCCCCGCCAAACCCGACCCGACTGTCTACGTCCGGGCGGCCCAACTGGTCGAAGCGCCGCCGGAGCGCTGTGTGGTGATCGAAGACGCGGTCGTCGGGGTGGAGGGTGCGAAAGCTGCGGGGATGGCCTGCATCGCCGTCACCACCACCCACGCCGCCGAGGCGTTACAGGCCGCCGACATCGTGGTCGAACGGCTGGACGCGCTCCCGGCGGACGCCTTCGAGCGCCTGATAGGCGGATGATCTGCGTGCGCTTGGCTCGGCGGACATGCCAAGGGGCGTCTCGGCGGGAGACGCCCCTTTTCAGTGTGGCATCGTGGTGTGCGGCTAGGAGCGAGGCCCTTTGCCTTTGTGGGTTTGCGAGCGGGGTACCGTTCGCTGCCATACTTGCTCGGCCATCTGGCGGATGCGGTTGAACTCTCCGCACGGAAACACCTTCTGCTGCCATTTGCCGCGACGCTTTCCGATGCGCATCACAGATGCGCTCCTGCACTTGGGGCACGACATCCCAGACACAGCCCTCACGTCACCCCCCTGCTGCCAGACGTGGCGACAGGCACAGCACTGGAGCGTAATCATCCGAACCTCCTTACCCACCAGAACCTTGCTTTCCCTATTCACATTATACACCTCGCAGTCTTCCAGAAACCCCCCAATACGGTCTATATCCGACTTCTAACCTGCGAATTTGGCGAAATACCAGAAATCACTAGAATGAGAGTGGGGCTGGACATCCGGCGCAATCGGTTCGACGGCCCCAGTCTACTTATGGCCCAACCACTGAACCTTTCGCGACGCTTGCCAAGACATCGCACCCGCGCCACGTGGCAACCATTGGGCGCGACTCGTAAGGAGAGAGTGTAGAATGTCGAAGACCATGCGGACGGTCGGAGTCTTATCGCTATTCGTCGTCGTATCCATGATAACCGTGTTCGCGTGCGGTTCGCCGGGCACCGTCACCGAGACGCTGACCGAGGACGAGATCAACGAGGACCTTGGCCTCGAAGGTATGGAGGTCGACCTGCAGCCGGGCAAGATCATTTTCATGGGCGAGTCGGAGGGGATGTCCATCGAGCTTGGGATGACGATGACGGCCTCGGATGGCGCGGTGCTCATCGAGGTCACAGAAGTGCTGGTGGACGGTACCTCGATGCCCGTCGACATGTTCGAGGAAATGGGCACCGAGATGTCCGAAACGTTCTATCACCCGGACGCGGGTTACGTGGTCGAGAGCATCGAGATTACGGACGACCAGATCACGTTCACCAGCGTCAAGGAGTGAGTGAGGCAGAGAAAGGTTGCGGGTAGCTCTTGGGACAGGAGCTACCCGCGGCTGTCATTGGAGCTGGTGTCGGGGAGCGGGGGACCAGAAGGCGATTGATGCTGGCGGTGCCCCCTACCCCGTCTGGTGGTTGAAGATGCGCGCGGCCTCGCGGTGGACGACGGCGTGCAGGTCGGCGGTGATTTCGGGCGTGGCGGCGTACCCGCCGGAGAGCAGCAAGACCGCCGGGCAGCCGCTCTCCCTGATCGCCTGCAAGACATAACGCTCGCGGGCGTGCAGCCCCTCCCGGCTCAGGTTCAGCCTGCCGAAGCGATCCCCGCGCACCGGGTCCACCCCGGCCAGGTAGAAGATGAAGGCGGGGTCCGCTTCTGAGAGGACGCCGGGCAGGTGCTCGTGCAGCAGCGCCAGATACACCTCGTCCGTCGCGCCGTCGGGCACGTCCACGTCGCGCGTCGAGCGCTGCCGGTGGAAGGGGTAGTTGCGCTCGCCGTGCATCGAGAAGGTGTAGACGTTCTCGTCGCCCTCGAAGATGGCCGCCGTGCCGTTCCCCTGGTGCACGTCCAGATCGACGACCAGAGCCCGCCCCAGGTCGCCGCTTGCCTGCAAGACGCGAATGGCGACGGCCACGTCATTCAGCACGCAAAACCCCTCGCCGTGATCGGGAAAGGCGTGGTGCGTGCCGCCGCCCAGGCTGGCCGCGACGCCATCCTCCAGCGCCATCCGCACCGCGTTGATCGTGCCCTGCACCGCGATGCGCGAGCGCCGTACCAGCCACTCCGACCAGGGCAGGCCCATGCGGCGCTCTTCTTTGTAACTGAGGGTGCCACGTTCTAGCTTGGCGAGGTATTCGGCGGTGTGGACCAGCCCCAGGTCGCCCCAACTGGCTTCCACCGCCGGGACGACATCCTCGTGGCGGATCAGGCCCTCTTGCAGCAAGATGCGGTGCAGCGCCGGGAACTTGCCCATCGGAAAGGGATGGCCGTCCGGCAGTCTGACGAAGTAGCCGCCTGTGTAGCTCACACGCATGGGAAAACGTCCGTCTAGTACTCAGTCCAGATGAATTGAGGCACAGGGACCGTCAAATTCACACCCTGTCGGAGAAATCAGTCCGTCAAGTCAAAATGGACTGAGTACTAGAATCGCCGGAGTTTATCCCGACTCCTGCCGCTCCTGCCACTCCTCATGCACAGTCGGAAGTTGTTGATCTCCGCGCGCCGTCACTGGATCGTCTTGCAGGTCGTAGAGAACGACTCCGTCTCGGACCACGGCCCCAGCGTGAAGCCGATGACCCCGGCCACGCGCCAGTAGTACGTCGTGCACGCGTCCAGCGGCTCGGCAGGTGCCCACACCGTCGAGGGTTTCCCCGTGCCGCCGCTCAACGATGTGTCCTTGAAAGATGGGTCGGTAGCCAGGTCGATACGGTAGCCTTCCGGCTGGCAAATCTTGTCGTTGTAGCGCCATTCCAACCCAGGCCACAGATCGGATATCACCTTACCGCCGATGGGCCAGACCAGGTCGGGCGGGATCATCTGGCAAACGGGTGGAGGCTCCTCAGTCGGCGGCTCCTCCGTTGGTGGTTCCTCCGTGGGTGGCTCCTCTGGAGGCGGCGCGGGTAGCTGTTCCTCGATGACAATCCGCACGTACGGCCTGTCGCCGAACAGCGTGCCATCCGGGGCGCGCATCTGCCACGTGCTGGTATACGTGCCGGGGACCTCCGGCGCGAGGAAGTCTGCGGAAATGTCCACCATCGTCCCGGCGACGGTAGGTGGCACGGCCACGCCCGCCGTTACGCCCATCGGGTCGCCGGCCACGAATACGAAGCGGAAGCCATCGCCCCAGTCGCACGTGCCGTTGTTTTGCATCCGCCACGTCTTGGTGAAAGTGCTTACCGGGGCGACCACCGTGTCGTCGGGAATGGTCACGTCGGACACGAACGCGGCATCCAGCACACACGCCTCAGCCTCAGGCTCAGGCTGTGGGGGTGGCTGTGGGGGTGGCTCCGGCGGTTGGTCGGGTTGCTCGTCTTCCTCCGGCGGGGCCGGGCCCTCTTCGGGCGGCTGTGACTCCGCCCCAGGCAGCCCCGATGGGCACAGCGGGAAGTCCGGCACGCGCGACCCGTCGTCGCAAACCAGGTCTTCCTCCTCGCAGCCGCAGCGCGCCTCGGCAGGACCCCCCTGCCCCGCGTCGATTGCCTGCTCGAGGGCCAGCGACCAGCGCAAGCGCTGCTCCGGCGTCAGCGGCGTGATCGCGCCGACGAAGCCCGCCGCCTCGGTCAGGCCGATGCCCTGGTCGCCGACCAGCTCGACCTGCACGTCGCCAGCAGCGGCGCTGCATTCGCCGAACAGGCAGGTGACCTCGGTCAGGCCGCTGTCCGGGTCGTGAGCCGCACCCATCCCCGTGCCGCGAATCCCGGCCACCCCGGCGGGCGTTTCGACTTCATACATGCCACCGGGCGGCAGCGGCTCCTCGCGAATGCTGAAGACCTCGCCCGCGTTGAGCGTGTAGCGCGTGATGGGCGCCGTCGCGCCCTCTTCGAGGGCGGCGACGATAAATGACGCGTTCTCGGCCACCACGATCACCGTGCCGTCGTCCATCGCCAGCACCGCCCGCCCGTCCGCGCCCGTCCGCAGCTCGTCGCCCGCCGCCAGCGCCATATCCTGCTGGGCCGGGCCAAAATCCGTCGCGGGGGCAAGGCGCGCCTCGACGGTCCCTTCGACAGACTCGACAGTGACCGCCCGCCCGCTTCCCGGCGCGCCCCCTGCCAGGGGCGTGATCGTGCTGGCGGGCGTCGGCTGGGTACCGGTCAGGCCAGATGGCAGGGCGCAACTCAGGCCAACCAGCAGCAGCAAAGCCAGCCCACCCAACCCGTTGGCGGTCTTCCGGCGACGTGTCACGGCCATCACACTTCCTCGCTTCCCATGCCCAAGAGGCTCACGGATCGCAAATCGCTCTCGTCCCAGTATAGTCCAATTCTGGCAACCGCACAGCCGCCGGGCCTCTGCCGCGCGACAAGGAATTTGTAATCATTTGCCGCTAGACTTGCGGGTGACTACTGAGACTTGCATAGGTTTCTAAACCTCCGCACAGTGGTTATAGGCGTACGTAGCGTGCCGAGATTTTAGTTTTCGGTGCAAGTCTCAGCAAGCAGACGCTTGACATGAGAGGAAAGCAGGACATGAAGAAACCAACAGTGCTCACCGGGGCCGCGATTGGCTTGCTGTTCACCGTGCCCCTGACGGTGCTGTTCTTTATCGGCGACCTGGCAGCCGGGCTGCCTCTGATCCCCTTCGACGTGTTCGACTGGGTGGCGCGAGTGCTGCCCGGTTTCCTGGTGACGTTTGGCATCGACAGGCTGATCGACGTGCTGGTCGCGCTCGACCTGGAGGTCGCCAGCGTCGCCAAGACCGCCGAGCACGTCATGGCCGTCGTCGGCCTGTGGCTGACCGGAGCGGCGGCAGGCGCGGCCCTGTTCGCCGTCCTGCGCCGCAGCGAGAGCAAAGGCGGCGCAGACCCCGGCCTGATTCTGGGCCTGATCGTCGGCGTGCCGGTGCTGCTCATCAGCCTGAACGTCAACCGCACCGCCACCACCAGCGGCTTCGTCAGCGCGTTGTACATCCTGGCGGCCTTCGCGGCCTGGGGAATCGCGCAGAGCTGGGTCTACCACAACCTGGCCAAGCGGTCCCCAAAGCCAGTCGAGGTCCGGGTCCAGGACCGCGCCGTGAAAGTCGAACCCCTCAGCCGCCGCGAGTTTCTCATCCGCACCGGCACCACCACCGCCGCCATCACCGTGGTAGGCGCCGGGCTGGCGGCCCTGCTCAGTACGAGCGACGACGACGCGGAGGCCATCGCCAGGACAGTGGACGAAGGCCCGGAGACAGTACCAACCCTACCACCGAATTTGCCCAACGCCGACGACCCGGTGAAACCCGCACCCGGCACCCGACCCGAGTACACGCCGCTCGAAGACCACTACCGCATCGACATCAGCGCCCGCCCGCCGACCTTCGAGGAAGCCACGTGGACGCTGCCCATCACCGGGCTGGTCGAGCGCCCCCTCGAATTGACGCTCGACGACATCAGGAACAACTACGAGCCGATGGAAGAATACGTCACGCTGTCGTGCATCTCCAACCGTGTGGCAGGCGACCTGATCGGCACCACCACCTGGACCGGTGCCAGCCTGCAAGACGTGCTGGCCGACGCGGGCGTGCAGCCGGGGGCCACGCACCTCGAAGTCCGTGGGGGCGACGGCTTTCACGAAACGGTCTCGCTGGACCTGATCGACGCGGACCGCCGGGTGATGCTGGCCTACGCCTGGGACGGCCACCCGCTCCGGCGCAAGCACGGCTTCCCGCTGCGCATCTGGATACCCGACCGCTACGGCATGAAGCAGCCCAAGTGGATCATGAGTATGGAAGTCGTCGATGCGTTCAGACCCGGCTACTGGGTCACGCGCGGCTGGGACGAGGAGGCCATCGTGCGGGCCACGGCGGTCATCGACACGATTGCCACCCGGAGCACCTTTGGCGACGACCCGGTGATGGTGCCCATCGGCGGCATCGCCTACGCGGGCGCGCGCGGCATCTCCAAAGTCGAGGTGAGGGTCAACGACGGCGACTGGGAAGAGGCCCAACTCCGCACGCCGCTCTCGGACGTGACCTGGGTCGTCTGGCGCTTCGACTGGCCGCTAGAAGAAGGATCGCACACCTTCTACGTGCGCTGCACCGACGGGAACGGCGAGCTGCAGATCACGGCTCAGAACGGCCCCCGCCCCAGCGGCGCAACCGGCATCCACAACATCAACATGCTGATCTAGCGAGCCGCGTCAGAGCAGCCTGAAAGCGCATTCAAAACCAGGGCGAGCGAACCCACATAGTTTGCTCGCCTTTTTGTGATCCGGGTGTTTTCGACGCGGGTCACGAGAAAGAGAGCAGTCCGCCGCGATACTCCCCAGGCCGGTGATCCAGTTGCATGCCCACACCTGGCGCATAACAAATTCCTTACAATTGCCCAAGAAACACGATTCTCGGGCTACACTATGGACCATGGTTGAGAGGTGCTGAACGCGGACCCCGTCCGCGCCCTGGGAGATTCACTTGGCAAGCACAGAAAAGTCGCCTGAGCAGCTTCGCGCTGAGATCGCCGCTCTCCGCGCTCGTATTGCAGAGTTGGAACAAGCTGTCGCCGAGCGCGAACAGGTGGAGACAGCCTTGCGAGAGCGGCAGGCGGAGCTGACCGCCATCTATAACAGCTCGCCCCTGCTCGCCCTGCTCGTCGATGCTGAGCGCCGCGTCACCGACGCCAATACCGCTGTCGTCCGCTTCACGCAGCGCTCGATGGAGGAACTGCGGGGACTGCGCGGCGGAGAAGCGCTGCAATGCTTGCACGCGTTCGACGATCCAAAGGGCTGCGGCTTTGGCCCCGCGTGCGAGTCATGCGTCGTGCGCAACACAGTGCTGGACACGCTCAAGACAGGCCGCGACCACTATCGCGTGGAAACCACCCTGCAAATCGCCTCAAGCCCGGAAGACGTGACGGTTCTTGTCTCGACCGCGCCTCTCGACCTCACACAAGGTAGGCATGTTCTCGTTTCCATTGAAGACATCACCGAGCGTAAGCGGACAGAGGAAGAGCTGAGAACCGCCAACGAACGCTTGCAGGCACTCAGCCAGGTCAAAGACGATTTCCTCGCCAGCGTCGGCCACGAACTGCGCACCCCTATCACCAATATCAAGCTTTACCACCACCTGCTCCGCCGCAATCCTGAAAGACACAATGCCCACCTCGCCACCCTGGAACGCGAGACGGAGCGTCTGTGGAGATTCGTCGAAGACGCTCTCTATCTGTCGCAATTAGACCGAGACCAGGTACCGCTCAAGCTGGAACCGGTTGATCTCAACATCCTGGCCGACCAATACGTCGCGGATCGTGCCCACCTGGCCGCCCAACAGGATATATCCCTCGGTTTTGTCGGCGAACCGGGGATACCTCCCATCCAGGGCGACAGCAGGCTGCTGGAGCGCACCCTCTGCATCTTGCTCGACAACGCGCTCAACTTCACGCCCCCCGGTGGCCGCATTGAGGTCCGTACCCACCTGCGCCCGCCGGAGAATGGGAAAAGTGGCTGGACGGGTCTGAGCGTCAGCGACACCGGGCCGGGCATTTTCCCCGACGAATATTCCCGACTGTTTGAGCGCTTCTTTCGCGGACGGATAGCTCTGGAGACAGGCACGCCGGGCAGCGGCCTCGGTCTGGCGACGGCCAAAGAAATCGTCGAGCGGCACCAGGGCCAGATCCAGGCGGCCAGCAACGGCGGACCCGGCAAAGGGGCTACGTTCATCGTGTGGTTACCGGCGAACAGAAAAGCCGCGAGCGAGGCAAGCCGCCAGACCTAGCTCTGCGAAGGCCCCAGGTCGGGCCGCTCGACAGCCACCAGCCGCACGCCCGCCTTGTGAACCTGCCGGAACACACCCCCCTGCCCCACGGTACGCAGCACCGGCTCGATCCCGGTCACGATGGAGCCGCACAGCAAATCGACACCGTGGTCAAAAAGAACCGGGCTGAGCGGCGTGCTCGGCCCCAGCAAGATCACCCGCGCGTCAGGGCGGCAAAGTCCAAGCAAGTCCTCCAACGTCTGGTTGATCAGCGTCATACTGGTGATGGCCGCCACGTCGGCCCTGGGCATCACGTCCTCTGCCGCCCCGGCTGGCAGTTCGTCGGGTCCGGGGTCCTGTTCCAGGACGTGCAGCCGTCCCACCCGCTCCCGCAGCCGGGGGATGAACGGAAAGTGCCCGACCAGCACCACCTCTTTGTTCGCCCCGTGCTGGGCGATCACCTCCCCGGCGTTGCGATCCACCCAGTCGTCGGGCTGGCGAGGCAGCAGGGCGTTGAGCGCCGCTACGCCCACGCTGCGCAGCGCCGGTTCGTCCCGCCGGATCAGCGCGGCCAGTTCCAGCCCGGAGCACGCCTGTAGATCTCCCGCCTGCGGCACGTCCTCCGTGCCGTGCTCGTGTCCCCCAGCAACGGTCGACGCCAGACCACAGCGCGGCTCGCCATGCGCCTCCACCACGACCGCCGTCCAGTGCAGGCCGATTCGCACCTCCTCGACCTCGCCATCGGGCAGCCCCGCCAGTAATTGGTCCACCAGGTGCATCGTTTTGTCCCTGCTCCGAGTATCACGCGCAAACCACGCAACGATTCAATAATAACGCCCCAGGCCCAAAGAACAACCGCCCGACCAGATGGGCGGGCGGCTTGGCATTGCTTTGAGATTGTCGCGCAGTGACGTCGGCTAGTAGTCGGTTTCCCGCGCGGGCAGCGACTGGAGGTAGGCGAAGGTCGCCGCCAGTTCTTCGTCAGTCGCCCGGGCCATGACCTCGGCAACCAGGGCCATCGGTTCTTGCAATTCACGCCCGGCTGGGTTCACGCCGGTACGGATGGTCTGAATGTAGTCCTCTTCGGACCAGCCAGCCAGCTCGCCGCCTGGGGTCAGGTTCGAGGCTGGAGGGTCCTCAGGGCCGAGCACGTCGCCGTTCAATTCCTCGCCGTGGCAGTCCCGGCAGGTGCCAATGGTGACCAGATACTCCCCGTATTCCACCGTCGGGCCGGGCTCAGGGACGCTCGGACGCGGCGCATCGTGGTCGATGATCTGCACGGGCAGTATGTCAGGCGATGTCGCAGCGGCTATATAGGCGGGCGGTCCAAGTTGAGGCTCCGGCGTCTGGTTGTCCACAGGCGGGACGGTCTTCAGGTAGGCGATCAGCGCGCCCAGGTCTTCGTCGCTCATACTGTAGTAGTGCTGCGACGGCATGGCTATCAGGGCCGTGCCGTCAGGGGCGACGCCGTGCCGGATGGCCCGCACCCAGTCCTCGTCGGTATAGGCTGCCCCGACGCCTCCCGGTGTCAGGTTCGGCCCGTAGAGCGTGATGAAGCCCGGGATGTCCAGGAAAAGCCCCCCGGCCAGATCGGTTTCCCCGTGTTCGGCGTGGCAGCCCACACACCCGGCGATAGACGTCGCCAGGTGCTCGCCGCGCTCGATGGCAGCCGCGTCGGTGGGGATGGGCACCTCGGCCACGGCGATGTCGTGCGTCTTGTTGAGCTTGGACGTAGCCAACGCGAAAACGACTATTCCCGCTACTACGACCAAGCCTACCAGGCCGCCAAGAATGCGGCCTACCCACTTCAATACTGTTCTCACTGGTGATTCCCCTTTGGCATTGGAGATTTGCGGAGAGAAATATAAACACAATTTCCACCCGGCGCAAATCGGAGTAAACTGGTAATGTTACTGGCAAAACACATTCGACCGTTTGCGAGGACTACATGGCCCAACCCGGCGACGAGCACCACGACGAGATTGGCGAGGACTTCCTGGACCGCCTGGCGGCTAACTGGCCCGAACCGCGCGAGCAAATGCACCACGGCGGCTGGCAGGCCACCTACGAGTTGGTGCGCCTGCTGAGCCTCGACGAGGCCGACCACGCGCTCGACCTGTGCTGCGGGGAGGGCGCGACGGCGCGCTGGCTGGCGAAGACCTACCAGCGCCGTGTCACCGGCGTGGACATCCTGGAGAAGGCCATCGCTTTCGCGCAGGCGCAGGCCCAGGAGGAAGGCATAGCCAACCGGGTGTCGTTCGAGGTCGCCAACGTTTTCAGGCTGCCCTTCCCGGACGAGACCTTCGACGTGATCTACGGCCAGGACCCGGACGGGCTGGCCCACCACCGGCGGCAGCTCATTTTCGAGGAATGCAGGCGCGTGCTGAAGCCCGGCGGGCGCATCGGCTTTCACCACTGGATTCTCGGACCCGGCGCGCCGGATGACGTGCGCGAGCGCTTCGACCGGGTGACGGTGGAAGTCGGCTTCCCCTCCATGTACCGCCTCTCCGCCGAGGCGTACCGGCAGGACATGCGCGCGGGCGGCTTCGTCGATATCGCCGTGCAAGACATGAGCGACGTTTACCGCCAGCACATGGAAGCCATGGAGCGCATTGCCGACGAACGCCAGCCGGGCAGCCTGGACGCGTGGACGGCGATGGCCCTGGACTTGATGCGCCAGGGCCACAAGATTGGCACGTTCCTCAGTGCCAGGAGAGCGTGAGATGCCCCCTACCCTGCCCCAACCCACCCGGCTGTACTTCCAGGGCAACGCCGTCTTCGACACCGGCTTCATCTTCGATTTCGAAACCCAACGGCGTGAGGCCCACTACGCGGCCCAGATGCTCGACCACCTGCGCGAAAACCATCCCGAGTTGCAGTGGTCTGGCGAGGGCGGCTCCTTCGAAATCGGCGGCTCGGTGGACAACTACTCGCCGCCCAAGGTCAGGGGCGTCGTCTCGGCGGATGTCTCAGAAGCCGTCGAGCGCAAGGTTTTCCCGCTGCGCATCGACGGCCAGCGCACCGTCGAGTGCCGGATCAGCGACGTGCGGGCCGACATATACCTGTTCAACGTGGGGGTGATGCAGTTCCGGCTCGACATCCCCGCCGACACGTGGACCGACCTCGACACGCTGGTCCGCGTGCGGTCCTTCGTCCAGAAGCACGACCACCCTCCGGAGGAGTTCGGGCTGAACGTGGAAAGCCTGTTGGGGCCTTCCGTCGGGCAGGTGCGCCGCGCGCTCGCAGAGGCCGTGCACGCCACGCGCGCCCCGCTGCTCGACACCCCCTATCTAGATTTCATGATGGTGCTGGGCGGCTTCGAGACCGAAATCCGCTGGACGCACGCCACGCTGGTGGCCCTGATGCCGGAGCCGTTCGACCCGGACGGCGAGCATTTCAAGCCGGTGCTGCTCAACGTCAATCCCGACGGCATTCAGAACTTCGCCAGCCGTGAGGATCACTTCGCCTTTGTGGAAGCGGGTGACTCGCTGGTGTGCGTCCCGGCTGTCGAGGCGGGCGGGCGCCCACCGGAGCAGATTGCCTACGAGGATTGGGTGCAGTGGATCGCCCTGCACCAGTACACCTGGAAGATGGCCTGGGAGCTAGACCGGGGCATGTATGCGGTGCTGAACGAAGCGACCTCCGAACTGAAGAACAAGCGCAGCAGCGGCCTCTACCGCGACGTTCACGCCCTGACCGCGCTGCTGAACTACATCTGGCTGCTGCTCGACACGCACGTGCCGCACAACATGACGCTGGTCTACCACGACATCCACTTTCTGCGGCGCATCAGCGATAGCTGGCTCACCGACGAAATTCTCCAGGGTGCGCACGAGAAAATGGCCGCCCTGCGCGAGTTGATCGCCCAACTGGACGAGATGGAAGAAATCCGCCGCGCCCGCGCGTTGGAGTTCTTCCTCACGATAGTCGGTGTCTTCTCGCTGGGCAGCCTGGTGCTCGACTTCCTGGGCGCGATGTCCTTCGGGGCCGGGCTGACCGACCTGCAAGTCGCTGGGGCGATGGTCGGCATCCTGGCCGTGTTCATGGCCCTGGCCTACCGCCTGTCGCGCTAGGAAGATAACCGGGAATCAGTCCAGGTCCCAGTCCTCACGCTGCAGCCGTTCCGTCGGGACGCCGCCCTCCTCGCCCGCCCGCTTGCTCGGCTTCGGAAGCGAATCCGTGTCTGGACCCGGTATCTCGCCAGCGACCTTCTGCAAACCGACGATACTCATGTTGAGCTTCGCCAGCGAGATGTGGTCGCCCTCGGCAAGCGGGTGCGCCCGGCCCTGGCCAAGTGGAACGCTGTTGACCAACGTGCCGTTCGTGCTGCCCAGGTCAATCAGGTACAGATGGCTCTCCGTGGGGCGCAGCATGGCATGCTGGCGCGAGACGCCCAGGTCATGCGCGTCGAGAAGAGACAGATCGAGGTCAGGGACATCCGAACCTGCGTAGTCACGTCCCAGAATCACGTCGTCCAGAATTTCGAACGGCAGCAACCCACGGATCTCGCCGGTTAGCTCCAGCAATATCCGCCAGCGCGTTTGCTGCTCGTCTGACGCATCGGCGCCTGTGGGCAGCGGAATGTAGCCAACCAACCCCACCGGATGTCTGGAGCCAAACACCCCGCGTTTCAGCTGCAAAAGGTCGGTGTTTGCCGCCAGCCTGTACGTATGCCTACCATTTTCTGCCACGTCACACTCACCTGTTCTACCATCACCAATAAACCTCCAGAGCAGTTACCGACGGACAATTCCCCTGCCCCGGCAAGCAGCATCCGGCAGAAATCCAAACCTTTTCTCGCTCACCGAGGCTCCCAAGTTATAGGAAGCATACGTCCGTTTGAAAAACGTGTCAAGCGGCAGAAGGGCTTGAGGGACATGACTCTTGTACCGGTTTGCCTCGCGGAGCGGTCCGGCGCATACTCATGGCAGGACATCGCCCATGAACGACATCCCCCACCCCTGGGACCTCGCCCCGAGCGACGCCATCCAGTTGCAGAAAAGACTGGCGTCCGCCGTGGACACCCAGACACCTATCGTTCTAGACGACCTCGAACTCGTCGCCGGGGTCGACGTCAGTGTAAAGAAGGGCCTGAGCCGGGCGGCAATCGTGGTGCTGACCTTTCCGGGGCTGGAGCCGGTCGAGGCGGCCACGGCCACCCTGACCACCGCCTTCCCCTACGTCAGCGGCCTGCTCAGTTTTCGCGAGGGACCGGTGATCCTCGAAGCGCACAGCCAGCTCCGGCACCGGCCCGGCGCGTACCTCTTCGACGGACAGGGTATCGCCCACCCGCGCCGCCTGGGGATCGCCAGCCACCTGGGCCTGTGGTGGGACGCGCCGACGGTCGGCTGCGGCAAAACGCGCCTGGTGGGCGATCACGCCCAGCCCGCGCCGGAAAAAGGCGCTTTCGAGCCGCTGGCGCACCGCGACGAGGTGATCGGCGTGGTGCTCCGCACGCGGGCCAACGTCAAACCGGTCTTCGTGTCGGTCGGGCACCGCGCCACGCTCGACACCGCCCGCGAGCTCGTCCTGCGCTGCACCACCCGCTACCGCCTCCCCGAGCCCATCCGGGCCGCGCACAACACCGCCGGAGATTTCGGCTGATGTAATCATACGGAGCCAACACATACTCTGTTCCGAGGCAGCCTTTTCACGCGAGGAGCGGAAAATGAACCAACCTGGTGGCCCAGATACGAACACGGGATCGGAGGCGTCCCCGCAAACCGATCACGAAGAGACAGGTATCGTGGCAACCTTGAAGCTGTGGGGGGCAGGATTCTTTCAGTCATGCTTCAGCGGGCGATTCTATCGTCGCGCGGTACGGCGTGGCAGCGGTGTTGCCCTCGGCTTTGTCTTGGTTTTTGCGATTGTGATCTCTTTGCTGCAGATAGCCGACCTAATGGGGACACTGCTTCCAGTGCGAAAGGAGACGCGCGCTGCGTTTGAAGCAGGTACCATTCCAGACATCACCATCTCGAACGGAGTGATGGATTTGAATGGGCCAGATCCGTTTGTCTTCACACATGAGGAGCAGTCATTCCTCGTCGTGTTAGACACCACTGGCACCTACGCTGCGCGTGACGCAGAGATGTATTTTCAGGCCCTTATACTGACGGAACGCTCCTTTATCTATCGGCGTGAGGGTGGACCAGTGGAAGAAACGCCGCTCAGTGAGTTACACGAGTTGCTCGGCGATCCAATCGTTGTTGACAGCGAGACGGCAGTTCGTTGGATGACGCTACTACTGCTGTTCATAGGTGCGGTGTTGTTTTTGGCGCATCTTTTCTGGCATACAATTCTGCGCCTCATCTATCTGGCACTGATTACGCTAATTATCTGGGGCATCACACGTTTGCGGCGGCCCGATATTGAATACGGGCCGGTGTTCATCGTGGGAATATATGCCACCACACCTGCTTTCTATCTATCATGGGCATTGCGAAAGCTCGGCCTACGCTTCCTCGGTGTTCACACGATTGTCCTGGCAATTGTGTGGGCATTTGTTTTGGTGCGTGCCGTTCTAGGCCACGCGAATGGGAAAGAGGAGGAGCAACTTGCTATGCCCGATAGTGAGGATGGCCTCGCATAGATTCTACAGAGAATCGGGGGCTGAACGTCACGCCTACTATCGCCCCAGCAATTTGCAAGCTGGTACAATCATGATCGGAGGGCAGCGCGGCCCGTGAGTCCGCGCGAACACCACACAAGGAGCACCTCAGTTTGACCACAATGCCACCGGACCCACCAGGGCTGAGAGCCTGCCCCCAATGCGGCACGGAATTCGTCTGCGGCTCGGAGGCCAGAGAGAAGCACTGCTGGTGCGCCGACCTGCCCCACGTCATGCCGGTCGTGAGCGATGGTCCCGGCTGCCTGTGCCCGGACTGCCTGCGCGCCGCCATCGACGAGCGGCTGCAAGCGATGCAGCAGGGGCATGAGTGACACACTGCCGCGTGAGCGTGGCACCTACGCGCTGCTGCTCCACCTGCCGGAGTCGGCGCAGGCGGAGGTCGGGCGGCTGGGTGTGGTGCGTTTCGCGCCGGGCCGCTACGTGTACGTCGGCAGCGCGCACGGAGCCGGGGGGCTGGCGGCGCGCGTGGGCCGCCACCTCCGCGATGACAAAGTTCGCCACTGGCACGTCGACACGCTGACCGCGCTCGCCCGCCCCGTCGAGGTGTGGTTCGCCACCGGCGACGCGCGCCTCGAATGCGCCTGGGCGGAGGCGCTGGACGCGACGCCCGGCGTCACCATTCCGGTGGCCGGGTTCGGGTCGTCGGATTGCCGTTGCACATCGCACCTGTTCCACCTGAGCGGGCCGGGGATGGAAGCGAGAGCCAGAGCGGCGCTGCCAGCCAGGAACCTTGGCCGGGTCGGATATGACTGACAAGAAAAGGCTGGGACTCATCGTCAACCCCATCGCGGGCATTGGCGGGCGCGTCGGGCTGAAGGGCAGCGACGGCCTCGACATCCAGCGGCGGGCGCTCGAACTCGGCGCGGAACCGCAGGCCCACCAGCGGGCGGCGAAAACGCTTGGCAGGCTCCAATCGCTGCGCGGGGCCGTCGAACTCATCACCTGGGCCGGGGAGATGGGCGAGGAGGTCGCCAGGGAATGCGGCTGGCAGCCGGTGGTCGTCGGCAGCATCCCCCCGGACGGGACCACCGCCCAGGACACGCGCGACGCCGCGCAAGAGATGCGCCGCCTGGGCGTGGACCTGCTGCTCTTTGCGGGCGGCGACGGCACCGCCCGCGACATCTACGCGGCCATCGGCCTCGACGTGCCCGCGCTCGGCATCCCCGCTGGGGTCAAAATCCACTCCGGCGTTTACGCCACCAATCCCCGCAGCGCGGGCGACTTGGCCGCACGCTACCTCCAGGGCCAACTGACTCGCCTCCAGGAAAAGGAGGTCATGGACATCGACGAGGAAGCCATCCGGCAGGGGCGGGTGTCGGCGCAGCTATTCGGCTACCTCAACGTGCCCTTCGAGCGCCGCTTTGTCCAGGGCCAGAAGGTCGGCAGCGCGGGCGAAAACCGCGCGCTGGCGTCCCTCATCTCAGAGTTTGTTTACAACCGACTGTCCGACGACGTGACCTACGTGCTGGGGCCAGGCTCCACGACCAAAGCCATCGCCGCCCACCTCGGCCTGGAGAAAACGCTCATCGGCGTGGACGTGCTGCGCAATCGCCAATGGGTCGGCGTCGACGTGAACGAGGCCCAGCTTCTCGAATGCGTATCGCGCGGCCCGACCAAGATTGTGATTACCCCCATCGGCGGGCAAGGCTACCTCTTCGGGCGCGGCAACCAGCAGATCAGCCCGCGCGTCATCACGGCGGTCGGCGCGGACAACATCCTCGTCGTCGGCACGCGGCAAAAGATATACGCGCTGTCAGGCCGCCCGCTGCTGGTCGACACCGGCGACCCGGAGGTCGACGAGCTGTTGAGCGGCTACGTCAGCGTCATCACCGGCTACGACGAGCGGATGGTGTACCCGGTGGCATCGTAGTCGCTCATCCGTTTACCATACGGAGGTAAACCATGCGCGGATTAGAAGGCAAGCGGGTGCTGGTCACGGGCGGGGCGAGCGGCATCGGGGCCGCCACCGCAGCCCGTTTCTTAGAGGAAGGCGCGCAGGTGTGTGTGCTGGACCGAGACGCAGCGGGCCGCGAAAAGATCGTCCAGGAGTTGCCCGCTCTGGCAGGCGTGTTGGCCTGCGACGTCGCCCAACACGAGCAAGTGCAGGCCGCCTTTGAGGGAGCTGTCGAGATCATGGGCGGCGTGGACGTGCTGATAAGCAACGCGGGCATCAGCATCCGCCACGATTTCCTGGACATCACCCCGGAGGAGTGGAACCGGGTGCTCTCGGTCAACCTGACGGGCCTCTTCTACGTGGCCCAGGTCACCGCCCGGCACATGATCGAGCGCGGTGGGGGGGTCATCCTGAACATGGCCTCGACCAACGGCATTCTGGGCTACCCTTATTATGCCGACTACAACGCCAGCAAGGCAGGCGTCATCGAGTTGACCCGCTCGATGGCCCTCGAACTCGCACCCACTGTGCGCGTCAACGCCATCGCGCCCGGCTACGTCCTCACCCCCATGCAGCGAGCCGAGTACACCGACGAAATGCTGGAAGCCGTCAACCGGAAAGTCCCGTTGAGACGCCACGCCCAACCGGAGGAAGTCGCGGCCCTGTTTGCCTTCCTGGCCTCAAACGACGCCGCCTACCTAACCGGGCACGTCTACCTCATCGACGGGGGCGAGACCGCCGGGGGCCTGGCGAGCCGCTAAGCGCAGCGGGGCCGCTATGCCAGGTCGCTGCCTGAAGCCAAAAGAACCGGTTAGCTTGTCCAGAGCATGCTACAATTCAAACACCAGTGCCTTGTGTGTGACGGTATATTCCTCTTGACTGCATCTTATGGAGAAAACAATGCCAAAAGCATATTTGATTGACATGGACGGAGTACTCATCAGCGGAGCGACGGTCATCCCCGGCGCGGTAGAATTCCTGGAGCGCCTGCGCGCCGCCGAGGCTCCCTTCATGGTTCTCACCAACAACTCGCGCTTCACCCCGCGCGACCACCAGGCCCGGCTGCAAGCCCTCGGGCTGGACATCCACGCCGAGTCGATTTTCACCTCGGCGCTGGCGACTGCCTACTTCCTCGACCACCAGCGCCCGCGCGGCACCGCCTACGTCATCGGCGAGGCGGGCCTGACCACGGCCCTCCACGAAATCGGCTACGTCCTCACCGAGCGCGACGCCGATTACGTCGTGCTGGGCGAAACGACCAACTACAGTTTCGAGCAGGTCACCATCGCCTTGCGGCTGGTAGCCCAGGGCGCGCGCTTCATCGCCACCAATCCCGACACCATCGGCCCCTCCGAGAAAGGCCCGGTTCCGGCCACCGGCGCGGTAGCCGCCATGATTACCACGGCGACGCGCAAGAAGCCCTACTTCGTCGGCAAACCCAATCCCCTGATGATGCGCTCGGCCCTGCGCCAGATCGACGCGCACTCCGAAGACACGGTGATGATTGGAGACCGCATGGACACCGACATCGTGGCCGGAATCGAGAGTGGTATGGACACCATCCTCGTTCTGAGTGGGGTGACAGAAGAGGACGACGTAGACCGGCACCCCTACAAGCCAAGCCAGGTCCTCAACTCGGTGGCCGACATCACGCCCTGAGAGGTATCGAGTCTCCTCGCAAAAACCATCCATCGTCCCGCCCTACCTGAAACTGGGTCAGGGCGCTCTATTGTCCTTCCCGGCGATCTTGGATAAAGTCCCAGAATCCGGCAACCTATTGCCCTCAAAAGGAGAGAACACCGGCAAATGTGGACCACCCTGCTGGCAGGTATACTGGCGCTTCTCATTCTGACCGCCTGTGGGTCTGCCGGGCTGACCGCGACCTCGACAGCACGGCCCGTCGCGCCGGGGGACCGCCCCAATTTCCTCCTCATCATCACCGACGACCAGCGCTACGACACGATGGACTACATGCCCCGCACGCAGGCGCGGGTCTTTGGCGAGGGCGTCACCTTCACCGCCGGATACGTCACCACGCCCAACTGCTGTCCCAGCCGCTCCAGCGTCCTCACCGGCATGTACGCCCACACGCACGGCGCGCACCGCAACCAGGACCCGCTCCTGGAGCCGACGTTCGTCGCCAGCCTGCACGAAGCGGGCTACGTGACAGGCATCTCCGGCAAGTACCTCAACTCGTGGGCCAGAGAGGACCCCGACGAGCCGCCCCGGCCCGAATTCGATTTCTGGGTGGCCTTTGGCTCGGTCCCAGAGGAAGACGACTACTTCGATCCCACGCTGAACGTTGCCGGAAGCTGGACCGAGCGCCAGGGCTATTTCACCCACATCCTGCGTGACGAGGCGCTCGCCTTCCTGGAGGGGGCCGAGGACCAGGACGCCCCGTTTCTGCTCATCTTCGCGCCCTATGCGCCCCACAAACCCGCCGACCCCGCCCCCGGCGACGAGGACCTCTATACAGACCTGCCCCTTCACCGGCCCCCCAGCCACGACGAGGCGGACGTTTCCGACAAGCCAGACACCATGGCCCGGCGGCCTCAAATGGCGGTTGAACGCATCGAAGAATTGGACGCCTTCCGGCTGAAGCAATTGCGGAGCCTGAACGCCGTGGACGAAGCCGTCGAAAGCCTGCTGGACGAACTGGAAGCGCAGGGGGAACTCGACGAGACGGTGGTGATCTACCTCTCCGACAACGGTGTGTTTTGGGGGGAGCACCGGGTCGGGGGCAAAAACCTGGCCTACGAAGAGGCCATCCACGTGCCCTTCGCGCTGCGCTATCCGCCCCTCGTCCCACCGTCGGGTGGGGAACCGCGCGTCGAACCCCGGCTGGTCGCCAATATTGATATCGCCCCGACGATCTACGAGCTGGCGGGCCTGCCCATCCCTCCCGGCGTCGATGGCCGCTCGTTGGTGCCCTTGCTGCAGGGCACGGACGACTGGCGGGAGGATCTGCTCATCGAGAACTGGGATGGGGGCAAGCCCCGCTTCCAGGCGGTTCACACGGGCCGTTACGTCTACATCCGGCAGGCCAACGGAGACACTGAGTTATACGATTTGTCTGAAGACCCCTACCAGCTTGAGAATCTCTCAGGCGACATCGCCGTCGCCGCCACCGAGTCCGACCTGCGCGCCCGCCTGGAGGTTGCGCTCGAAGACGGCTGACCTATCCCCCGGCCAACCCGCCGCCGTCGACCACCATCGCCGCGCCGGTCACGTAGCTGGACGCATCGCTGGCGAGGAACAGCGCCGCCTGCGCGATCTCCTCCGGCCTGCCCACCCGTCCCAACGGGCGGCTGGCCGCCCCGGCCAGGAAATCTGCTTCCGCCTCGCCCAGTTGTTGGGCCTCGTCGCGCAGCATATTGGTGTCGGTGTCGCCGGGGCACAGGCAGTTGACCCGGATGTTGTCCGGCCCGAAGTCAATCGCCGTAGCTTTCGTCATCAGCACCACCGCCCCTTTGCTGGCGCAGTAGGCCACGGCATTCCCCCCGCCGACCAACCCCCAGCCCGACGACATATTGACGATGCTGCCCCCGCCCGCCTGCTGCAGGTGAGGGATCGTATATTTCGACATCAGGTAGACCGACTTGGCGTTGACGTTCATCGAACGGTCCCAATCCGCCTCGTCCAGGTCCACCACCGAGCGGCGCACCGCGATGCCCGCGTTATTGAACAGCACGTCCAGCCCGCCGAACCGCTCGACGGCCCGCTCGACCACGCGCTGGCAGTCCTCGGCGCGGGTCACGTCGCAGGCCACGAATTGCGCCTGGCCGCCCGCCGCCTCGATCTCGCGCGCCACCTCCTGGCCGCCCGCCTCGTCGATGTCGGCCAGCGTCACGGCGGCCCCTTCGGCGGCAAACAGCCGCGCCGTCGCCCGCCCGATCCCCGACGCCGCCCCGCTGATGATCGCCCGCTTGCCATCTAACGCGCCCACTCCACCCTCCATAAGTTGACCGGTGCAAAAACGACGCGCCAGCCGGGCCCATCAAGGACCTGGCTGGCCGCTCTGCAGGGCGCTGGCGAAATTCACCCAGGGCCGAATCCCCCTGGAAACGCCCATCGGCGGGCACGGCCTCACGAACACCCGCAGCCGGACGGTTTTGCTGCCGCCCACCGTCCATGATTCCGCGCAGAGCGTGCAGTCCTGCGTGGCGTTGATTTGCAGGCGATTGTCGACGTAGGGCGCGACACCTTCTGCCAGGACATCCGCCACCAGCAAGCAGTGCGGGTTCCCCTGGTAAGCGCCCGTGCCGACGTTCAACCTCACCGCCGGTTGCTGAAAGGCCCTGTACGTCAGAAGCGCCACGGTCAGGGTCAGAAGCAAGGCCACAGCGGCCAGCCGCCAGATCGTATCCCGTTGTACGCGTCCCCCGATCATAGAACTTCCCGCAAAAAACTACGTGACTCCGAGCTATCTGCGTCCAATGACGGGTTGAGCCGCTCAGGACGCCGCGCTCACGGCAAGCTGGCTGGAAATCGGGCTGCCCAACCCCAGCCGCAGCGCGTTGCGATAGACCTGCGGCAGGATGGCGGCGTATTCGCCCCAGATGCCCAGCGCGACGTACAGGATGATCTCCTCGCCGGACTCCCGGCCAGCCGCCCGCCCGGCCACGATGTCCGGCCACTCGGCGTGCACGTCGCCCTCGCTCAGTTTGCCCGCCTCGATAAGCTGGACCATCTCCGGGATGCGGGTGCTGACGTAGGCCCAACGGTCCACCACGAACTTGTCAGCCTCCAGGAACAAGTCGAGCGCGACCTCCTGGTAAGACCCCAGCCGGGCCACGAAAGCCCCCGGCTTGACCCAGTGCACCTCCACGTTGACCGCGCTGCCGGTGGTGACAGTGACGACGATATCCGCGCCGCGCACGGCTGCTTCCGGCGTCGGCGGGATGACCACCGGCAGGCCGGTTTCGTCGCCCATCTCGGCGGCGAAGCGTTCTGCCGCCTCCGGGATGATGTCCACCACCCGCACCTCTTCCAGCTCGAAGACCTCGTGCAAACCCCGCAGGTGCGTCTTGCCTAACCCCCCTGCCCCGAACAGCGTCGCCACCTTGCTGTCGGCGCGGGCCAACCCCTTAGCCGTCACCGCCGTCGAAGCACCCGTCTTTAGAGCGGTGACCCAGTTGGCCTCCATGATGCAAACCGGCAGCCCGGTCTTCGCACCAAAGAGCAAAACCACCGACGACGTGGTGGGTAGACCCTGGTCGCGGTTGCCCTCGAAGAAGCTGAACGTCTTGACGTAGGAAAACTCCTCGCCCCGCAGGTAGCCAGAGAAAGGCTTGACGAAACCGTCGTCCTCGACGTGCATGTAGAACTTGTTCCCGGCCACGTCCCCGGCACCGTCGGCCCGGATACCCTTGTCCGCCAGGGCAATCGCCTCCGGCATCGCCATGCACTGCCGGACTTCCTCTTCGGTCAGGTACAGAATCTCGCCTGTCTTCATGGTAGGCATCCCTCTGTGAAGTGGGCAGCAGCTGCACATACCACCTGACAGTAGTATAGCAGAAAGCCACTCGCGGATGCGCCCTGTTTGGGCTGCCTCTCGCGGACTATCCCCATCATACAATCTATACTACAATCCTTCTGTCGCGAGCAGAGTTCGCCTGGGGGCAAAGAAAATCGTGGATACCGCGCTGAACGAGATGTCTGCTTCAGACATCTCGACGTTTACCGAGGGTAAAGGATTCCTGATTCGTGCATGGGCCTATATCATCGATATGGTGATTCTGTTCGTATTTAATCAGATAGAGTTGGTTATGACAATCTTTCTTGTGGTTTGGCTGCTGGTGAACCTCACAGGGGAAATTCCTGACGCACCGGATGCCGAGGCATTTGCCAGTGTTGGAACGGCACCAGCGTTTGTGGTTGGCCTTGTCGAATCCATATTGTACTTCGCAGTGTTTGAATGGCTATTTGGCGCAACCCCTGGCAAGCTCCTGACGAAACTACGAGTTGTGGGGGAAGACGGATTGCGCTGCAGCCTGGGAAGAGCGCTGCTGCGGGGGGTACTTCGTTTCTTCGATGGCCTGCTCTTTGGAGCGGTTGCCCTAAACAGCATGAAGACACCCTTGAACCAGCGCTTTGGAGATAAGGCAGCAAAGACAGTAGTAGTGAGCGCTACAGACCCAGGCATCGTGGAGACGCGCTCCGGAGACTGGGTCCTCGTCTCAGCAGCGATTTACCTGGCGGTGTCTGGCATAAACTCGCTTGTAACGATGCTGATTGTCTACTTGTAGCCCCCAGATCGTCATGGAGGTAACAGCGCCGTCTTATTGACGCCCGCCTGCCCCCGCGCTACGATTGGCCCGCCATGCGAAAACTGCTGATCGGTGCAGCGCTCGCCGCCGCGAGTCTTTTAATAGGCCCGCCACCGATCGCCGCCCAATCCGGCCCCGCCGCCGAGATCATCACGCTCGTCAACGAGCTGCGCGCTGCCAACGGCCTGCCCGCCTACCAGGTTGACAGCGCGCTGATGGCCGCTGCCCAGGCGCATACCGAGTGGAGCGCCGCCACCGGCACCAGCACGCACACCGGCCAGGGCGGCACCACGCCCAATGACCGCGCCCAGGCTGCCGGTTATGGCGGCGGCGCGCGCTCGTGGGCCACCGAGAACAGCGCCGGTGGCACGCTGCCGTTTATCACGCCGCAGTGGGTGGTGACCATGTGGCAGGGCGACGACGTGCACCTGCGGGCGATGATTTCGCCCGATTACGAGCACATCGGCGTCGGCTACGCGGAGGCCGACGGGTATGCCTACTACACGATGATGGTCGGCTGGGTCGCGGACGCACCCGCGCCCGCCCCGCCAGAAGCCCCCCAGCCGGAAACCGCGCCTTTGCCGCCGGAAGCTGAAGCTGCCGTAGTCGCCACGGCTACCCCCGCATTCGTACTCGCCACGCCCGGCCCTGATGGCTCCATCGTCCACGAGGTGCAGGCGGGCCAGTCGGTCTGGCAGATTGCGGCCTATTACGAGGTAGAGGTGGACGACCTGCTGGCGCTCAACGGCCTGACCGCGGACACCTTCCTGCACGCAGGCGACACGCTCGTCATCCGGCCCGCCGATGCGCCCCAGGACGAGCCAGAACCGACCCACCCCGCAACCACCGAGGAGCCGCCTCAACCCACGGCTGTCGCGCTGGAACTGCCGCCAAAGCTCACGCCTGTCGCGACGCTCCCGCCACCGCCGGAAGCCGATGCTCAACAACAAGGGATGGTTCGCAAGCTGGCGACGGTGGCAATCGTCGCGTTAGGTGTGGTTGGCGTGGCGCTGGCTGGCTGGGCGCTCCGGCGACGACGGCGCGGCAAGAAGGTGACGACAGGTGACAACGCCTCAACCGGATGAAGGTCAGGCAGCAGGTGTCAAACGCGCCAGTCTAGGCTATCATCTGTCATATAGTGAGTACCCGTATTGAGGATCGGACCATGGCGGACCGGATTGTCATCGAAGACCCGCAACTCGCACAAGAAATCCAGCGCATCGCCGAGCGGGAAGACCGCTCGGTGGAGGACGTGCTGTCGTCCATGCTGGCCCAATACCAGACTCCCGTCTCTGGACAAGACACTCCTGAAGCGGACAAGTTAGCCCGCCGGGTCCGGCTGGTTGCTTACCAGGAGGCACGTGACCACTGGCACCGCGCTGGCGACAAAGAGCGGGCGGCGATGACTGACGAGCAACTTGACCAGGAGTTCTGGCTGTTCGATGCCGATGGGGTTCCCAGGCTCAAGGCAGACAAGGATCAGGTCGTTCTGCCTGAGTCGTCGCTTCATAGAGCAGGACAGGTGCTCCGGTCCGCCGGGTTTCGCTCTGGTCAGACAGACATCAGTGCGCGCAGCCGGGCGATTCTCGACGAGGAGTTCGCTGACTATCTCCTATCGCGAATGAAGCGGTCCACCGACGATGCCAGTGCCCCTTCTGATTGACAGCGGCTTTCTGTACGCGCTGTTTGACACGGATGACCGCTACCACAAAGCGGTCACAACTGTGGCTGAAACACAGGGCGGGGCGGCTATTGTGCCGGATGTTACCCTGGTCGAAGTCATGTTCCTGGCTCGACGAGCCGGTGGCACAGCGGCTGCGATCCAATTCCTGGAGTTCTTCAAGCAAGCACCTTTTGAGTTGGAAGCACTTCTGAAGCAAGACATTGACCGGGCGAGTGAGCTAATGGTCACCTACGCAGATGTCAGCCTGGACTTTGTTGATACCTGCATCATCGCCATAGCAGAAAGGCTCGACATCCGGCGTGTCGGAACGATTGACAGGCGCGACTTTCTCATCGTTCGCCCCACCCATTGCAACCACCTGGAGCTTCTTCCGCCAAACTGATGCTCAACAGAGATTGAGCAATCTTCGTGAACAGAACAACGAGAACACGGAAGGCAACTTTGAATGCCTTCCGTGTCTTTTCTTTTCTCCAAACGTCCGTGTTTCAACCCCCGGCCATCACCGCACCGTGATCGGGCCGGACCCCGCGCTGGTCACCGTGATGATGATCTGGTGCGCCGCGTCGTCAAAGTCCTCTGTCTCCCAGATGCCTTCCTTGGGTTCGTCCTCGTCCAGGCGGTCCACCAGCGTCATATTGTTGGGCACATTCACCGGGCCGGAGCCGCTGTCACGCACCTCCAACCGGACGGCAGCTTGCTGCGGCACATCCAGGTTGAACGGGCCACTCCCCGCGTCGATACTCATCTCCAGGTCCGCGTCCTCGCCAATGTCCAGGTTGAACGACCCGGAGCCGCCGTCCACCTCCATCGCCACGTCCGCGCCCCCGAACAGCGTCACGTCAAACGGCCCGGACCCGACATCCACGTCCACCTCGTAGTCGTCACCCGTGTTGGGCAGTTCCAGGTCCACCGACCCGGAGCCACCGTCCACCCGCAGGTCGGTCAGTGTCAGTTCACTCAGGTCCAGCGTCGCCGGACCCGACCCCACGTCCACGCTCAGGTCCATCGGCACCGCCGTGCTCAGGCCAACGTCCCAGTGCAGCGGCTCCTCTCCCATGTTGAGGTTGAACCCATCGAAGGCCATGTCAACCTTCCGCAGCGTGACGCGCTTGTTGCGGTCCCCGCTCGCCTCGAAAATGATCTCGCCAATGTAGGTGAGATCGGCGTTGATCAAATTGTCCGAGCCGGACAGCGCGCTCACCGTCGCCGGTTCGAACGAGAAATCCAGGTTGACGTCCGCCGACGTGGCATCCCCGGCGGGCGCGGAAAACGTATCGTGCTTCACTTCCCCGTTGCCGTCGATGATGATCGGCAGGCCGAAGAACAGGTGGCCGGTCTCCTCTCCGGCCAGCCCCAGCGCCGGACCGAACAGCACCAACGCCACCACCGCTGCCATCGCCACCAGGGCCAGCAACCCACTGAACAACCGGGACGTACGCCCGATCAGGATGTCCAGCCCGATCACGATCAATGCCACCGGCCACAGCCGCAGCAGGACCGACAGATTGCTGGCGGAAATCACGTCCAGGTTTGCCAGCAGCCACAGCACGCCCACCGTCACCAGCAGCAGCGGCCACAGCAACGGACGGTGGCGGCGACGCCGGACCCGCGTTCTGACCTCGACCTCAACCGGTTTTTCTTCCCGCTTCTCTTCAGATGCTTCTTCCGTGTTAGGTACGTTTTCCTCTGCCATCTTTCTTTCCCCTCGTCACCTTAATGACACTTTTTTGGTCACTTCGCGTCACTTCTTGGACACCCTGTGTCACTTCTTGGACACCCTGCGTCACTTCTTGGACGTCCCGCGACACTTTTCTGTCACTCGCCTTTGTCGGGTAGCGGCTCGTCGGCGGGTGCCTCCCCCCGTCCCAACCACTGCCCGAAGATGATGACCACGCCGAGCAAAATCAGGGCCGCCGGGGCAGCGTACTGAACCAGTTCCCCGCCTCCCCGACCACTGATATTGATGATGACCTCGAAGAACACCAGCCCGATCAGGAACATCGACAGGCCGAGCGATGCCAGAAACCGTCCGGCCCTGCGGGGTTCGGGCAGGCCGCTCCACGTGCCGAAAATCAACAAACCCACGCCTACCGCGAAGGGATACAGCGCCCAGGCGTACGCCCAGCTTTCCCAGTGATTCGTAGTGTTCTGGTAGAGCAAAATCAGCCCGGTGGTGGTGATGACGCTGCCGGGTATCGCCAGCCCGCCGGTCTCCTTCCCGCCCAGCACCATCCCCAAGAAGAACGCCAGGCCCGGCAGGATGATGGCAAACGGCCAGGTGAATTGTCCCAGTCTGAAACCAAGCAGTTGACCCACGAAGAAAGCCAGGCCGACAACGATCAGAATGGTCCCAACGACCACCGGTCCAATATTCCGGTTCGCCTGCTCAATCATGTGAAACCTCCCCATGGATGACCATTTATTATGTCCAGTGTATCATAATACGCAGTTGCATCGGTTGGGTTGCAGCGCTGGCGGGGCAGAAGCGTGATGTTTGTCAGCGTCATCGGGGAGACTTCCCACTTTCGCCCAACGCCCAACTGCGCTAGGCTGTGGTAACGAAGCGTACCCATAGGGAGTGCGTCTATGAGCGATCTACTGCCCAATTACGCCAACAATGTCCAGGAAGATCCCAAAACCCGTATGCGCGGCCTGGTCGAGTTCCTGAGCAGTTACATCGAGCACTATCACGGGGGCTGGGTGCGCATGCTCGACTTCGACGGCGAAACCCTCACCCTGGAAATGGGCGGGGCTTGCGTAGGGTGCCCGCTCTCACAAACGACGCTACACGGGTGGGTCGAAGGCACCGTGCGCCAGTTCTTCCCCGATCTCAAGACGGTCCAGGCCAGCTTCGCCGACAGCTAACAGCGCATCTTCGAGCGGGCGACGTACGCTGCACCTGTGAAGAGGGGCATTGCCCCATGCCAGGCGCTGCCCTTTAGCCTGCCCAATATCCACACAAAATACTCGCCAGATGGTTGCAGATAACCGCAACCCGTTGGTTTTTTTGGCTTGACAGGGTAGAACTTATGTTCTATTATACGGCAAATCCGAGCCTGATTGAACCAACGGAGGTAGATATGTCGAGGGTCGTGCACTTCGAGTTCAGCGCCAAGGACCCGGAGAAAGCCGCAGGGTTCTTCAAGAACGTTTTCGGGTGGGAGACCACCAAGTGGGACGGACCCGGTGGACTACTGGATGATTAAGACCGGGGACCCGGACATACCCGGCATCGACGGGGCTTTTCATCAGCCAGAGATCAGCCAGTTAACCGGGACGATCAACACGATTCAGGTTGACGACATCGACGCCGTCGTGCAGAAGGTCAGGGACAACGGGGGCAAGGTGGTCCAGGAGAAGATGCCGATCCCCGGCGTAGGGTACCAGGCGTACTGCAGTGATGCCGAGGGCACGGTCTTCGGCCTCCACCAGGTTGACGAATCGGCTGCCGCATCGTAGTAGCACTCACCCTGGCAAGGGCATTTGACTGGGACACGAGTGACCGTGTCCCAGCTCTGTTTTGGCGGCTCTGACAGATTGTCACTCTGGATCAACTACCCATGCGCGAGGAACACGGTATACTGAGAGTAATTGTGTAATGACCTGCGGGAGGGACCCCAATGCCTCGCGAAACCTTCGATCAGGAGCTAGACAAGCTCCAGGATGCAGTGCTGGTTCTGGCCAGTATGGTCGAACAGGCCATCAGTGAGTCTGTGGATGCTCTGCGCCGCCAGGACTTAGAGGGTGCGAAGCAATTGATAATTGCAGACAAGGGTATCAACGAAAAGCGTAACGCCATCGAAAACGATGCTTTGCTCCTCGTCGCCACCCAGCAACCGGTGGCGGGTGATCTGCGCTACATCGCTTCCGTCCTAGAGATCGCGGCTGAACTTGAACGCATGGGCGACTACGCCAAGGGCATCGCCAAGATCACATTGCTGATTGGCGAGGAGGCGCTCGTCAAGCCGCTGGTCGACATCCCCCGGATGGCGCACCGGGTGCGTGAAATGATCCACAAATCGCTGGACGCCTTCGTGAAGAAAGATGTTGCGCTGGCGCGGGCGATTCCAACCGAGGACGACGAGGTGGACGCCCTGTACAATCAGGTCTACCGCGAATTGCTGACCATCATGATGTCCAACCCGCGCACGATTGACCAGGCGTCTTTCCTGCTGTGGGCGGCGCACAACCTGGAACGCACCGCCGACAGGGTGACAAACATCTGCGAGCGCGTGATTTTCACCGTCACCGGCGAGCGCGTGGAAATGGGCGACGAGGCCAATGGACTGGCCGGGGGCCTGGAGGAAGTGAGCTAACCGGCTCAACTCGCGGGCGTCGGCCACGTGTCGGTTGGGCCAAACCGGTGAGATTCGTCATTTCGGGAACGAGGGAGTGCTATGCGTTTCGTGGGTGAGATGATTCGCTGGCAAACGCTGTCGGGTATCAGTACGAAGGTAGGCGAAGTCTCGCTTACGCCGGTTTCCCAGGCGCTGACCATCCGCTTCCCCGGAGGCGGGCTCGTCTGGAACCGGCCTGTCGCCGTTGTGGTGGAGTATGACGGCGAGCGAACCCGGCTGCCGGTCGTGGACGTGACCCGTATCGCGGTGCTGGCGCTGTTCGGTTTGAGTCTGGCGATTCTCGTAGCGACTGTCGTTTTGCCCGCGCGTAGGAGGCGCGTCTGACATGGCTGAGGAGAAAGATCCCCTGACCACATCCCTCATTTCGAGCCAGGAGCAAGCGCTGGCCTGGATGGAGAAGATGCTGGCCCTTGCGAGGCCGGAGAGCGTGTTCGGGGAGCCGATAGAAGCCGGGGACTACACGATTATCACCGCCTCAGAAGCATGGGCGGGCATGGGCTTTGGCTTTGGCCTCGGCACGGCAGGCGGGTCCGGCGCGTCCGATTCCGCCAAGGGAGAAGCAGACGTGGGCGAAGGAGGCGGTGGGGGCGGCGGCGGCGGAGTCTCGACAGGCCGCCCGGTGGCTGCGATCACCGTCGGCCCTGACGGCGTGCGCGTCGAGCGAATCGTCGATGTCACCAAGATCGCGCTGGCCTTTGCCAGCGTGCTGGTCAGTCTGATCGCCGCGCGTGGCCGCGTCCGCCGCGCCGGGCGGGGTTGACCGGGACAGACTTCCCCGACGCGCAAATCGAATACCGTAGAGAGCGAGCACGGCATCCCGATCCAGGAGACGGGCTGCCGTGCTATTCTTCTTCCCGCAAGGTTCCGGCCTGCACGGCGACGCCGATGGCGGCCAGGACCAGCAACCCGCTGCCGCAGCGCGGCGCTGGCTCGTTTCTACTGCGTGTACCCCGTGATGGTCATCTGCCCATTGGCTATGGTCAGGCTGGTCACGACAACCCCTTCCCCGGCACTGACCAGCGTCTCGCTAATGGCCTCGTTGAGCACGTCCAGCGAACCCGGTGGTGCGTCGATCTGGCCGAATTCCGCGCTGACCACGGTGGCAACCGGCTGACCAGCCGCGTCGATGGTCACGTCGAAGACCGCCGACCCGTCCAAACCTGACTCGAAGGGCGGCATCGTCAGGTTGAAAAACAGACTGATCTGCCCGTCGGCCAGGACGACATTCTGGATCGTCACCCGATTGCTGTAACCACTACTCGCCAGCGCCGTAGTGATGCTGTCCTGGACATCGGTTTCGCTCACCGTAAAGGTGAACTCCGTGCCGGGCGGCACCACGTCGGCCAGGGTGCCCTCGCCGAGCATGCCGTCAAAAGAACCCGCGCTGTCCTCAATCACCTCCACCACCGCCTCTGCTGCGAGTTCGGCGGCCTGGTTGGCCGGGTCGGGGACGGCTGGCTGGCCCCCTTCCCCGCCAAGCAGCCGGGCCACAAAACTGCCCTGGCAGGCGGACAGCGCCAGAACGGTCGTGGCGGCGAGTGTCAGTTGAAGCATACGTTTCCTGTACATGGTTATCCAGTTTCCTGTGATTCGTTCAATACTTGCGTACGAAAGACCCAAATTGCTGTAACGGAGGCCGAATTGTACCCATTAATCACGGTGGCACAAGTCTACAAGATTTTCTTCACGCCCGCACGCGTATGTGCTCGAGGACCCTCCGTCGTGTAGGCTGCAATTCACGCCTGGTTCGAACCAACCCACGAAAACTGTCGTGACCTCAGCTTTAAGACCCCCCCCACCCCGAAGTGACGAAGCTCACTTGTCCGCTGCACGACTGGACCCTACTATAGTAATCGCGGACGCACGATTCACCCCCATCGCAATCAGTCCTCGCACCCGCGTGCACACCGAGGAGAATGCACAATGGCCGAATACCTAAAGCAAGCGACGCCTCCCGAACCCGAAGACCTGCAAGAAGTGCGCGACACGGTGAGCGAAATCCTGGCCGCCGTGCGCGACGAGGGCGAAGAGGCGGTGCGCCGTTACTCGCGTCGCTTCGATGACTGGGACCCGCCGTCGTTCCGCGTGGAACCCGAAGCCGCCGAAGAAGCGCGGGCGGAATTGCCGGGCGACCTGCTCGACGCGATGCAGTTCGCCCACCAGCAAATCAAGAGCTTCGCCCGGCTCCAACTGGAGAGCATGCGCGAATTCGAGCGCGAAACGCTGCCCGGCGTGGTGCTGGGCCAGCGCCACATCCCGGTCAGGTCGGCAGGGGCTTACGTGCCCGGTGGCCGCTACCCGATGTTCATGTCGGCGCAGATGAGCATTCTAACCGCAAAAGTGGCCGGGGTGGAGCGGGTCATCGCTTGCGCGCCGCCGTGGGAAGGCAAGGGTATCTACCCGCCGATGCTTTGGTCGATGCACCTGGCCGGGGCCGACGAGATCTACTGTGTGGGCGGCGTGCAGGCGCTGGCCATGATGGCCTACGGCGTCGAAGGCGTGGAGCCTGTCGAATTCCTGTGCGGCCCCGGCAACAAGTACGTGGACGAGGCCAAGCGGCAGCTTTTCGGCACGGTGGGCATCGACCTGCTGGCCGGGCCGACGGAGGTCTGCGCGATCATCGACGAGACGGCGGACCCGGAGATCGTCGCCGCCGACCTGCTGGGCCAGGCCGAGCACGGGGTCACCTCGCCCGCCGTGCTCATCAGCACCTCGCGCCAGAACGCCGAGCGGGTGGTGGCCGAGATTGGCCGCCAGCTGGAGGACCTGCCCACTGCTGAATACGCGGGCGAGGCGTGGCGTCGCCTGGGGCAGGTCGTCATCGCCGAGGACTACGCCGAAGCCGTCGCGCTGTCTGACGCTGTGGCTTCCGAGCACCTGGAAGTGCAAACCGCCGACAACGACTACTTCCTGCGCAACCTGCGCAACTACGGCACGCTCTTCCTGGGCGAGGAAGCAACGGTGGTCTTCTCCGACAAGGCCATCGGCACCAATCACATCCTGCCCACCAAGCTGGCCGCGCGCTACACCGGCGGGCTGTGGGTCGGGAAATTCCTCAAGACGGTCACTTACCAACGCTGCACGGCGGAGGGCGCGCTGGCCGTCGCGCCGCACGCGGCGGTCATCTCCGAGCACGAGCTTTTCTACGGCCACGCCGCGTCGGCGCGCAAGCGGGTGGAGAAGTATGGCGCAGAGGGGAGAGAGCGGTAAACTCCCTCTGCCAGGAGCGAATTGGTTAGCCAGAATGATGTCCCATAACGAGCCGCACGCGATCCCCCTGTCCCCAACCGTCCCACGACGCCTGACCCTGATGGCGGCCATCGTGCTGATCGCGCTCGTCGTGCCGGGCGCGCTGCCTGCGTCGGCCCACCCCGCCGACATGTACCTCCACACGCTCACCGTGCGCCTGACGCCGGGTGGCCTCGACGTGGGGTGGACGATTGTGCCGGGACCGCTGCTCACGCTGGTGGTGTGGAGCGACGCCGACCAGAATCAGGACGAAATCATCCAGCCGGAGGAAGCCGAAAACTGGCTGGTACCCCAACTACCGGATTTCGCGGCCACGCTTGACGGGACGACCCCGCTCGCCTGGCAGGTCGAGTCGATCACCTGGCCCACGACACCTACAGCCATGCAGGTGGGCGACGAAGCCATCCAGGTCCACCTGCGGGCCGACTGGCCCCCAGACCTGAGCGGCGACCACCAACTGGCGCTGCACAACCACATGCAGGAAGCCATCAGCGTGAACTGGTACGCGCTTCAGGCAGAGGAGGGCGTTGGCTTCCAGACCCCGAACCAGGAGAACGGGCAGCTTGAAGTCGCCTTCGTGATCGCAGAAGCCACGGACGACCAGCGGACCTATTGGGACAGCGGCATGCCCGCCATTCCGGCTGACGAGATCGAGGCTGAAAGTGCCGCCCCAACCGAGGAGGATGCCAGCGCGCCGCCGCCAGCCGGGGACGAGGCCCCGGCCCCCGAGCAGGCCCCCCTCCCCCAATCCCCGGAGGACCGCCGCCCCTCGGCCATCCTGACCCAGCTGGTGCGCGAACCAGAATTGTCTGTGACGTTTTATCTGGTGGCGCTCGTCACCGCCTTGGTGTTAGGCGCCTTGCACGCGCTCACGCCGGGGCACGGCAAGACCGTCGTCGCGGCCTATCTGGTGGGCTCGCGGGGGACGACGCGCCACGCGCTGGCGCTGGGCACCATCGTCACGGCCACCCATACCGGCTCGGTCTTCGCGTTGGGCCTGGTGACACTCCTCGCCTCGCAGTACATCCTGCCCACCGACCTGTTCCCCTTGCTGGAGATTACCTCCGGCGTGTTGATTCTTGGCCTGGGAGCCAGCCTGTTGATTCAGCGCTGGCGGGCCTGGCAGGCAAGCCGCCACGGCGCGGACCACGACCATTCGCACGACCACCATCACCATCACGACCACGCGCACGTCCACACCCACCACGCGCACGGCCACACCCACCACGGCCACGACCATCACCACCCGATCTCTGAAGGTGTGACGTGGCGCTCCCTGATAACGCTGGGCATCAGCGGCGGGCTGGTGCCGTGCCCGGACGCCATCGCCATTCTGCTGGTCGCCATCGCCATCAACCGCATTGCGCTGGGGCTGACCTTGATCGTCGCCTTCAGCCTGGGATTGGCCGTGGTGCTGATCGCCATTGGCATCGCGATGGTGCACAGCCGCCACTTGGTGAGCCGCTTCGACGCTTTCAACCGCCTGGCACCGGCCATGCCGGTGGTCAGCGCGGTGGTCGTGTTGGTGCTGGGCGCAGGGTTGACCATCGGTGCGGTGAGAAACACTGGCTTTCTGACGCCGGTGGACGCGCCGACTGCCGCCGAACTGGCAACGGCCACTCCGCCTCCCACCCCAACCCCCGACCAAGCTGCGGAACCCCCTGCCGGGGGGTTCGACATCGAGCAGGCGCGCATCCTCTACGTGCGCCCGACAGAAGAGGGCCGCCATCACCTGGTCGTCCTGCCGCTGGACGGTGGCGAACCGCAGACGCTCAACGACGAACCGGATGGCATATGGGACTACGCGCTCTCCCCGGACGGAGAGACCATCGTCTACTCGCTGCACCCACTCAGCGGAAGCGGCGACTTGTGGGCGGTGGACGTAGACGGGAGCAACCACCGCCAACTGCTGGCCTGCCCGGAGGCGCAATGCTGCGGGGCCATCTGGTCACCGGACGGCGAGCGATTGATCTACGAACGCCGCGACCTCTCGTCGCTAAACGCGCTGCTGGGCGCGCCATCGCTGTGGTGGGTAGATGTTGCCAGCGGCCAGACCAACCCCCTCTTCCAGGATAGCCAGATGCCGGGCTATGACCCCCGGTGGTCACCCGACGGCGAGTGGCTCAGTTACGTCTCGCCCACGACCACCCAGATACAAGTCTACAATCTGCTCGACGGGCGCAGCCGTGCCGTCCCGTCACAGTCCGGCCAGCCGGTCATCTGGCACCCTGAGGGTGACGCGTTCTTGATGGTGGACATCTGGCGTGAGGGCGAGAACACGCTGAGTCACCTGCTGCGCTTCGAGCCGGACACCGAGGAGTTGCTCGACCTGAACGGAGAGAGTCTGCTGGCAGACCAGGGCGCTTCGTGGTCGCCGGATGGGGAGTGGATCGCTGTGGTGCGCGGCCAGCTAGCGGACACCGGCGCGTACCAGGGCGACCATCTCTGGCTGATGCGTCCAGACGGGAGCGACGCCCGCCAACTCACCACTCAAGAGCGCATCATCCACGGGACGCCCGTGTGGTCGCCGGACGGGAATTATCTCCTGTTCCGCCAGTACGACCTCGACGAACTGCTGTGCCAAGGGGACATCTGGGTGCTGCAGATAGAAACGGGCGAGCAGTGGGAAGTGGCTTCGCCGGGCAGCCAACCGGCCTGGCTGCCCTAATGGGCCGCAGCCGACGGCTGAGCGTCGTCGGCGTGTTGCGCGTGCTTCATGCCAAAAATGGTCGGTGGAAGATGGATTCCTACCTCTTCGATGCGATTGATGGCTTTCGGGCGCAGGCCGGTAGGTAACAACTTGCCCCGCACCCTGCCGTCCTCCATGCCGGTGGTCTGCCACTCGAACAGGTCTGAGAGGACAATCACGTCACCCTCCATCCCCTGCACCTCGGTGACCTGAACAATCCTGCGCGAACCGTCCTGGACGCGCGCCATGTGCACGATCAGATGCAGCGCAGAGGCTTCCTGCTCGCGGATGGCCCGTACCGGCAGGTCCATGCCCGCCATCAGACACATCGTCTCCAGACGCGCCAGCGAATCGCGCGGGGAGTTGGCGTGCAGCGTACCCAACGACCCGTCGTGGCCGGTATACATCGCCTGCAACAGGTCGATGGCCTCCTCGGAACGCACCTCGCCGACGATGATCCGGTCGGGCCGCATGCGCAACGAGTTTATCACCAGGTCCCGGATGCTTACGCGGCCATGTCCCTCAATGTTAGGCGGGCGGCTTTCCAGCCGCACCACGTGGGGCTGGCGAAGCTGTAACTCGGCGGAATCCTCTATCGTGACGATCCGCTCGTCTTGAGGAATGAAATCGGACAGGATATTGAGTAGAGTGGTTTTGCCGCTGCTGCTGCCGCCAGAGACGATCATATTCATTTGCGCCATGACACAGGCCCGCAAGAACTCAAACAACTCAGGCGTGGCCGTTCCAAATCTGACCAGGTCCTCCACCGTGAGGGGGATGGCCGAGAACTTGCGGATCGTGAGCGCTGGCCCGTCAATCGCGACCGGGGGAACGACGGCGTTGACACGCGAGCCATCTGGCAGGCGAGCGTCCACCATTGGCGAGCTTTCGTCAATGCGGCGGCCAAGTGGGGCGATGATGCGGTCGATGATCCGCATCAAGTGTTCGTCGTCCTCAAAGGTGATGCTCGTGCGATGGATACGTCCCTCGCGCTCGACGTACACGCGCTTGGACCCGACGACCAGGATATCCGTCGTGGCCTCGTCGTCCAGGAGCGGCTCTATGGGACCAAAACCCAGAATCTCGGCCACGATTTGGTCAAACAGGCGGCGTCTGTCACTGCGGGTGAGCACGAATTGCTCTTCAGCCACTATGGCGTTGAAGTGCTCCTCAATCGCTTTGCGCACTTCGGGCGACGTTGCGACGCTCAGTGTGGGGTCAAGCTCGGCCAGCATCCGGTTCTGAATGCGCGGCTTGATGTCGTGGTAGCGTTCCTGCATGCGGTCTGCGATAGCCGTCGAGCCGGACTTCTGCACGTCGCCGTCCTTGCCACGCAGCCGATCGCGGAGGCTACCCTGCTGGCGCTCTGGAGCGGGAGCACCTTGCGATGCCGACGGGCGGGACGGTTGCGCTTCGCTGCCTTTCTCCAGCCGACCGCGCAGGCCACCCGACCCACGTCCAGCGCTACCACCTGACGGGGGAGAACCTCGATTCAAGCGCTCTAGAAGTGTCATGAGCGCCCCCTGTCCAACTCTACCGACAGACTTTTCTCCTTATTACACGATATCAGATGCAGGGTCGTTCTGGCGTAACGAAAACCTAAGGAAATCGTTACAAAAGCGTAACGTCGCTCCAGGCAAGAAGCCCGCGAACTTCGCACACCGGTCAGCGCTATTATCCGCTATACTCAGCTTATCCTGGCCGGGATGACCGGGGAGTTGAACGACGAGCAGCAGGATTACGACGAGCGCACCTTGCTCAACAGGGCCATTTTGACTAAGCTCATCGACGACGTGCTCGATCGGGCAAAGGTGGAGCCGGGCTGGGGCTGTTGCGTAGTCTTGGTACCAGGGACGAGGAGTGGTAGGAACGATGTTTGAATTACCAGAGGGCTTGAGCGCGGAAGAGATAGCGGCCTGGACCGTGTTGATCGTGGACAATGAAGAAGACAACCTGTCCGTGCCTTCCAGGTTGCTGAGATTCTACGGCGCGAAGGTCCATACGGCAAAAGACGGGCAGGAGGGCATCGACATCTTCAAAGGCATCAAGCCGTCGTTCATCCTGCTCGACATCTCCATGCCGGTCAAAGACGGCTGGCAGATGTTAGACGAAGTCCGGGCCGATGACGAGAAGGCAAGCACCCCTGTCATCGCCCTCACCGCGCACGCGATGGTCGGCGACAAAGAGAAAGGGCTTGCCAAGGGCTTCGACGCCTACATCACCAAGCCATTTACCTTCCGCAACTTCCTCGGCGAGATTCACGAGGCACTCGAAGACATCAAGGCGCGGAGACAGTCCCGGACCCAGGGAACCATAGGCCCACCCGCAGTCCACTGACCTTCTCTGCGACGGAGCATACAGCATACCTGCGCGATATGGGTCGGCCCTGGTCGAGGGGCTGGCGCAGGTCGTGAATGGGACCCTTCATCCGGCCCCGCCCAGGTTCAAGCCGACGACGCCCGCGACGATCAGCGCCAGAGACCCGACCTTGAGCGCGGTCATCGGCTCGCGGAACCAGAGTGCGCCGACGAGCGCAATCAAGGCGGTGCCAAGGCCAGACCAGACCGCGTAGGCCACGCTGAGGTCGATTTGCTTCAGAGATACCGTGAGCGCAGCCAGACTGAGGCCATAGAGGAGGAAAATGAAGATGGAGGGCACCAGTTTGGTGAAGCCCTCAGCGAGGTTCATCATGCTGGTACCGGCGACTTCCAACAGGATAGCGACCAACAGACACAGCCAACTCATCGACGCACGAACTCCTCTTGACAGGCAGCACACGCCCCACCCCACCTCCCCCCGGCGGCGAGGCCACACTATACCGGGTAAGACGAGCAGAAGCCACCCCACGTCGCTGTCAGTGTGTCTTCTGACAAAAAGACAATGGGCTTAAAACCCATTGTTCGGCAAACCACCCGATCTCAACCACCGCGCTCGTGCGTCCCGCCGAGGACAGCAGCGACGAACGGCCGTCACGCCCGCATCGCCTCTCCAACCGCCCTGGTGATGTTGCCGAGGCCCTGCTGAAGCTGGTCTTTGCTGGGCCAGCCAAAGCCGATCCGCATGTAGCGCCGGTCCACCTCGAACCAGTGGCCGGGGCCGACGTAGGTGCCGTACTTGTCGTTCAGCACCTCGTAGAACCTGTCCACGTCCACGTCGAGGTCGGCTTTCAGGCGCGGGAAGCAGGTCACGCCGCCGGACGGCTCCACCCACTCCAGGTAATCCTGGCCCTCCATCCAGCCCTTCACCACCGCGAATTTCGCCGCGATGTCCTGGCGGGTCTTCTCCACGTGCGCGTCCTTGTCGAGCAGGAAGGCATAGGCCAGCTCTTCCAGCACCACCGAGTGGCTGATGTGCATGGCCTCTTTGGCCGCCAGGAGCGTTTCCATCAAGTCCGCGTCGCGGCAGATCAGCCAACCCAGGCGCAGCCCCGGCAGCCCATACGTCTTGGACAGTGAGGCCACGCTGATGACCCTGGGCGAGAACGTGGCCGCCGGGGGCAGCGGCTCGCCGTGGTGCATCTCGCGGTAAATCTCGTCGAGGATCAGATAGCTGCCCCTTTCCTCGACCAACTCGACGATCTTCTCCAATTCGGGCATGCTCAGCACGCTGCCGGTGGGGTTGTGCGGGCAGGTCAGGCTGACGAATTTCGTCTCGGCGGTCACTCGCTCGGCCAGTTCTTCGATGTCCACCCGGAAGCCCCCCTCGAAGGTTTGCTCCAGCAGGTCCACGTTCGCCCCGGTGACCCTGGGGGCCTGCAGATTGATGGCGTAATTCGGGAAGCCGACCACCACGTGGTCGCCCGGCTCCAGCAGCGTGGTGGCGAGCGCGAACAGCGCCCCACCCGCGCCCATCGTGGTCAGTACGTCGTCGGCCTTCAGCCCGTCGCCATCGGCGGCGATGATCTCGCGCAGCTCGGTCTTGCCCTGGTGCGATCCGTACTCCAGAACCAGTTCGTCCAGTGAGACGGGGATGTCCTTCACCTGGCCGTCCATGATGGAACTCTCGGCGAAGTTGAACTGGATGTTGTCGTAGCCGACCTCTTCCGCCGATTCGATCTCCATCGCCGAGCGCACGTACTTCATCGCAGCCTCCTCTAGGCAGAGCCGCCCTCGCGGCGAATCAAATGGGGCACGGCGAACACGGCCAGAACAACCGTCAGGACCATGGGAATGCCCTGCACCGGGTCGTTGACGACGGCCCAGCCCAGCGCGTTGATGGCCGCGTAGGTGAACATCCCCAGCCCGACCAGCGTCACTCCCCTGCCCCACCGGGTACCCGTCCAGAGGCCAACCGCGCCAATGAGCGTCACGGTCGCCATCAGGAATTCCGCCGTGAGGTGGAAGATAGGCAAGCCGGTGCTGGTATCGGGGACGAGGATGCCCTCCGAAAACGCGCCTGCGGCCAGGTTCAGCGCCCAGATGACGTAGATCGCCAGACTGAGCACCACCAGCACAATCACTATGCCGCGATGTGGATGGGAAGGGCTTGACATAAGAGCGCCTCCCAGTCTAATGTAAGGGAGGGGCGAGGCAGTGTTCGTGCTTGTCCAGAGCAAGGGTGAAGGGAGCGCCACCCGGAGTATGCCTCGCCCCTACTGGTGTTCAAGGAAGGAGATTACCGCGCAGAGCGCGGGGTGCTACAGCGCTCCCTCCACCTCCTTGACTGCATCGGAAAAAACTTCTACACCTTTCTTCGCCAGTTCCTCCGTCAGGACCAGCGGCGGCAGGAAGCGGGCCACGTTGTCGTAGTGGCCGCCGATCTCGATGAGCAGGCCCCGCTTGTGGCAGGCCGTTCGCACCGCCTTTGCCAGGTCGGGCGCAGGCTCCTTGGTCTCCTTGTCACGCACCAACTCGACGCCGAGCATCAAGCCCTTGCCGCGCGCCTCGCCCACGATCTTCGAGTCGCTCTCCAGCTCCTTGAGCAGCGCCAGTATCACCTCGCCCAATTTGGTGGCGTGCTCGGCCAGATTGTTCTGGAGCATGAAGTTGATGGCGGCGGCCCCGGCGGCGTAAGCCACCACGTTGCCCCGGAACGTGCCGATGTGCTTGCCCGGGGGCGGGGTGTCGAGTTCCTCTTTGTAGGCCATGCCGGAAATGGGGAATCCGACGCCGCCCAGCGCTTTGCTCATGGTCACGATGTCGGCCACGGTGCCGGTGTGGTCAAACGAGAACATCTCGCCGGTGCGGCAGAAGCCAGATTGGATTTCGTCGGCGATCATCAGCACCCCGTGCCGGTCGCAAATCTCGCGCACCTTGGGAATGTATCCCTCCGGGGGCACTACCGACCCCCCTTCTCCCTGGATCGGCTCGATGATGACGGCTGCCGGTTTGCCCACCCCGGAGTGGGGGTCTTCCAGCACGTGGTCGAGGAACTGGGCGCACTCCAGCGCGCACGAATCCGGCTCCTTGCCGAAGGGGCAGCGGTAACAATAGGCATAGGGCACGAAGTGCGCCTCAGGCACCAACGGCAGGAAGTCTTCTTTGAAGTGCAGCCCGCTCGTGATGGAGAGCGCGCCCGCCGTCATGCCGTGATAGGCCCCCTCGAAAGCGATGATCGGGTAGCGGTTGGTGTTGTAGCGGGCCAGCTTCAGCGCGGACTCTACGGCATCCGAGCCTGTTGGCCCGCCGAACATCAGGCGTGTGAGCGCCGGGGGCAAAACCTTCCCCAGGATTTCCACCATCTTCCGGCGGCTGGGGTTGGGAAAGTCGAGCGCGTGCGTCAGGTCTTTGATCTGGGCCGTGGCCGCCTCGATGACCTCCGGGTTGCTGTGGCCGACGGCCATCACCCCGGCCCCGGCGAAAAAGTCAATGTAGACGTTGCCGTCCACGTCCTCGACGGTCGCGCCCTTGGCCCGCTTGATCGCCATCGGCATGCCGCGGGAGTAGGAGACCATTGAACTCTCCTCGGACCACTGGTAGTCGAGGTACTCCTGCGACTTCGGGCCGGGCGGCTCGGTCTTGATGGATGGGGCATCGTTGAAAGACAAATCGCTGAAATCCATGTACCTTCCCTCTTGCAGTAAGTGATGTCAGGGCAGGCGGCACCGCCCCTACGTGTCCATGTTGTACAATCGCCGCGCGTTGCCCGACAGGATAGGCCCGGCGGCGGCCTGCGCTTCTGCCTCGGAGAGCATCCCCTCGTCGGCCAGGTATTGCAGCGCCTGCGAGAGCGCGCGCTTGCCCAGCTTGGCCGAGACGTAATTGATCTCCGGGGCCGTGAAAGCATCCGAACCATAGACCACCTTCGAGAGCGGGGCCATCTCCAGCACCTCGGTGATGATGCGCTGGGCGGCGTGCCCCGCGAAGGGAATCCCCTCGGAAATGTCACAGTACACGCGCGGCAGCACGTTCGCCATGTAGCCCGCCTCCGCATGGTATGGGTAGCCGGTGTGCACCAGCAGCACCTTACACGCGCGGAAGGTCGGGAAGCGCAGCAGGTCCATCAGCAGCGACGGGCGGCAGTTCACCAGGTCCACCTCGAAATCACCCATCCCGGCGTGGATTTGCATGGGCGCGTCGTATTCCATGCAGAATTCCAGCGAGCGGCAGAGCAGATGGTCGCGCAGCTTCTTCATCGCGTTGCCGCCGGTCCCCCGCCGGATCGCGTCGTGGGCCTGCAAGCCCTGGTCAACCGTGCGGCTGAGCGGCGAGACGTGCAGGCCGGTGCGGTAAGCGATGATCGATTTCAGGCCGCGATACTTCCCGCTTCTCAGCGCCTCGTCAATCGTCTCGTCGAAACGGCGCTTGAACTCGTCCCACAGGATGTCCTCCCTGAGCAGGTCGGCGATCAGCGGCTCGATGCGAAAGACGGGCACCACCTCCGCTGGCGTAAAGCCCGCGAACTCCTCCACCGGGATGATGGGCAGCGGGATGCCGAAGTCCACCACCAGCGTGGTCAGGCCGCAGTCGTCGTACAGGCGTTTGGCGTAGGCGGTGAAATCCTCACCGATGGCCTGGTTGCGCTCGTCGATGACGTGCTCCAGGTCCGGCTCGCAGCCGAAAAAGGCGGCCATCTGGCGCACCATGTGGCGGAAGTAAACCGTGTTGCGCTTGATGCGCTGCAGTTCGCCCCGCACGTCGTCATCGACGGTCACACCGCCCTGCTCCATGTAGCCCACCGACCCGCCGCCGAACGACACGCCGTTGGTGAACGTTTCGGGGTCTGTGATGCCCGGCTTGTGGTACGGATGGCAGTGTACGTCGACTACCGGCAGTGCCGCCGTGTCGATCATCAGATGACCTCCAGGTAGTATTTGCGCTCCCAGGGATGCACGTGCAGGGCGTATTCCATCGCCTCGTGGCGCTTGACCTTGAGGAACAAATCCAGGATGGCGGGGCCAATCGCGTCCTTGATAAGGTCGTCGGCCTCCAGCGCGGCGAAGGCTTCGTCCAGGCTGCGCGGCAGGAAGGTCAGCCCGCGTGCCAGTGCTTCCTCGGTGGGGAGCACGCCCACGTCGTCGTTGTGCGGCTCGCCGGGGTCGATCTGGTTGCGAATGCCGTCCAGCCCGGCAGCCAGGATGGCGGTCAGGTACATGAACGGATTGCACATGTTGTCGCCGGAGCGGAATTCTATCCGCCGCCGCCCGATCAGGCCGGGCACGCGCACCAGCGCCGCCCGGTTGCCGACCCCCCAGCAGATGTGAGCCGGAGACCACGAACCCGGCAGCAGCCGCTTGTAGGAGTTGACCGTCGGCGCGGACACCGCCGTGATCGCCGCCGCGTGGGCCAGACAGCCCCCCGTGAACCAGCGCCCCAGGTCGGAGAGCGGTTCGTCGCCCTCGCCCGCGCTCATGTCCTTCTTGCCATCCAGGTCCCACAGGCTCAGGTGGACGTGCAGCCCGTTGCCGAACAGGTGCGCGTACGGCTTGGGCATGAACGTGACGATCCAACCCGCCTGGCGCGTCATGTAGCGGATAACTTCCTTCATCGTCAGGTAGTCGTCCACCGATTTCATCGCGGGCGCGTGGCGCAGGTTAAGCTCGTACTGGGCGGGGCCGCCCTCCTTGCAGATTTGCGTCACGCCGACACCCATGTCACGCAGGGTATGGACGGCGCTCTTCCAGATGTCGTACTGCCGGTCCAGCCCGGCGATGGAGAACAGGCCGTCGAAGTTGGCAGGCTCGTACTCGCCGTCGCCGACCTTGCCGTAGACGTGGCACTCGGCCTCGAAAGCGGACATCACGCTGAGGCCCTCGGCGGCGAACTCGTCGATCACGTTCTGCAAGCGGGTGCGCGGGCAGCCACCCCAGGGGCCGCCCTCCTCCGTGCGCATCCAGACGTGCGTGCGGGCGGTTGCGTCGTGGTAGGGAATGACGGCATACGAGTCGGGATCGGGCACAGCCATGAAGTCGCCGGAATGCGCCCCATACGGCGGGGCGGTTATGAAGTGGTCCTGCATCGTCACCGTCAGGTTGGCCGGGGTGAAGTTGAGGCCCTTCTCCAGCACGCTTTCGAAACTCTCCGGCGGCACGGTCTTGCCGCAGGCGCGCCCGCTGTAGTCGTGATAGATCACCCACAGGTTCTGAATACCGTCACTCTCCAGACGTTTCATCACGTCCCGAGCATCCATGATGTCTCACTCCTTTTCTCTCTGTGCTATCGCCATCATCAGCCGGGCCAGCATCGCCGTGCGAGGGACGATGCTGCTGAGTTCGATGTACTCGTCCGGCCCGTGATCCAGGCCGCCAACCGGCCCCAGGCCATCGAGCACCGGCGTCCCCTCTGCCGCGACCACGGCAGCGTCCGAGCCGCCGCCGGTCTTCGCGCCCTTGACCTCAAAACCGACCTCTCTGGCGGCCTCCTGCGCCAGCTTCTCCAACGCCTGCACCTCAGGCGTGAGCGGCATGCACGGGCTGCCGGTGCCCTTCGACATCTCTATCCGAATGTCGGGTATGGCCGTCTCTTGCTCGAACTGGTCGCGAATGGCAGCGGTGACCGCTTCGAGGTCCTCTTCGTTAAACGCGCGCACGTCCACGACGATCTTAGCGTAGTCCGGCACGGCGTTGGGCACCATGCCGCCTTCGATGGTGCCCACGTTGATGGTCACATCGGGCCGGTAGCCGTTGAGCTTGTGCAGCGCCACGATGTGCTCGGCCAGGGCGACGATGGCGCTGCGCCCTTTCTCCGGCTCGACACCCGCGTGAGCCGACTTGCCGTGCGCCTCGACCGTATACCAGCGCACGCCCTTGCGCGCCGTGACGATATCGCCGTTCTCGCGGGCCGCCTCCAGCGTCAGCGCGGCGTCGGCCTGTCGGCCAAGCTCGCGAATCAGGGGATAGGAGTGGCGTTCGGACACCTCCTCGTCCGAGACGACCAGGAAGGTGATGCGCCCGAAATCGTCAAAGCCAATCTCCCGCAGGGCCGCCGCCGCGTAAAGGCCGGTCAGCAGCCCGGCTTTCATGTCGCAGGTGCCGGGGCCGAGGATGGTGTCGCCCTCGATGGTCATCGGACGCTCGGCAGCAGTGCCTTTGGGATAAACGGTGTCGCTGTGGCCGAGCAGCATGATGTGGCCTTTGCCGGACCCGTCGAGCGTGGCTTCCAGGTCATCGCCCCACTTCTCTTGCGGGTGACGTTTGGTCGCGAAGCCCAACGCGGTCAGGCGCTCCTCAAGCCAGGCGTTGATCTGGTCAACACCCTCCTTGTCGGGCGTGCCCGAATCGATGCCGGACAGCAGGCGCAGCTCGTCCAGATAGGTGTCGAGCCTGCCCTCCAGGAACTCAACGATGCTTTCTGTGGTCGTCATGCCCCCCTACCAGCCCGCGTAGGCTGCCACTTTCTCGTCGCTCACCTTACCCTGCTCCACGTCCGAGATGGCCTGATCGAGGATCGCCACACCTTCGTCCACGTCGGCTTCGGTCATGACCAGGGGCGGGGTGATCTCCAGCACCCGGACGTTAGCCGTGCCGACGTAGAAGACCAGCAGGCCCAGTTCGTAGGCGCGGTACACCACCTTGGCCGCCTCGGTGGAGGCGGGTTCCTTGGTCTCCCGGTCCCGCACCAACTCGACGCCGTTAATCATGCCCAGGCCGCGCACGTCGCCGATCATCTCGTGCTTGCCCTGCAGCTCCTTGAGCTTCTTGTTCATGTACGCGCCGACTTTGCCCGCGTTCTCCACGAGGCCGTCCTGCTTGATCGCCTCGACGACGCCGACCCCAGCCGCGCAGCTATTCGCATTGCCGGAGGACGTGAACAGCGCCGCGCCCGTCGCCGCGTCCAGAATTTCGGCCCGCGCCACCACTGCGCTCAACGGCAGGCCGCCGCCCAGCGACTTACCCAGGACCACCGCGTCCGGGGTGACGCCGCTATGCTGGAAGCCAAACCACTCGCCGGTGCGACCCATGCCCACCTTGACCTCGTCCACGGCCAGGAAGATGTCGTGGCGGCGACAGAGCTGCTCCAGGAGCGGCAGGAAGTTGGGGGGCGGCACGATGTCGCCGCCGTCGCTCTGCACAGCCTCGACGTAGATGGCGGCCACCTCGTCGGGCGGGAACAGCAGCTCGAAGATGTAGTTCTCGATGTAGTTGACGCACGCTTCGGCCAGGTCGGGAGCATCGGGGAACGGAGGCCGGTAGGGGTTGGGATAGGGAACGCGCGTCACGTAGCCGCCGCGCGTGTGATGCGAAAACGAGATGTGGCCCGACAACTCCATACCGATGGAACTCTGGCCATGCCAGCCGCCCACGAAGGTGACGATACGTCTCTTGCCGGTGGCGAAGGGCAGCAGGCGCGCCAGCGTCTCGCTGGCGTCCGAGCCAGACAGCCCAAACCACACCTTCTTGTGAAAATCGCCCGGCACGATCTCGGTCAGCCTCTCGGCCAGGTTCAGAGCGGTCTCGTGCATGCCGGAAACCAGGCTGGCGAACGTCGTGCGGTTCAACTGGTCGACGATGTGCTGCTTGACCACGGGATGGCTGTAGCCGGTGTTCGCCAGCGCCCAGCTTCCCGTGAAGTCAATGTATTCTTTGCCCTCCACGTCGGTCAGACGGGTACCATCTCCCGTGGCGGCTACGAACGGATAATAGCGAATCTTGGTTGCCTCGGAGATGAGACCACTATCCATCTCGGCTATCTGGCTAATGTTTACGGCCATTGAGCTTCCTCCCTCCTGGGTGCTGAAAAGTGCGGATAACAGACCTTCAGCAAATGCACAGAACAGCCCCTGCCCCACAGACGCTGTTCAAGACGCTCTCAATCTCACTCCTCCTGCCGCAACGGCACGCGTGTGGCTATCGTCAGGCTTCCCGATCGGCTGGCGCTAAGGCCGCCTGGTCAGCATCAGCAGAGCGGCTGAACAGCCCCCGGATGTGCTGCCAGCGAATTTCGTAGCCGCCGGTTATCCCCTGAGGTCGGCGGATCAACAGCACGATCATCGCGGCGGCCAGCAACACCTCGGTGAAACCGGCCAACGAGCCAGGCAGGAGATCCGACATGTTGACAGCGTTCTCGGTGGCGCGCAGTCCTTCGAAGATCGCCGTGACGAGGAGGGTCCCGACCACCGCCCCACTGACACTGTCCGCCCCGCCGACGATGAGCATCATGATGATCAGAAAGGTCTGTGTCAGGTAGAAGGCAATAGGCGAGTAGATGGTAATGAAGTGCGCCCACAGCCCGCCTGCCACGCCTGTCATGAATGCGCTGAGGATGAAAGCCACCAAACGCACGATCACGATGTTGATGCCGATGCTCGCGGCGGCGTGCTCATCTTCGCGTGAAGCACGCAGCTTCAGCCCAAGTGATGTCTCCCGGAACCAATAGGAGAGCACCACGGCGAGAAGGCCCAGTGCAACGGTCACCCACAAGGTGGTGAGTTGCTCAATACCGAAAATGATGCGAGGCCCGTTGGTTACCTCGGACCAGTGGATGAGCACCACGTGCACGATGACCAGGAACGCAAAGGTCGCTATTACGGCACCATAACCCGAAAGCCGCATTAACGGGAAGCCAACCACGCCAGCCACGAGTGCGGCAATAAGGGCTCCCCCCAATAGGGCTGGCATGAACGGTACGTGTATCTGTTCCACCAACGGGTACCCGCTACGCAGGGCAGAAGCTTTGGCCTCGGGTGTCATTGAGAGCAATGACGAAGCGTAGGCACCAATGCCCATAAAGGCTATATGGCCGAACGAGGCCACACCTGAATTGCCCATGTACACCTGTAGCGCGAGCACCATCACCAGATTGATAAACAAGACAATCGTGATGCGCTCCAGCACGACCTGCCCGATCAATTGTACAGCTACCGCAATGAGGAGAAGCGGGATTACGAGTATCGCCACGGTGGAATGGCGATGCATGAATCCTCCAAACCAGCCTGCTTGCATCAGATCCGCTCCGCTGAGTACGCGCCGCTGATCAGCCCCTGGGGCCGGAACAGCAGCACAAGAATCACAATTCCAAACAAGAAAGCTTGCCTGAAGTCAAGCAACCGCTGTGGCAGAATCGTATTGAGGGCGACGGTCAGAAAGCCGAGCAAATAGCCTCCGACGACCGCCCCTGTCAGGCTTCCAATCCCACCGATGACGGAGGCCACGAAGGCAATCAGCACCGGCGTAAGCCCGATACTGGGCACGACCGACCCGGCCCGCCCAACCCAAAACAGTGAAACAACCCCGGCCAGGCACCCGCTGATGGCAAAAGCCGTGGCAATGACCTGGTTGGCGCGGACGCCTAACAGGCGGGTCATCACAAAGTCGTCGGCGGCGGCCCGCAACGCGCTGCCCATGATGGTGCGCCTGAGGAAGAGCGTCAGCAACCCCAGCGTGGCAAGGCTGACCACCAGGCTCAGGAGGTTGCCCTTCGAGATCAGCAACTCGCCAACCGTCCAGTTCTCTATGAAAAAGGACGGGATGCGGACCGCCCTGGCGCGTGGCGAAATGATCAGCAGGGCGGCATTTTGCAGAAGGGTGCTCACCGCAAACGAAGTGATCAGCATGGTATTAGCCGAGGCTTCGCGCACCGGGCGGAAGGCTATCCGCTCCAAGAGCAGGCTGGCGACAATCGCCATGAAGACGGCGATTCCTGCGATGATCAGCCATGGTATAGCTGCTGCCTGTCCGACCACCAGCAGCGAATAGCCGCCCACCATCACAAGCTCCCCATAAGCAAAGTTGACGAGCCGCAAGATACTGTAGACCAGGGCCAGCCCCAGCGACATCAGCGCATAAAGGCCACCCAGGCTCAGTGCGTTGATCAGAAACTGCAGGATCTGGTTAGTTGATTCCATATTGCTGTGGCTCTTTCGATAGGCTGCTAATTCGGCCCACCCAGGTACGCGCTCACGAAGTCCACGCGCTCGCGCAGTTCCCTGGCTTCTCCTTCAAACTCGACCTCACCCGTGTTGAGCAGGTAGACACGGTCCGCAATCTCAAGTGTGCGCTCCACGTTCTGCTCTACGAGCAGAATGGTCACACCTCTTTCGTGCAACTGTATCACCAGTGAAAAGATCTCCTCCACGAGCTGCGGTGCCAGACCCAACGAGGGCTCGTCTAACATGAGTAGCGTCGGACGGGACATCAGCGCTCGCGCGATGGCCAGTTGCTGCTGCTCACCACCGGAGAGCGTTCCCGCCGCCTGGCCGAGGCGCTCGCCCAAGACCGGGAACTGCTGGCACATATCCTCCAGGTCTTGCTCGACTTCCCTGCGGTCGGACCGGATAGCCGCTCCCAAGCGCAGGTTCTCTTCAACAGTCAGGCCGGGAAAGATGCGTCGTCCCTCCGGAACCAGCGCGATGCCCTTGCGGACGATTTCCTCCGGCGGGCTGCCGACAATAGACTGGTCCATGAAAGTGATGTCTCCCCCACTCGGATGAAGTACACCCGCGATCGTCATGAGTGTGGTAGACTTTCCCGCACCGTTGACCCCAACCAGGGCTACTATCTGGCCGTCCTCGACGTGGAGCGACACGCCGCGCAGGGCCGCGATAGCGCCATATCTGACGTGCAAATCCTCACATGCCAGCACGACTTCCCTCCTCGGCAGAAGTTCCCAGGTATGCTTCAATGACGGCGGAGTCCTTGCGCACTTCTTCAGGCGTCCCCTCGCCAATCGTCTTCCCATAGTTCAGCACGTGCACGCGGTCGCACAGGCGCATGATGAGATGCATGTCGTGATCTACGATCAGCATGCCACAGCCGGTATCCTGGGGGATGGAAGCCAGTGTTTGTAACAGATCGTCGCTCTCGGCCTCGTTTAGCCCGGCGGCAGGCTCGTCCAGCAGCAAGAACGTGGGTTTTGTCGCCAGCGCGCGAGCAATCTCTACGCAGCGCTCCTGGCCATAGGGCAGGGTCCCGGCGGGCACGTCGGCCAGATGTCTTGCTCCAAGCCGTTCAAGTACCTCGTGCGCCCTCTGCTGAGCTTCGCGGCGTGAGAGGCCGGCACTCACAGCAGCTACCTCGACGTTTTCAAGGACGGTCAGCCCCAGGAAAAGCTTGATGGTTTGGAAGGTACGGGCCAGACCCAGCGGGGCAATCTTATGCGGTGACCAGCCGGTGATGTCCACACCGTCGACCTGTATCCGGCCTGCGGTCGGCTTCAAGAAGCCGGTCACGACGTTGATCAAGGTAGTCTTGCCCGACCCATTGGGGCCGATCAGACCCAGGATTTCCCCCTGTTCCAGTCTCAGGCGGACCGAGTCGACGGCCCGCAGCCCGACAAAGTCCTTGGTCACGTCTTCGATGCTCAGCGCAGCCATCTTGGCGCGCTCGGCAGCAGATAGAACCATAGCAATTGTCTCTCTTCCAAGCCAGGTCGCGGACGAAGGATTCCTTGTGGGGCGCAATCGCCCCACAAGGAACTCGTGGTCATCAGAGATGCGTCGTCGGCTTAGCGTCCAGGTGGGTTCTCGACGGCGACCCAGGCGATGAAGACAGGCTCACCGCCCTCCAGTCCCAGCAGGGCGACTTCCTTGTCTGGAAAGTGCCCGTCCACGTCGTCGGTCCAGTTCATGTTGCCGCTCAGCAGGTCGAACTCCATCTCTTCCATAGCGTCCGCAACGGCTGCACCGTCGGTCGAGCCGACTGCCTCGACGGCCTGGGCGTATACCATCACGACGTCCCAGCCCATGACGGCGAACCCAGCCTCCGGCGGCGCGCCGTAGAAGTCCTCAAAGAGTGCGAGGAACTCCACCATGTCGTCACCCGATTCTGGGCCAAGCCAGGCGTGCGTGCCGAAGTAGATATCGTTACCCAGCTCTGCCCCAAGGGCCGCCCAAAGCTCGGGGTCGTCGTAGGTGTCGCCACCCATGATGGGCGTGTCGATGCCCGCCGAGCGCATCTGGCGGAGGGCACTGGCTAGGTCGGGGTTGATGCCGGAGACGTAGATGACGTCCGGTGGCTCCGGCAGGGCTTGGATTCGCCCAATCTGGGCCGAGACATCCTCGTCGCCTGCCACGTAGGTGTCATCGAGAACAATCTCACCGCCGATCGCCTCCCAGTGCTCCTTGTAGAGATCACCCAGTGACTGGGTGTATTCGATGGAAGTGTCGGTCAGAACGGCGGTTGTCCGCCAACCCTGCTCGTTGTAGGCCCACTCGGCGGCGGCGGCGGCCATGTTATTATTCCACACCGACGCCGTAAACTGCAGATCGCCCAGCACCTCCGAACCGTAGAGAGGTGAGGACGCACACAGTGAGGTACCAACCAGTCCCGCCTCCTGCGCGGCCTGGCTGGCCGGGGCCCCGATGTCGAAGTCACACGGCGCGATGATGAGTTCGGCCCCCTGCTCGATAAGCTGCCGGGCAGCCGTACCAACAGTCGCCGGATCGGTCTTACCGTCAATCTCGATGATCTCTACCTGGCGTCCCAGGATCCCACCGCCCTCGTTGAGCACTTCGGCGGCCAGAAAGGCAGCCTCTCGCGGTGGGCCATCGTAGGCGGCGCACCAGCCTGTTTGGTTGAACACAGCACCGATGATGAGGGGCTCTTCCTCAGCCATCTCCTCTTCCTCGGCCATTTCTTCTTCCTCGGCCATCTCCTCTTCCTCGGCTGGGGCAGCTTCCTCTTCCTCAGCCGGGGCGGCCTCTTCTTCCTCCGCTGGGGCCGCGCCACCGCAGGCCACCAGCAGCAAGCCGGTAATCAGCAGCAGCGACAGACCCACTATCCTCAGCTTCTTTGACAACATGACATTCTCCTCCTGGAAAGGTAACGAAACGGAAACCCATTACCCTCGTGCGCCGGACAATGCCGCGCACCCTGTCTATTCATCTCCTGCCAATAGCACCACCTCCTCCTGATGATCTTTCTCGTTAGCTTTTGCCCGTCAGCGCCTCCCTGGCCGAGGGATGATTGCATCCCCCTGCCCTGTCAGGCTCCGGACCTCGCTACAGACTTTGTAGTTCCTTGTACAACTGGCCGGGAAGCTGCACCGCCTCGTACACCTTCTTGATGGCGGCTTCGAAGCTATTGCGCCAGACTCGTTTATTCGGGTGGATGATCGGCAGGCCGAACTCGCCGGAAAGGCGCTCGAGCGCGGTGCTGGCCTGTGCATTGGCCTGCTGGGTGCAATACCGTCCGGCCTCTTCGGCGGCCTCTACCAGTGCCGTTTGAATATCAGGTGACCACTTGCGGTACTCATGCTGGTTGACGGCGATAACGAAATTGGGGGCGTAGCCATAATCCACGATGGTGACGTACTTGACAGACTCGTGAGGCGGCAGCAGGCCCAGGTGGGCAACGGGCATCAAGAAAGTATCGACCTGCCCGTTTTCGAAGGCCTGGGGAACCTGTGTCCACTCCACGACCACTGGCTCGGCCCCCAGCGCCCGGCGCAGGGCAGTGCCGGTCTCTGACTCGTAGGAACGCATCTTCCGCCCCACCAGGTCTCCGGGCACAAAGATCGGGTCTGTCGAGAGCAGCACCTCGAACGGACCGCTCTCCCAATTGGCCAGCGGTTTCAGCAAGCGGATGCCGTTCGTTTTCAACGATTGGCCGATGTGCTGGTCAAAAAGGTCGCTCTGCAGAAAACGGTGATAGTGCTCCCGGTCTCGGAAGAAGTAGGGCAGGCAGACCGGGCCGCACAGCCGGGCATAACCTTCAAAGCTCAACAGTTCGTCGACGTAGATGTCCACCGCGCCTTCCGCCAGCCCCGAAACCTGGTCCCAGGCGCTCTCGAACGGCGAGTGGTGATACATCCGCACCCTGAGTTCACCATTCGTCTTGGCTTCCACCAATTCCGCGAATCTGGCGGCGGCTGGCGCACCAATCGCTGTTTCGTGTGTCACCAGCCCCAGCGAGCGCGAGACGTTGTCGTCGTCTGGCAGCAAGTATTCGAGCGGGCGCTCGAGCGCATCGCTGATCTTGCGCAGCGTGGGGAGAGTTGGCGTCAGCACGCCGCGCTCGATGTCCGACAGGTGACTGGTCGTAAGCCCGGTCATGTCGGCCAAATCTGCCTGCCGTAGCTTAAGGGCACGTCGGGCGATACGTACACGACGTCCAATTTCACGCTGGTCAGCCAGGTTCACATCAGTCACCAGTGTCCCCACCCCGGACAACTTCTGTTTTGATGGAAATATGTGCAGTTGTGATATGCAGTAATGAGGGCGAAATTTCTACTTCCGCCATAATATATAGTAGAAATGAGGCATTTGTCAATGCCTGGAAACGCTATTTCCAGGGTAATAGCATAGTCGCGTGAACAGATCCTCCTGCACGCCAAATGCGATTGCCCTAGAACTCAACCTCGATGATTTCGTGGTGTACCGGCGTACCGGCATTCTACCATGCCGGGAGCATCAAGTCAATTTGCTGAATATATGATTCATCGCATATGGGTGAAGGCACAGAGGAAGGGAGTGAGAACGGCTTCGCGGGAGCGAAACCGGGGCAGGCTGTGAATCGCAGCGCTCGCGCTACTCGTAGCGGAGCGCGTCAATCGGATTGAGACGGGCGGCGCGCCACGCCGGGTACAGGCCGAAAGTGACGCCGACCAGCGCCGAGATGCTGGTCGCCATGAGCACCGCGTCCGGGCTGACGAAGGGGATGAGGTCCTCGACTGCCGAGCCGATAGCCATCGCCCCTGCCGAGCCAAGCAGAATCCCCAGCACGCCGCCGACCACCGCCAGGACGACGGCTTCGATGAGGAACTGCGTGAGGATGTCACGCCGACGCGCGCCGACGGCCTTGCGCAGGCCGATTTCGCGCGTGCGCTCGGTGACCGAGACCAGCATGATATTCATGATGCCGATGCCGCCCACCAGCAGCGAGATTCCGGCGATGACCCCCAGGAACACAGTCAGCCCGTTCAAGACCTGGTTCAGCGCGGCCAGCATTTCGTCCTGGGTGATGACGATGAAGTCGTCGGCGTCGCGGTAGATGATGCCGTGCCGCTCGCGGAGCAGCTCCTCGATGGCCTCGACGCAGTCGTCGACCCGCTCCTTGTCCGCCACCTCGACCTGCACCACGGCGACCTCCGGCTCGCCGTCGCGGCGGCGCATGTTGTAAAGGCGGCGTTGGGCCGTGGTGAGCGGGACGATGACCAGGTCGTCCATGTCCTGGCCCATCATGCCACCCTTTTCTTCGAGCACCCCCACCACGCGGAAGGGCAGCCCCTCGATGCGGATGGTCTGGTCGATGGGGTATTCGTCCGGCTGGAACAGGCTCTCGGCCACCGACGTGCCGAGCACCACCACCTGCGTCCCGGACATCACGTCCTCCTCGGTGACGAAGCGCCCCAGCACGGCGGGCAGGTTGCGCATCGTCTCCGTTTCCGGCGTGGTGGCGAACAGCGTCGTCGTCGTGTCGAAGTTGCCCCGCACGACGGTGGCCCACTGCTCGATGCCCGGCGCTACGGAGGCCACGTCCGGCAGCGCGGCGATGGCCTCCACGTCGGCGTTGCTGATGCCCAGCGCGTTGCGCGCGCCCAGCGCCTTGTCCGTGTGCTGGTCCATCTGCGCGTTCTCGCCGGGCGGGACGCTGGCGATGTAGATCAGGTTGGTGCCAAAGCTGTTGAACTGGTCGTTGATGTATACTTCCAGGCCCCGTCCCAGCGAGACCAGCAGAATGACGGCGGCCACGCCGATGATGATGCCCAGCATGGTCAGGGCAGAGCGCAGCTTGTTGACCCTGAGAGCATCCAGGGCCACCCCCAGACATTGCAGCACATTCATGGCCGTCCCCTCTCCCGGCCCGACCCCCCTGCCCCAATGCGCGGGGCGGGCAGCCCGGCCAGTACGAGGCATTCATTCGCTTCATCTATTTATCGTAGAACTGCGAGGCAAGGAGGTCAATCCCGATTTGTGGGGGATCAGAAGACAGCACTAGTCAGAAGGATACATCGGAACCCTTCCTCGCTGACTGTGCTGCCTGGGTCGTCCCCGTCGCGGTTGGCGCTTCGCAGGCTGTCTATGAAGCTGAGCCACGAGCCGCCCCGAAGCGCGCGGGCCGCAGAACCGCCCACTCCCGCGTAGGTAGGTGTACCGTACTCGTTCAGGCACCACTCCCACACGTTACCGGCCATGTCCATGACGCCAAAGGGGCTGGCCCCGGCGAGGTATCGGTCCACCGGGGTGGTCTGGCGAATGTTGCTTCCCAGATAATTGCACTTGTCCGCGTCGAAGGCGTCGCCCCAGGGATAGACGCGACCCTCTGGCCCCTGGGCCGCCCACTGCCACTCCCACTCGGTCGGCAGTCGCACTACGTAGCTCAGCTTCGCGCTCAACCAACGGCAGAAGGCCACGGCGTCGAACCAGTTCACGTGCTCGCGTGGATGGTCGTCGTATTTGAAGCGCTGCGCGTCCGGCCCACGCTGGTGCCGGTCCCCGGCGGCCAGTCCCTCCCACCAGGCCGGGTTGTGGAAGCCATCACTCGCGTCCACGAAGACCTGGAACTGGGCGTAGGTGACCGGGTACCTGGCCATCATGTAAGGTTGCACGTCGAACGTTGTCTTGGCGGCGTCTTCCAGCGTCACCCGCCCCGCTGGGATCTCGACCCACTCGAAGGGCGGTGGCAGGAAATTCTCGACATCGTAGGTGTCGACCACCTGGACATCGGAAGCAAAGGGGACACTATCAATGACACCGGGTTCTGCCTTTGGTGCGGCCTGAGTAATCGAAGGCTCGGGCGTGCTTTCCTCTGCACATAGGCTGGCCAAGTCTTCAGGATCGTAGTCTGGGAATTCCTCGAGGAAGCGGGCCAGGGCAGTGCAGCCCTGCTCGCGCGTGGTGGCCAGGCGTACCATCTGGGCGATGAGACCGTACTCGCGCTCGGCCTCGCGCTCGTAAGTCTGCCGTTCCAGCGCGGCTTCCACCTCGGCAATCAGTTCGTCCACCTGAATGAAGCGGGTTGAGTACCCGGCTTCTTTGACCTGCGTCAGCTTGAAGTAAGCCTCGTCCAGCTTGCCCGCTTCGTACGCCTCCAGGGCGGCGGTGAAGGCCAGCCCCCCCTCGGAGACCTCAATCACGGGCGCAGCCACCGGCTCCTGGGGGGCCGGGCGGCGTGGGCGCAGGCCCTCCACCTCGGCCCGGTGGATACCGGTCAGCAGTCTGGTGATGGCTTTGGCAGTCAGGCCCTCGCTGAAGTCGGCCATCTGGATTTCGCGCAGGTCGGCGGGCACCTTCGTCCTGGCTTGGATGAGCACCGGGAAGATGTGCTTGCCTCCCTCGACGGCGAGTGTGTACTCCTTCTGGCAGTACTCAGACTCCACCGACTCCGGCGAGAGCAGGTAGACGAAGCCTTCGCACCAGTCCAACTGTTCGAGAATTTGCTGCCACCATTTCTTGCCGGTGTAGAGCCGCCTGTCGTACCAGACCTCGTTGCCGCTCTCCAGCGTCTCGACGATCTGCTTGCAGAAGGGCCGGTCGACACGTGCATAGCTGACGAATATGCGCATAGGCCGTCCTTTTACCGGGGATGGTCACTGTGCACTCATATTATACGCATGTTGTTACGGGTTTGGAACGCGGGGGGCGAAAAGCGGCGGAGGGACGGGCCGAGGTCCGGTACAATAGAGGGGTGCCCGATGAACGTGTGAATAGGAAAAAGAACGAGATGAAACGGATTCACCTGACACTGCCGACGAGCCTTGCCGTGGGGCTGGCGCTCCTCGTGACAGCCTGCGGAGGCGGCGCAGAGGCAGCGCCCCCCACAGAAGCCCCCGCCGAACCCGAACCCACCGTCGCCGAACCGGAAGCCGTCGAGCCGACTGAAGCCGAACCGGCGCAGGCCGAACCCACCGCAGCCGAGCCGGAGGAAGAAGCGGCGCTCGTGCTGGTCAACGCCAGCAGCGCCGAGGTGTGCGGGTTGTACGTGTCGGCGGGCGACCAGGCCGACTGGGGGCCGAACCAACTGGGCGCGGACATCGTGATCCCGCCGGGTGAGAAAGTGACACTGGCCGGGGTGGAGCCGGGCCTGTACGACGTGCGGTTCGAGACCTGCGACGGGAGCGAGGCAGAGGCCTACGGGCTGGAAGTGACCGATTCGGAGCTGGAGTTTGCGCTGGACGACACCCTGCTCGCGGGCGGAGAAGCCCCCGAAAGCGTCGAATTCGTGCTCGTCAACGACACCAGCGCCGAGGTGTGCTCGGTGTCGCTGGTGTCCGCCGACCAGACCGACTGGGGACCCAACCAACTGGTCGACGGAGCCAGCATCCCGCCCGGCGAGGCGGTGTCGCTTTCGGGCATCGTGCCGGGCGTCTACAACGTCAGATTCGAGACCTGTGGCGGCGAAGCCTACGAGGAATTTGGGCTGGACATGTCCACAGCCGGGCTGGAATACACCTTGTCGGAGTAATTCGCTGGCAGGCTACTCGCCGTTCTCGGCATCCAGGGCCCAGACTTTGTCGTAGTCGAACACCTGCCTCTCCCCCGCCGGGGTTGAGAAAGATGTCGAGTTGGTCAGGGGTCCGAGTCTTTGCCATGTCGCCCGCCCGCCTACCAGGACAAAGGTGTGATTCACGTCCGCCACAACTTGGGGCATGATCAATGCAGGTCGTGAATTCTGTTGTTGCAGAGGCGGTATGAAACGAGGTTTGAAGGCATTGTCTATCGCGCTTCTCGTAGCGGCGACGCTAAGTGTGGCAGTGCCCGCGATGGCGCAGGGAGAGTCGCCCATCACGCTGACGCCGGTGGCCTACAAGACTGAGAAGGGCAGAGATGGCGGCCAGCCAGTGAGCGCCCTCCAGGTGATGGACCAATCCGGCAGCGACGACGATTGGGATTCGTACGTGGAATTCCAGACGCCCGGCAAAAAGAAATACCGGGGCTACCGGACGTACGAACTGCCCTCGGAAATCGACCCCGGCGACATCACCGCCATACAAGTTCAGGCCAACTACAAGGGACCACGGAAGAACGACCAGAAGTGGACGTGGACCATCTACAACTGGAAGCGAAAGAAATGGGAGACCATCGGCGACAACGCCGCCGCAGGCGATTGGACCTGGACGTTGCTGACGTTCGACGTGAACGGCGACTTCAATAACTACGTCAAGAAGGGCGATATTCGCGTTCGCGTCGCGTCGGGCGACAAATCCGACGACGCGGATTTGGACTACGAGGCGCTGCTCATCTCGACGGCGGGCAGCATCCCACCGCCCGACCCCCCTCCCCCAGACCCGGATCCAGACCCGGACCCCGATCCCACGCCGGACGGCATCTGGCAGCCCACGCCGGGAACCAGTTGGCAATGGCAACTGACCGGGACGATTGACACCTCCTACGACGTGGACATGTACGACATCGACCTGTTCGAAGCGCCGCAGAGCGTGATCGATGCGCTGCACGCCGATGGGCGGGTGGTGATCTGCTACTTCAGCGCGGGAAGCTGGGAGGATTGGCGACCCGACGCCGGGGATTTCCCCGGTGCGGTGCTCGGCGACGGCAACGGCTGGCCGGGCGAAAAGTGGCTGGACATCCGGCAGCTCGACGTGCTGGGGCCGATCATGGAGGCGCGGCTGGACCTGGCCGTACAAAAGAACTGCGACGGCGTGGAGCCGGACAACGTGGACGGCTACGCCAACGACAGCGGCTTCCCGCTGACCTACCAGGACCAACTCACCTTCAACCTGTGGCTGGCCGACGCCGCGCACGCGCGCGGGCTGTCGATTGGGTTGAAGAACGACCTGGACCAGGTGCCCGATCTGGTGGACGCCTACGACTGGGCGCTCAACGAGCAGTGTTTCCAGTACAAAGAGTGCGAGACGCTGCTGCCATTCGTCGAGGCGAACAAGGCGGTGTTCGGCGTCGAGTACACCGGGAAGAAGAAGAAAATCTGCAAGAAAGCAAATAAGATGGATTTCGACTGGCTCATGAAGAAGCAAGACCTGGGTGCCTGGCGGAAGGCTTGCCGCTAGGCGCTCGACAGCACCGGCCATCCTGATCCCGAACAGGCCCTCCATCTGAGAGGGCCTGTGCTCATTGGGAGCGTTTGGGCAGGGTCGCCAACCCGTAGCCCCCTGCCCCGACGAGTAGCCCTCCCAGCAACAGCAGCCCCGGTCTGACGCCGCCGGACGCCACGCCGACGAAGGCCAATATCAGGCCAGACACCACGGCTCCGACAGCATACCAGCGCACGCCGGGCCTGCCGTCTGCCGCATCGTCGTCGTCCCACCCAACCGGCATCAGCACGGCCAGCGGGTCGTCCTCGTCTTCCTCTTCCCAGTCCAGCGCGCTGCCGCACAGCGGGCACGTCACAGCGCCCCACGACACCGCCGTCCCGCAGACGTGACACGTCCATTCCTCTGCCATTCGCTTTCACTCCTCACGGATAGCGCGGGTCTGCCTGTTCCATCTTACATTGAAACACGAGCTTTGGGGCTGCACAATCCCGCCAGAGTCTTGCCAGCCACGCCATCCCCGATTATAGTGTTGTCTCAACACTCACCAACTCCGAGAGCCAGCCGTGTCGATCTCCATTCACGAAGTGGATACCAGCAAGCGCCGCCAGGTGAACGCCTTCCTCCGGCTGCCGTTCAGATTGTACGCGGACACCCCGCAGTGGGTGCCGCCCCTGTGGCGCGACGCGCGGCTCCAACTGGACCGCCAGCGCCACCCCTTCTACCGCGAAAACGACGCAGCCTTTTTCGTGGCCCGGCGAAATGGCGAGATCGAGGGTCGTATCTGCGCCATGCATCCCCGCCGGGACAATGCCATCCGCGAAACCGAGGACGCCTACTTCTACCTGTTCGAGTGCGTGGACGATCAACAGGTAGCCGGAGCGCTGTTCGAGGCGGCAGCGCAGTGGGCCACGGGGCGCGGGCTGACCGGGGCGCTGCGCGGGCCGCTGGGTTTCATGGCAGCGGACGGTTTCGGGTTGCTGGCGGAGGGCTTCGAGCACCGCCCGGCGGTGGGCATCCCCTACAACCCACCATACTACGTCAGGCTGGTCGAGGGCGTGGGCTTCGCAGTAGAAGAGCGCCATCTTTCAGGCTACATCAGCGGCGAGTGGATGCGGGCGTCGTTCTCCCCGCGCGTGATGGACATCGCGGAGAAAGTGAAGCAACGCTACGGCTTCCGCACCAAGACCTTCGACAGCAAGCGCGAGGTGCGGCGCTGGGTGGCCCCCCGGCTGGCCGAGTTGTACGAGCGGGCCTTCACCCACGTCTCGCGAGACCGCCACCTGACGCCGGAACAGGTAGACGCCATCACCAGACGGCTGATGCTGGTCTCCGACCCGAAACTGCTCAAGTTCGTGACCAAAGGCGACGAGGTGGTGGGTTTCGTGCTCTGCTTCCTGGACGTGTCAGCGGGCATCCAGAGGGCGCGGGGGCGGCTGTGGCCGTTTGGCTGGTACCACATCTTGCGCGACGCGCGGCGCACGAGTTGGGTCAACGTGAACGGCATCGGCATCCTGCCGGAATACCAGGGCAGAGGCGGCTCCGCGCTGATGTACGCCGAGCTGTACCAGGCCATCGCGCTGCAGGAGCGCCTCCAACACGGCGAGGTGATCCAGATTGCCGAGTCAAACCACAAGAGCCTGAACGAGATGAAGAATTTCGGGACCCGGTTCTACAAGACCCACCACGTATATAGAAAACCGTTGTAGTGCCAGAAACGAAGGAGCCTGCCCCGTGCAGGACAGGCTCCGCTTATTTCGTCCTAGAGGTGGGTCGCGCGGCGGTTACTGGCCCGCGCGCCTGCGCAGACCCACCAGCACGACGACCACCAGCACGCCCAGCCCCAGCAGCGCTACCGCCACAAACACCAGGATGAGACCCGACGACGGTCCCCCTTCGGAGTCAGCAGCCAACACGCCCGGCAAGCCACCGGGGAGCAGCCGCCCCAGAAGAGTATTGCCCCCCGCGCTGCTGCCGCCTTCCAGGTAGCTGAACGCGCAGCCGTTGACCGGGTCGGTCGGCTCCGGGCCGCAACTCGGCTCGAAGCCCTCGTCCGGGCCTGCGTCGAAGCAGAGATATTGCTGGCCGCTGTCGTCCTGCTCAAGCTGGAATTCCTGGCTCAGCGTCGGGCAGTCGGTCGTATCGTTGGCATCGCCGGAGAAACAGTCGGCCAGAGTCACGTTGCCTTCCTCGTAAGCGGCCTGCATCGCCGCGTCGATGGGAATGCAGACGTGCCCTTCAGGCGGGGACGGGCAGGCGAGCGCAAACACACCCCCGGAGAGATTCGCGGCCTCCGGGGGGGCCTCGCCCGCCACCCTGTCGTAGCGGGCCTGCCACAGGTCGGGCATGTCGCCATATGGCACCAGCGAGCACTCCGGCCAGCCCGGCCCAAAGCCGCACCAGTCACCTTCGCACAACCCGCAGACTTGCAGGCCACCATATCGCAGCTCAAGGTGCTTCTGCACGCACTCCGGCACCACGCGGATGACACCGGTCATGCCCGGCTCGCCCTCAGAGTGATAGGGATACTCGCCGTACAGGTTGAAGTCCAGCATGAACGACTGGCCCTCCGACAGCGGCCCGCTGTCGAACCACCCATCGTCGGCGGTGACACTGTGCATATCCGGGTCGGCGTTCGTCCAGGTGATAGAGGTGAAGATGGGGACGGTAATGTCGGGCGGAAAAGCCCCATTCTGAATGGTCAGGTTCGTCTCCGACGGGTCGGGTATCTGGCATTCCAGCAGCACGATACTGTCGTAGTCCACGACGGTGCCGTCCACCACAAGCGAGTCCTGGAAAGCCTCCACGTCATACACGTCAATGCACATCAGGCCCGGTCCCGAACGCCCGGAGCTTGACGGGTCGTCCCACGGCCACGTGGGGACCGGCTCGCAGGTACCGGTCATATCGTAGGAGCATATATGCGCCCCGCCCCCCGGATCGATGAAAAACTCCCTCGTCTCGACAATGTCACACGTCCCGTCGATGCAGCATTCGATACCGTAGGCGCGAGCCACGTCCTCCGGCAGCGCGAAGTCTTCATGGTACTCTGTGTATACTTCCATCAGTGCGGGATCGACGGTCAGGCAGTCTAATGGCTCCAGGCGGATGACCTCGCACGCGGCGGTCACGCCGGTCCCACACACCACAGGCAGGCCGTCCGCGCCGATGTAGTACTCAACCGAGAAGGTGATGTCGCACGCGCCCTCTACACAGCACTCGACGCCAAGCCCGAGGGCAGCCGCATCCTCCGGCGACAGCGTGATGCCCTCCTCGGTATGCGTGCGCCGCTCGATGCGGTCGGGATCGACGGTTAGGCAGTTCTCCTCTGGAGGCACACACGTGCAAGTGGCCAGCTCGCACCACTCATCCTCAGCGCACGTCAGGCCGGGTGGGTCGCACTCTTCGGCGGCGTCGGGCAAGCCGTTTCCGCAAGCAGAGCCCCACGGCCAGGGGGGGCGGCAGGTGCAGGTCTCCTCGTCGCAAACTGAATCGCCCTCACACGTCAGGCCGGGTTCACCGCACTCCTCACCCTCCTGCTGCTCGCCATCGCCGCAGAAATTGGGGCCCACCGTCTCCAGGCACGTGCAGGCATCCGAGCAGCTCGACCCCTCCGGGCATTGGCCCTCGCCGTCGTTGAAGCTGGCGTCGCAAGCCTCGCTGGCTGCGTCCCAGACGCCGTCGCCGCAAAAGCCAACCGCCGTGCCCCCGCAGGTGCAATTCCGGCAGGTCTCGCCGTTCGGGCACTGGCCCTGACCGCCGCCGAACGTCTCGTCACACTCCTCCGTGGCCGCATCCCAGACGCCATCGCCGCACCCACCGGCTTGCTGTGAGCAGGTGCAATCAGGCGTGCAGGGCGTGTTGCAGATGCCCTGGTCAGCGCCGTCGCACTGCTCAGAAGGTTGGTTGACGATCCCGTCACCGCAGACGCCGCCCGCAGCCGCCCCTCCGCAGGTGCAATCCGGGCTACAAACCACGCCCTCCGGGCAGCCAAACCCTCCGTCGCATTCCTCCCCCAGGTCTGGCTGGTGGACCCAGTCACCGCAGTAGCCGGGCACGCAGCGACAGCCCTGGCAAACGTAATTGTCACGGCACTCGTCCTGGCCCATGCCGTCGCAGGCTTCGCCGGGCTCGACGATCTCGTTGCCGCATTCGGCGTCGTCATCGTCGTCATCGTCGCCCTGGTTGCACGGGCCGCAATCCTGCGGGCAACTGTCGCAATCCTCCTTGGGTTCGCACTGACCATTGCCGCAATCGTCCTGCAGCGGACGCGCCAGCGCTTCCTGTGGCGCGAAAGCAAACAGCAGCAGCAACGCCAACGACGAGATAACCAGCCCCACGAACAGGATGACCACTGAGGGATCAAGCTTCTTCCAACCACGGGTTACCATAACACCCTCCATTGTGATACAGGGATGTTGGGGCCGGGAGTGCGGGTCTGCGGCGAGGCATCTTGAGGACAATGATGAAGGGAACGATGTGAGCACAATCGAAAAATCGGCGTCCCGGCCCGAGGGACGACCAGCGAACGTTTGTCCATTCCCCAGTATCGACCAGATTTTCTAGTGCGTCAATTGGCCTTAACGTCCTATTTTCGCTGGCGTTGACACCAGGACGAAACCCGCGTAGTATCGGGGCGGACAGGGAGCAAAGCCCCCTACCCCCAAAGGTAACCTTAGAAATATCGGTGAGGGTGCGTCGCAACGAGCGAGGAGCTGAGAGATGGACCTGACACGTACGCAGCTTGCCGTCATTATATTGTTCGCAACGGCGATTATCATCCTGGTGCCGACCACGCTGCGCCTCATCGACCCCCAGGCAGCGGGCGGCCCTGCGACGGGCGGCCCGCCGGGCCTGTCCCCCACCATCATTGTGGTGGGTTGCCTCAGCTTGCTGGGACTCTTGGGAATGTTGATCGGCGTAGGCACGCTGCTGGCCGACGCCCGCAACTACGGCCAGGATCATCTGACCGCCTGCATCGTGGCGCTGTTGTTTCTCATTCTGGGCATTGGCGTGCCCATCGTCGCGGCGGGGGGCGGGGCCTACGCCCGCTCTGGCGACGTGGACGCCTACCACCGCACGCTAAACATCAGCTCGATAGGCGTGGCCCTGAGCGTGCTGGGGATGGTGGCTGCGCCGTGGTTCCTCTTCAAGCCGGGCTGGCGAGTGCTCCCGGCTGTGGTGGGCATCGTGCGTGCGGCGGCGGGCATCGGCGAGTTGCAGGCCACCCGCCTCCACAGCACGCTGGCCGAACAAACCTTCGGCAACCAGACCGTCTACCTGCCGCACTTCGACGTGCCGCTCACCAGCGGGCCGATCTACACCTGGCAAATTGTGGGCTGGGCCGGGACGGTGCTGCTGGCCGGTATGTGGGCCATGCTGCTGTTCGCCGCCGACGACGCGATGGTGCCCCACCCGGAAAAGAAACGGCGGGCAGCGGCAGAAGCCCCCGTCGAGGACTGACCGCAGCCTACAGCCAGAGCGCGCGACTCATCCCGGCCACACCCAGGCCGAACACAACCGAGCCTACCGGAAAGTCGATCTCGGCGCCCAGCCCGACGAAGATGAGGACCGCTCCCGCCATCGTCAGCAGACTGGCCCAGCGGGGAACTCGGCGCGCCCGCAGTGAGGCCAGCCCGAACAGCAGCCAGCCAACCACGTAAACGACGAAGCTGGCGACAAAACCCACGTACAGAGACCCCGTTGGGTCGGCCTCCAGAAACTCCGGCGTGGCCTGGGCCACGATGGGCACCATGAACGCCTGGAGCCAGATCGCCCCCGCCACCAGGACCGTTCCGGCGAAGGCTGCCAGGAAACCGACCAGGCCCACGATCCCCGACTCCCCGGACTGGAAAACGTACAGGCCAACCAGGCCGAGCAACAGCAGCGCGTCTGCCAGCAAGAGGAGCGTTTGCAGGGCTATCCACCCAGGCGTTGCCGCGGCCTGGCCGAACGACATCGACGTCAGCAGGACGCCCTGGATGCCATTCAGCACGGCGATGAGGATGCCTGCCACCAATCCCCCCACCCCGCTCCACTGCATCAGCGTCTTTGCAGACATTTGCCACTCCTGTGGGCCATTCTCAGATTGCAGGCCACCAGTATAACGGCTGGCCGGACACGGGCAAGACGCTCACTGACGCCACTTCTCACTGACACCGGCAGCGTCATTGAAGTGTCACGCAACCGTCAGGCGGCTGTCAAACATTGGTAGCCGTCTTTCCTATACTGACAGATAACACCTGAGCGCGGGCCGGGAACCTGCCCGTTGGCCCAGGCGTCTTAAGAGCAAAAGTGAAAGGGGGACCTATGCGCGACTTCTTCTAGGGTCAGCACGCTTGTTAGGAGAAAGAAGGAGAGTACGCCGTGTATAAGATAAGATGGGCACTGATCGCAGTGCCACTGGCCGTCCTGTTGGCGGCTTGCGGCGCGCCTGCGGCTGAGGAGGCCGTTGCGCCCGCCGAGGAAGAAGAGGCAGCGCCCGCCGAGGAAGAAGAGGCAGCGCCCGCCGAAGAGGAAGAATTCTTCGAAGAGTATGCAGAGCCAGCGTTTGAGGAAGCTCCCTACGCCGGGGAACTCGCCTTCGACGCGCCCGCTCCGCAGGGTCCGCCGCCGGATACCATGATCTTCCAGGATTATGGCAACAGCCCGTTTTTCGACGCGACGGTCGATAACCTCTCGACGTTCGCGGTGGACGTGGACACCGGATCCTACACCCTGACCCGCAGCTACCTCGACGACTACTTCCTGCCCCCACCGGAGGCCATCCGCACCGAAGAGTTCGTCAACTACTTCGAGCAGGACTACCCCCTGCCCGACGACGAGACGTTCTACCTGCACATGGAAGCCGCGCCGACGCCGTTCAACGGCCCGTCGCGCTACGTGATGCGCGTCGGGGTGCAGGGCTACGACGTGCCGCCCGAACAGCGCCCTGACGCGACGCTGATCTTCGTGGTGGACGTTTCCGGCTCGATGGACCGCGAAGACCGCCTGGAAGCGGTCAAGGACGCGCTCTACACGCTGGTCGAGGAACTGCGGCCCAGCGACGAAGTTGGCATCGTGATCTACGGTTCGAGGGGCAAAGTGCTGCTGGAGCCAACCCCTGTCCGCCAGTCTAGAAACATCCTGCGGGCCATCGACAGGCTGAAACCCGGTGGCTCGACAAACGCCGAGGAGGGTTTGTGGCTGGCATACGATATGGCCTCGAAGCACTACCGCCCGAACCGGATCAACCGCATCATCCTCTGTTCGGATGGTGTCGCCAACGTCGGCGCAACCGGCCCCGACCAAATCCTTGAGACCGTCCGGCAGCAAGCCCGCGAGGGCATCTCGCTGACCACGGTTGGCTTTGGCCTGGGCAACTACAACGACCTGTTGATGGAACAGTTGGCCGACGACGGCGACGGGCAGTACTACTACGTGGATACGCCGCGCGAAGCGACGCGCATCTTCGTGGACGAGCTGAGCGGCACGCTGCAAACCATCGCCGTGGACACCAAAATCCAGGTCGAGTTCAACCCGCGAACCGTCTCGTTCTATCGCCTGCTGGGCTACGAGAACCGCGACGTGGCCGACCGCGACTTCCGTAACGACGCGGTTGACGCGGGCGAGATCGGCGCGGGCCACAGCGTGACCGCGCTGTACGAAGTGGTGCCGACGGTCGGCGCAGAAGGGGCGATAGCCATCGCCCGCTTGCGCTGGTTGGACCCGGAGACGCGCCAGCCCGCCGAGATGTCGCGCACGCTGGGCGTGCAAGACATCACACCCAGCTTCGAGGAAGCCTCTCCCCGCTTCCAGCAAGACGTGGCCGTGGCCGCGTTCGCCGAGGTGTTAGGCCAGAGCGGCTGGAGCGCGCGCAACGACTTGCGTGACGTGTGGCCGGTGGCGGTGTACGTCGCCGACCAGTTGCCCAACGACTTCGACGTGCAGGAGTTCGTCAACCTCGTCGAGGTCGCCTCAGACTTGCAGGGTTAGCCCTGGCGAGTGCAGCCGCCCCCGCAAAACGGGGGCGGCTTTCGTTTGCGCTGATTTCCTCCCTGCCCTAGCGGGAGGCCAGCCGCCGCAGCCGGGTCGCCACGAAGCGAGGCGACAACGGTATCAACATCAGCAGCACGAACAACGGGTGCAAAACGCGGCGCGGGTGCTCGTAACCCTGCGTGATCAGCACCACCGCCTCCCTGATGAAGCGGTGCTGCTTCATCTGCCAGACGAAATAATCCATGACGATTGGCAGCATGAACAGGTTGCGGCAAATGCGCAGGCCGAGAAAGCGCCCGGCATAGTCCTTTCTCAGCGCCGCCTCGTAAGCGGCGTGGGACTCGGCCCCAGAACGAAGGCCAGCGCGCACGACCTCGGCAGCCAGCAGACCGCTGCGCAGCGCCAGGTCGATCCCCTCGCCGGTGATCGGGTTGACCAGCCCGGTAGCCTCCCCCACGATCACCCAGTTCCTTCCCGCCACGCGATGCGACGGAAAATCGGTGCGGATCGGATAGCCCTTAATAGCCGACTCGCGGCTGGCGGACGCGACGACGCCTCTTCGTTTGAGCCAGCCCACGAAGCCGTCGAGCAACGCAGCGGTGGATCGCTTGCTGGGAAAATAGACAGGCGACACGGCCACGCCGACGTTGGCCGACTCCGGCCCGGTAGGAAAAACCCAGCCGTAGCCGGGAGCCAGACGGGGCGTGAAAAAGAACCCGTAACTCATTTCCAGGGGGCGCACGTCAGAGAAATAGGCCCGTGCGGCGCGCATCACGGGGACCTTCCCGGCCAGTAGACCGTGTCGCCTGAGAAAACCGATGTTGGCCCCCACGGCCACGACGACGTGCCCCGGCTCGACGATCAGGTCGCCCGCAGGCGTTTCGACGCGGACGGCGGCGATAGCATCGTCGCGCCACGCCATTTCCACCACGCGCCCCTCCAGCAGCCGCGCCCCGGCGGCGCAGGCGTGCTCGACCAGGAGATGGTCCAACGTCAGGCGCGGCAGCACCAGCGCGAAATGCCCCGGCCCCATCGACTCCTCAAACGAAACCCGAATCCGCACGCCCAGCGGCGCGGTCAGGCTCAGGTCCTCGACCCGCGTCGCGCCCGCCGCCAGGACCCCTTCGAGCAGGCCCATCTGCCGCAGGCTCTCGACGGCCATCGGCGTCAGGCCATCGCCGCAAGTCTTATCGCGCGGAAAGGCGCGGGCATCGGCCACCAACACGTCCAGCCCGGCGCGCGCCAGCGCCCAGGCGGCAGCAGAACCGCCCGGCCCCGCGCCGACGACCAGGATTTCAGGGCGGAGAGTCTGAGGAGTCATGCCAGGGGTTGCATAGCGACTTACCCTTCAGCAGCTTCCAAGGCCGCCAGCCCCTCGGCAGTGATCTTGTAGCCGCCGCCCGCGCGCTTGACCAGCCCTGCCTTACGCAGCGGCCTCGCCAGATTGTTGGTGAACGTCGGCGCGGTGGGCGTCAGCGGCATGCCAAAGCCTTTGACCACGTGCACGTACGTTTTCTTCTTGCCGTCGGCCAGGATTCGCAGAAACTGGACTTGTTCGCTCGTCAGGTTCACAACGCCCCTCCTCTCAGGTAGGGGCACGGCGTGCCGTGCCCGTGCCCGCATTCCCCTCCGATTACCGTCTACTTCACCTCAAGAAATGCCACTCGCCAACGCAAGCACCTAGTCGATGATGATGTCGGCCAGGAACGTCACCACCGGCAGGATCAGCGACATGAACAGCGACCGGATGCTGCGGCGGCTGAGCACCGTGCTGGGAGTGCGTTCGACCTTCTCCTTCAGTTCCAGCAGCGCGTTGACGCGCAGCAGCTCGTCGATTTCCGGCAAATCCTCGTCGTCCAACGCGTCCGCCAGCAGCCCTTCGAGATAACGCGCGCTCTCCGTCTTCTGCCGCAGAATCGCCCGGGCCAGGTGGCGGTGCGGCTCGAGGAAAATGTAAGCCAGCGCGACGACGATCAGCAGGGTCATGCCCAGCGAGACGATGCTGCCCGTGGCCGTTTCCAGTGGAACGGCGACGAAATTCAGCCAGACGATGTACGCTGTCAGGAGAAGGCTGGCGACCACGACGTAGACGTTAGCCGTGGTGCCCAGCGCTTGCAGTTCGGGTGTCGCGCTGGGGTTGAAGCGGCTCAGGCGCAGCTTGGCCGACCCGACCTGCCGCCACAGGTTCGGGTAGTGTATCGCCCAATAGAATCCATTGCCGCCAAAGAAGTTCGCGATGCCATGCATGATGCTGAACGCCAGCCGGTCCTCCCCGCGCAGCGCTGGTGCGGTCAGCGGGAAGTAGGCATAGGTCAGGCCAAATAGCAGGCTTGACCAGGCAACTGAGAAGATGAGCTGCCGCCGCAGGTCGAACACGCGCCGCGACCACGCCACGATCGACGCCACCTCCGCCTCGTCGATCAGAATCCGGGGCAGGTTGTCGGCGATGGGCGGGAAACCCAGGCTCGGCCCCATTTGCACCGTCAGGCCCGCCCAGGCAGCAATCGCGCAAATCATAACCATCGCCCCCGGCAAGAGCGGCGCGCCCGGTGCCAGCACCGCCTGCAAGGCCACGTGCAAGAGCGCCAGTATCCCGGTCAGGACGAAAGAAGCCAGGATCGAGGTCAAAAAACTCAACTCCCTGACCCGCAGCACGAAGCGCGCCAGACTGTCCAGCACGGCCCCACCGAGAAGGCCATACTCCTCGCCGCCCACGAAGTGAAGGTCGCTGTAGAAGGCTTTCAGTTCGCGCCGAGCCGCCGTAAGCGGCATGTCGTCTCTTAGTGCCGTATCCATTCGTCCCAAAACTCTCCCATTGAGGCGCAGATGATGACGCCGTTAGCATAGCACATTTCGCCCAACGGCATAGCTGGCGCAGGCTCAGGAAAAGCAAGCGGCCCCGAACGCATGTCCGGGGCCGCCTGGATTGTAGTTGGACAGGCCGCTGCGAGATCAGCCGAACTCGATACCCTGGGCCAGCGGCATCTCCCGGGACCAGTTGATCGTGTTGGTCTGGCGGCGCATGTAGGCTTTCCAGGCATCCGAGCCGGACTCGCGCCCGCCGCCGGTTTCCTTCTCGCCGCCGAACGCCCCCCCGATCTCCGCCCCGCTCGTGCCGATGTTGACGTTGGCGATGCCGCAATCCGAGCCGGTTGCCGCCAGGAACGCTTCGGCCTCCAGCAAGTTGTTGGTGAAGATCGCGCTGGAGAGGCCCTGCGGCACCCCATTGTGAATGGCGATAGCCTCCTCCATCGTCTCGTACTCCAGGATGTACAGGATGGGAGCGAAAGTCTCCTCGCACACCAGCGGGAGTTGCTCCGGCATCTTGACGATCGTCGGCTCAACGAACGTCGGCCCCAGGTCGGGCAGGCGATTGCCGCCGTAGACCACCTCGCCGCCGTTGGCCTTCAGCGTCTCCAAAACCGACATCATCTCCTCGACGCTCTGCTCGTTGACCAACGGCCCCATCAGCACGCTGTCGTCCATCGGGTCGCCGATCGGCACCTGGGCATACGCGTCGGCCAGCCGCCCGGTCAGTTCGTCCGCGATGTCGCTGTGGGCAATGATGCGGCGCGTCGTGGTGCAGCGCTGCCCGGAGGTGCCCACCGCGCCAAACAGGATGGCCCGCACCGCCAGATCGAGGTCGGCGTCCTCGGTGACGATGATGCCGTTGTTGCCGCCCAGCTCCAGGATCGAGCGGTCCAGACGTTTGGCGACGGCCTGCGCCACGTGCCGCCCCGCGCTCACCGAGCCGGTGAAGCTGATGAGCGGCAGTCGCGGGTCGTTGATCATCCGCTCGCCAACCGTCCTCCCTGAGCCGACGACCAGGCTGAAAATCCCTTCCAGCCCGTGGTCGGCCATCACCTGATTGGCGATGTGCTGCACGGCGATGGCCGTCAGCGGCGTGGTCGTGGACGGCTTCCAGACCATCGTATCGCCTGCCACGGCGGCGATGGCCGCGTTCCACGACCACACCGCGGTGGGAAAATTGAACGAGGTGATGATGCCAATCGCGCCCAGCGGGTGCCACTGCTCGTACATGCGGTGGCCGGGCCGCTCCGAGTGCATGCTCAGGCCGTACAACTGGCGCGACAGCCCCACGGCGAAGTCGCAGATGTCGATCATCTCCTGCACCTCACCGTAGCCCTCCATCTTGATCTTGCCCATCTCCAGCGTCACCAGTTCGCCCAGCGGCTCTTGGCAGTCGCGCAGCGCATTGCCCAGGTCGCGCACCACCAATCCACGCCTGGGCGCGGGGACGGTTTGCCACGTCTGGAAGGCCTCGTGCGCCTTCTGCACCACCGCGTCGGTCGTCTCCTCGCCCGCCTGAATGATCGTGGCGATAGCCTCGCCCGTGGCCGGGTTGGCCGATACCAGCTTTTCGCCCTTCGGGTCCTCGATCCAACCGTCGATCCCCGTGCTCGCGCCGGGGTTTACCTCCCTGATGTTCAGCTTATCAAGAATAGCCTTCATCGCCTGTTCTCCCTACACGATTCGCCCAACTCGACCGCCCCCCTCTGGCACGCCGCACCCCCCTACCCTGTGCTGGTGGGAGTCGTTGACACAAAAAAGCGACAGGGCGGCTCCAATTCAAAAAGCATATCCCAGATTTCCACCTCTTTCAATCCTACCGCCGGTTGCCCCCTGTGACTGCAACGAACCATACCCGGACCTGAACGGCGACCTTGCCAATTCAGAACACAAAAGTGATACTGTAGGGCAGGATTGACAATCTAACCCGCATCGCCAGTGAGGGGGGCGAGCGGACCCACGCACCGCAAGGTTATCAGGAGTCACGTACATGCCTTCTCTCCCCCCGGAACCGTTCCGCATCAAGACCGTCGAGCCGCTGCGCCGCACCACCCGCCAGGAACGCCTCGAACTCCTCAAGGCAGCCGGGTACAACATCTTCGGCCTGCGCTCCGAAGACATCTTCATAGACCTGCTGACCGACAGCGGCACCGCCGCCATGAGCCACCACCAGTGGGCCGCGCTCATGCAGGCTGACGAGAGCTACGCAGGCGCGCGCAGCTACTTCCGGCTCAAGGAAGCCATCGAAGACATCTTCGGCTTCAAGCACTTCGTCCCCACCCACCAGGGCCGCGCCGCCGAGAACATCCTCTGCAACCTGCTCGTCGAGCCGGGCAACCACATCCCCAACAACAGCCACTTCGACACCACCGGGGCCAACATCCGCGCCAGCGGCGGCGTGCCCGACGACCTCGCCATCGAGGAAGCCTACCAGCCCGCCACCCGCCACCCCTTCAAGGGCAACGTCGACCTGGAAAAACTGGAGGCGTACGTCCAGGCAACCGGCCCGGACAACATCCCCTTCGGCATGGTCACGGTCACCAACAACGCGGGCGGCGGCCAGCCGATTTCCATGGAAAACCTGCGCGCCGTGGCCGACATCTACCACCGCCACGACATCCCCTTCTTCGTCGACGCCTGCCGCTACGCCGAAAACGCCTACTTCATCAAACTGCGCGAGCCGGGCTACGCCGACAAGGGCGTCTACGAGATCGCGCGCGAGATGTTCAGCCTGGCCGACGGCTGCACCATGAGCGCCAAGAAAGACGGCCTCGCCAACATCGGCGGTTTCCTGGCGATGAACGACGACGACCTTTTCGAGCGAGCCAAGCAGGAACTCATCCTGCGCGAGGGCTTCCCCACCTACGGCGGCCTGTCCGGGCGCGATCTCGACGCGATAGCCGTGGGGCTGGTGGAAGGACAGGACGAGGACTACTTGGCCTACCGCCTGGACCACACCGCCTATCTGGTCGAGGGCCTCGCCGAGCGCGGCGTCCCGGTCATCCTGCCGCCCGGCGGGCACGCGGCTTACGTCGATGCGGCAGCTTTTCTACCGCACGTCCCCCCGGAGCAATTCCCCGGCCAGGCGCTCACCATCCACCTCTACCTCGAGGGCGGCATCCGGGGCATCGACCTGGGCAGCACCGTGTTCGCCCACACCGACCCAGACACTGGGGAGACAATCAACGCTCCAATGGAGTTGGTGCGGCTGGCCATCCCGCGCCGCGTCTACACCCAGAGCCATCTCGACTTCGTGATCGAAACGCTGGCCGAACTCTACCAGCGCCGCGAGAGCATCCAGGGCGTGCGCACGGTCTGGCGGCCCGAGCTGCTGCCACACTTCACCGCGATCTACGAACCGCTGGGCGACCCGGCCACCGTCTCGCTCTAACCGAGCGCCTGAACCCGCGCCCAGGCGCAGCCCAAACGCACGATCCACCTTCCCGCCCTCGTCCAGAGGGCCGGTTCAGGTGGGCCGTTGGGACCAGGGCATGTACACTCGCGGTCCAATGGCAGGCTGCACGCACCACGTGTGAAGGGAGGACCCGTGGCGGACAGAAGCTCGCGCCTGGCGCTGCACGTCGCCACGCTGGCAATCGGATCGCTCGCTGCCACCGCGTCGGTGGCCCCTGGCATCCCCAACGTACAGGACCTCAAAGACGAACGCCCCAACATCCTGCTCATCATCAGCGACGACCAGCGCCACGACACTATGACCTACATGCCCCGCACGCAGGCGCTCATCTTCGACCAGGGTGTCACCTTCACGCGTGGCTACGTCACCACGGGCGAGTGCTGCCCCAGCCGGTCCAGCATCCTCACCGGCATGTACGCTCACAACCACGGCGTGCTCACCAACGACGACAATCTGCGAGAGGAGACGATGGTCGAGCACCTCGACGAAGGCGGCTACTACACGGGCCTCGTCGGCAAGTACCTCAACACCTACCCCTCCTGCACCGACCCCCCTCTGCCCGAATTCGACTATTGGGTCGCGCTATACGCCCTGAGCGCCCAGACCGCCTCGTACGTCGACCCCAGGCTAAATGTGAACGGCGAGTGGGCCAGACACGAAGGCTACCAGACAACCCTCCTGCGCGACTATGCGCTCGAATTCCTGCAGGAGGCAGACCAACAAGAAGACCCCTTCTTCCTGATCTACGCTCCTTTCGCCCCCCACCTTCCAGCCCGGCCTGCTCCTGGCGACGAAACGCTCTACCCGGACTTTCCTGAGCACCGGCCACCCAGTTTCGACGAGGACGATCTCTCGGACAAACCGGCTTGGCTGCAAGAATTCGCACCCCTGACCCCGGAGCAGATCGAGACCATTGACAAATCGCTCCGCCGCCAGGCGCAAACCCTGAACGCCCTCGACGAATCCGTCGAGCGCCTGTTAGCAGAACTGGAGGCCCAGGGCGAGCTCGACAACACGCTCATCATCTACCTGTCAGACAACGGCAAGTTCGCCGGGGAGCACCGCAAGGAGAGCGGCAAGGCGAACGTCTACGAGGAAGTCACCCGCGTGCCGTTCGCCGTGCGCTATCCCCCGCTCGTGGCAGAGCCGCGCACGGACACCCATCTGGTCGCCAACATCGACGTCGCCCCGACCATCTACGACGTAGCTGGGCTGAGTATCCCGCCTGACGTGGACGGCCTGTCGCTCGTACCGCTGCTCCAGGGCCAGCAGGAGGGCTGGCGTGAGCACCTTCTGATTGAGGCCTGGCCCCCATTCAAAGTCGTAGGGCTGCCATACAAGGCCATCCACACCGGGCGCTACGTCTACGTCGAAACAGAGAGTGACAGCGCCGAGTTGTACGATCTGGTCGACGACCCGTACCAACTTCAAAACCAGATTGACAACCCCGACTACGCGGACGTGCTGGTCGACCTCCGTGCCCGCCTGGATGAAGAAAAAGCCGACATCAAGCCGCCGCCAATAGCCTCACGCGCATCCCCAATTGGCCGCCGGTATCTAAAGGTCAAGAACAGCATCGCCGGGCTGACCAATCGCAGAAAGTACCTGATCGGAACCGGCATCCTTCTGCTTGCCGGGCTGCTTGTAGGCCACAAGCACTTGCGGCGGCTCGTAACGAACCCCTCCAGGACAGACGCGTGGGCGCTGGCAGCGGCGGGTCTGGTCATAGCCGCCCTGGCCGCCCTGGCAGACGATATCGGCTTGAGCAATAGTCCCGGCAAGTTGGGCACCATCCAGATTGCCGGGATCGTGGCCGGGGCGGTCCTGTTCGCTGCGGGGCTGCTCATACTCCAGTTGTCCAGGAGCAGGCAGCTTCCCAAATGACAATCGCCGCCCGACGAGTCGCCGTTGCCGCCGGGCGTTTGACCTTCCTGGCAATACACCTAATATATTGAAGGAAGCCCACTCAAAAGAGGGATAGGGAGCAAAACCGAGAGGCCCGGCAAGGAGGAAAGCACCATGACTCGACGGGTATGCCTGGCAGGGTTGCTGCTGGTCGTCTGGCTGTGGCTGGGCGTGACCATAGCCTACGCCGCCCCGCCGCCGCAAGACCCCGACCCAGAAGACGTGTTGGACCGCGCCCAGGAAGTGCTGGATCAGGCGCAGGCCGTACTCAACTCGGCCCAGGCCGCCAGCGACCAGAGCACCGACATCCTCGAATTCATTCAGGCCACGGTGACGGTCGGCGCTGTGATCGCAACGTTGGGTGGTGGGGCGCTGGCAGCGGCAGGCTTTCGGACCATCGCCGAGTACAAGCAGGAACTGAACGAACGCGCTGCACAACTCGACGCTTTACAGAGACGCCTGGAAGAAGCCGCCGTAACCGCCGAACAGGAGCGCGAGGGCATGCAGCGCCTCGTCGAAGGACAAATGGGCGACCTGCGCGAGCAGGCCAACAAGGCAATTGACGCGCTGACGCTGGTGCAACTGGGCGAGAACCAGATCAGGGCAGGCAACGTGGAGCAAGCCCTGGTCACTTACCAGGCGGCGTACGAACTGGACCCGGACAGCGAAGCGATCAACTATTTCCTGGGCGAACTGCACCTGATGGGCCGCGATCTCGAAAACGCTGTCAAGTATCTGGATTGCTGTCTGGAAACCGATCCCTCCTTTCCGCCCGCCGTCGCCGCCAGGGGCCATGCCATCCGCCTGCTGGCCGAGAAGTCCCAGAACCTCACCGAACGCAACCGCCTGTATGCCGAGGCGGAGTCGCACCTGCTGCGCGCGTTAGAAGAGCGGCCCAACCTGCTCAACGCGGAGGGCGAGGCGGTCTACGGCACGCTGGGCGGGCTGTATCGCCGCCAGGGGCGGCTGCGCGAGGCAATCGCCGCCTACGAGGAAGCGCAAAAGGTAACCCCGCAGCACTCCTACCCGGTCAACAATCTGGCGACGCTGCACCTCATGCTGGGCAACGCCGAAGAGGCCGCTGCGTACTTCGAGCGCTCGCGCGTGCTGGCGCTCCGCAGGCTGGACGACAACCCGTTCGATTACTGGGCGCGCTTCGATCTGGCGAACACCCAACTCCACGATGGCAATAGAGAGGAGGCGCTGCAAACGCTGGCCCAGGCGGTAGAGCAAGCGCCGGTACACGGCCCGCTGGAGAGCGCGCTCGACGCCCTGCGCGACCTGCAAACCGCCCCCACCCCCCTGCCGGGCCTGGACGAAGCGATCGCCTACCTGGAGGCAGCCATTCCCGAAAAACAGGCACAAACGGAGGCATAGCGATGGGGCCACGCCCCTGCCCTACTCCAGCGGCAGCCCCTCCTCCAGAATGATCTGTGCTGCCCAGCGCGCTGCCTTGCCCACCACCATCGGGCAGTGATGATCGTGTGCCCCGGCCTCGTGGAACTTCTCGGCCTCGTCGGGGTCGGGCAGGTAAAACGGACGGCCCATCACCTTGGTTTGAATATCGCGGCAGATGACCGTACCGTACGCCTCGATGAAGCGCTCCCGCAACTTGCGGGCCATCTCGTGGCTCTTGTAGCGAACGCCCTCCGGGTCGGCAAAATCGTCACGCTCGCGCCCCACGAACTGACCCATCACCAGAATCGCGCCGCTGTACGCCCCGCAGCCACTATCGCCAACCAGGCCAGCCCCGCCCGCCAGAGCGGTGGCTGCCTTGAAGACGTCGTCGTTCCTGACGCCGAACGCATCTTGCAGCGCCGCCACCACGCACTGGCTGCAGCCGTGGTACACGCGCTCGTACTCCTCACCTTTGGCATACGCCACGTCGGGGATATTCTCCACCGGATGCCTCCTCTGGAGTTTGAACTGTAGAAGATGAAGTCGGACGCGGCACGAGGGGGGATCACACCGGGCTGACCGGTTGAGTGGCCTTCAGTGTCTCCTCGATGACGTAGGCGATGTCCTGCATGCTGAGATCGCCTTTGCGGATCACACCCAGCACCGAGTCACTCAGCTTGGAGACCTCAGCGGCGGTAAGCGGCGCTCCCGTGATGACCATTGTCGGGATGCGGTGGAGTTCCAGATCGAGCTTCAGGCGGCTGAGCAGCGTCAGCCCGTGCATTCCCGGCATCAGCAGATCGACGATCGCGAATCCAGGGGGCTTCCTGCGGATGTGCATCAGCGCCTCGACCCCGTTTTCCGCCGCCTTCACAGGAATGCCAACCATCTCCATCAGATCAACCATCAGTTGTCTTGATTGGGCATCGTCGTCGACGACCAGCACGTAAGTGTGTTCGAGCATTTGAGCGCCTAGTGACGGAACCGCACCGGCCCCTATTGTACTGAGGTTCCCTACAAACTGTCGAGTATCTGGTCCGGTAATCATCTCCAACAGGCAAGTAAGCAGCCCCCTCCCCTCGTATAATGGAGCCAATCAGTTACTCAGCGATACTAACAACACGTATGAGTACGATGCCAATGGCAATCTCATCAAGGTCAACGGGCAGGTAACTCACACATACGACCGAGCGAACCGCTTGCTCAGTTTCGACGGCGTTTCGTACGAATACGACGGCATGGGCCGCCGCATCAGCCAGACGGTCTCGGGCACAGTGACTGGCTACCTGCTGGACGTCCAGCCGAGCCTTTGGACGGTGCTGGCCGAGACGACGAGCGGGGCCACCACCCGCTACCTGCATGGGCCAAGGGGGATCCATGGTCAGCAAGATAACACTGGTAATTGGAATTGGACAGTTCAGGACGCATTAGGTAGCGTGCGGAGTATGGCAGATGCCGAACTTGCGATACTGGAGAGTCGACAGTACGCTCCGTACGGAGGCCCATTTGGAGAAAGTGGTACCAAGCAGACCAGTTATGGTTTCGCAGGGGAAGCGTATGATGAGAGTGGGTTGCTGCATTTGAGAGCAAGGTATTATGACCCTGACATGGGCCGCTTCATCACACCCGACCCATATCTTGGGATGGAGATGTTGCCACAGACGCTTAACCGATACCCGTATGGCGTAGGAAATCCTGTCATTTATACCGATCCCTCAGGTGAGTTCTGCTTGCCCTGTGTAGTAGTTATTGCTGCTGTAGGTCTTGTGATTACAGCATGTGGTGGAAAGACCCAAACACCAACAAGTCAGCCTAGCAACACTCCTCAGCCTTTACCGACTTACACACCAACGCCTACTAGCACGCCAACTCAGACCCCCACACCAGCCGCAAGCAGTTCGGTACATGTCTCATGTAACACCTGGGCAAACGTGAGGACTCACCCCAGCTTCTATGGAGGAGTAGTAACTCAGTATCCTCCAGGCACAACCCTAGGAAACTACGAAGAGCGTTTCGATAGTCGTGGTGACAGATGGGTACGCATAGAGCCCTTAGGTCCAGATGGTAGTTCACTTTGGGTCAAGCGAAGTAACTTGGTGGAAGGTCCAAACACTGCAGGCTGTCCTAGCGGACCTACCCCAACGCCGCCACCCATAGTAGATCAACCTCCACGAGAGTGGGCATTGGCAGCCCCTGGTTGTAGAACAGGCGAAGCACCCAGATGTATAGCGCCCAGTGCGTCAGATGAAGACGTGATTGCGTTTGTACTTGCATGCGAAGCAGGCAACGATCCTCGACAGGCTACTGACATTGCTCATGTTATTCGCTCTCGGATCCGCGCCGCTCATTTCCCCAACACGGCAATTGATGTTGTGAAACAGTCAGGAGCATTTGAATGCTATGGAACAGGTGCTACGGCGATCAGTCCAATCCCCACACCAGACAGATTCAGAGATCTCGCAAGGGCTCTCATCAACAATGATCCTCTCCCCTCCTCACCTTCAGATCCTGCTATTCACTATGCTCTGTTCACCTATGGGTATGGACCATATCCACGACCTGAAGATGCTACCAGCGAAGTAGTGCTTGGCAACCTGTGTCCGTTGACTAGCGCCTTAACTTGCAATCAGTTGGGAGGAATCTACATCTCCCACACCCAAGGAGATAGTGACTTCCTGACAGTGTTCTTCAGTGACGAACCCGGATTTGTGAATCCATAGCAGACAAACTAAAGAGTCCCCCATCCAGATCTATGGATGGGGGCAACCCATAATTGCGCTCACCGACAGTGGTTTTTGGGAGCATCAGCCAGCCTTTCAGGAGCATGCAAATGAATTGGTTTTCTTGTCACCAGAGATCTCCCATTGTGTTAGTCCTCCTGCTCGTCATCACCATGCTTGTCTTCAGCGGATGTGCCCGGCATGGCTCAGGGCTTGAGCCGGACACTATTATCGTACAGCGCGCGAATCGGATCTGGCTCGTGAACCCGGTGACTCTTGAGGAGAGCCTTCTACTAGACTATGACGACGGACAGAACACTCAGATTAGAGGGCTCGCACTTACCCACGACCGGAGACACATATTAGCAGTTCGAGGGAAAGGGACCGGTGGACTGATGACCTATTCCGAAGCTGACCAGGTCATACGTATTGACGTCAACACTCAAGCCATTGATGTCTTGCTTGAAAGACCGTACCTACTGGGAGTCTCAGATATCTCTCCCGATGGGAAACAGGCAGTTGTTGCATATCTCAGAGCTGCTGAACTGCGTGCCGCAGCAATCTTCTGCATTCTCAACGTGGATACCGGCAACTGTGAGGAACTAGACTTTCCTATTCAACGTTTAGATACGTATTGGATTGACAACGACACCATTGTAGCGGTTTCTGCTGATGATGGTAGCTTGTATTCCATTAACAGCGACAACCTGGAAACGGAGCGTATCGAAGTAGTTCCGGAAGACCATTCCGTCGACTCTACAGACCGTATTCCTGGGACGAACGATTTCCTGGTCAGTCTACGCCTCATAGGAGAAACTTTTGAACCAAAGCTTGTCGTTCTTGATCCCATGGCAAACGAAGCGTCGGAGCTACCCTTCCAGGTAATCGATTCAGACTTCTATTATTCATTTGGTCGACTCTCGATTTCCCCAGATGGTCAGTACGTCTGGTACAACTGGGACCCGCGATATGCGCTGCTTGACCTCCAGACGGGCGAACATATTCAGGAGCTAGAAGGTGTGGGGCTAGTAAATTGGCTATCTAACAGTGAGGAAATAGTCGCAACTACTTCAGGTGACGAAGACTCTGTAGAACAACTTGTGCGCATAAACGTATTCAGCGGTCAGATAGAGCAGTCCGTGCAGATAGATGGCCACGTTTCAAGCATGATCGTGGTGCCTTGATGTAGTTATCTATCGGTGCCGGAGAGTCCGTAATTACACGAGCAGGCGATGACCTCGAGTTGTAGATAGGACCCCGGAATGCCCTCATCTTCTCATCAAGGGAAGTGAGGGGCGCTTTTGTCCTCAGCGCCGGTGAGTTCGAGTTCTCCCCAATGGCCATGACCAAGCAGGGTAGATAGAACCCCGGCGCTGTGGGCCAGACCTACTCTGGACCGTATCTAGTAGCAGCTGTTTCATAATGGCTTGACTACGAATTACGAGGTGAGAGAGCGTCACGGCCATGGACATCCCATTCGTTCGCTGAGTTGTCAAAGGACCATTCAATGGCCGAGTCGCCCTATACCCTATTTGTTGGTATCGACATATCTGCCAAATCTGCAAGCGTCGCCCTGGCAACCTCACGCAGACAAGTAGCGGAGCCATTCGACATACGACAGACCCAGAAAGGTTTCGAGCAACTTAAGCGCAGAATGCTGAAGAGGGAGGACTGCCCCGAGCAAATCTTGGTGGTGATGGAGGCAACGAGCACCTACTGGATGCAGCTCGCCACATCACTCTATTCCGAAGGCTTCGTCGTCAGCGTCATCAACCCATCCCAGGCCCACTACTTTGCCCAGGCGCTGCTCAAGCGTTCCAAGACGGACAAGATCGATGCACAGACCCTTGCACAACTCGGTACTACGCTGAAACCCAAGCCCTGGTCACCCCCTCCACCTGTGTATCACGAACTGCATCAACGACTCAGACAACGAGAACAGCTGGCCCGTATGTTGACGCAGCAGAAGAACCGGTTACACGCTCTTGAGCGGCGCTCTGAGGTCATCCCGGCTGTACGGGACAGAATGCAGGCCACGATCGACTTTCTTTCCCGCCAAGTTGATGAGCTCAACGAAGAGCTGAGCCAAGCCCTCAGGCACAACCCGGAATGGTACGTAAACGCCAAGCGAATCATGAGTATCCCCGGCCTTGGTCTCATCTCAACGGCCTGGATACTAACGGCCACTCAGAACTTCACAACGTGCGAGGAACCCGGACAACTGGTGTCCTATGCTGGCCTGGCACCACGCTCGCGGCAATCTGGTGCCTGGAAGGGTCGAGCATTCATCGGACACTCTGGCCACAGCGGCTTGCGTCGCTCCCTCTACATGTCGGCCGTCAATGCCATCGGTTTCAACCCTCATCTGCGGCAGTTCCACAAGCGCCTCAAAGATGGTGGCAAGCCAGGAAAGGTTGCCATTTGCGCCGTTGCTCGAAAGCTACTGCTAATCAGCTGGGCGCTCGTCGCCAAAGAGACAGTCTACGATCCTGACTACCATAAGAGGCTACAGACTGTTCCAGAAACGGCTTGACAATCAGCACCGTATCTACCCTGTTTTGGCAGCAAGCCAAAACAAACTATACTGGATAGCGTCATCTCACGCTGCCCCGCGCTCGAACAAGGTAAGTCTGCTATTATGACTACACGAAATCCAGGACTGCCGGTTCTGGTTACAGACAGCACAAAAAGGTTCAACGACGTGTTCGACCTCATTGGCTTTGACGCCGACGACACCCTGTGGCACAACGAAACCCTATACCTGGCGGCGCAGGACAAACTTAAGCAACTGCTCTCGACGTATCAGCCCGCCGAAGTGGTCGAAGAGGTGCTCCACGAAACAGAGACGCGCAACCTTCGCCACTTTGGGTATGGCATAAAGGGCTTTGCCCTCTCGATGATCGAAGCAGCCATCGAGCTATCAGAGGGGCGGGTCCAGGGTCAGGAAATCCAGGCACTCGTCGACCTTGCCAGAGAGATGCTGGATGCGCCTGTGCAGCTTTTTGAACACGCGGAGGAAACGGTTGCCAGTTTGTCCGCCACGCACCGACTGGCGCTCATCACGAAAGGCGACCTGCTTGACCAGCAAGCCAAATTCGAAAGATCAGGTCTTTCCACCCATTTCACACACCTTGAAATCGTGAGCGAAAAGACCAGCGAAACCTACAAAACAATCCTGGCCAGGCACGGGGTCGACCCACAGCATTTTCTCATGGTGGGAAACTCGCTCAAGTCCGACGTTCTGCCCGTCGTCGCCATCGGCGGGCAGGCCGTTTACATCCCCTCCCATCTCACGTGGGCGCACGAATCCGCCAGCGGCCACGCCGGGGAGCACAGGCACTATCACGAACTGGAGCACATCGGGAAGTTGCCCGATCTGGTCAGACAGTTGGCTGCTGGCTGAAGGCGGACCCTCACCAAGCCCACTTTCCCCAACCGCAAAATCCACTACAATGGCCTCAGACCAGCGCCTGACACAGCGAGGTGTGTGCTATGGAACAGCCCGACGAAACCCGTACTGGAACTCCCCCAGAAGCGGAACGCCCGCCCGACGCAACCCCGCCCGCCGAGCCTGCTGGCTGCCTGGGCAGCCTGGACCTATGGGCCACGGCGCTGGCGCTCGCGCCCTTCAGCCCCACCTTCTACCGCACCGCCGGGCGGCGGCGCGTCATCGGGGCGATTGGCTTCCTGGTGCTACTGGCGATCTTCCTGACCATCTTCCAATCCATTGGCCTTTTCAGGAACACGCTCGGCGGCATGGACGAACTCCGCGCGGGACTGGAGTCGGCAGAAATACCGGAAGTCACCATCGCCAACGGCAGGGCCACTGTCGACGCCCCGCAGCCCTACGTTCTCTTCGACCAGGAAGGCACCCTCGCCGTCCTGGATACCACCGGCACCTACTCGTTGGCCGACGTGTCCCGCTACGATGTAGCCTTCATCCTCACAGAATACACACTCATTATGAAGGGTGACGACGGCGACATCCAGGAAGCCCCTCTGTCCGAGCTGAACGCCGTATTCGGCGACCCCATCGTCGTCAACGAGGAGACGATAGCCAGCTTTGTCCAGACCTTCCTGGCGGCCTTCTCGGTCATAGCCGTCATTTCCATCTTCCTGTGGGCCGTCTTCGGCAACTTATTCTATGTGGTAGCTATCGGGCTGGTGTACTGGGGGATCGCCTCTCTCGTCAGAAAAGGCACGGGCTTCGCCATCGTGCTCATCACTGGCATCTACGCCCTGGTCCCACCGCTCGTCGCGCGCTTCCTGCTGGGCCAGTTCAACGTCCGCTTCCCCGGCCTGTTCACGCTGCTCTACCTGCCCCTCTTCGGCGCGGCGCTGGCGATTGCCCTGCTGGACGACGAACCCGGACCAATGGAAAGCCGCCTCGTCACCTCATTGCGCGAGCCGCGCCCCTTGCGGGTCTGGCGGGCGCTCATCGCCGTGCCGCTGCTGATCGACATCGCCCTGGAACTCATCTTCCAATGGCAGCAGTGGCGCGTCACGTGGGCGCTGGCGATCTTGACCTTCGGGGCGCTGTTTGCCCTCAGCGCGTGGCCGCTGTTCCAGGAAGAGGGGGATCAGGCCGGGCCAGCGCCGGGGGTATAGGCCATCCTGCGGCACGGCGCCGCGAGACCGTAAAATGAAACCTCTGGCCCGCATTCTGGCCGGTGTGAGCCTGCTGGCAGTCCTCGCGGCGGGTCTCATCTTCCTGCTGGCACCTGAATCCCCCCCGGAGACGCAGCAGGGCCGCATCACGCCCGTACACGTCGAGCATGGCAGCTACCTGCAATACATCCCATCGACTGTAGCAGCGACCCCGGAAATCGTCGTCCTGGTGCACGGCACGCCCGACAAGGGAAAGAGCGCCTTCGACACGGTGGAGATCTACATTGAACAGTGGACGGACTTCGCCGAGGAAACCGGTGCCATTGTGCTGTCAATTGCCTTTGACCAGCACGGGTACGGTTCCATAGAAGGCGGCGAACTGGGCGGCTATCGCTCCCTGATGGGCAGAACCATCGGCGCGGACGCTTTCGCAGAGGAAATTGTCGACTACTACCGCGCGGCATTCGGCATCGCCGACGAACGCTTCTACCTCTACGGCCATTCCGCCGGAGGCCAGTTCGTGGCGCGCTACAGCGTGACCCACCCGCATCGGGTGAAGGGTGCTGTCATCAGCGCCGCCGGGCGCTACCCCTACCCCACCCAGTCGGTGGCCTGGCCCTTCGGCATGGGCCGCTTGCAGACCCCGTTCCAGTGGGACGAGAACGAGCCAGAGATCATGCTCGATGTCCGGCCTGACCCCGCCGGTTGGGTCGAGGCGGCGGGCCTGCCGCTGGTGGTCGTCGTCGGCTTGAACGACACCGAGCCGCAATATGAGGACCCCGGCCAACAGGGATCCACCCGGCTGCGCAATGGGTCAGCCTGGGTGCGGGCCATGAATACCTATGCGGAAGAGAACGGGGGTGAAGGAAACGTCCGCTTTTCGGCAGTGCCGGGCCGGGGTCACAGCGCGCTTGGCATCATGCCCTTCTGCCAGGAAGAGCTGAAGACGATGCTGGCCGCCTCCACGTGATGTTGCACCAGGAACTGGAATCCCTCAACTGACAGTAGGCTTCGCAGACACCTTCCATTATGACTACACGAAGTGTCTTTGTTTAACGCCGGTCAGTCCTCCTCGGCGATGCCCAGCGCCTTGAAAACGGCCTCGACCACCATCCCGACCAACCCCAGCACGATCCCCCCGATGATGGCTGCACCCAGCCCGGCCACCTGCAAGCGCCCGCCCGACAGCGCCTCGGTCAGCAGCAGCATCAGCCCATTGACCACGAACAGGAACAGCCCCAGCGTCACGATGGTGAGAGGAATCGTCAAGATCGTGACGATCGGTTTGACGATGGCATTCACGACGCCGAAGATCAGCGCGATAATCAACACCACCTCGACGGACGTATCGGACAGGGTAATCCCCGGCAGCAGGTGCGCCGTGACGACCAGCGCAATGGCGTTCACGGCTAACCGGACCAGAAGATTACGCATGGTGTGCCTCCCCCTGGGGGCGCTTCGAGAATGTCGGCCTAGAGGATGACCAGGCTGCGGATACTTCCCAGGTCCACAGGCAGCCGCTTCCCAGGTCGCGCCGCAAAGACGCGGGCGTTCACCTCTGCGCCTCCAGCAGCGACGCCAGACGCGCGGCAAACGCCCCGGGCGGGCTGTCGAGCGCAAAGGTGTAGACCCGTCCGCTGTCCAGCGTCGCCTGGATAGCCTCGTCGCCAGACTGCCCCTGCTTCAGCGCCGAGGCCAGTTCGTCGGCGAACCGCCCGCTCCCTTCGACCGTCACCAGCGCCCCGCCTCGCCGCACGTAGAACCACGCGTCGTCGCGGGCCACCTCGCCGCCGTTGACCAGGATTTCGAGGGTGGGCTGGCCGCCGCCCAGCGCGTGCGCCGCCGCAGCCAGCGTCTCGGCTTCGCCCCCCCAACTGTCAGCCTCCACCAGAACAAACGCGCTGTGATTGGCGTCGAGCGGCGTATCACCCCCCTCCCCTGACGGGCGGTCCGTCCAGGTAATCCCGCCCAATGGCGCGACACCGATCAGTGGAAAACCATCGCCACGTGCCGAACGCGCCTCCCCTAGGAGACGCATCACGCCGTGCGGCGTCCCGCCGTCGACGACCGCCAGCCCTTTCTCGGCAGCAAAGTCGGCCAACTCGGCCAGCAGGCGGCCCGCCTTGCGGCGCAGCGTGTCGAATTCGGGCGCGTCGAAGCCCTTCGCCCCGCCGACGACGGCAATAGTCCCCCGTGTGGGCGGCAGCGCCAGCGCCTCGGCCAACCCGGCCAGGTCCGCCCCTGGGGCAACCCGAACCGCGCGGGCCGTCGCGCCGCCTGCCAGCGTGAGCGTAAATCCCTGCAAAGACATGCCTTGAGTGTAGGCGTTTGTCAGGCTGCGGGCAAGTCGGGCTTGACCTGGGCCGCACCCCTGAACTAAGATGCGAAGCAGAGTCAGGCAGGAGTGCCGCTTGTTGTGGCCTCACAGACAGATCTTATTGCAGTTCTTAGTGAGCAGGCCAGGAGATCACCGCGAAGGAGGGTGAGCCATGTTCAACCCAGAGGAGAAGGACTACGTTCCGATCCCGGAGTCGCTGGCGAACGACATCGCCATACTTCTCCCCTACGAGAAAAAGCGCAAAGAGTACAGCAACACCGCCAACAAGAACAATCGGCGGTTCACGCGCACGCAGTACTTCGTCATCCTGGGCGGCGTTATCCTCACCGGCCTGGGAGTTGTCGAGTCAGGTGCGGGCGGCTTGGAGAACGTCCCCGAGGGCCTCAACACGGTGGTCATCCTGATACGCGTCGCCCTCAGTTTCGCGCTGGGCGTGTTCGTGCTCTTGAGCGAAAAGTTCGCCTGGCAAGAGATATGGGTCGGCAACCGGGGGGCCTCGGAGGCCATCAAACACGAGTACTTCCTTTTCCTGGGCCGGGTGGGCGACTATGGAAAGGAAGACCCGGAGCGCCTGTTCGACAGGCGCGTGCGGGCCATTGAGCGCGAGTTTGCCGAATACCTGCCGGTGGGCGCTGCCGATTATCAAGAGATGGAGGAGGAGGTAATCGCATGAATGACCCCCAACGCCAACGCGCGCTCGATCTTCTGGACTACTACCACAAAGTGCGGGTCGTGGCCCAGAGCCGCTATTACCGCCATGCCTGGCGGCGCTTCAAGCGCCGCGACATTCGCCTGCAAGTGCTGGCCGGGGTCTTGCTGCTGACCGTCGCCCCCATCACGACGTTGGGTGACATCTTTCGAGAGCAGATCGGCGATTTCTGGCAGGTGGTCATTCTGGTGTCGCTGACTATCATCCCCGCCGCCGCCACCGCTGTCCAGACATTGCGCGGCACCTTCCGCTTTCAGAGCATCCAACACCTCTACCGGCGAAGCTACTTCGACCTGGGAGAGATTGCAGACGCTTACGACCTGACCCCCGAAGGCCCGGCGCTGGTACAGACGTTGGAGGACTACATCGACGAGGTCGAAGCGGCCATCACCGAGGAGAACCGGGAGTGGCGCGGCGAGCGGGCCAAGATTGCGCCCCGGCCAGTGGACGATACCCCCGGCTCCTGACGCGAGCATCACGCCGCAACCCCATCTCCAGACCGACCCCGGCAGCCACCGCCCTACCCCCGGCGGCCTGCCGGGGTCTGGTATTTCCGTTCACCAGGGACCGCGAAAGCTCCCGGTTTCAAGCCTGAGTCACGCCTTCACCAACTCCGAAAAACTCTGTCTGAGAGCCGTTTCAGGCGACTCGCGGCGCGTTCGCCGGTTTTTGTATACAATTGTATACAAATGTATACGAGGGGGACTTGACGTGCACGCGATTTTGTGTACAATTGTGTACAACTAGTGACCGGTTTCCCATAGAAAGGCCATTTACGTGACCAGAATCATCGCCGTGGCGCTGCAAAAAGGCGGCGTCGGCAAGACCACCACCGCCCAACATCTGGCCCATGCGCTGGCGATGCGCGACAAAAATGTCCTGCTCGTCGACCTCGACGCGCAGTCCTCGACCACCCAGCGCTACAACCCCGACGACCTCCATGGCACGATGTCCGAGGTGCTCGGTGTCGACGGCCCGCCGACCAAGTCGCTGCGCGACATCGTCGTGCCCACCTACCAGAAGAACCTCTTCCTGGCCCCCGCCGACGAATCGCTCGCCAAGTCCGACGTGCGGCTTGGCTCCGACCAGGGTGGGGCGTTCACCCTCGACATCATGTTCCGCGAGCAAAAGCTGCCCTTCGACTACGTCGTGCTCGACACCGCGCCGGGCCGCAGCAACCTGCTGATGGCCGCCCTCGTCGCCGCCGACGAGATCATCGTGCCGGTGCAGCTCTCGCCGATGGGCTTTGAGGGTTTCGCCGCCATCGACGAAACCATCATGGAGGCCCGCCGCTTGCAGAGCATTCGCGGCGACGTTCGGCTCCGCTACCGGGCCATCGTGCCCACCTTCTACAGCCGGGGCGAGATCGTCAGCGACGGCTTCCTCGAAGCGCTCAAAGAGTCCGACCATCCCGACTACGAAGGCCAGCCGCTCCCGTTGGCCCCGCTGCCCATCCCCGAAACCACCGCCTTCGAGCGGGCCAGCGCGCCGCTGATGTTCGACACCGAGAGCGGCCCGGTGCAGCGCGCGCGCACCATCTTCGAGATGCCCAGCGAAGGCCCCGAATCGCCCACCGGGCGCGGCCAGGAAGCCTACTTGAGATTAGCGGAGTTCGTCGATGCCATCTGAACGCGACCTCATCCGCCAGACCGCCACGCGCCAGAAACCCAAGTCGCTCAAGCGTGCCGCGCCCAAGCCCGAAATCTCCTCAGACGAGAAGCGCAAGCGCGGGCGGCGCTACGGCATCCCGACCACCGTGCGCCTCGAACCCGACACGCGCGCGGCCATCGAGTTGGCGGCAGAAAGGCACAACGTCAACAAGCGCGCCCTGCACGAATTCCTGCTGCGCGCGGGCCTGCAACTGATGGCGCGGGGGCACGTCGATCTCCCGGTGGAACAAGCCCAGGCCACCGAGATCAAGCTACCCCCCGTCCCAGAAGAATACCTCTAGCCGCGCACCATCATGGTGGGGTCAGGGCCGTCCGGGTCGGGCGGCCCTGGTCTTTTGTAGGAGGCTGTTTAGACTGCTATGATAGGCTTGCACACTGGCAGGAGCAAAGGTTGATGAAACGCGCTTTCCGCCTAGTACTGCTGGCCGTGTTGTCGGTCAGTCTGTGCGCGGCCTGTGGAAATGGGAAACAACCAGAGCAACATACACGCCAGGATAGCCCCCAACCCACGGCGAGCACAGATGCCTGCCAGCCGCACCAGCAAATCCCCACACCCAGGCCAACCAGCCTTCCAATGGCATACAGAACAACACCCGATGAAATCATTCACCATCTCCCTTCGCCCGGAGACGGTCCGCTGTACAGCGACTTGTCGATTGCCACTGATGTCAGGGCTGAGGAGTATACCGACGAGTCGGGGGAAACGGTCGAGAGGTGGAAAGCCGTGATGTGGCACTATAACGACTACTGCCACGTAGCAGGAGGGAGATTTGTCTACGTCGGGGACGTGGTTGAGTTCGCGGGCTACCGGATCAAGGTATTGTATATCAGCAGCAACTCTGTTGTCCTGGCAATCAGCGGCCAAGCACTGGACCCCGCCCAAATCGAAGCTGAGTGTGCCTCAAGCATCTACAATCGCCTTCCCGATGAAACGGTCCTTCCAGTGTACCGGGAGAGCTACACACTTGACTCCCTTCAGATTCATAAGACCGGGGTTCCTTGGATCGAAGAGTACGTTGATCAACAGGGGAAGACGGTAGAGGGGCCCGCCACCAGACTGAGAATCGTTGACGAACAACAAGCGGATGCATGGGAAGGGGTTGTACACGTTGGGGACATCATCGAATCTGGAAGCTACCGGATCCGCATATCGAAGATAAGCGATACTTACATCGGGCTAATTGTTGGCCGGTTGGATGAACTGGCTGAATAGGCTAAGTGGAGCGACTTGAGTCAACCTGGCTTGCGCGACACCAGGTAAACACTATAGCTCACCACTTCCTGCAGGTGCGCGCGCGTCTTCGTCACCCAGCTAATCCACTCAGTAGTTCGCGTGGGCGACGAGTACGCCTCCATACCCAGATCGTCGGCGATGGACATGGCCCGCTTCATGTGAAAGGGCGTGCTGACGATCAGAAACGTCTCCAGCCCGTGCTCAGCGGCGACTGCCTGAGCGTTGGTCAGGTTTTCCACCGTGTCCCCCGATGCCTCCTCAAGCAAAATCGCCTCGTCGGGAACCCCCTGCGCCAGCGCGTAGCGCCGGGCCACCCCCGCTTCGGGCTCGTTCGCCCTCCGCCCCTGGCCGCCGGTGAGGATCAGCACCTCCACCGTGCCCGCCTCGTAGAGCGCGATGGCGTGGTTGACCCGCTCGCGGAACACCGGCGAAAGCTCGCCGTCGATCAGGCCCGCGCCGAGCACGATAGCCGCATCGGCCCGCCGCGTCTCGTCTTGCTGGGCAAAGGCATGGATCTCAGCCGCCGCGTTGGCGACGAACACCGCCGTGCCAAAACCCAGCAGGATGGCAGCCACCCTGCCGACCCGCTGGAGAATCACCCAAAATGAGCGTAAGCCCCTCACCACCATACACGCAGTATACGAGCATCCGGGGTGGAGCGGCGGAAATCGTAGCCGACACGTATGTCGACTGTCGGTTGAGCGCCGAGCTTGCGTAGAGTGTCTAAGAGAGCGCAGGTACGAACTCGAACAGGTGAGATGGGTAGTGCGAAGTCTGCTTGTAAAGCTGGCGACTGTTCCAGCAGAATACGAACAGATGAACGGCAGCCCGCAGAG
>Ga0180438_10000125_pt1 | contig 159062 bp, 134 predicted proteins | sample SS_ome_12_FD_132455 | JGI IMG/M metagenome (GOLD analysis project Ga0180438, IMG submission 132455) | Hypersaline lake sediment archaeal communities from the Salton Sea, California, USA - SS_3_D_2 metaG | ecosystem: Environmental > Aquatic > Non-marine Saline and Alkaline > Hypersaline >... | reverse complement strand
CTCACCGATTTCCTCTGTATCTCAAAAAACTAGAGTTCAGGTACAATCACAGAGACCAGGACATCTTCACCATCATCGCTCAATACCTCTGTGACTTTGTGCCAAACCGTGACTAATTACCTTATATATAGCATGACGTCTGACAAGGGCATTCAGGCGACGGCTCTTTAAAGCCTTTCAATGCTAGTCAAAACCCGGCCCTCCACCCGCCGCACCTGATACCCCAGCCGTTAGCCGGACATTCTGGAGATTGGTGATGATAGAAAGAGCTCTACCTCGAGACTTCACGGACATGCTTGACCAGCTTGCTCAGTCGTATCTCGCAGAGACAGATCCAATCCGAGCGTCCGGGTTCGGCGGCGGAGCCGAGCGGTGGAGAGCTGAGCGGGAACCAATCCTAGATGGTGTGACTATGGACGGCGACATACTTGATGTAGGCTGTGCAAATGGCTATCTGCTGGAGTGCTTGGTGCGTTGGGGTCGTGAGCGCGGTCTGCGCTTGACACCGCACGGAGTTGACCGGAGCGCCCCCCTTGTCGAACGAGCCAGAGTCCGACTGCCGAAGTTCGCCGGCAACATGCATGTGGGAGATGCGTGGAGTTGGTTGCCACCACAACGATATAAGTACGTCTATGTTCTCTACGACTGTGTTCCGTTGGAGTATCTCGATGAATTCATACGCCGCCTCTTTGACTGTGCCGTTGCTGACGGTGGCCGTCTGATAGTCGGTGCTTATGGCAGTCGTTCGAGATGTGAGGCGCCTTTCAACGTGAGCAGTTTTCTCTCATCGCATGGTTGGAGAGTCTCAGGACATAGTTCCGGTGGCTCGCCTATCATATCGATATTTTCCTGGACAGATAAGGTCGCCGTCACCGGCTAACAAGGGTATCCAGGTGACGGCTCTTTAAAGCACATCTAATCTAGTCAAAACAAGCGCCACTCCGCCGCACCTGATGCCCCAACCGTTAGGTGTTAAAGACAAAGGAGGTTTACCAAATGACCACAAAAATCAAGCTCGTCCGTTCTATTGAGTATTTACATACCTCTCCAACTGGCGAAGTTGATCTCGAAAGGAGTAAGCAGCTACTCGTCGATTTGGCGAAAGCAAAACGACCACCGGCTGATTATGATATCATACTCGATTTTCGTCGTTCTCAATTGAAATTGTCCACTACGGATATCTGGTATCTGGCTGCAGATTTAGTCAATCATGATCATACATTTAAAGATAAGGTCGCCGTGTTAATCTTGCCCGGATTAGATTTTGATAAGGCCAAATTTTTCGAATTGTGTTCTAAAAATCGTGGGCTTAATGTTGAAGTCTTCACCAACTATGAAGATGCTGTACAATGGCTTTATGAGAATGAAATATCGGTCTCTCCAAATAATTAGTACTTATTAAGGCCTTGACTTTATATTTCTTTACCCCTAACAAGGACATCCAGGCGACGGCTCTTTACAGCACAACTACTAGTCAAAACAAGCACATCTCCACCGCCACACCTGATGCTCCAGCCGTTAGGTATAATCAAAAAAGGAGCATATTGTGACCAAGAAAGAGTTCATGAATTCGGTGAGCAACGGTGAGGTGGACATTTTACAACAGATGTTGGATTTACTTGATGCACAAAAAGTCGACTATTGCCTCATCGGAGGCCTCGCGGTCAATGCCTTTGTCGAGCCCGTCATCAGTTTGGATCTGGACCTGGTCGTGGCGGCAGAGGCCATAGACGATTTGCTCAAAGAGGCAGAGAAGATCTTTCGTGTCGAAAAGTTTCCTCATAGTATCAATCTCAGTAGCACCCAATCTGATTTGAGAATCCAGTTACAGACGGATCCTCGATATCAGGACTTTATCCGTCGTGCCTCGATAAAAGAGGTGATGGGGTACGAAATGAAAGTGGCGGCCGTCGAAGATGTGCTACAAGGGAAAATATGGGCCTATCTGGATGATAGCAGACGGAAAAGCAAACGACAAAAAGATCTCGCTGATATTTACCGTCTTATCGAAGAGTATCCTTCCTTAAAAGATTTTCTTCCTGAGTCGTTGAAAAAAGAGCTGTGAAATAGAATTTTGATGCACCCAACAAGGGCATTCAGGCGACGGCTCTTTACAGCACATCTATTCTAGTCAAAACAAGCACATCTCCACCGCCGCACTTGATGCCCCAGCCGTTATGTGCTAAATTCAGGATGAATGTATGATAAAAATATTAAATACGAATGACAAGTTGACCAGAAATGTGAAGAAAACATCTGGAGCCCCCTGCATTCTCAGGCGTGACAGCACGAAACAGATCTGTCATTCCTGCGGATGCAGGAATCTCCCAATACATCATACCCGATTCGATGACGTTTTCTTAACATGTAATTGGTATTATAAACGAGCAGGTAAAAGATGATGAAGCTGCTTAAAACAATTATGCTGATGCTGATGTTCACCCAGCTGATGTCGGGTCAGCGGGCACAAGCAAATTTAGCGAGTGATACCCAACCAAATGCAGCCGTGTCCGACACCATCCTGTATCTGAATATTCCTGAGCGCCCCACAGATGCACCGGAAGGTTCAGCCTTTGCCAATCAGGTATGGAATTCGAGTATTATCGATCGGGAAATAGCAGTGGTCAACGAAATATTGTCGGGGAATGTGCCGTCCTTCTCTCGTAAATTAAAAGCCACAACAGTCATCAAAACCATTGCCGGCAATAGCTATGAAATGATCTTTTTTGCGGTTTGCGATTACATGGCCATCGGGTCGGATCAGGATTATTTCTACATACCGATGACACCTTCAACGGCGCAGTACCTGGCGGATAGTTTACATTGCACGCTGCCAACCAAAAAGATGGTGGATGTCATATACAACAGCGCGGAATTCAAGCTGAGCCCGCAGCCTATACCACCATCGGATACCATGACAACCGTTCCGGTTTTTTGGCAGCATACCGATTTGATCAAACAACAATTTGCCCAATTGGGGTTTGACAGATCCGCGGATCATATTGTTGGGGGAACCAAGAAAGATATTATCATCTCCAATAAAATTTACAGCACAGACGTAAATTACGAACGGGTGGTCATTTATGGCTGGCACACAAGCGTGAATAATCCCATTCAACCGGTATATAACCGACATAGTGCCATGTATGCGGATTACTCCCATGGGGTGCGATTGATATCCAATACAGCGTTCCTCAACGGCGATTCTGTTCAGGTGAAAGATATTGTTATGAATGCCAGTTTGTGGCCGTTATTGAGCGATGAGGGGGTAATCAGTCAGCCCTGGTATCCACCAAGTGGTTTTTTAACATCGCTGGAAGATCGATCGGAAAACACGCCGGTTGATTTTCAGTTGTACCAGAATTATCCCAATCCCTTCAATCCAAAGACCATCATTGAATACAAGCTATCGAAAAATACCGCCGTGAATCTGAGCATTTATAACGTGACCGGACAAAAAGTGGTTACCTTAATTGCGGAAGAACAACCGACAGGGCATTATGCAGTTGAGTGGGATGCCCAGATGTATTCCAGCGGTATATATATATTGACGCTAAAAGCCGGTTTTTTCGAACAAAGTCGTAAAATGATATTGTTACGATAATATCATATGACCGCAGGAAGACACAAATTTATCAGTTTTTAGATCAAGACACAAAAAGCCAGCGGTCGGCACATAACAAGGGCATTCAGGCAATGGCTTCTTACAGTACAACTATTCTAATTAAAAAACCGCCCCTGCGCCCATCGCACCTGATGCCCCGACTGTTAGGTACACAGCAAAAGAAGTATGGTTCAACGAGGAAGATAATGCACCGCAGGTCTCTTATTTTGCTAATTATAGTGAGTATCATCTGTCTTGGGAACTCTGTGTCTCATTCGGACAAACCTATCAACAGCACCTCCGACCACTCTTCAACTATTGGCATCGCTAATTATGGCACTGAAGCTTACCTCGGACAAAAAAATAACCACCTGACGTTCGACTTAAGTCTCTTAATGTTATCAATAGGTTATGCGAGAAAAATGACTGGCTCCTGGCTTATTGGCGGGGGGGCTGGTGTGGGTGGACCCTTTGGTAAAATGCTGATTGCGGGCAGGCATTATTCAGAAGATTATGGATTAGCGTACGAGACCAGGGACGGCTATACCGACAAAGCACTATTTGACATTCTTCATGTGAAACTACTGACTAGATACGAACCTTCTCAGCGTTGGTAGATTGATTCTGGAATACATGCATCTGTATTCTTACATTGGGATAGTTCTGATGATGACCCCGGCGATGGGATTTTCTTAGGTGTATATTTCAATCCTATGTATGGTTGGCGCACCATCAAGCTTGGTCCGAGAATATTAATTGGAAACTTTCGCGGCTGTGGAGATGCGAACGAGTTTGGTATCTATTTATCGCCATTGCTGGGGAGAGCCATTATCCAGTGGTAATGTCCTTGAAAAACATTAGCACCTGGAGTCAGCCGGTACCTAACAAGGTCATTCAGGCAACGGTTCTTTCAAGCGACCCTGTTCAAGTTAAAACAAGCGCCACTCACCTGCCACACCTGATGCCCCAAATGTTCCCTGGGATGACATCATTAAACTCTTGACAGCGCTCCGCGCTGAAATCAGCGAAGACCGAGGTTCAAGAGTCAGAATAGCTCTGGAAGGAGTTCGTGCTGTATTCCATCGACCACACCCAAAAAAGGAAACTGATAAAGAAGCTTTGAAATCAATGAAACGATTCTTAACTGAATCAGGAGTGAAGCTATGTTGAGGTATAGAGGATACACCGGACAGGTGAATTTTGACCCTGATGCTGAAATTTTCCACGGAGAGGTCATCGACACACGAGATGTTATCACCTTCCAGGGATGTAATGTCAAAGAACTCAAGAAGGCTTTCCGTGATTCCATCGATGACTATCTAGAATTCTGTAAAAATCGTCACAAGAAGCCAGACAGGCCTTTCTCTGGAAAGTTCGTTTACCTTGACAGTTTCTAATCAGGAGAGTTCCATGAATAGAACCATCAGCACAGTTGGATTCCTGGCCGGCTTCATTGCGTTCGCATCGGCCCTGGCATATGATCTTGTGCAGATATTGCAGATCGCAGGCTTCCTCAGATTTCCACTTGATGAGATTCTGATCTATGGAACCTCCCTGTGCATCGTCGTCCCCTTCATTCTCGAGATACTCTCACTACACTACCTCACTCCCGATGAAAAGAAGCTCTGGACCCATGCGGCGCTGATTTTTTCGGTCATTTATGCGGTCTTTGTTACCGCGAATTATGTGGTCCAACTCGCAACGGTCATCCCATTGAAGATCAAAGGTGCCTCTGAAGCAATCAGTGTCCTCGAGCAGACACCTCACTCGATGTTCTGGAACTACGACGCCATTGGATACATTGCTATGGGCTTGGTCACCTTGTTTGCTATTCCAGCATTGGGTAAAAAAGGCTTCGAAAGATGGGTCAGGGTCTCCTTCATCGCTCATGTTTTTGTGACACCCTTGATCAGCATCGTCTATTTCTATCCGACATTCACCCCAAAGCTACTGTTCCTCGGTTTTCCTTGGGCAATCACTGCTCCTCTTTTCATGGTCATGCTGGCAATTCTGTTGCGCAGAAGACATATCACTGTAGCTACAAGTGGCTAGAATAAAATCATATGATAGTGACGAGTTGTGCATTTCAAACATAGCGCCTAACAAGGGCATTCAGGCGACGGCTCTTTACAGCACATCTAAAACAGCCAAAACCAGCGCCACTCACCCGCCGCACCTGATGCCCGAGCCGTTCGGCAGGAGGATCAGAACTGATTTGAGGTAACAACACAACAACCAGGAGGTCGGTAATGCAAACGTCACCAATACACAAGACACACAAAAGGAGGGACACAGAATGAGAGCGTTCTCGTGTGGCGAAAACACAAAGAGGGCTCAGTGGGGCAGTCGCACATTGGGTCTGAACATGATACGTACACTTTCCGCTGGCATTGTCTGGGGGATCGTCATGCTGGCGCTCAGCCTTGGCTCTGGCTGCGGGAAAGGCGGCGATGGCGGCAACGGTGCTGATAACAATGCGGTGGGCGGCCCGGCCGGCGATGATGGAGTAGTTGCTGGACGCATCAGTTTCGTGTTTGATGGCAAGCAGTATGGCGGCACGACCTGCATCGCGAACTCCTTTCCGGGTGAAAACAGCACCAGCATTACGAGCGGCGGGGACGAAAGCGAGTGGACCCTGATGCTGGAAATTCCCGGCACGGCCACCGGACAGTTCGATGAGGACGCTGGCGCGACCTGTTCATTCATCAAGCCCCCTTTCGGCAACTACGACTCCGAAACCGTTACCATCGCCGTGTCCGCTTATGGGAAGGTCGGAGGCGTTGTGGAAGGAACGTTCTCCGGGATGCTGATCAATCAGTTGGATTCGACCCGCAAGCCAATCACAGAGGGAATCTTTACGGCCCAACGGCATCTGAACGTCGAGTGACTGGGTTCTTGTGCCGCATGCCCCAAATTCCTGTCGTGCTCGGTGTTGGCACAGAGGCGCTTAAACCGGCGCTCAGAGCAACGTCAGAAGTACACTAGGAAATTGCCGAACCAGATTCGGAGTAATCGAGAGGATCTTCGTTTGCTGCACATTTTCGTCGATGCTGATGCTTGTCCGGTTAAACAGGAAGTGTACCGCGTCGCAAGCCGATATCACCTTAATGTCACTCTGGTGGCCAACTCCTGGATGCGAGTTCCTAATGAGAAATGGATTTCACTCGAAGTTGTAGAGGATGGATTCGAGGCCGCCGATGATTGGATTGTCGAGCACGTGCAACCTCATGATATCGTGATCACAGCTGACATTCCGCTTGCGAGTCGTTGCCTGAAAGAAGACGCACACGTCATTGGTCCAACTGGAAAGCCGTTCACGGAAAACAACATTGGTCAGGTTCTCGCGACTCGGGATCTGTTATCAGACCTTCGTAGTGCTGGAGAGATAACGGGTGGACCTTCACCGCTCAAGAAACTTGACCGATCACGTTTCCTTCAACAACTTGACGAGGTGATTCAATCAATTCGTCGTAAGAATCCGTTCACCTCCACATCATGAACAACGGAAGGAGAAGGAACGTGGTAAAGTCATCATTTCTATTCAGCCTTTTTTTACTCATTCTCAGTCTGGGTCTCATTTTCAATTGAATTCAAGCAAAGTGGTCGAAAGTTCGAAGCAGATATCAAAGCGGACGGTACGATCCACAACTGGGAGAAAGAAATCAGTGCCGAGGAACTTCCAGAAGCTGCGAGAAAAGCTGTTGAGGAAAAGTATCCTCAGGTAACTCTCCGCGATATCATGGAGATCACCGAAGTAACGGGTCAGGAAGAAACGCTGGAGGGATATGAGGTAGTCCTTGAGACGGCAGATAAAAAGGGAGCTGAAGTTACGGTTTCTGCCATTGAAATGAGGAACGCCTAACAAGGGCATCCAGGCGACGGCTCTTTGAAGCACACCTGTTTTTACCAACATCCGTCCCTACACCTGCCGCACTTGATGCCCCAGCCGATATGTGGTTTATACCATCTGGATCATAAGACATGCTTGAAGCACTCATATTATCGTATCTCGCCGGAGCTACCATTCCAGCTGGTGGTGCTCTGGCAGCGATCGAGCATATCCGACCCCAATGGCTTGAACAAGAACTCCGTCATACCATCATCGCCTTTGGCGGCGGCGCGCTGATGGCTGCCGTAGCTCTTGTCCTTGTCCCGGAGGGCATGAAAGGCCTGCCAGGTTCGATTTCGGTCATATCCTTCCTGGCCGGCGGGATCGGCTTTTTCCTTCTGGACCGCATCATCGCTCTGAAGGGCGGCCAGGCGGCCCAATTCATGGCCATGCTGCTTGACTTCATCCCTGAAGCAATTGCTCTGGGAGCCACCTTCGCCATCGGCGGCACCTTTGGTCCGTTACTGGCCTTCCTGATCGGTTTGCAGAATCTCCCCGAGGGATTCAACGCGTTCCGAGAACTCACCGTTTCATCTCATATCCCCCGAAGGAGAACCATGTCCATCTTTCTCCTCCTGCCTTTCTTAGGACCCTTGGCTGCCCTTGTCGGCATCATGATCTTCTCTCGCCATACTGCCCTTCTGGCGGCCTTGATGCTGTTTTGTGCCGGAGGCATTCTGTATCTCACTTTTCAGGATATTGCACCGCAGGCCAAGCTGGCCAAACATTGGGCACCACCGCTTGGCGCGGTGGCTGGATTTGTTCTGGGTATGTTGGCTAAAGTCTTCACCGCAGCCACATAACAAGGGCATTCAGGCGACGGCTCTTTACAGCACAATTCCTATTCAAAACCTAGCCCTGCACCCGCCGCAACTGATGCTCCAGCCGTTAGGGTGTGAAAATTAATATTTTGCTTTTTTGAAATATCGTAGAGGAAACTATGGCATATCATCCTTCAAAAAGAAGGCGCTCAACTCATCAGTATGGATCCTGCTCGAGCCGCCGCAGGAATCATCACCGGTATCGGATTCCTCGGCGCCGGCACCATCCTCAAAGGCAAGGATTTCGTCAGAGGCCTGACCACAGCAGCTTCTATCTGGATGGTTGCGGCAATTGGGATCACCACCGGCCTGGGCCTGTTCTTCCTCGCCACGGTGACCACGGTACTGGCTCTCTTCACCGTAATCGTTAAGGATATAGATAGTATGGAGTCCAGACCTCAGGACAATTTTATGAAGCTGGCCTTTATCGTCCGTTTTAAAGAACAGAAGGTCGGTTTTGAGGTCATCACGTCATTGCCCGAACTTGAGGAATTGAAATGAGTCTCCTGGGAAAAATAAGGGGGAAATTGATGGTGACCAGTTATGCATCTTGTTCTGGTCAACCTATTCATATTCATGTGATGAGAAGGAAACAGTCATGAGAACATACCTGATAATAGCCGTGTCCATGGGTTTGATCCTCAGTTTAGTGTCATGCAAGGAGAAGACGAGTATGGATAAGAAAGCCTACAACAAACTCTCGCCAGAGGAAGAAAGAGTCATTGTTCATAAGGGTACAGAGGCACCATTCAGTGGCAAATATAACGATTTTTTCGAAAAGGGATCGTATCACTGTAAACGGTGTGGTGCCCTGCTCTATAGCTCAGATGATAAGTTTCCATCATCCTGTGGATGGCCGAGTTTCGATGATGAGGTGAAAGGAGCTATCAGAAGGGAAATTGATGCTGATGGTCGGAGAACCGAGATTCTGTGTGCAAATTGTGGTGCTCATCTTGGTCATGTTTTTGAAGGAGAGGGGCTTACAGAAAAAAATGTGAGGCACTGTGTCAACTCTATATCGATGATATTCGTGCCGGAGAAAGAAACCTCTCACATCGCAAAAGCGTATTTCGCGGGAGGATGTTTTTGGGGTGTTGAGCATCTCTTCGAGCAAAAAGAGGGAGTTATTTCTGCGGTCTCAGGTTACATGGGTGGTACTCAGGAGAATCCTACCTATCGCGATGTGAGTTCCGGAAATACTGGTCACTTAGAGGTTGTGGAAGTAACCTATGATGTAGACAAAGTGAGCTACGAAGATCTTGCCAAGTTTTTCTTTGAGATTCATGATCCAACACAGGAAAATGGGCAGGGTCCGGACATCGGCGAACAGTATCTATCCGCTATCTTTTTCAATAATGAAGAAGAGAAGCTGACTGCACAGAAGTTGATCGAAATTCTAAAAAAAATAGGCTATGAAGTGGTTACACAAGTACGCCCTGCCAGTGCATTTTGGGAAGCTGAGGAATACCATCAAGACTACTACGATAAGAAGAAAACGAAACCATATTGCCATGTGTACACAAAGAAGTTTAATTAAGCAGCTTTTGCTAAAGAGAGGCATTGAAAGAGCCGTTCTGTTGCCTAACAAGGGCATTCAGGCGAAGGCTTTATAAAGCACATCTATTTTAGTCAAAACGAGCGCAACTCACCCGCCACAACTGATGCCCCAGCCGTTAGGCTACAGCTACATTAAAGGATAGCAGAACGTTGCCGTTTGATTTTTACTACCAGCTTACCCGGCGGCAGCAGCGGGACTATCGAAAGAGCGACGAGATCGAGAGTCTACCTCTCCCTCAGGATGCCCGGCTGCGTATTTGGGACCGGGTGGATGCTCTGGAGGCTGCCCTCGGCGCCGGGAAGCTGAAGCGCCTACAGGCGGCCACAGCCGAGCTCTCTTTGGCGGTGACCCAGGCGTTTGACGTCGGCCCGGTGCTCGTGCAGGTGAAGTCCCGTCGTCCGATTGACCGAGCCGGGGCCGAGTACTACGGTCTGACCACCTGGGAGGAGGGGAAGCAGCCGCTCATCGAGCTGTGGATGCGAACGCGGGCGCAGAGACGAGTCGTCGCCTTCAAGACCTTTATGCGCACTTTGATTCACGAGTTGCTGCATCATCTGGACTACAGCTATCTGGGGCTGGGAGAAAGTTTTCACACCCAGGGTTTTTTCAAACGAGAATCCAGCCTGTTCAGGCAGTTGGTAACAGAACGCCCTTCCCGGATCGTGATATCCGAAAACACAAACGAATCAAGATCCAACCAGCACAAGCAACTGTCGGTCGACGAGAAGCGAGAGACCGCCCCATCATCGTGCACTCAGCGGATGGAGCCCAAAGCAGGATCCCACCCTCCCAGCTCCTCGGGCCGCCGATGCAAGCGAAGGACAAATGAACAGCTCATATTACCTTTCTGAAAGGCTGACGTCCCTGGCAACGGATACGCTTCTCTGGCTTTCACTTAAATAGAGCCGAACATGAAACCGGTCACTCTATAGTTGATTTCGGAAGCGCTTAACAAGGGCATTCAGGCAACGAATCTTTACAGCACATCTCTTCTAGTCAAAACCTGGTCCTGTACCCGCCGCAACTGATGCCCCAACCGTTAGATTCACTCAATAGAGTACTATGTCTATTTTTTCTGTTTTCCTGATTGCATTGGCCCTGGCGATGGATGCCTTTGCTGTCTCCATCTCGAGTGGAATAGCCATCTCTCGGATGCAGATCAGACACGCTTTCCTTATTGCATCCTTCTTCGGAGTATTCCAGGGCCTCATGCCCTTTATCGGGTGGCATGCTGGTCAAGGAATAAAGACCTTTGTCGCCTCCTGGGATCATTGGATCGCTTTCTTTCTGCTCCTCGCTGTGGGCGTCAAAATGATCTATGAGGCCTGTCGCACACAGAGGAATGAGAAGCGATTTGATCCTCTTAATATTTATGTTCTCTTTTTCCTGTCCATTGCCACCAGTATCGATGCGCTCGCTGTGGGACTCACTTTGTCTTTTGCTGATCTCAGTATCATGCTTCCTGTACTGATCATCGGGGTGGTCACCTTTGTCATGTCCTTTGTTGGAACATACGTCGGAGCTGTGTTCGGGCATCTTCTGGAGAAAAAAGTGGAGATTGCCGCGGGTTTGTTGTTGATCGGTATTGGTGTGAAGATTCTCCTGCAACATACCCTTTCATAAAGATTCTAACACGGGCATCCAGGCAACAGCTCTTTGAAGCACATGATAAAAACGATTCCCAAAATCTAACAGCACCAAGCATCAAAAAAAGAAAGGATAAATTACATGGCCCTAAACTATATATGGATCGCATTCTTCCTGATTGCATTTTTAGTCGCATCAGTCAAACTGATATTATTAGGTGACACCGAAGTTTTTCCCAGAATTATTGAAATGATTTTTGATATGGCCAAAACCGGGTTTGAGCTATCAATTTATCTTACCGGTATCATGGCCTTTTGGCTGGGAATAATGAAAATCGGTGAAAAAGGTGGAATCATTCGCGTTTTTAGCCGGCTGGTTGGTCCCTTCTTTTCCCGTTTATTTCCTGAAATCCCCAAAGACCACCCTGCTATTGGCTCCATGATTATGAACTTCTCGGCCAATATGTTGGGTTTAGACAACGCTGCGACGCCTCTGGGATTAAAAACTATGAAGGAGATGCAGCACATCAATCCTCAAAAAGATACCGCTTCGAACTCCCAAATCATGTTTCTGGTGTTAAACACCTCCGGTCTCAGCATCATTCCTTTGACAATTTTGATAGATCGCTCAGTCGTCGGTGCGGCCAATCCCACCGATGTTTTTATTCCCATTATGTTAGCCACCTTTTTTAGCACTATAACCGGTCTCATTGCGGTTTCTATCTATCAGAAAATAAACCTTTTCGACAAGGTGATACTCTCCTATCTGGGTGGAATTACCCTGTTCATGACCGGAGTCATCGTCTATTTTTCTCTCATCCCCCAGGAACAAATTGCTGAAGTTTCAAATGTTGCCAGCACATTTATCATTTTTAGCGTGATTATCAGTTTCGTGATTTTAGCTTTGATTAAAAAAGTAAATATCTACGAAGCTTTTATCGATGGTGCCAAAGAAGGTTTCGGGATTGCGGTAAAAATAATTCCTTACCTGGTGGCCATATTAGTGGCCATTGGCGTTTTCCGCGCGGCCGGAGCAATGGATTATGTGGTCAAGATCATCTCTTCTGCCATTTCCTTTTTCGGCATCAATGCTGATTTTGTGGAAGCACTGCCAACGGCCCTAATGAAACCTCTCAGTGGTAGCGCTGCCAGGGGAATGAACCTGGAAATCATGAAAACATTCGGACCGGATAATTTCGTCGGCAGACTTTCCAGCATTTTTCGCGGTGCGACCGAAACAACCTTCTATATCATTGCCGTATATTTCGGGTCGGTAAATATTAAAAAGACCCGCTATGCGGTACCAGCCGGATTAATGGCGGACGCTGCCGGGATCATTGCCGGAATTTTTGTTGGTTACTTGTTTTTTCACTAAACATAAGAAGATCCTTTCTTTATGTAAAAGGAGTTGATCACTGTTCCCAGGGTGACACCTTTCCCTGCTAGTGCTTCGTGGATTGGTCTCACCTGATGACCCAGCCGTTGGCCGTTGATCAGTGAGATAGCATTAAGGGCATCGCGGTAAACTCGGTGAGAACGATCTTTGTGTTCATAGCCGTTGCTGCTTTTTGCGGCTCTTGCTCTGCCAAGGAAACTGCTGCACCACAGACTCAGGAATAAAAGTACTCCTGCGAGGAGCAGGAAGTCTTCTTCCGAAATCATGAAGACAATATCACGTTGTCCGGGTGAAATGTCCTCTGCTCTCTTTGATTGGCGAAAAGGATATGCAGGTCATTGCGGACTCAAACAGCAAAGCCATTCATCAAGCTCTGCAAGAAGGCGGCAATCAGATTGCTACTGTGACGATACTGCTCAGAGGTGAAGAGAATGTCCAAATGGTTTTCGTTCTTATCCGTAAAACAGCGTCTGTGGCTGATCGTCACAGTGCTCATAGTCATCATTGTCTTTCATGCTGCAGTGGTTATGAATTCTTCAAAACAGGAAATGCCCTCGGAAACATTCACTACCGAGATGTCTATTCAGGATATTGCCCCAAAGCTTGGAGTTACTGGAAAATCTTTGGCTCGAGAGCTTCAACTTGATCTCAATGTGTCAAAAAACAAACCCATTACAGGATTAGGAATAGAGCGGGAAACCCTTGATCATACGGTAGAGCACTTGCTATCACATAAAGATAGCGCGCTTAAATATTATCTTTTCGCCGTGTTAGTGCTTTGGGGCCTTATTTTCCTGGTCAAGGTAGGACGCCCAGACAATTCCGTTGTGAAAAATAGACGCGATTGGTTTCCGCGAGGGCCCTATGTCTTGTCTCTCCTCCTTTCGGTTATCATCGCGGGGTTCTTTCTGGGGAAATCACCCAATCCTATGGAGGGGGCCGTTAAAGTATTCAAATCAATGGTGGGGCTATACCCGGATCCAGGAGTGAAAGTCCTCGCCTTCTGCTTTTTTATTGTCCTTGCTGTTATTGGAAACAAGATGATTTGTGGCTGGGCCTGCCCGTTTGGCTCTCTTCAGGAGTTGATCTACAGTGTACCGATTCTTCGAAGAATAAAACAGAAAAAGCCCCCATTCTTTTTAACAAATACCATCCGAGCAGCTATTTTCTCCGCCATGTTACTTTTCCTATTCGGTATTATCGGAGGACGTGAGGGGACGGTCATTTATCATTATCTTAATCCCTTTAACCTGTTCAATCTCGATTTTGAAACCCTCAGCATTCTGCTCACAGTCATCTTTGCTTCAGTCGGTTCCTTTTTCGTTTACCTCCCTTTCTGTCAGTTCATCTGCCCATTCGGATTTATCTCATGGATAGCAGAACGATTCAGTATCTTCCGTATCCGAATCGACAAAGAGAAGTGCACCGAATGCGGCGCCTGCATAAAAGCATGCCCCCTGGAGGCGGCCAAGGGTCGCGTCTACGGCAAGAAATTACCAGCAGATTGTTTCAGCTGTGCCCGTTGTTTAAATGTATGCCCCGTTGACGCCATTAAATATGCATCTTCCTTAAAAAATAGGCCTCACAATAGTTCTCAGGAGAGTATTCCGAGTCTTCCAGAATAATCTGAGTTATAAAAATGCTTACTTGCCCGCCAGAGAGAGGCTGATTTGGTGAGATACCTAAAAGGACTTAAACTGATACTGATTTCCTTAACGGCTTTAATCATTCTGTCGACTCTTGGATTTATGCTCGTTGAAAACCTTGGACTCATCGATGCACTTTACACTACAATAAACATCGTAACAGCTGTTGGCATGGGAGAAGTGCATTCCTTTTCCACCTGGGGTCGTATTTTCGGTTTGTTAGTTATCATATCAGGAGTCTGCATATTTGCATTGGGTATTGCTTTTCTCACAAGTGTTGTCATCGAAGGAGAACTCAAGGAGTATGTCGGGAGAGGACGGTTGAAGAAAATGTCTTCGACACTTAATAAACATTGCATTATCTGTGGCGCAGGAACTGGAATCGAGAGCATGATAGATATGCTCAGACCCAAATTCCAAATCGCCATCATCGATCATGATCCTACCCGTGTGGCTTATTACCTGGGCAAGAATATTCCCTCGTTCCAGGGAGACGCCACGAGAGAAGATATGCTGATACAGGCGGGTATCGAAAAAGCCGAATTTCTGTTAAGCCGATTAAGCAGTGATGCAGAAAATGTCTATGTCTCCATGACAGCGAAAAAGTTGAATCCAGCTATCCGGATTATCACCGAGGCGTATACAGAAGAATCTATAGATAAACTCAAGTTGGCCGGCGCAGATGTCGTTATATCCGGCCGGCAGATATGCAATCACCGTATGGCCACAGCCGTTTTACGACCAGCAGTCGTGGATTTTTTGGATACAGCTATGCATGGTGATGCCGCCAATTTTATTCTTGAAGAACTTGATGTGCCGAATCATTCACCTCTTGCCAATAAATCCATTAGAGAAGCGGCGGTACGAGAAAAGACCGGCGCTGTCGTTATGCTGATCAAAAAAGGCACCCAGGTCATCACCAATCCTGATCCAACAACCATTCTTAGTTCCGGGGACCGACTGATCATTCTCGGGAATGAACAGCAGGTAGAACGGCTTGTTAAATTGGTTCAAGCCAAATAGTATGTTTCCATTTACGCCGAACAAATGCATTCAGGCGACGGCGGCCAAAGCAATGTCGTACTTTAAATTAAAACAAGCACCGTCCCACCGCACCCGATGCCCCAGCCGTTAAACCCCAGCAGCCAAAGAAGGGTCGTTCCATGACAGGCAAGCGAGACGTGAGCGGTTCCGTGGGTGGAACCCCGTTGGTGGAATTGAAGAGAATCGTCCCCGCCGGACACGCCCGTGTGCTCGTGAAAGTCGAGGGTCAAAATCCGACCGGCAGCATGAAAGATCGCATGGCCCTATCCGTGATCGACCGCGCTGTGGAGTCTGGACGTCTGCAACCGTCCGGCACCGTTGTCGAATATACCGGTGGAAGCACAGGGACCTCGCTTGCCTTTGTGTGTGCAGCCCGAGGATTCCCCATCACTGTGGTAACATCAGATGCATTCAGCCAGGAGAAACGTGACCATATGCGCGCATTGGGTGCCAATGTCATCGAACTTGAAAGCGAAAGGGGGAAAACGACGAAGGAACTGATCCAGCGCATGATCGCGAAGGCAGCAGAACTCAGTGCTGCGCCAGGGGCCTTCTTTGCGGATCAGTTCAATAATCCTGACGCAGCAGCAGGCTATGGTTCACTTGCCGATGAGGTCTGGCACCAGACAGGTGGGCGGGTGGATGCCTTCGTACAGTCAGTCGGTACCGCACAATGTATCAGGGGCGTCGCTACAGTTTTTCGAAGTCGGAATCCTGATGCCAGGATCATTGCCGTTGAGCCATCCGAATCTCCGGTGCTGTCTGGCGGCACACCGGGGGCTCATAAGATCGAAGGGGTCGGAGCCGGCTTCATCCCCCCGCTGTGGAACGCCGATCTCGTGGATGACATCATATCGGTCTCGACATCTGCTGCCAAGAGGATGGCCCGACGTTTGGCGAAAGAGGAGGCCCTCTTTTCGGGGACGTCATCGGGTGCTAACGTCGTTGCCGCACTCCGGGTGGCCGATCAGCTCGGCCCCGGCAAGACGGTCGTCACTCTGCTGTGCGATTCCGGCCTGAAGTACCTCTCGACCGACCTTTATTCAGCGAGCTAGCGACGGGGGCCGCAGCGACCTGACAAAGGCATCCAGGCGATGGCTCTTTGAAGCACATCTCCCCCACCACATCTGACGCCCCGGCCGTCAGGTGGAAGACTGTCCGGTGAAAGACAAACGGTAAAAAAAGAACGGAGAAGGAATGCGATGCCCTGGATAAACAAAAGTGAGTGTATCGGTTGCGGCGAATGTGTCACGCAATGTCCAGTGAATACAATTATTATGGTCGATGAAAAAGCAGAGATCCATATGAGCGATTGTATTCGTTGTGGCGTGTGTCACACGATATGTCCTGAGGGCGCAGTGAAACATGATAGTGAAAAAATACCGGAAGAGGTCAATGCCAACATAGAAAAAACAAAAAAGTTCATGGACGCTTGTGCTCAGCATCTTGGCGATGAGAGAGAAAAACAAAAATGCCTGAACCGGATGATAAAACATTTCACCAAAGAAAAGTCCGTTGCCGAGCAGACATTGGAAAAGCTACACATGCTGAAGCCGGTCTTTGCGTCACAGAGAAGGTGCCTTTAGCCTGTACAAGAATATGGAAGTCGAAGTGGTCGGGTATACCACCTGCGACGGGTGTCCTGGCGGGAACATTGAATATGCTGTGGAAGAAATGAAGAAAAATGGAGCCGAGGTGATACATCTGGCCACTGGACTCGTTGTTGGGTATCCTCCATGTCCTCATATCACGTATTTTCACGACTTTATCAACACACGATACGGTCTCAAGGTCGTGTATGGCACGCACCCGATACCTCAAAAATACCTTCAGATGCACGAACAGTTGAAAACGTGGGATTCTCCCGTGTGGAAAAAGATTCTTCAACCAACACTGGCGGATGAGGAAACGCGTTTAGCCTATAACTAGCAAGAAAGTAGATACGCTGAGAAGATGGAGTGCTGATGAGTGAAATCATGAACGTCGTGGCGATCCAGGGGCGCTCTCATAAGGGCAACACATACGATCGAGTCGAACGATTTGGGCAGGCGCTTACGAACCTCGGAGATAGAGTGATGATTGAGAATTAACTGGGCGAAGCTGATGCAGTGGTCTTCGCCAGCCCTGTTTACTCGATGCAGATCTCCTATCTTCTGAAGCGCTTTGTTGACCGCTTGGCCTAACCCTTTCACCGGCCTCGATACTTCGGGAAATATGCTGTCGGCCTGGCCGTCAGCGGAGGGGTCGGTCTCAAAGAAACCTTAACATATATCAAGATATTTTCACAAACCTGGGGCTTCGAGTACGTTGGTGACCTGCGATATCCACGAATGACCATCTGATGTTTCATGCGATGCGGGCGGTATATAGCCGCATGGAGAAGTATTCCCCGGCGGATTACATGTACTGGAAAGAAAACGGCTGGCTGAATCCAAAGACTCGTTATTTTACCGATCATGCACACGCAGGATTAGTAAAAAGTATCTATCCCCGGTTCGTTGCCTGGATGATGAATCGTGCCCTGGACAAAAAGACCGCCTCAATGGGTGATTCCGCCCCCACCGTCGCACCTGATGCCCCAGCCGTCAGGCCCGAAAGGACGGTATGAAAATCGACACAATCATCAATCGCAGTCTACCGCCCACACCGTGGGCAGAGGGTGAGAAGATCCCCTGGAACGATCCTAGCTTCAGCGAACGGATGCTCAATGAACACCTTTCTCAAGAACATGACATGGCCAGTCGCCGTTCGGCGATCATTGATCGACACGTGACCTGGATACATGAAACCTGTCTCAACGGATTCCCTTCTCGCATCCTTGATCTTGGATGCGGACCAGGACTCTACCTGCAACGATTGGCGCAGCCCGGTCACACCTGTGTTGGCGTTGACTTCGCTCCGGCCTCAATCAAATACGCCAGATCACAAGCAGCCGAAGCCGGCCTGAAAATAGAGTACATTCAGGGAGATATTCGGACTGTTGACTACGGGGAGAGCTTCGATCTGGTCATGATTGTGTTTGGCGAGTTCAATGTGTTTAAAAGGAAGGATGCGCAAACACTCCTGGGGAGGATCAATCAAACTTTGGTGCCCGGGGGAAAGATCATCCTGGAGCCCCAGACCTATGATATCATAGAGAAAGAGGGGAACCGTTCACCTTCCTGGCATACTGAATTGGGCGGCATCTTCTCGAAGAAACCGCACCTCTGGCTTGAGGAACATTTTTGGCATCCTGACTGTCATGCAGCGACAACCCGTTACTTTATCATAGATGCTGCAACCGGTGCTGTTGACAGGTTTGCATCGACATGTCAAGCATATACAGATGATGACTATGACCTCCTTCTGGCGAATGCCGGTTTTTCTGAGATTCAGAGGTTCCCTTCGTTGGCTGGAACGGAGAAAGATCGACAGGAAGGACTTGTTGTCCTTATGGCCAAGAAATCATAAAGGAAATCCCCGCCGGTGTGCCCCTTGGAAGAGCCGCCTACGGAGGCAATAGTGACATACTCACACCAACACTGAGAATCATGAGTGTCATTTCCGCTCTGATTTTCCTTGGTGCCATCTGGACGGTTCTGGCCCGTTCCGCCGTCATCTCGGTCAGCAGAGGCGCAAGAGGTGCCGCCCGTTGGCTGGTTTGGGGATTGGTGGCCCTGTTCAGCCTCAGTTTCGTAGCCAATGTGATGTCCTCAAGCCCCAGGGAACGGTTCCTGATGGCACCATTGGCCATCCTGATCGTCATCTGTTGTATCATCATCGCACGCAACTCAAACCGGTAGGTGCCTTATGGATAAGATGAAGAATACCATTCGATCAGCATTCACCGATGCAGTACGATACTGGGAGAAGAAGCGTATCGCCTACAACATCGGGCTGCTGCTCATTGCTGGCGGGTACTTTATCCACAACATGCCGCAGTCGATTGATGCCTTCAGTTTCGACTCCGTCCTCATCCTGTTTGTACTCGCTGTCCTGGCGAACGTATTTTTTAGTGCGGCCTACATAGTGGACGTATTCTTACAGATGACCGACTTTGCTGCCCCCTGGAGAAAAAGACGCTGGATCCTCTTCGCCATAGGATTTGTGCTTGCGGCGATCATCACCAGGTTCATCTCCATGGATATATTCACACACAAGTGACGCCGTCTATGGAGGCTTTTGGGGAAAAGCCTGGGAAGAACGGAAGATCAAAGAGATTATGGAGAAGGACCAGCGCACCGGAACCAATTGAGAGGTCATTCTGTACCACCGAAGCCGATCGAACGGAAGGCATAAGGATGCTCACAATGGATACCTCCTGGAAAACGGATATCTGGCATCAATTCGGTGCCGCCATCGATATGCTTGAAAGGGCCATTCGAGCCTGTCCGGATACTCTCTGGGGTGACCGCTCCCAACGACCGGAGTTCTGGTACATCGTCTTTCATACCCTCTTTTTCCTTGATTTCTATCTGACGGACTCGGATGCGGGATTTTCTCCTCCGGCGCCTTTCACCCGTGATGAGCTGGACAAAGACGGCGTTCTTCCCCAGTGTGTTTATTCGAAAGATGAACTCCTCTCATACCTTGAACACGGTCGAAAGAAATGCCGGGAGACTCTTCAGGCTCTGACAGAAGAAAGAGCCGGTCAACGGTGCGGGTTTGACTGGCTTGATATCAGCGTGGCAGGGATTCTTCTGTACAACATGAGGCACGTTCAGCATCACACAGGTCAACTGAACTTGATCCTCAGACAGCAGGTCAATTCTGCCCCCCGCTGGATCCGGAAAACAGATCTGGCGCTCGGCGCTGAATAGATACCGGTCTTTCCCGGCCATCTCACAAGGGCATTCTGACGAGGGTATTTCAAAAAGGGAACACCCGGGTGGCACCATGAAAACGGCCAGAACGCAAAAGATCCCATTGATCATCGGAGGCATGATATTCATCATCGGAGGCATCGACGCTCTTCAGAACCAGGATCTCCTGGTCGGACTTCCAGCTTCATTGGAAGAGTCCCTATCCCCCATGAATAGGAAACAGGAAACATTGTATGTCCTTTTTGCTTATACCAAGAGTCACTAAGAGAATCTGTCCGCAAGGTGGCTAAAAATGTGTCCCAGAAAGATACAAATTCGTACCTCCCCTGTCAGTATGGTTGTTCTTCTTGCCGCCCTGAGTTTCGGTGCCTTTCTCCATTGCTCCAAAGATCCCACATCTTCAGAAACGGATGAAAATCGACTCGAGTATGTCTCTCCTGAGGATGTCGGGTATTCATCCGCCGAGCTCGAGGAAGCGAGACACTTTGCCGAACAAAGCGGTTATGCCGCGGTGATGGCGTTGTGCGACGGTAAAGTTTTTTTCCACTGGGGAGAGATCACCAGAAATTATTGGTGTCATTCCATCAGAAAACCCTTTCTCAGTGCACTCTACGGCATACATGTCGAGCAGGGGCACATCGATCCCGAGGCAACCCTTGAGCAGCTCAATATCGATGATATCCCCCCCACCTTGACCGATGAGGAGAAACAGGCGACGGTACGAGATCTTTTACAATCCCGATCCGGCGTCTATCATGAGGCTGCTGCGGAAACTCCCAGCATGGCGGAGGCAAGACCGGAGAGAGGCAGTCATCCTCCGGGCACCTTCTATTATTACAACAACTGGGATTTCAACGCCCTGGGGACCATTTTCCAGCAGCAGACCGGGACCGACATCTTCGAGGAATTCAAGGAAAAGATCGCCGATCCCGTGGGCATGGAGGATTTCAGCGTCGAAAATTGCACCTATCAACATGAGCCAGAAAAATCGATGCATCCAGCCTATCTTTTCAGAATGAGCGCCAGAGATATGGCCAGATTTGGTGTCCTGTATCAAAAGTCCGGAATGTGGAAGGATTCACGGATCATACCCAACGAATGGATTACTGAGAGTACAACAGCGTGTTCAATTGTTGATAGTGCCTCCGGGATAGCCTATGGTTATATGTGGAATGTTTTCCCGGAAGGCTCTCCATTTGCCGATATGATCGGTCATCCCGGCTATTATCATACAGGTATTGGTGTTCACGCATTAGTCATTATACCAGGACTCAATTTAGTCATCGTGGAACGCTACGATACAGATGGAGACTGGACCGATCCCGGTGAGGTCGGGATGGAGCTGGGTATGATGATCATCAATGCCCGCATATCAGACTGAGGATGCGTCGCTGTTCGCCGTGGTATGATCTCCATTGCATCAGCAAACAAATCCATTCAGGAGCGCGATCCATATGATCACCAACCTGTTATTGGTCCTCTGGCTTCTTTCCGAGATTCTCCTCTCCCTGCGGCGGCGGGCTGCCAAAGTCCGCCGGCGAAAGGGCAGATTCGGCTCTGTCGTCTGGGTTTGGCTGGTCATCGCTGTCAGTATCATTGCCGCCAATGCAGTCCTCTTCCTGACCCCGCCACGATTCCCGGGACATCCTTTGGTCTACACGGTGATCTCGGCCTGTCTCATCCTGGCGGGCATCGCGATCCGCTGGTGGGCCATCCTCACCTTAGGACGGTTCTTCTCGGTCGACATCGCCTTACAGAAAGAGCATCGAATCATTCAGGAGGGCCCCTACCGACGGATCCGGCATCCCGCCTATTCCGGTCTTCTGATCATCTTCCTGGGAATGGGCATCGCATTTCACAACTGGTTCAGTCTGATACTGATCGTTGCCCCGATCACAGCGCTTTTTCTCTACAGAATCAAGATTGAAGAAGCTGCTCTTGGTGAAGAACTGGGCACGGCGTATCTGGAATATCGCCGGAGCACGAAAAAGCTCCTGCCGGGTATTTTCTGATACAGCAGAAGATTTCCCGCAATGCCCTTCCGAAGGAGGCGGATGAAATGGACGTTCGAGCCGGCAAGGGAGGATCCAGAGAGCTTCTGCTGTTGCTCCTGGCTGCCCTCATGGTCGCTTGCGGAAAGACCGGCGATACCGGTCAGACGCCGGCTTCGGATACGTTCCAGACGACCCGCGCCAGTATCCAAACCTGGCTGACAGATGTACGCGATGAGGGGCCGATTATATCGGCGGCCGAGCTCAAGGAAACAATCCTCGATGACTGGGATCATCAGAAGGAATACTACCAGATCGTGAGCGTGCGGTCTCCGGATGATTACCGCCACGCCGGACACATTCCCCACGCGATCAACATATACTGGGTGCAGACCGTCACCGACGAAAGTCTCGCCCGGCTTGACTCTACCAGGACCCTGATCCTGTACTGCTACTACGGTCATGGCAGCATGATCTCCGCGACCATCTTGGGTCTCCTCGGTTACCAATGCTATAGTCTCGACCTGGGAATGATGAACTGGAATCTCGACGCCCTGGTCAAGGAACCCTGGGATCGGCAGGCCGATCATGAGATAGAGACAGGCGCGACAAGGGCGATGGAATCCTATCCCGCGCCCGTTCTCACCGGTCACCGGACCGGCGCCCGAAGCATCATTCTGGAGATGGCCAGGGCATATTTCTCAGGCGAGGGCTCCCCGGTGATACGATCTGACGACGTTAAAACCCTTGTCGACGGCTGGGATCGGAAGGAGACCGAATATCAGCTGGTTGATGTGAGATCGAAGGAAGATTACTAAAAGGGTCATATTCCCCACTCGATACATATTCCCTGGAAAGACATCGCCAGGATGGAGAACCTGGAACAACTCGATCCCCGCAGGACCATTATCGTCTGCTCGCAGAACGGCCAGATGGGACAGCTGGCCGCCACGGTGCTGAATCTGATGGGCTATCGCGCCGTCAACATGCTGTTCGGCATGATGGACTGGAACAAAGCCCATGTTGCCCCCCGCGATCTGTGGGATGGCGCGACCGGATATCCGGTGGTGTGCGAGGATGAGGTTGAGCCATAGCGCCTCCCTGTTCGACCCGGCTGCGGCGGTTCAACTCAGAGACACATGCACAGGACGGCGGTTGAAAACACTTGCATCACCACTGATACAAGCACATATTTCACATCGTGATGGATACCCAATCCTTCGGATGAGGATATGGGTGATCATCTGGAGTTTGACCTGCCGAAAGGAGGTCGATATGGCCAAGATGAAGGACGGCTGTGTCAAACCGGCCCGGGGACCTATCCTGCCGCCGGCTGAAGCGGCCGCTCAGGCGCAAAGCGCTCCAGGACGGGAGGTGATGACCATGCAGGCACGAGTCGGGATGGAAGCGCCGGATTTCGAAGCCAATGCCTTCGTTGCCGGCGAGGGTTTCAAGCCCGTCAAGCTGTCGGATTACAAGGGAAAGTGGATCGTGGTGTGCTTTTATCCCGGCGATTTCACCTTCGTCTGACCCACCGAACTGGCGGCGGTCGCCGCCCGTTACGATCAATTCAAGAAGATGGATGTGGAAGTGCTGGCCATGAGCACCGACAGTCGTTTCGTCCACAAGATCTGGCAGCAGGAGGAGCTGTCCAAGATGGTCGATGGGGGCGTGCCCTTTCCCATGCTCTCCGATGCCGGCGGCAGGATCGGTGCCCTGTATGGCGTCTATGATGAAGCCGCCGGCGTGGATATTCGCGGCCGTTTCATCATCGATCCCGACTTCGTCATCCGGGCCATGGAGGTACTCACCCCCGAGGTGGGCCGCAATCCCGATGAGTTGATCCGTCAGGTGAAAGCGTTTCAGCATGTGGCCCAGACCGGCGAGGTGACGCCTTCCGGCTGGGAGCCGGGCGAGACCACCCTGACGCCGGGTCCTGACCTGGTCGGCACGGTGTGGAAAGGCTGGAAGCCGTAATCAAGCAGTTGTGAAAGACTCTGCGACAGGTTCTTGCCATTGAGCCTCGAGAATGTTTTCTCTCCTTTCGAGGCGGATACGGATGGGTATATTCTCTTCGGGCTTCCATCCTCGGCCGGCGAGAGATCACCCCTATCATTGCCGATGGTGCGTGCAGGTCCATCCCCCCTCAGTCATCTATCCCCCAGCCGTTCGACCTGACCAGCGATATTAACGCTTGACATCAGAATCCTCATACATTACCATGGGAAAGACTCCCCGCGTATCCCAACGGAACGTACCCCGATACGCTCACCGTCTCGCTCAAAGATCAAGGAAGCCCGATGAACAGACCTGTCAGGAGGATTGTTTTCTGGAGTCCCAGGGCGCTGGGCATTCTTTTCGTGATGTTTCTCAGCCTGTTCGCCCTGGATGTTCTCAGTTTTCTCGCCCTGCCGCTGTCCTATCTGATGATCAGTAGAGGAGAGAGCTGGATCATCTCGGGGCCTCTGTTTCTTGTCGGCCTTATCTTCCTATTGAATTGGCTGCTCCGCAAGGACATCCGCCCGGAAAAAATCCGCTCAGCGTAACTGGCTGCCCCCCGGAAGGATCGGGCGAAAGGAGAAGGAAGCCATGCCCGAAGACGTCGGATCCGGAGACCTCCCAGACCCCACGGAACCGCCGGCCCGATATCGTCTGCCCCTGGCACTCCGGCTGCTGGTCATCCTTCTGGTGGCCGCCGGGGCCGTGCTGACCATCCTGGTCGGCCTGCCGCTGGCCCGCCTTCTGGGTGTGGAGCTCTCGCAGCTGCAGGGAGCGGGTTTTGAGCCGACGATCAGGACGATGACCATCGTCCTGATCTATGCGGCCTCGCAGTTCCTGCTCATCTGACTGGTGATGCGGTTCGTTCACCGCCGCCGCTTCGGGGAACTGGGCTTCCGGGGCCCCGTGCTTCTGCCGCTTCTGGCCGGCACCGCGGTCGGCCTGGTCATCGAGCTGGTCAACACCGGGGTGGTCTGCCTCGCCGGCAGCGACGTCCATCTGGCATCGAACATCCCGACGGGGGCCGCCGCGGGATCGGTGATCGGTTATTTTCTGCTCTTTCTCCTCTTTCTGCTGACCCTCAATTCGCTCAAGGAAGAGCTCGTCTTCCGGGCCTATCCCATCGAGCAGTTTAACGATCACCCCGGCGCCATGGTTCCGGTTCTTGTGTTCGTATCCCTGGTCTTCGCCGCCGTCCATCATGTCATCGAGCCGTTCCGGTGGGCCGCCTTTCTCTCGCGGTTCTCCATCGCCCTGCTGTTCGCTTATGTCTACTTCCGGTGGCGGTCCATCTGGCTCATCACAGGGCTTCACAATGGATTAAACCTGCTGGGATTTTTACTCATCGGCCACTGGAAATCGGGAGGCCTGCTCAAGCTGACCTATGAATCACCCAGCCCCTCGATCGAGATCGCCATCGAGCTGGGCGTCAAATTCGCCGCCCTGGGGGCGTTTCACCTCGTCTGGCGGCAGAGACAGGCCAGATCAGGGGACCGCCCGGCCTGAAACGGGACCGGCCCGGGAGCCTGACCGTCGAGCACCGGGCGGTCTTTTCTCCAAGGAGGAGGAACATGAAACGCGCCTTCAACCTCCTGCTGGTGCTGATCGTCTCGCTTCCCGCCATTGCCGGGAGCGCCTCGGTAACCTATCAGATCGACGGCCGGCCGTTCGAGGGATACTATCTGAGCCCCTCTCCCGAGGCTCCGCTGATCCTGCTGGTCCATGACTGGGACGGGTTGACCGATTACGAGATCAGACGCGCCCGCATGCTGGCCGACCGCGGATATGCCGTCTTCGCCGCCGACCTGTTCGGCGCCGGCGTCAGGCCGGCGGAGCTGGACGAAAGACGGCGGCTGACCGGCGAGCTGTATCAGGACCGGGAAACCATGCGCCGGCGGCTGCGCGGCGCTCTGGAAACAGCCGAGGCGCAGGGCGACCGGGTCGACCAGGCCGTCGCCATGGGGTATTGCTTCGGAGGAACGGCCGTGCTCGAGCTGGCCCGGTCAGGAGCGGATCTGAAGGGTTTCGTCACCTTTCACGGCGGACTGAGCACCCCGGAGGGCCAGGATTACTCCGCCACCCGGGGCCGGCTGCTGATCCTGCACGGCACGGCCGATCAAAGCGTCACCATGGGTGACTTCGCCGGCCTGGCCGGGGAGCTGGAGGATCACGGGGTGGCCCACGAGATGATCACTTACAGCGGCGCCCCGCACGCCTTCACCGTCTTCGGCTCCGACCGCTACCGGGCCGATGCCGACCGGAAATCGTGGCGGCGCTTTCTCCGGTTCCTCGAGGAGACGCTGGCCGAGGAAGAAGAACAATCCCGGGTGGGAAAAAGAAAGATCACAGGAGGATCGATGGACGATCAAAAAGAGCTCTCCGCGGCCCTGGATCTGATCATTCGGGCGGGCATGAACGGCCAAACCGACGGCCTGGCCGCCATCCTGGACGATCAGGTGATCATGGTCTTCCCCGGCTTCGGCCGCAGAGTCCAGGGCCGGGACGCCATGATCGGCGGATTCAAAGATTTTGCCGCCAGCGCCGAGGTTCACGAACATCAGGAGACGGACGAGCAGATCGACATTATCAGCGAGGCCGCGGTGATCAGCTACCGGTTCGAGCTCATCTACACCCGCGACGACGTCATCTACCACAGCTCCGGGAGGGATTTGTGGGTCTTTCACAAGACCGAGGGCGGCTGGAAGGCGGTCTGGAGGACGATGCTGGAGATGGAGGAGCAGCCCGTCGAGCCGTCATAGCGGCCGCCCGACCGCTAAGCGCCGGCCTCTCTGAGCCCGGCGCCGAAATCGCGCCACAGCCCCGCATTCCAACCCCCAGCTTTTCCAAGAGGAGGAGGAACTCATCGAGACGACCGGACGTTTACGATCCCTGGACACCTTTCGGGGGCTGACCATCGCCGGCATGATCCTGGTCAACATGCCCGGAAGCTGGTCCCATGTCTACGCCCCCCTGCGGCACGCCAAATGGCACGGGTGCACGCCGACCGATCTGGTCTTCCCCTTCTTTCTGTTCATCGTCGGCGCGGCCATGGCCTATTCCTTCCGCAAATACGACCACCGGCTGTCCCCGGCCGTGATCAAGAAGATCGCCAGACGGGCAGCCCTGATCTTCGTCATCGGGCTTTTTCTCAACGCCTTCCCGTTCCACAAGCCTTTCTCCGAGTTCCGCATCCTGGGCGTGCTGCAGCGCATCGCCATCGCCTACGGCATCGGTGCCCTGCTGTACCTTTCTCTTCCCCGGACCCGGCTGATCGTCGTCTCGGCCCTCCTCCTGTTCGGCTACTGGCTGCTGCTGGGCTTCGGCCGGCCCGACCCCTTCGCCCTGGAGACCAACCTGGTCCGGGCCGTCGACCTGAAGATACTCGGCGCGAATCACGTCTGGGGAGGGTTCGGCGTCCCCTTCGATCCGGAGGGGTTGCTCAGCACGCTCCCCGCCGTGGTGACGGTCATCCTCGGCGCCCTGACCGGACGGATGATCCAGGCGGCCGCGCAGCTCCGATCCGCGGTCCCCAGGATCCTGCTGGCCGGCGTCTCGGCCATCATCCTGGGGCAACTGTGGGGCCTGGCCTTCCCGATCAACAAGGCGCTGTGGACCAGCTCCTATGTGCTCTACACCGCCGGCCTGGCGATGCTCTTCCTGGCCGTCCTGCTGTGGCTCATCGACGTCAGGAGCTACCGCCGGTGGGCCTATCCGTTCGTCGTCTTCGGGATGAATCCGCTCTTCCTCTATGCCCTCTCGGCCGTCTGGGTACGGACCTACATCTACCTGATCACGTTCGAGACGGCCGACGGAACTGCCATGAACGCCTATAAATGGCTCTACCAGAGCATATTCGTGCCGATCGCCGGCCCGCTCAACGGCTCGCTGCTGTTCGCCATCAGTCATGTCTTCCTGTTCTGGCTGATCCTGCTGGTGCTCTACCGAAAGAACATCTTTATCAAGATCTGATCCCTGTGCCCACGGAGACAAGGAACAGGAAAGGGGGAGCATGAGATGGCGTATGATCAGGACCTCGAGGCGCGCATCGATCCCATCCTGTCGGGGTGGAAACGGATCGAGCGCAAGCACATGTTCGGCGGCATCTGCTATCTGGTCAACGGGAACATGTTCTCCGGGCTCCTCCGGGAGTTCCTCATCCTTCGCCTGGGTGAGGAGCAAAGCGCCGCAGCGCTGGACCTGCCGCAAGTGAAACCCTTCGATATCACCGGCCGGCCGATGAAGGGCTGGGTGATGGTGGCGCCGGAAGGATTTCGGAGCGACGAAGAGCTGGAGGGCTGGCTGCGCCGGGCCAGGGATTTCGCCGCCGCCCTGCCGCCGAAATAGCTGAGACCATGCCATGGACCTGACGCTGCGAACCGATTACTGGGCCGATCCTGAGGCCAGGGCCGCCTTCAAGGCCTTCCTGATCGATATCTTCGGATTGGATCTGAGCACCTGGGAAAGCGCCGGCTACTGGGATCCGTCTTTCCGGCCGTTCTCCTTCTTTCACCGTGGCGAGGTGATCGCCAGCGTCTGCCTCTACCTGCTCGATGCCATCATCGAGGGCAAACCGGCCCGGCTGGCCCAGATCTCCAGCGTGGGCACCCGGCCGCAGTGGCGCGGCCGGGGATTGAACCGGGAGCTGACCGGCAAGGCGCTGGACTGGGCGCGGGGAAAGCAGGAGGGCGTTTTTCTGTTCGCCAACGCCGAGGCCATTCCTTTTTACCGCACGTGCGGATTCCGGCCCATCGAGGAGTATCTGGAGATGCTAACGGTCGAACCGGCCACTCCGCGCGCCGGTGCCGTCAGGCTGGACCCGGCGAAAGAACAGGACCGCGAGAAGATCTTCGCGGCGGCCAGAGGGCGCGCCCCCCTGTCCGACCGGTTCAGCGTGATGAACGCCAACCTGGTCATGGTCCATGCCCTCTACTGGCTGAAAGACGACCTCTACGAGATCCCCGACCTGGAGTGCGTGGTCTTCTGCCGCAGCCAGGAGGGCCGGTTGAGCCTGTTCGATCTCATCGGCCGCCGGATCCCCCCTTTCGAAGAGCTGTATCCCTACCTGGCGGAGCGCGGCGATACCCTGGTCGAGTTCCACTTCTTCACCGACAAGCTTGGCCTGGAGAAGACGACGGTCCGGCCGCTGCGCGGCAACCATCCGTTCGTCAAAGATCCCTTTCCGCTATCCCGGCCGGTCTTTCCCTACACCTCCAGGGCCTGAGGACAGGAGGCGGCAGATGAGGTCCCCGACATTGAAGACCGTTCTGTTGCTGGCCGTGATCCTGCAGGGCTGCCTGGCCGGGCTGGCCTGCGACCGGGAGGGGCGCTGGTCCGAGGCATGGGAGGAGAAGTTCGAGAGCTTTCAGCCCTCCGGGACCATCATGGATATCCTCGGCATCGAGCCCGGCATGACCGTCGGCGAGATCGGCGCCGGCAACGGCCGCTTCGCCGTCCGGGTGGCCGCCCGGGTGGGCGCCAGCGGCCGGGTCTATGCAAACGACATCGATCCAAAAGCCATTCGTTTCATGGAGCGGCGCTGCCGGAAGGACGGCATCGCCAACATGACCGTGATCCGCAGCCGGGAGGACGAGCCGGGATTCCCCGCCGGGGCCCTCGACCTGGTGTACCTGATCAACACCTATGACGAGCTCTCCGACCCGGTCACCCTGCTGCGCAACACCCGGCCCGGCCTCAACCCGGCCGGCCGTCTGGCCGTGATCGTCTACGATCCGGAGAAACTGAAGGACCATCACGGCCACGCCGTGCCCGGGGACGTGGTCATCGACCAGTGCTCCCGGGCCGGCTTCACCCTGACACGCCTGGACACCACCTTGCTCTGGGACAATATCTACATCTTCGAGCAGACAGAGGAGTAACATCCGTCCGATGACCCGATCCGAAATGGAAAAGATCGCCCGCCGGTGGGGCGAGTGGGATATCGGCGCCCACCGGGACGAACGGGAATAGGGCTCATTTCCCCTTGCCCGAACCGGCCCGAGAGGTTAGTTTCAGGTCAATGGAGAAGGGCTGTTCATGAGGGCCGAGAGAAAACCGCCGGCCGGATCAGCGCCGGAGCTGGGCAGTGAGGGCGAAGCAGGCCCTGCGGCCGGATCAGCGCCGGCGCGCAGCAGAAAGAGCGGTTCCGGTCCTCCGGCCAGGCCGACGCCGGAACAGATCAGGGCCGCCGAAGGCCGTACGGTCCCCGACGTCATTGCCCCGGGGCTGCGCATCCTGTTCTGCGGCATCAATCCCGGACTTTACTCCGGTGCGGTGGGCCACCATTTCGCCCGCCCCGGCAACCGGTTCTGGAAGGCCCTGTACCGTTGCGGGCTGACCCCCCGCCTCCTGGAGCCCCGGGAGGAGCGGGTGCTGCTGGATCATGGGTGCGGCATCACCAACCTGGTCGAGCGGGCTACCGCCACGGCCGCCGAGCTGTCGAACGAGGATTTGATCCGCGGCCGGCGGCGCCTGGCCGGCAAGGTCGGATACTACCAGCCGGCCGCGGTCGCCGTGCTGGGCATTGGCGCCTATCGAACGGCCTTCGGCCGCCCGGCCGCGAAGATGGGACCGCAACGGGCAGGGATCGGCGCCTCGCGACTGTGGATCCTGCCCAATCCCAGCGGGCTCAACGCTCACTACCAGCTCGACGATCTCGCCGGCCTGTTCATGAAGTTGAAAAACCGGAGGACATGATGAACAACTCCGTCATCGAGCTGATGCTCAAGCACAGGTCCATCCGGCGGTACGATGACACCGTGCCGTCCGACGAGACGATCTCGGCGGTCGTCCGGGCCGGCCAGCAGGCCGCCTTCGCCTCCCAGCTTTACAGTGTGGTGCTGTCCCGGGAGCGGGATCGGCATCCCTATCGGGCCCCCCTGATGTTCACCATCTGCGTGGACTGTCACAAGCTGGAGCTGATGATGGCCCGGCGGGGCTGGAAGGTCAAGACCAATGATCTGCTGTTGCTCCTCTTCGGGATCCAGGACGCTACGCTGATGGCCCAGAACATGGTCCTGGCCGGAGAGAGCCTGGCATTGGGCAGCTGTTTCCTGGGCATGGCGCCCTATGATGCCGAGAAAATCATCGAGCGGTATCATCTTCCCCGGCGGGTCTTTCCCCTGGTCCAGCTGGTGATGGGCCATCCGGCCGAGGATCCGCCTCCCCGTCCTCGTTATCCACTGGACTACGTCCTGTTCGAGGGCCGCTATACGGAACTCGGCGATCAGCAGGTCGATGAGGCCATGACGGTGATGGATGAGGGCTACCGGGCGCAGGACTACTATCGCCAGGCCAACTATATCATCCCTCTGGAGGACGGCCGCGAGGAGACGGACACCTTCGAAACCTACGGATGGTGTGAGCACATCTCACGCAAATGGGGCCAGTGGTATCCCTCGAGCAAGGAACTGCTGGAGAAACTGCAAGCCTGCGGATTCGAGATCTGCACCGAACCGAAAAACGACCAGAATAAGCCATAGCAGGCGGCCGTGCCGGGGCAACCGCATCGGCATCCACATCCGGGCTCAATTGTGAAAGAGGAAGGCATGAAGAAGACCATCATCATTCACAGCGAATCGATCGGCCGCGGGGACGACGAGCTCGGGCAGATGATCATGGGATCCTTCCTCCGAAAGCTGAGCGTGGAGCCGAACAGGCCGGATCTCATCGTCTTTTTCAATTCCGGCGTCAGGCTGGTGGCCGAAGGCTCACCGGTACTCGACGACATCGATCTGCTCCGCCAGGCCGGCATCCCCCTGCTGGCCTGCGGCACCTGCGTGAACTATTACGGCCTGGCCGACAAGATCGAGCCGGAGCTGATCGGCGACATGCGGACGATCATCTCAAAACTGATGAGCTCCGACACCGTCATCACGATCTGACAGGGAAAAAGGAGCATCCCATGGATCATCCCTCCGCGCCGAGAGGAAACCGACCACTCACCACCGCGGCCATGATCTCCTTCCTGTGCCTGCTGTTCATCATGGTCATGCTGCCGCTGTTTCGTGAGGACGTCTTCGTCCATCGCCGGACCCTGACCGGCCCGGAGATCCCCATCCTGATCGGATTTCTTATCGTTTTCCTGTTCACAGCCGTCTCGGCCTTGTGGCTGGCCGTCCGATCTCTGCGACAGAAGCCCAGTCCTGAAGCACCCGGTCTGGCGCTGTTCGGCGTTCTGTGCCTTCTGCTGATGGTGGCCGAGAAGGTTATGGTTGATGAGATAGGCCGCGAGATGGAGCTGGGCTGGGAAACCACCGGAGAATGGATCATTCTGTATGGCCTGCTGGCGGTGCAGCTGGTCTATCACCTGATCGTCTGGCGCTTCCTCAGGCGCAGTCCGGTCTGAGCAGACCGCCCTGGCGTCTTCCCGTTCCCCGACAAGGATCAATCTGAGATGATCGTTGAGCAACCGGGTTTCGATTCATGGTTCCAAGAACGGCTCGATCATGACCGGCTGGCCGGTCATACCATCGCCCGGGTCACCGCCGTGAACCGGAATAACTTCCTGGTCAACGGCGGCGGGGGCGACATCCCGGCGGAGATGACCGGAAAACTCCGTTTCAGCGCCGACTCTTCGCTGGATCATCCGGCCGTCGGCGATTGGGTGTATGCCCAGTTTGTGAACCAGGGAACGATGGCCATCATCGACGGCATCCTCCCCCGGCGAACGCTGCTCAAGCGTAAGACGCCCGGCCGGAGGATCGAATTCCAGCTGATCGCCGCCAATATCGATACGGCGTTGATCATCCAGGGCCTGGATGGTGATTACAACATCAGACGACTGGAACGATATCTGGCCATGGCCCATGAAAGCCGGATCCATCCCGTGGCGCTGCTGAGCAAGAGCGACCTTCTCACGGCGGAGCAGATCGAGAAGAAAAAAGCGGCCATCGAGGCTCTCATGCCGGAGACCAAGATCCTGGCCTTCAGCAATGCCGACGGGGCCGGCCTGGAGACGGTCAGAGCGCTGTTCGTGGCGGGGAAAACATACTGCATGCTGGGCTCATCCGGGGTCGGGAAGACCACCCTGCTGCACCACCTGATCGGCAAGGAGATGTTCCGCACCCGGGAGGTCCGGAAGAAAGACGGCAAAGGCCGGCATACCACTTCGCGGCGGCAGCTGATCATCCTGGCCAACGGTGCCATGATCATCGATACGCCGGGCATGCGGGAGCTGGGCAACATGGATATCTCCGAGGGGATCGAGGATACCTTCGAGGAGATCACCGGACTGGCCGAACAGTGCCGCTACAGCGATTGTACCCATGTCCACGAGAAGGGGTGCGCGGTGCGGGAAGCCGTCCAGAATGGGCTCATCCCCGAGGAACGGTACCGCAATTATGTCAAGATGATGAAGGAATCCGCCCATTACGAAAGATCTTACCTGGAACGGAGACGCCGCGAGAAACAGTTCGGGAAATTTATCAAGTCGACCAAGAAAGAGATAAAGAAGATCAAGAAGAACCGCTAGTCTCGGCTGATAGAAATACTTGCGGCATCGCCGTCACTGTGCTATACTACTTGATACCTGGTTCGAACTTAACCCGATCAGCGAAACGGGTGGTCATGACCGAACCGGCGGCCGGTTGATCTCCCTCTCTCCTGGAGTCATCATGAGAGCAGAATTATTCACACTCGTCGCGGCGATCTCCCTGTCCGCCTGCGGTCTGTTTTGCGCCCCTCTGGGCCTGCGGCCGGCGCCGCAGTCCGGTCAGCGGCCGCAGAGCATGACCATCGAAACAGCCTCAGGTCAAACGGTCCAGATGAGGTTCTGGCTCTATCTCCCGCCCGGATACCCGGGCCGGGGGCGCTGGCCGCTGATCCTTTTTCTGCATGGCGCCGGGGAGCGCGGCGACGATCTCGACCGGGTCAAGATCCACGGCCCCCCGAAACGGATCGATACCGAGGATGCTTCCTTCCCCTTCGTGATCGTCTCACCGCAGTGTCCGGACGAGGGCTGGTGGTCCGAGGACGATCAGATCGAGCGGCTCGACGCCCTGCTGGAGGATGTGGTCAGCCGCTACGAGATCGACCCGGAGCGCCTCTACGTCACCGGCCTGAGCATGGGCGGCTACGGCACCTGGACACTGGCAGCCCGGTATCCCCATCGTTTCGCGGCCATCGCGCCGATCTGCGGCGGCGGCGATCCTGGGGCCGCCGCATGGCTGTCCCACCTGCCGGCCTGGGTCTTTCACGGAGCCAAAGACCCGGTCGTGCCGCTGGAGGCCTCCCGGGAAATGGTCGATGCTCTGAAAACGGCCGGCGCCCCGGTCACCTTCACGGTCTACCCAGAGGTCGGGCACGATGCCTGGACCGAGAGCTACCAGAATCCGGCCCTGTACGAGTGGTTCCTGCAGCACCGGCGGACCGGCCGGGAGGATCGATGAGGGCCGGGACCGGGCAGTTGCGGTTCGCCGGACGATCCGGATCCGGCGAATGGCTTTGGTTCGCCGTCCGGGCTGGCCTGCTGATAACCCTGCTGGCCGCCATGCTGGCCGCCGCGACCGGCTGCGGGCGGAACGACCGGGAGGAAACGTCCGATACCGCCCAACGGCAGGCCGACGTGGACAAGCTGCGCGCGCTCCCCTATGTGGGCGGCATCCCGGCGGAACCGGAGGATCCAGCCGGCGTGATCCTCTACGATGAGAAACGGACCTGCCCGGGACGGCGGCTGTATACCCTGCCGATGCTGGCCCGGGCCGAGCTGATCGACGAGCGGGGCCAGGTCCTGCGGCACTGGCAGGGTCCGGCCGGCGATCGCTGGCAGCGGGCCGAGCTGCTGGAGGACGGCCATCTGCTGGTCATCGGGGCCGAGGGCCAGGGCTGGCCGGACGCGGACCCCGGCGATCTGACGACCGGCGGTGATCCTGCCGGGGCCGATCAGCCCGGCACCGATCGATCCGCTGCTGCTCCGGTCGACGCTGCTGTGCCCGCCGGTCCCATTCCCGACTCGACCCGCTACATCATGCGCTGGGACGCCCGGGGCCGGGTGATCTGGAAACGAAACCTGCCGGCCCATCACGACATCGAACAGCTTCCCGACGGCCGGCTGCTGACCCTGACCTGCCGCGACCGGGAGACATCCCTGGATGACCGGACCATCCTGGTCCGTGATGATCAACTCACTCTCCTGGACGGCAGCGGAGCGGTGCTGGAGACCCGGTCGATCCTGGACGCCGTGCTCGCGTCTCCAGAGCGGTTTCCCCTGCAGCCGGTGGCTCCCACGGAATCGAACGGAATCCCCCGGATGGACCTCTTTCACGCCAACTCGGTCGAGCGGATGCGCTGGGAGCATCTCTTCGCCAGGGATTCTCTGTATGGTCCCGGACGTGTTCTGGTCTGCTTCCGGCACCAGGACCGCGTCGCCATCATCGACTGGGAGAAAAACAGGGTGGTCTGGGCCTGGGGACAGGGCCTGATCAGCGGTCCACATGACGCCCAGGTCCTGGAGAACGGCCATATCCTGCTGTTTGACAACGGCCTGGCCCGGGGCCGTTCCCGGGCCCTGGAGATCGATCCCCTGACCGAAGAGATCGTCTGGCAATACCAGGGCCAGCCGCCGGAGTCCTTCTTCACCGTCGGCCGGGGCTCGGCCCAGCGGCTGCCGAATGGCAATACTCTGCTGGCCGAATCCGACCGCGGCCGGGCCCTGGAGGTCACCGCCGAGGGCGATGTGGTGTGGGAATTCATCTGTCCCCATCGACAGGGGCGGCAACGCCGCGCCGCCATCGTGCGCATGATCCGGTATGCCGACGATGATCTCCGGCCGCTGCTGGATGCGAGAGACCAATAACGACAGGGCACTCTATTGTTGGCTGCTGTCGCACCATCGCGACGGCAAATGATAGCCGCCGAGGAAAGGGGATTATGTACCTCTTCGTGGCCGTTCAGGATCGCCGCAGATACTATGCCCAGGGCCCGGCCGGGCGCAACAAGGCCCGGCTGGAGCGAGCCTCCGGGGAACGGTGTCTCGTCGTTCCCTACCAGGAGCTCAACCTGAAGATGATCGAGGACCTGAGACCCAGGGCCGTTGTCATGAGCGGATTTGGCGGCCCGTTCCAGACCATGAAGGTGGGGTGGTTTCTGGGCATCGACGAGGTCCTCCAACGGGCCCGGCTGCCCATGCTGTGCATCTGCGGCAGCCATCAATTGCTCGGATTCTCCTTCAACCGGGACCTTCGCCGGGTCAAGCGCCTGACGGACGAACCGATGCGCAGGATCCGGCCCACGGAAGACTTTCCCCGCCGGGCCCAGGGTGATTCCAAGCATGATCTCTCCCCGTATTTTCTCGCCAGCGGCTTCTTCCCCATCAACCGGATCAAGCCGGATCCATTGTTCAAAGGGCTCCCCCGGCGGATGATGCTGCGCTGCGACCACTACTGTGAGGTAAAAAAACTGCCCCCCGGTTTCGAGCTGCTGGCCAGCAGCGGCCATTGCCGTATCGCGGCCATGCGCCACCGGGACCGGCCGCTGTACGGCACCCAGTTCCACCCGGAAGGCTATGATCGGCCGTTCTTCCACGGGCGAACCGTGCTGGAGAACTTCGCCCGCATCGTCCGGGAATACTGGGACGGGAAAGAGAAAAGAGAATAGAAGGCTGATCGACACACCCCGGAGTAAGGAAGGTCCTATGCCGATTCTCACCAGCGGTCCCGGGAGCCAGGTCACCATCGACGGGAAACGGTACCTGTTCTTCGCCGGCAACAACTACCTCGGACTGGCCGGTCATCCGGCGGTGAAACAGGCCGCGCTGGAGGCCATCGAGGGATACGGCCTGAGCAGCTCGGCCTCCCGGGAGACGACCGGCACCTCCACCCTGCACCTGGAACTGGAACGGCAGCTGGCCGAGTTCAAGAACCGGCCCGATGCGGTCGTCTTCTCCTCCGGCTATCTGGGCAACAGGATCCTGCTCCACGCTCTCCGGGACCGGTTCACCACCGTCCTGGCCGACCGGCTGTCCCATCCCAGCGTGATGGACGGCATCCCCCGGGAGGTCGAGGAGGTCGTCTTCTATGATCACGGAAACGCTGATCACCTGGCCGACCTGCTGGCCGAGCGGCCGGAGGCCAGCGCGCTGATCATCACCGACGGCATCTTTGCTGTGACCGGCGAGATCGCGCCCCTGGACCGGATCTATACGCTTGCCCGACAGCACCGGGCCGTGGTGGTGGTCGATGACGCCCATGCCACCGGCATTCTGGGCCGGCACGGCCGGGGCACGCCGGAGCACTTCGGCCTGGACGGCGCCGAGAACCTCTATCAGACCGAGACGCTGAGCAAAGCCCTGGGCTGCTTCGGCGGTTTCATCGCCTCGACGCGGGAGTTCATCGAGAGCATCCGGACCGGCTCGGCCGCCTATATCGGCACGACCGCCCTGCCGCCGCCCATTGTCGCCGCCGGAACGGCGGCGCTGAAGACTCTTCGGGAGCATCCCCGGCGGCGCCTGCGGGTCCTGGAGAATGCCCGCACCATCAAGGACGGACTGAACCGGATGAATTTACCCACATCCCCGGACGACACCCCGATCATCCCCGTCTTCTTCGACACCCCCGAGGGGGCCGGGCGGCTGTCCGGGTATCTGCACCGACAGGGCATCATCGCGCCCGCGGTCAGTTACCCGGTGCCCATGGACCGCTACCCGGTCCGGCTGACGGTCTCGGCCGACCATACCCGCGAGCACCTGGACACCCTTCTGCAGGCCCTGGAACAATGGAGGAGCCATCATGCCGGCGACCACGATTAAGCAGGTCACAGTCGAACCCCTGAACATCGAGCTGGACGAGCCCTTCACCATCGCCATCGGGAAGAAGGAGCGCATCGAGAACGTCCTGGTGACCATCGTCCTGGAGAACGGCATCCAGGGATACGGCGAGGCCGCGCCGCTGGAACCGATCAACGGCGAGAACCAGGCGACCGTGATGGCCGTCCTGAACAGCTGCACCGAGTACCTGGTCGGCCAGGAGGCGGCCTCCTACCGGACCATCTCCGAACGGCTGAGGTCCATCTTCCGGCCCCAGATCACGGCCCGCTGCGCCGTCGAGATGGCCCTGCTGGACGCCTTCACCAGGACGCTGGATATTCCTCTGTACCGTTTTTTCGGCGGCCTCGAAAACCGCATCGAGACCGATTACACCATCGATATCGTTCCTCCGGACAAGGCTCAAAAGGACGCCGCCCGGCTGGCCCGGGAGGGCTACCGGGTTCTGAAGATCAAGGTGGGTTCCGATCCCGAAGAGGACATCGAGCGCCTCCTGGCCATCCGCAAGGGCGCTCCCGACTGCCGGGTGACCGTGGACGCCAATCAGGGCTTCAACCCCGCTCAGGCCGTCGGCTTCATGAAAGACCTGGAGAAACGCAACATCCGGCCGGTGCTGTTCGAACAGCCGGTGGCCCGGGACGACCTGGAGGGCATGCGGTTCGTTCGGGAGCACGTGACGGTGCCGGTGGCCGCCGACGAGAGCGTCTTCACCCCGGCCGACGCCATCCGGGTGATCCGCTCGGGGTGCGCCGATATCATCAACATCAAGACGATGAAATCGGGCCTGCTGGGAGCCCTGGACATCGCCGCCGTGGCCCGCAGCGCCCATGTCGAGCTGATGATCGGCTGCATGCTGGAATCGACCCTGTCCAAGAGCGCCTCGGTGCATCTGGCCGCCGGAGTGGGCGGTTTCCGCTATGTCGATCTGGATCCGCACGCCCATCCGGAGCGGGATCCGTTCGCCGGGGGACCCGCCTTCAAGGCCCCGGCCTATACCCTCGACGATGAGCACCCCGGTATCGGGGTACGCAGGAAATGAGAGACCGTTCATGCGTGTGAATGACATCGACTGGACAACCTGGCAGCCGCAGCAGCGGGCCACCCTGCTGTTCGTCATCCGTGACGGCCAGATCCTGCTGATCCGCAAGAAAAAGGGCCTGGGCGCTGGCAAGATCAACGGTCCCGGGGGGCGTATCGATAACGGCGAGACGCCCCGCCAGGGGGCCATTCGGGAGATCGGCGAGGAGCTCTGCGTCCGTCCGGTAGATGTTCGCCCCGGCGGCCAGCTCAGCTTCCAGTTCGTCGATGGCCTCTCCCTGCACGTGCATGTGTTCACGGCCACCGGCTGCCAGGGCACACCGCAGGAGACCGACGAGGCCGAGCCGCTGTGGGTTCCCCTCGACCGGCTGCCCTACGATCAGATGTGGGCCGACGATGCCCACTGGATCCCCCTGATGCTGCAGGGCAAGCGGTTCCGGGGCCGGTTCACCTTCGACGGCGACCGGATGCTGGATCATCGCCTGGTCATCGAATCGGACGAAGGCGAAAGAAAGGAGATCTGATGATGAGAACCGTATCGCGGGTGATCCTGCTTGGCCTGGCCGCAGCCTCGATACTGCTGGCCGGCTGCGGCGGAGGCGAGAAGAGCGACCGGGTGGAGAAGAAGATCCGCCGGGATGTGGCCGAAAAGATGAAGAAGGCCGAACAACAGGCCGGCGAGCTGGACGCTTACACCGCTCACGAGCTGGCCCGCCCGGAGGCCAACAAATGGGACCGGGCCGCCCGGCTCTACAAGATCGACGGCAGCAAGAACCTTCAGCCCGACGGCACGGCGATGATGTGGACGGCCTATTACGCCGTCCGGGAGGATCCCGAGAACACCCCCAGCCGGGATGCGGGCAAGAAGCTGGTCGTGCTGATGATGCAGGGCAAACTCATCAAGGCCGAGAGCAAGGAGACCCGGGAGGATATCGCCTACACGCCCGATTGCTACCTGTACCTGCCGGAGGGCTGGATGAACAGCGATCAGGCCTATGGGAAGTGCTTCGCCGCGTTGAAAGAAAAGCACGGCGAAAAGACGGACACGGCCGGGAAATTCAGGATCGACTGTGTCGCCAGACAGTACCGCCAGGGCCGTGAGTGGATCCGCAAACCCGTCTGGGAGCTCTCCTGCTCCATCGGTGGATCCCCCGCCTATGCCCAGATCCATGCCGTCACCGGTGAGGTCCTGGAGGTGAAGTAGCCGGTACGAGGCACGGCCAGGGGCGATCCCCTGAACCGCCCGCCACGAGACCGATCCGCCCGGCCGGCCATTCCTGATCCGGAGAACCGATATGCCTGAGATAGATTTCTATCGCATGACCGCCCGCCAGGCCCTGGAGGCGCTGGGTTCCGACCGCAAGGGGCTCTCCCGGGAGGAGATGGACAAGCGGCTCGGCGAGCACGGCCCCAACGAGATCACCACCGACGCGGCCGTGCCCAAATGGCTCCTGTTCCTGATGCAGTTCCGCGATCTGCTGGTCCTGGTCCTCATCGCCGCCGGGATCATCTCCCTGGCCATCGGCAGCTACCGCAACGGGGCGGTCATGTTCATCATCGTGATGATCAACGCCGTTATCGGCTTCATCCAGGAATACAAGGCCGGCCGGATCCTGGAACGGCTCCGGGACCTGATCCGATCGCAAGCCAAGGTGATGATCGGAGGCGAGCTGCAGGAGATGCCTCAGGATCATCTGGTGCCCGGCAGTATCGTCCAGATCGAGGAGGGCGACAAGCTGCCCGCCGATCTGCGCATCCTGGAGGCCTTCAACCTGCGGACCAACGAGTTCTCCCTGACCGGCGAATCCACCCCGCAGGGGAAAAACAGCAACGCCATCGGCGAAGAACACATCCTGGCCGACCGGGACAACATGGCCTACATGGGCACCACTGTGGCCTCCGGGAACGCCCTGGGACTGGTGGTGCGCACCGGGATGGACACCGAGATGGGCAAGATCGCCAACATGACCCAGGAGACCGCGACGGTCCGCTCGCCGCTGCAGAACGAGCTGGGCCTGCTGGCCAAGCGGCTGACCCTGATCGTGGCCGTGCTCAGCGTGGCCCTGTTCGCGGTGGCCCTGTGGCAGGGCTTCACCTTTTTCACCAGCATGGTCTATGCCCTCGGTGTGGCCGTGGCCGCCGTGCCCCAGGCACTGCCGGCCCAGGTCACGGTGGCTCTGTCAACCACCAGCAAGCGGCTGGCCGATCTCAAAGCGGTGGTCAAGAACCTGCCCTCGGTGGAGACGCTGGGCTCGACCACCGTCATCTGCACCGACAAGACCGGCACCCTGACCAAGAACGAGATGACCGTCACCCAGGTGTGGTTCAACGACACCGAATATGAGGTCACCGGCTTAGGCTATCAGCCCGAGGGCCAGATCCTGGGCCCCGATGGAAAGGCGCTGACCCAGGAGCAGATCGACGAGATCGAGATCATGATGGATGCAGCCACCATGGCCTCCAATGCCGAGATCCACCCCCCCGATGACGACCACCCCGGATGGTATCCGGTCGGAGACCCCACCGAGGCCGCCCTGGTGGCCATGTCCACCAAGCTGGGCACACGCAGCCCTAAAGAGGACGAGGAGAACCCCGAGCTGCACGAGTTTCCCTTCGACTCGGAGCGCAAGCGGATGAGCTCGGTGCGCCAGTTTGCCGACCGCCAGCAGCTGGCCATGAAGGGGGCCAGCGACAGCGTCCTGGCCATTTCCAAGCACATCTATAAGAACGGCAAGGCCGTTCCCATCACCGATGAGGACCGGCAGAAGATCACCGCCCTGAACGAGAAGTACTCCAAGCAGGCGCTGCGGGTGCTGGCCATCGCCTTTCGTCCCCTGGAACCGGGCGGCGGCGATTACGTTCTCGATGAGGTCGAAAAGGACGTCACCTTTTTGGGGCTGGCAGGCATGATGGACCCGCCCAAGGAAGGCGTCCGGGAGGCCATCGAGGCCTGCCATCAAGCCCGCATCCGGATCATCATCATGACCGGCGATCACGCCATCACCGCCCAGGCGGTGGGCCGCGAGATCGGGCTGTCCACATCCGGGGAGCCGCCGGTGTATACCGGCCAGCAGACCGAGGAGATGGACGACGGCCGGCTGACCGAGATCCTGACATCCAATGATGCCGCCATCTTCTCCCGGGTCAACCCGGAGGAAAAACTGCGCATCGTCAAGCTGCTGGAGGGACGCGGGGAGGTGGTGGCGGTGACCGGCGACGGGGTCAACGACGCCCCGGCCCTCAAACGGGCCGCCATCGGGGTGGCCATGGGCCAGGCCGGAACCGATGTGGCCAAGGAGGCCGCCGAGCTGGTTCTGCTGGACGACAGCTTTCCCACTCTGGTGGCCGCCATCCGGGAGGGACGGACGATCTACGACAACCTCAAGAAGACGGTCCTGGCCTCGATGACCACCAACGCGGCGGAGCTGGCGGTGGTGCTGATGGGGCTGGTGGCTGTGGCCCTGGGCAACTGGGCCATTCCCATCCTGGCCATCCAGATTTTAGCCATCGACCTCTTTGCCGAGATCATGCCGCTGACCTTTCTGACCTTCGACCCTCCGGGGGAGGGCATCATGAAGATGACACCCCGGAAGCAGAGCAGCCACATCATGAACCGGTCCAGCTCCATCGAGGTGGCCTTCCTGGGTCTGCTCATCGGCGGGCTGGCTTTCATCAACTATGCCCTGTATATGTTCCGCGAGGGCGTCACCCTGACCACCGATATGGTCGGCCTGGTCCATTATGCCCGGGCCACCACCCTGAGCTACCTGACCATCGCCTACTGCCAGTTCGTCAACATCCTCTCCCGGCGACACGAGCGGACCACCCTGTTTCACCGCAACTTCTTCTCCAACCGGATCATCCTGATCTCCATCGCCGTCTCCATCGGGCTGATCTTTCTGGGCATCTGCGGGCCGGGGATCAGCGGTTTTCTGTCCTTCGCCTGCCCCCGGCCCGGTGACTGGGTCTACGTGCTGGCGGCGGCGGCCGTCTATCTGATCGTCTTTGAGATCATGAAGCTGGTCAAACGCCGGCGGTACCGACCCAGCCGGCTTGATACATCGGCAACGGCAGTACACAATGAGTTCGCCGAGAAGGAGGAGAGGAAATGAATGGAATCCACGGTGCCGTCACCATTCTGCTGGGCCTGACCCTCTGTCTGGGCATTTTCGGATGCGGTGGGGGACAAAAGGAGGAGCGCACGGAGCAAAAGGGAAGCACCGAAACGGAGGAGACGGGCATCGTTCAGGAGGGGGAGATCCAATCCACCGGGGAACTGCTTTCAGCCCGGGAGGCCTACGCGCCGGCCCAGACGGCCGCCGCAGAATGGTCCCCCGACGCCGTGCTGGTCGAGATCAACACCTATCCCCGCCCTCCTCAGCCGGACGGACGGGGCAGCTGCTGGAAGTTCGAGTTCAATTCGGCCTTACAGGAAGAGAAATACGAGGTTCATATCCGGCGGGGAAAGGTCTTTCAGACCATGACCGGCAAGCTGGCCCGGCAGGAAGAAATCACCGGGCAGTGGATGGACAGTTCGGAGGCCATGCTTCAGGCCGCCGACCCTCTGTCGGCTTGTACCGGCCAGGGATACTGGATGGGCTTGAGCATGTCAGGGGATCGGCCGGTCTGGCGGATCAAGTGCTCCGAGGGCGCCAAACAGCAGGCCTGGGTCAAACTGGATGCCGTCACCGGCGAGGAGATCGAAAGCTGGACGGCCGATGAAGACCTCTGAGACGCCGGCTGACCGTGAAACGGCCGGATGACCGATCAACCCCCCGGCCACTCGGCCGGAGAACTCAGGCGGTTGCCGGGCCAGCGGACCCGCCGCCCGAGCGAACCATAGAAAAAAAGGGCTCTCCAAAGAGAGCCCTTTTTCATTTGGTAGCGGGGGGAGGATTTGAACCTCCGACCTTTGGGTTATGAGCCCAACGAGCTACCAGACTGCTCCACCCCGCGTCAAATTCCTGACTTCGTCCAATCACTTAATATATGATGTATTTCTCCTAAGTCAAGGTTTTTTTCCGTTGGAAGACTGATCGGGCTCCTCCCGGTCCGTCTTCTCCACCCTCACCCTGGCGATCCTCTGCCCGCGCACATCCAGGACGGTGAAATCGATATTCCCGTGGGACCATCGGGTGCCCTTCTCCGGCACCTCGCCGGCCAGATGATAGACAAATCCGCCCAGGGTGTCAAACTCCTCGTCGGGCAGCTCCAGACCCAGCTCCTCATTGAGATCGTGGAGGTTGATCTTGGCCAGCACCTCGGCGGTTCGCTCATCGAGCACCTTGATCAGGTCCTCCTCAATGTCATACTCGTCGCGGATCTCCCCGACGATCTCCTCCAGGATATCCTCCAGTGTCACCAGGCCGGCGGTGCCGCCGTATTCATCGACGACCACGGCCAGGTGCATCCGCCGGGCCTGAAAATCCTTGAGCAGCTCGCTGACCATCTTAGTCTCGGGGACGAAAAAGACTTCCCTGACCAGGTCCAGGATGCGGAAGTCTTTCTGCCCTTCCCTGAGCGGCTTGAGCAGATCCTTAGCATAGAGCAGCCCGACAATGCGATCGATCTTCTCCTTGAAGACCGGAATGCGGGAGTGCCCGCTCTTGACGATCACATCCAGGGCCTGCTGCGGGGAATGTTTCGAGTCCACGCAGGTCATGTCGATGCGCGGGACCATCACCTCCTTGACCTGGGTTTCCCCTAGCTCGAAGATGCTGTGGATCATCTCCCGTTCATCTTCCTCCAGCAGCCCCTGCTCATCCTCGGCCTGCATGGCCACAGTGAGATCCTCATCCCGGTCGGTGGTAAAAGCCAGCGCCGAATCGGCCGACAGCTCGGCCGCCCGGCTGCCGGTGATCCGCTGCAGGAGCTTGACCAGCGGTGAGAAAACCCGCCCCAGGATCTCGATGAACCGGGTCATGCGTTCGGAGACCTCTGCCCCCTGCCTGAGGATGAACAGCTTGGGCAATGTCTCGACCAGCACCAGGTAGACCAGACCCAGGACCAGCACCTCGACGATCAGCCAGAGATAGAGCCGGCTAGGCAAAAAGACCCGGTACACGATCACGGCGGCCAGCGAGAAGACCCCGATGTTGATGAACATCCGGGCCGACAGGATGGCCAGCGAATACTCCCCCCGCCGCTCCAGCACCTGGGCCAGCCCGTTTCGCTTTCTCCGTTCCAGCCCCTCCTCGAACCATTTTCGGGAGATGACCACCAGAGCCGCCTCGCAGCGCGACAGGAAAGCCGAAAGGGTGACCAGAAGCACAAAGATCAGCAGCTGGATGACCAGACCGGCATTCATCGGATTCCCTCCGGCAGCAAAACCAGCGAGCCGGCCATCATCGGCCAACCTCATACAGCGGGCGCATTCGGTTTGAACTCATCGAACCGTCTCCAGAAATTGATCCTCCCGGGTCCGCATCCGTCCGGCCTCCTCTTTGTCCTCGTGATCGTAGCCGCACAGATGCAGGAGCCCGTGGATGACCAGACGTTCCACTTCCTGAACGAAGGTCACCGAATAGTCGCGGGCCTGCTGCCGGGCCCGATCCAGGGAGACATAGATCTCCCCCATCACGGTATCCTCCGCCCGGGGATGTTCATCACCGCCCATGGGAAAGGCCATGACATCGGCGGGATAGTCCCGTCCCAGATATTGTTCGTTCATTTTCCGCAGATCCGCGTCGGTGGCCAGGATGATGTTCACCCCTCCCCGGCAGCGATTTTCCGTGCGCAGGACCAGCGAGGCCACCGACCGCAAACGGTCGCTGTCCACCTCCAGAGAAGGATGGGCATTGGCCACGAAGATCCTTTCAACCTGTTCGTTCCGGCCCATCTCACACCCCACCCTGACCGTCCCGGGCCACCGGATGCTGTTCCGGCCGATCGGCCTTCATGCGCTCGTCGATATCCTGGGGATATTCCACCCGCTGGTGATAGGTGGCTCCCAGAACCCGGGTGAAACTGACCTCGATCTGGTGCAGATCCTTCAGCGAGAGCTCGCAGCTGTCCAGCTGCCCGGAGGTAAATTTCTCCTGGACGATCTTTCCTACCATGCTCTTGATCCGGCCGGGAGTCTTCTCCTCCAGGGTCCGGCTGGCCGCCTCCACGCCGTCGGCCAGCATGACGATGGCCGCTTCCCTGCTCTCCGGACGGGGGCCGGGATAGCGGAAACTCCCCTCCACCTCCTTGCCGCCGGAGCCCTGGTCGAGGGCCTTGCGATAAAAGAAGGACATCAGCGAGGTGCCGTGATGCTGCTCGATGATATCGATAATCGACCGGGGCAGGCGGGCTTCCCTGGCCAGCTCGACCCCGTCCTTGATGTGGGCGGCCAGGATCAGACCGCTCATACTGGGAGCCAGACGGTCATGGGGATTGCGGGTTCCATGGCGTTGATTCTCGACGAAATATTCCGGCTTGGCCATCTTGCCGATATCATGATAATAGGATCCCACCCGGGCCAGCAGCGAATGGGCCCCGATGGCCTCGGCGGCCGTCTCGGCCAGATACCCGACGTTCATGCTGTGATGGTAGGTCCCCGGAGCCCGCAGGGACAGCTCCCGCAGCAGGGGCCGGTTGGTGTCGCTCAGCTCCAGCAGGGTGATGTCGGTGGCCACGTGGAAGACTCCCTCGAAGATGAACAGGATGCCGCTGGTGATGATCGGGGCGCTGATGCCGCTGACGATGCCCAGACCGACATCCTTGATCACGGCGCCCGCCGGGGCCAGCCGCATCATCCCGATGAACCCGATGGAAAATAAATAGCCCGTGGAGATGAACAGCATGGGTCGATAGAATTCGCGCCGATGCCTGACCTTGGTCACCGAGTAGGCTGCCGCGGTACCCACGATGAGGGCCACCAGGGTAGTGGACAGATCGAACCCTTCCAGGTTCCCGAACAGCAGGGCAATGGCCAGGGCCATGACCCCGCCCAGCTCGGCGTCGAACAGGATGGTGGTCAGCATGGCGGCGATGGCGATGGGCACCAGATATTCCGAGGCCCCGGCCACCGAACGGACCAGATAGGCGATGAACATCTGTCCCAGGACCACCAGGGCCAGCAGCAGAAGCAGCCGGTTGTTGGCGTAGATTCTGGGACGATAGAAGAAGATGTAGGCGGCCAGCAAGGCGACTACGAAGATGTTGAACAGAAAGCGGCCGGCGATGGGAAACAGCAGGCTCCAGGACCGCCCCAGGGATTCTCTCTCCTCCTTGGCCAGGGCCAGGGAGCGCAGTTTCTCCAGGGCCGCTTTGTTCACCCGCTCATGACTGCCGATGATCTTCTCATCCTTGAGGACCATGCCCTTGGTGGTGGGAACGGCCTCCATGGTCTCCTGCCGGCGGCGCTCCGTCTCCTCTTCGTTGAACTGCAGGTTGGGTTGGAGAAAGGAGATGGCCAGCTCATAGGTGGCCTTCAGAGCGGGATCATCCTTGCCGAAACGCTGGCGGGCCTCCCGGAGCAGCAGCTTGCTGGCCTGATCCTCGGTGAGCAGCTCCTTGGGATCCCGCTTGTACTCCATGTCTCCGCGGCGGATCCGCACCGGCGAAGCCGGTAGACCGGCGCTGAGACTGTCGCCCGGCACGATGCCCAGTTTGAGGATCGATTCGGTGATCTGGCCGACCGCCTCCCTGACTCCGGCGGCCCGATTCGCATCCCGCAGCAGTGTCAGGGACTCCTCGGAGAGCTGCTGCCGGAGCACGGTGCTGAACTGACCCTCCAGGCGTTCCTGGGCCCGGGCCTGGTCGATCTCCTCGAACAGACGGGTGATGCGGTCCCGCTGGGCCGGCAGCACGGCCGCATCGTAGTCATACAGCGGCAAAATCTCCCCGGCGGCCGCCTCCCGTTCGGCTTCCAGCTGGGCGTCATCCTTCATCACAAAGAAAGTGAACGGGGCGATGATGTCCGTCTTGGAGATGTCACCCTCCCGGGGCAGGCCGACCGGCCGGAAGACCAGATGCTCCGGCGCCAGCACGGTGAGAATGGCCACCACCAGGAATCCCAGCGCCCACTTATACAGCGGCAAGGCGGTCCAGGATGATGATCCGGGTTCATCGGACCGTATATTCCGCGTCTTGGACGGGGACGCCCGGCCGCGACGCCGGGTTTTCATCCCGTTAGCGGACCGGTTATTGGTCTTTTTTTTCATGGCGTTCATAGGCTCGGATGATGTCCTGTACCAGGCGGTGGCGAACGACGTCCTTCTCGGTCAGATAGACGAACCGGATGCCGTCGATGTCCTTGAGGATGGTCTGTACCTGAATCAGCCCGGAGGCCGCCTTGTCGGCCAGGTCCACCTGGGTGATGTCGCCGGTGACCACGGCCTTGGAATTGACGCCCAGGCGGGTCAGGAACATCTTCATCTGGGGAATGGTGGAGTTCTGGGCCTCGTCCAGGATAACGAAGGAGTTGTTCAGCGTCCGGCCGCGCATGTAGGCCATGGGAGCGATCTCGATGACACCGGTGTCGAGGTACTTGCGGATCTGGGAGGCCGGGATCATATCGTAGAGGGCGTCATAGAGCGGCTTGAGATAGGGGTCGACCTTCTCGCGCAGATCGCCGGGCAGAAATCCGAGACTCTCGCCGGCCTCCACCGCCGGCCGGGCCAGGATGATCCGGGTCACCGCTTTCTGCTTCAGGGCGTTGACCGCCATGGCCACGGCCAGATAGGTCTTGCCGGTGCCGGCCGGGCCGATGCTGAAGACCACATCGTACTCGGCCATGGTGCGGACATAGCGACGCTGTCCGGCCGTCTTGGGCCGGACCCGCTCTTTCTTATTGGAGACGTGGAGAATGGGCAAGTCGACCCGGGCGGGGACACTCTCCCCTCCCTTCCGGACCTGCTGGATGGCCATATCGGTCTCCTCGGTCCGGGGGATCACGCCTGCACGCACCGAGGAGACCAGCTCGGCGAAGACGGTCGAAACCCGGTCGACCTCGGTCTCATCACCCTCCACCGTGATGCGGGATCCCCGGGCGACAATCTTGGCGTCGAATCGCTTCTCGATCAGGCGCAGGTTGGCATCGTTGGCCCCGAACACGGCGCCGGGATCGACATCCTCCAGGGTGATGATTTTACGAACCAGGGCTTCCAATCTGCGGGAACCTCCCATCGGTCAGGTAACGGCCATCACCGGCCGGACAAAATAAAAACCTCCCGTCTCCGGGGAGCGCCCGCGGATCGAGAGGTTTTTATCTCTCATGTTCATCTCAGCTGAGGGTGCCACGGCCAGGGACGAATTGAGACGTTCAACTCCAGACGGTTTCTCAGTCTCTGGGAATCGACAGCACCTGGCCAGGGAAGATCAGGTCGGGATCCTTGATCTGATCCTGATTGGCTCGATAGATGCGCGGCCACTGCCGGGCATCGTTATAGATCTCCCAGTAGGAGGCGATCTTGGACAGATATTCGCCTTCCACCACTGTATGGGTGGAGGGAAATCCCCGGGGAATATTTAATACCCATCCAGGATAGATCAGATTGGGATCCTTGATCTGATCTTTGTTGGCCCGGTAGATGCGGGGCCACTTCAGAGGGTCGTCGTAGATCTGGGAATACCCGGAGATGACGTACAGGCACTCGCCTTTGACGACCGTATGGGTCCGGGGCAGCTTGGGCAGCTTGCCCCGCAGTTCCATCAGTGCCTTGCGCAACTTGGCCATCTCACGCTGCATGGCGGGCAGGCCGGCGGCCGGCCACTTCTTCAGCGCATCGATCTCCATCTCGATGCCATCGATCTCGTCGCGCTTGAACTCCAGGTCCTGGGAGCTCATCATCTTCATCCGGTCGATGTGATCCATGATGGCGGCCATCTCTCGGTTCATCTGATCCACATCGGCCTGGGTGATGCCCAGCATATCGTACATCTGCTGGGTGATATCCATGATACGCTGATCCATGGCAGCGATCTCGGATTTGATCCTTTCGATGTTGGCTTCCTCTTCGGCGATGGCGGCCTTGGCGTCCATCTCCCGCTGCTGCCAGGAAAGCAGGGTGGCCTCATACTCCTCCCAGCTCATCTGTTCCTGAGCCATGGCGGCGGAAGTGCCCAGAGCCACGAGCAGCACAAGAAAGGAAACCAGCAGAACGGTGCCTTTCATCAGTGGATTTTTCATGCCGTGATCAACTCCTTTCAGAAGTCTCACTTTCCTCTCTTCTCACTTTTCTACGTGATCCGGGTTATTGTTTCTTCGCCATTGCGTCCTGAACCGCCTTGAGATCATCCTCGGCCTGCTGCAGCTCCTGCTGCTTCTCCTTCAGCTTGGCCTCCCACTCCATCCTCTCCTGCTTCTTGGCCTCGGCCTCCTCCTCAGCCGCCAGAGCGGCCTGCTTGGTCATCTCCAGCTGGTTGAGCTCCTCCGGAGAGGGATGGCGGGCGCAACCGGTCAACAGGGTGCCGGCCAGGAGGGCCAACATGAGGAACGAAAGCACGGTGAATCGGCACAGCCTCTTGATGGTCATAGGGACCACACCTCCTTAAGGGTAAAAAGTTACCTTCTCTACGCGGTGTTGTAAATTACCACAATTCTGTTTTATTGTCAAGAGATTTTTCTAACCTTTTCTCACCTCTCCGGCTGATTTTCGCCCGGCTTCACCTTCAGCGCCAGACCCAGTTCATCGAGCTGGTTCCGGTCTACGGTCGAGGGGGCTCCGCTCATCAGCGAGGCGCCCTGGGTGGTCTTGGGAAAGGGAACGACCTCCCGAATGGAGTCGAATCCGCCCATGATCATAACCAGCCGGTCCAGCCCCGGGGCGATGCCGCCGTGCGGGGGCACGCCGTAATCGAAGGCCTCCAGCAGAAAACCGAAGCGGTCCTCGATCTGCTGTCGGCTCATTCCCAGGACCTCGAAGATGCGCTGCTGGTGATCGCGGCGGTGGATCCGGATGCTGCCGCTGCCCAGCTCGACGCCGTTGAGCACGATATCATAGGCCCGGGAACGGATCCGGGTGGGATCGCTGTCGAACAGGTGCTCGTCCTCCTCCCGGAACCCGGTGAAGGGATGATGCTCCGGTTCGATCTCGCCGCTGCGGGCATCCCGGCCGAATAGAGGGAAATCGACCACCCAGCAGAAGGCCCACCGATCTTCGGGGATCATGTTCTGCCGCCTGGCCACCTCCAGGCGAAGGGCTCCCAGGGCGGCGGCCACCACCCTCGGCGGACCGGCCACCACCAGGACCAGATCTCCGTCTTTGGCCTCCAGGCGACGGCCCATGGCCTGGAGTTGCTCGGGGGTAAGGAACTTGGCCACCGCCGACTGGAGGTCCACCGGGCCGTTCTCCGAGACCGCCTTGAAGGTGATCAATCCCTTGGCCCCGGAGGTCTTAGCGATTTCAGTGAGCGCGTCGATGTCCTTCCGGGAATACGACCCGCAGCCGGCAGCATTGATCCCCTTGATCTGCCCGCCGGCTTCCAGGGCGCTGGAGAAGACGCCGAAATCGGTCTCGGCGAACAGATCGCCCAGATCGGTCAGCTCCAAGCCGAAGCGGATATCGGGCTTGTCCACCCCGAAGCGACCCATGGCCTCCCAGTAATCCAGGCGGGGAAAGGGAACGGTCAGCTCGATGCCCAGCACCTTTTGGAAGATATGCGCGAACAGGCCCTCGGTCAGCTCGAAGATGTCCTCCTCGCGGACGAAGGACATCTCGATATCGACCTGGGTGAACTCCGGCTGCCGGTCTGCCCGCAGATCCTCGTCCCGGAAACAGCGGGCGATCTGATAGTAGCGCTCGAAGCCGGCCACCATGAGAAGCTGCTTGTAGATCTGGGGCGACTGGGGCAGGGCGTAGAACTTGCCCGGATAGGTGCGGCTGGGCACCAGATAGTCGCGGGCTCCCTCCGGCGTGCTGCGGGTCAGGATGGGGGTGTCGATCTCCACCAGGCCGCGGCCGTCGAGATACTCCCGAACGGCCTGATAGATCCGGTGCCGCAGACGAATAGCCCTTTGCAGCGGCGGCCGGCGAAGATCCAGATAGCGGTATTTGAGCCGCAGGTCCTCCAGGGCGCCGGAATCTTCCTCGATCAGGAAGGGCGGCGGCTTGGACTCGCTGAGGATTTCGAGCTCTTCGGCCTCCAGCTCGACCTCCCCGGTGGCCATGTCGGCGTTGACCATCCCCTCGGGACGGTGCCGCACCCGGCCGCTGACGGCGATGACGAACTCGCTCCGCAACCGGCGGGCCTGCTCCTGGAGCTCGGCCGCCTCGGGCCGGAAGACCACCTGGGTGATCCCCTGGCTGTCCCGCAGATCGATGAAGATCACCCCGCCGTGATCCCTCCGGTGGTGGACCCATCCCATCAGGGTGGCGGCGCTGTCCACATCGGCGGCCCGCAGTTGTCCGCAGCTGTCCGTTCTGGTCATCATCGGTGGTCCCTTCGGTGTATGCGTCTTCGGTTCCCGGCAGGTCAATCGATCCGTCTTCAGGGCACCTGCATCATCCACAGGTCGACCGTGCCGTTTCGGTCGGATGAAAAAGCGATCCATTGGCCGTCGGGCGACCAGGCCGGATGGTAATCCCGTCCGGAATGAAAGGTCAGCTGCGTCAGGCGGCTGTCGCTGAAGGACCAGATCCAGATGTCCTCGTTGCCGCTGCGGTCGGAGGTGAAGACCAGGGCATTGCCGTCAGGCGACCAGCAGGGAGTCAGATCCTGGGCCTGGTCCCAGGTGATCTGGACCGGGGCCATGCCCACCAGAGAGGTGACATAGATGTTCATGTCGCCGGAACGAAAAGCGACATCGCCGGCATACCAGTCCGGCTCGTACCCGGGTCGGGTGGTCAGTTGCTCGCCCGGACCGCCACCAGCGGGCTGGACCCAGAGCACCTGCGGGCCCCCGGCCTGCTGAGAGGCGTAGACGATCTGCTGGCCGTCGGGCGACCAGGCGGGCCCGGTGTCCCAGCCCTCGTGATCGGTGATCTGCTCGGCCTCGCCGCCGGATTCGGAGATCTTCCAGATGTCGGCATTGCCGCTGCGGAAGGAGGTGAAAATGATCTCGCTGCCGTGCCAGTCGGGATCAAAATCGTAGCCCGGGTCGGTGGTCAGCTGAACGGGCGCGCCGCCGGCTACGGAAACGGTCCACAGATCCTGATTCCCGGACTGGTACGAGGCATAGGCCAGCCGGGTGCCATCGGGCGACCAGCAGGCATACTCCGCATCGGCAGCGTCGAAGGTCAGCTGGATCAGCTCCGCCTCGGTGGAGACATAGATGGCCACGCTGTCGCTGCTGGACAGGTCGCGATCGTCGGTGGCGATCAGGGTGATGGTGTGCCATTCGGCCGACAGGTTATCCAGCAACAGGTTGGCGCCTGTTCCCAGGTACCCGTCGCGGTCGGAGAACCAGGACAGCTGGTCGTTGCGCAGGGTGGTGCCCAGGGCGTCACGGCCTTCCCCGGAGAATTGGACGGCCTCGCCGAGAGCGAAGCTGGTGCTGTCGTCGGGGGACAGGATGGTGGCCGTGGGAGGATCGTTGATCTCATTGTTGACCACCACGCTGACCTCCTCCGAGGTACCCATATTGCCGGAGGGATCGAAGGCCTTGGCCACGATGGTATGCTTGCTGCCGTTCTCCAGGATGAGAGTTTCCCAGCTATACTGGTAGGGTTCCTCCTGGGTGGTGATCTTGAGCTGTTCGTTGATGTAGAACTCCACCCGCTCGACCGACTCGTTGTCGGTCGCCTGGGCGGTGATCAGGATGATCCCGGAGACCGAGGTGTTCCCCGGGGGATAGGTCACCTGCACCGTGGGCGCTTCCTCGTCGGCCTCGGTGGGTGTGTTCTCCTCGCAGGCCAGCAGCAGCAATCCGGCAGCCAGCGCCGCAACGAGGCTCCCGAGGAGCCATCGCCATGCCCGACGGTTTGTTCGGCCGGACTGGAATCGTCCACGATCCATCGTCACGGCCATATCCTTATCCCTGTTTTGAAGATCCGCCCTCCGGCGCTGCCGGCCCCAGGGTCCGGCAGATCTTTTCAACCGCTTCATCAAGATCCATCTCCTCCTGTTGACCCTCTTTCATGTCTTTGAGGATCAACTGTTTCTTGGATAACTCCTGCTCCCCGATGATGACCGCATAGGACGCTCCCAGGCGATTGGCCGCCCGCATCTGAGCCTTCAGGCTGCGGTCCAGGAAATCGGTCTCGGCCCTTATCCCGCAGCGGCGCAGCTGTTCTAAAAGCTTCAGACCGGCCTGCCGGGCAGGAGCGCCCAACAGGACGGCGAACAGATCAACCGTGTCGGGCTGCTCCGGGACCAGGTCCTTCCGGGATAGCACCAGGAGCAGCCGCTCCATACCGGCGGCAAAGCCCACCGCCGGCGTGGGAGGGCCGCCCAGCATCTCCACCAGATCGTCGTACCGGCCGCCGCCGCCGAGGGCATCCTGAGCACCCAGCTGCCCGCTGATCACCTCGAAGGCCGTCCGGGTGTAATAGTCCAGGCCCCGCACCAGGCGGCCGTCCAGGTCATAGGGCAGCCCGAGGTGCTCGAGCAGCTCGCGGACCCGTCCGAAATGCCGGCCGCATTCGTCGCACAGATGATCGCTCATCAGGGGCGCATCCCGGGTCTGTTCCCGGCAGGCCTTCTGCTTGCAGTCCAGCACCCGCAGCGGATTGTTCCGGGTGCGCTGGCGGCAGTCGGCGCAGAGATCGTCCAGGCGCTGTTCCAGAAATTCCCGCAACACATCCCGATAGCCCGGGCGGCAGACCCGGCAGCCGACCGAGTTGAGGCGCAGACTCAGCCCGGCGAGGCCCAGCTGGCGATAGATGCCCATGGCCAGGGCGATGATCTCCACATCCTGGGCCGCATCGGCCGGACCCAGCGCCTCCATGCCGAACTGATGGAACTGGCGAAAACGGCCCTTTTGAGGATTCTCCTGGCGGAACATGGGAGCGATGTAAAAGAGCTTGACCTGCGGCGACCTGGCCCCCAGGCCGTGCTCGATATAGGACCGTACCACCGGGGCCGTCCCTTCCGGACTGAGGGTCAGGCTGCGGCCGCCGGCGTCCTCGAAGGTGTACATCTCCTTGCCGACGATATCGGTGTCCTGACCGATGCTGCGGCTGAACAGCTCGGTATGCTCGAAGACGGGAGTGCGGATCTCGCCGTAGTGATAGGCCGCCATCATCCGGCGGACCAGCTCCTCTACAGTCCGCCAGCGACTCACCTCATCGGGCAGAATATCGTGCGTTCCCTTAACGGTCTGATACTTCATGCCCTCGCCCCGAAAGTTGGTTACGGCCCATGAACGGCCGAATTCATATCAAAATAACGCCCTTCGAGTGGGGTGTCAACAGGAAAAAAGACGCCCGGCGGGAAAAAAGGGGCCTGGCGCCAGAAAACGGGGCCCGACGCTTGACATCCGCGACCGTGTGCCCGGAAAGCCGCCCGGCAGCACCGCTGCCGTCCCCAGAACCTATTCGCTGCCCTTGAGGTAGGGTCGTCCCACCGAGGCCGGCGGCGTGGCCCGGCCGACGGCGCTGACCAGCACCAGCATGGTCGCCAGATAGGGAATCATCTGGATGAACTGGGTGGGGATCCCGCCCCCCTGCAGCGACATCTGCAGGGCCTCCAGAAAACCGAACAGCAGGCAGGCCCCGGCCGCGCCGAAGGGGGTCCATTTTCCAAAGATCATCGCCGCCAGGGCGATGAAACCCCTGCCGGCCGACATGTTTTTAACAAAATAGTGGGTGTTGAGCGACAGAAAGGCCCCGCCCAATCCGGCCAGGGCCCCGCTGATCAGCACTCCGGCATAACGCATCAGGATCACCCTGACGCCCATTGTGTCGGCCGCCAGGGGATGCTCCCCCACAGAGCGCAACCTGAGTCCAAAGACGGTTTTAAAGAGCAAAAAATGCGCCAGGATGATGACCCCCAGGGCGATATAGACCAGGGGCGAATGTCCGCTGAGGATCGGACCGAGCACCGGGATGCGGTCGACCAGGGGGATGCGCCAGGGCTCCAATCCGATGACCCGCTCGGAGTTGCCGGAATTACCATAGACCACCCAGCAGAGGAACTGGGTGGCGCCCAAAGCCAGCAGGTTGACGGCCACTCCGCTGACGATATGGTCGGCCTTGAAGGTCACCGTCACCAGAGCGTGGATCAAGGCGGTGGCCACGCCCACCAGCAGGGCCGCCAGCACGCCCACCCAGGGATTGCCGGAGTAGTGGGTGGCCACCACGGCGGCGAAGGCCCCGTTGAGCAACATGCCCTCCAGGGCGATGTTGACCACCCCGGAGCGCTCCGAGAAGACCCCGCCCAGGGCGGCCAGGGAAAGGGGCGTGGCCAGCCGGATGGCGGCCGCGATGAGGTTCCAGATGATCATTTATAATCCCTTTTTGTTCAAAATGTTATCATTTCATCCGCCGGCCGGCCCAGCGGCGGAAGACCATGTCGCCGGCCACCACGCAGATGATGATCACCGCCTGCAGGACCATGACCAGCTCCCGGGGGATATCGGTGAAGATGTCCACCTCCAGAGCCCCGGTGTTGAGGATCCCGAACAGCACCGCCGCCAGAACCACCCCCAGGGGGTGATTGCGCCCCAGCAGGGCCACAGCGATGCCGGTGAACCCCAGCCCGGTGGAGAACCCGTCCAGGAAGCGGTGACGGTAGCCCATCACCTCGTTGACACCCACCAGCCCGGCCATGGACCCGCTGATGGCCATCGACAGCACCAGGATCAGGCCCACCCGGATGCCGCCGTAGCGCGCCGCCCCGGGGCTCTGGCCGACCGCCCGGATCTCGTATCCCAGCCGGGTCCGGAAGAGGATCAGATAGGCCGCCGCGGCCACGATCAGGGACAGCAGCAGGGCGTAATTGAGGGGATTGGAGTCCGGCAGTCCGATGCCCAGCCGCCGGGCCAGGGGCGCCAGCCGGGGGATCCAGGCCGTGGTCGCGATCTCCCGGGTCTGGGGGATCATCTGGTCGGGTTCCTTGAACATCCTGTTGACCAGGAAATTGGTGGCCAGCATGGCCACGAAATTGAGCATGATGGTGTTGATCACCTCATGCACCCCGAAGCGGGCCTTGAGCAGGCCGGGCACCAGGCCCCACAGGGCCCCGCCCAGTGCGGCGGCCAGCATGCACAGCGGGATCAGAAGCAAGGGCGGAAGACCGGCCAGGGTGAAGCCGGCCCAGGCGCACAGGAAGGCCCCGATATAGAGCTGACCCTCGCCGCCGATGTTGAACAGGCCAGCCCGGAAGGCGAAGGCCACCGCCAGGCCGGTAAGGATCAGCGGGGTGGCCGAAAAGAGGGCATAGCCGAAGCCGTCCACGCTGCCCAGCCCGCCGCGGAACATGACCGTGTAGATGTGGACCGGGTTCTCCTTCAGGGCCAGGATGATCACCGCGCCTACCCCCAGGGCCAGCAGGAAGGCGGCCGCCGGCGAGAGAATCTGGAGGATGAGATACTGGCCTCCGCGGCGCTTCATGAGCCCTCCCCCGTGGCGGCGCTGCCAGCGCCATTTCCCCGCCCGGCGCCGTCAGATGAGCCGTCGCCGTTCTCCTCCCGGCCCATCATCAGCAGGCCCAGGGTCCGCTCGTCGGCCTCCTCCGCGGGAAACCGGCCCACGATCCGGCCCCGGAAGATGACCGCCACCGTATCGCTGAGGGTCAAAATCTCCTCCAGATCGGCCGAGACCAGCAGAATGGCCTTGCCCCGGGCCCGCAGATCGAGCAGCTGCCGGTGGATGAACTCCACCGAACCGACATCGACCCCCCGGGTGGGCTGGGCGGCGATCAGCAGGCGGGGATCCTGCTCCACCTCCCGGGCCACGATCAGCTTCTGCTGGTTGCCCCCGGAGAGCTGCCGGGCCCGGATGTCGATGGACGGGGTGCGAATATCGAAAGCCTCCACCAGGCGACCGGCATGGCCGCGCATGGCCCCGATCCTCAGCCAGCCCCGGGAGAATCGCCGGCGGTGCTGCAGGCCCAGGACGGCGTTCTCCCACAGGGTGAAATCGAGCAGCAGGCCGCGGCCGTGGCGGTCCTCGGGGATATGGGCCACGCTGCGGTCACGGATCCGGCGGGGGCTCTGACCGCTCAGGTTGCGGTCCTCAAGAATGATGTCTCCGGATGCGGCCGGGCGCAGCCCGTTGATCACCTCGACCAGCTCCCGCTGGCCATTGCCCTCCACCCCGGCGATGCCGAAGATCTCCCCGGCCCGGACCTGGAAACTGATCCCCCGCAGCCGGGGCGCGCCGCTGTCATCGGCGGCGGCCAGGTCGCGGACGGTGAGGACCACCGGCCCGGGCTCGAGGGGGGGCTTGTCCAGCTGCTCGAGCACAGGACGGCCGACCATCATCTCGGCCAGCCGGGAGGGCGTCAGGCCGGCCGTCTCCATCACGCCGGCCACCTGACCCCCGCGCATAACCGTCACCCGGTCGGAGAGCTCCATCACTTCGCTGAGCTTGTGGGTGATGAAGATGATCGTTTTGCCCCGCTCCCTGAGCCGGCGCATGATCCGGAAGAGCTCGGCCGACTCCTGGGGGGTGAGCACCGCGGTGGGCTCATCCAGGACGATCAGGTCGGCGCCGCGATAGATCACCTTCATGATCTCCAGGCGCTGGCGGGCGCCGACCGAGAGGTCGCCGGCCGGTGTGTCGGGCTCCAGCTCGAATCCCAGATCGGTCGACAGTTCCCGGACGGCCCGCTCGGCCCGGCCGGGCCGGAGAACGCCCAGCCGTCCCCGCGGCTCCATGCCCAGGACCAGGTTCTCGGCCACGGTCAAGCGGTCGATGAGCATAAAATGTTGGTGAACCATACCGATGCCTAAACGGGTAGCCATCCCCGGATTGGTGATCCGCACCGGCCGGCCGCGCAGCTCAATGGTCCCCTCATCGGGACGGATCAGGCCGTAAAGAACCCTCATCAGGGTCGACTTGCCGGCTCCGTTCTCCCCCACGATGGCATGCACCTCGCCGGTGCGCACCGAGAGATCGGCCCGGTCGTTGGCCACGACCGGGCCGAAGCGTTTGGTGATGCCGGTCATGTTGAGCAGTAATTCGTTCTCGTCGCCCATTGATGAAGTCTCCACTGCGGCGGACCCGCCGCTCCGGCAACCGCCAGCCTCTCCTACTCGCTGGGAACCTCGATTTCTCCGGCGATCACCGCGGCCTTGAGCTCCTCCAGTCGGGCGATCATCGCATCGCTGATCAGCTCCCGGTTGTGCTCATCGACGGCGTACCCGACGCCGTCCTCGGCCAGCCCGAACTCGCGGACACCGCCCTCAAAGCGGCCCTCATAGACGGCGGCGATGGTCTCGTACACGGCCACATCGACCTTCTTGACCATGCTGGTCAGGATGGTGCCGGGGGCCAGATAGTTACCGTTGGAGTCCACCCAGATGACCAGCCCGCCCTTCTGCAGGGCGGCTTCCTTGACCCCCAGGCCGGTGGTGCCGGCCGCCTGGAAGATGATGTCGGCTCCGCGGTTGAACTGCGCCAGGGCCAGCTCCTGACCCTTGACCGGATCATCGAAGGCCTTGCCGGTGGCGCCGGCGTAGTTGACCAGGACCTCGACCTCCGGGTTCTGGGTTTTGACCCCGTAAGTGTACCCGGCCTCGAACTTGTGGATCAGGGGGATGTCCATGCCGCCGATGAAGCCGACCGTTCCGGTGCGCGTCTTCATCGCCGCCAGGGCGCCGACCAGAAAGGAGCCCTCCTCCTCGCGGAACTTGAGGGCCACCAGGTTCTCCGGGATCTCCAGGCCCGGTTTGAGGTCGTAATCCACGGCGGCGAAATGAACCTCGGGAAAGTCCCGGGCCACCTTGGTGATGGCATCGGTGAACAGAAAACCCACCCCGATGACCACGTCATAGCCTCCCCGGGCCAACTTGCGCAGCCCGGACTCGCGGTCGGCGTCCTCGCCGGGCTCGAACTCGACAAACTCCACCGGATAGTCCCGGGCGGCCTGGGTCAGCCCCCGATAGGCGGCATCATTGAAGGACTTGTCACCCTTTCCGCCGACATCGAAGACCAGCCCAACCTGGAGACGGCTCTGGCCGGCCTGTTCCTTCTTCTGGCCGCAGTTGGGCAGGATCAGGAGCAGAACAAGCACCAGTATGCCGGCGATGAGGGAATAGTCCCGGGGCGAAGGTCGAGAGCTCGAATGTTTCGAAACCGAACGCCGGGCAATAGTACAGTTCCGAACCGCAGGTCTCATGGAATCCTCCTTCAATCAGGCGGTCGTTTTTTCTTTCTGGGGGAGTTTTTTCTTCAGCAGCCACCACCAGGCCGCAACGGCCACGGTCAGCACGCCGGCAACGTCGGCCAGCACATCGAGCAGCGCAGCCTCCCGACCGGCGACGAACAGCTGATGGAACTCGTCGAGGACACCCCAGAGGATGCCCAGCAGGACCGTCCGCCGGATGGCCTCCGGCCAGCGGGCCAGGCCATAGCGATACTTCAGGGCCCGTATCAATAACAGACCCAAAATGCCGAACTCTATAAAATGATAGACCTTATCGGACAGCTTCAGCCCCACCGGCGGCGGCGTCAGCCGGGGAATGGAAGAGAGAGTGAAGATGAGGGCGGCCCACAGAAGAGCGGGAAGATAATACCTCAGGAATGGTTTCATAGAGTGATCCGGCGCCGGCCGTCAGGACAGCAGTCCGCGGATGGTTTCCTTCAGCTCACTCAGATCCGAGGACTTCATCACATAGGCGCTGGCCATCCATGTGCTGAAGTCCAGTTTGTACTCGGCATACCCGGTATGCAGGATCACCGGCAGGGTTTTCTTCTCCAGGATCAGCTGCCGGAGGGTCTCGATGCCGCTCTGGCCCTCCATGCGGATGTCCAGGACCACCAGATCGACGTCGTTCCCCCTGACCAGTTCCACGGCCGTCTCGCCATCGGGGGCGCTGAGGACCTGATAGCCCTCCTCGCTGAGCTCCTTTTCCAGGAGCTTGCGGATATTGGCCTCGTCGTCCACAACCAGTATGGTCGACATGGCGATGACCTCCTTTCAGACGGTCACGTTATCTGAGGGGAATCTTTCCCGCCCCTGGCCCGGGAAATGGGCAGATGGACGCAGAAAGTGGCTCCCTGTCCCGGCCGGCTGCGCAGCTCGATCGACCCGCCGTGCTGATGCACGGTCTGGTGGGCGATGACCAGGCCCAGGCCGACCCCGGCCGCCTTGGTGGTGAAGAACTCGTCGAACAGGCGGCCCTGTTGCTCGGGCGCAATGCCTGTGCCGGTGTCCTGGACCTCGATGCGGACGCCGGTCTCGGAGGGACCGGTCCGAACCCACAGGATGCCCCCGGATTCCATGGCCTCCAGGCCGTTGCGCATCAGGTTGACCAGCACCTGGCTGATCTGCAGGGGGTCGATCTCGGCCTGAGGAAGCTCCGGATCCAGCCCCAGCCGCACGTCGATCTGTTCGCTCTCGATGGTCGGCTGCAGGGTGGCCACCACCCGGCGGACCAGCCCGTTGAGGTCACAGGACCGGAAGGCCGGTTCCCGGGGCCGGACGAAATCGAGCACCTCGGTCATCATCGTCTCCACCCGGGTGACCTCTTCGATGATGATCTTGAGATGCTCCTGATTCGGGTCGTCTGAAGGAAGATTCTTGGCCACCAGGCGGGCGAATCCCCCGATGGAGACGATCGGATTGCGCAGCTCATGGGACAGCCGGGTGGCCATCTTGCCCACGGCCGAGAGCCGCTCCGCCCGGACGAGCTGGTCATGACTGTCCTTGAGCTCGGCATAGGCCCTTTCCAGCTCGCTGACCTTCTCCAGGAGCCGCTCATGGAGCCGGGCCCGCTCGATGGCAAAGCTGGCATGGCTGGCCAGGGTCTCCAGCAACTCCACATCGGCTTTCCCGATGGGCCGGCCGGTGAAGCGGTTGTCGGCGATGATGGCCCCCAGGGGGTTGCCCCGGGCCACCAGGGGCACCACGGCGAAAGCCTCGGTCCCCAATAGTTTCAGCAGGCCGGGATCGGCGGCGGTCTGCCGGTTCTTCCCGGAGACGTTGAAACTGCACGACTCCAGGATGGCGCGAGCCACCAGACTCGACTCCGGGCAGAGGTCGAACTCCATCTGCCGGGCGATGCGGTTGATCTGCGGATCGATCCGTCCGGAATCGTCCCGGTGCCGCTCCAGCAGCTCCCGGAGGGACTGGGGATGAGAACTCATGTCTTCCCAGATCCGGTGGGCCTGCTCGTCATCGGCCGGTCCCACAGCCACGACGCCGCGGATTTTTCGGCAGGTCTCGGCCGGCGGATCCTGACCCGCAATATCGGCTCCTCTGCTGCTTCTTTCCTGCGGCCCCTCGTCGATGAGCAGTAAAAAAGCCCTATTGAATCCCAACCCCTCCTCGGCCGTCACCCCGGTGAGGATGATGCGCAGCATCTCATCCAGGTTCATGGTCGTCTGCAGGGTATGGGCCACTTCGCGGATGACCGACAATTCCCAGAAGCGGCGGGTCAGCTCCAGACTGGACTGCTTCAGACGGACCTGGACGTCTTTGAGATCCTCGACCAGCTCGTGGCGGTTGCGCAGATCGACCAGCACCAGCAGACAACCGCACTGGTCGCCGTGGCGGTAGAGCTCGGTGGCCGTCACCGCGGCCGGGACCCGGGCTTCGGATCGGTCCACGAAGATCAGGTCGCAGCGCCTTTTGCCCTCCTCATCGGAGGTGAGGAAGGGTAGCGGCCTGTCCTTCGGGCAGGATTCCGGGGCCAGCAGATCGCTCAGCCGGCGGCCGACCAGGTCGTCGGTCCCGTAGCCCAGCAGCTCGGCCGTCTTCCCGTTGGCGAAGGTGATCCGACCCTCATCATCGACCATCATGACGCCGTCGTTGCCCGGCCTCCGGTGGACGAACAGCTCGTTGAACTGCCGGATGGTCTTCATCTTGCGGAGGACCTGATGGGGGTCACTCCAGAACTGTTCAGGGAAGCGGCTCACAGATGACTCCAGGGTGGCCGGCGGCCAGAAAGGACGGATCGTACAACGCCCTCTGCGGCTCGCCTCAAGTGAGCAAAAGACACGTTCGCATAGCAAGAATACCACAGATCGAGGGCGTTGTCAAGGGGAAATCACGGCCGTCGACATAAGATCCAGTCGCAAGATATCTCCGCAGAATTAATGGACAGTGACCATGATATTTGAAACAGATTCCGAGCCTATTCCCACCGATTCACTTCCCTTCTCCCAGGTCAGAAGAGTTTTTTCATCTCCGCCAACAGCACAAAGAACCCCAAGTGATGGACGCGCTCATCGATGATCCTTTTTCACCACTTCATTTCAGCAGCCTCAGTTTCATAATTTCTTAACATAGTTGTTTTTGGGCTTGACAAGAAATCTAAAGTATGATAGAATTGCTTTAACGTACTCAACTCAATTAAGATTAGGAAAACATGTAAAATCGTCCTTCGCACACCTTCACCCCTCACAGGAGGTACGCCATGCGAGCGATCGTGTGTGTGGTCCTGCTGGCCACGGTGCTGCTCGTGACAGCAGCCCTGGCCGGAGAGATCTCCACTACGCCGGAGCAGGCCGAACACGCCCGGGCACAGACCGAAAACCCTGCGTCCCGGACCGTTTCGTCGGATCAGTCCCTCAATGCATTCGTTCAGGGAACTCCATCCCGAGGCATGAAGGCCGAGACCCCCGGCCTGATGAACTACCAGGGCACCCTGACCGATGCCGGCGGCATCGCTTTGGACACCACCGTGGCCATGACCTTCAGTATCTATACCGACTCGGTCGGCGGCGCCCAGGTGTGGACCGAGACGCAGCCCTCCGTTGAGGTGACCGGCGGGATCTTCAGCGTTCTGCTGGGCCGGGTCAATACCATCGCCGATACGGTCTTCAATGATCCCCAGCGCTGGTTGGGTGTGCAGGTGGGAGGCGACCCCGAGCTCGTGCCCCGGCAACGGATCGCCGCTGTGGGATATGCCTTCTGGGCCGCCGAGGCCGACACAGCGGGCTACGCCCGCAGCGGCGCTGGCGGCGGCACGGACAACGACTGGGTCCGGGGCACGCCGGACAGCGTCCTGTTCACCGCCAATAACCTCGGCATCGCCCGGGGCGGCGCCGGCAATGTGCTCTATGGCGACAGCGTGCATACTCACATCAATTTCGGGGTCGCCTGCACGACCGGGGCACCGGGCGTGCACGAAAGTCACTGCACCATTAGCGGGGGACTGAACAACACTGCCAGCGATGATTGGGCGACCGTGGGCGGCGGGAAGGAAAACATTGCCAGCGGACACTATGCGGTCGTAGGCGGCGGACATATTAATACTGCCAGCGGGATGCAGGCGAACATCGATTGCGGATGGGGCAATACCGCCAGCGGGGATCTTTCCACCATAGGCGGCGGATCTCGAAACACCGCCAGCGCTGAATGGACGACCGTGGGCGGCGGACAGTATAACACCGCCAGCGAGTATACCACGACCGTGGGCGGCGGATATGGCAACGATGCCATCGGGTATGCTGCAACTATAACCGGAGGAATGAGTAACGCCGCCAGCGGAATCGTTTCAATCGTGGGCGGCGGATGGATCAACTCCGCCGGCGGCGATTATTCCGCCATCCTGGGCGGGTGTCGCGATACCATCACGGCCAGCGGCGACTATTCCTATCTGTTCGGCATCAACAGCAAACTGACCGCGGACTCCACCTTCATGGTCGACATGCCTCACATCCGCTTCGGGGACGAGACCGACGGTTACGAGTTCCCGCCCACCGACGGGTCCAGCGGACAGGTCCTGGTCACCGACGGCGGCGGCGCGCTCAGCTGGCAAGCGGGCGCGGACAACGACTGGGTCCGGGGGACGCCGGACAGCGTCCTGTTCACCGCCAATTATCTCGGCATCGCCCGGGGCGGCGCAGACAACAGACTTTACGGCTTTGAAGCTCACACTCATATCAATCTCGGGGTGGCCTGCACGACCGGAGTGCTATTGTCTGATTATTCGTTCTGCACGGTGGGCGGCGGAGTCGGAAACACCGCCAGTAATTATGATGCCACCGTGAGCGGTGGATATCGTAACACTGCAAGCGGGTGGGATGCGACGGTAAGCGGTGGATATCGCAACACCGCCAGCGGAAGCAATTCGACCGTGGGCGGAGGAAAGGAAAACACCGCCAGTGTAGTCGGTGCGACCATAGGCGGCGGCTCCAACAACATCGCCAGCTCTGACAACGCGACCGTGGGCGGTGGGGAAAACAATACTGCCAATAATTATAATGCGACCGTGGGCGGCGGTTACAACAATACCGCCAGCGGGTTCCGCTCTACCGTGGGCGGCGGGTACAATAACACCGCCAGTGAGTTCTATGCGGCAGTCGGCGGCGGAACGTATAACACTGCCAGCGGTTGGCAAGCGATCGTCAGCGGAGGATACCATAACACCGCTGGCGGTCGGTCATCGATTGTGGGCGGAGGAAATGGGAATTTTGTCGCGGGCGAGTGTTCAGCCATCCTGGGCGGATATCGCGATACCGTCACGGCTGCAGCCGATTACTCCTATCTGTTCGGCATCGAAAGCAAGCTGACCGAGGACTCCACCTTCATGGTCGACATGCCCCATATCCGCTTCGGCGACGAGACTGACGGCTACGAGTTCCCGCCCACCGACGGGTCCGGCGGGCAGGTCCTGGTCACCGACGGCGGCGGCGCGCTCAGCTGGCAATCAAGCACGGACAACGACTGGGTCCGGGGAACGCCGGACAGCGTCCTGTTCACCGCCAACTCTCTCGGCATCGCCCGGGGCGACGCCGGCAATATGCTATACGGTAACGCGGTGCACACTCACATCAATCTCGGGGTGGCCTGCACAACCGGGGTATCAGGTGGTTCTACCACTTATTCTACCGTGGGCGGAGGATCTGGCAACACCGCCAGCGGGTATTCCGCAACCGTGAGCGGCGGGTATATCAACACCGCCAGCGGGGATGGCGCGACCGTGGGTGGCGGAGTGGAAGACACCGCAAGCGCCTATGGAGCGACTGTGGGGGGGGGGAATTGGTAACACAGCCAGTGAGCAATTTGCGACTGTGGGGGGAGGAGTTGGCAACCAAGCCAGCGGAGCTAACGCGATCGTGAGTGGCGGATCTCAAAATACCGCCTCTGCTTTCGCGACCGTGGGCGGCGGGTATCATAACTTTGTCGGCGGCATGTACTCATCTATCCTGGGCGGGTATGCCGATACCATCACGGCCGGCGCCGACTATTCTTATCTCTTCGGCATCAACAGCAAGCTGACCGAGGACTCCACCTTCATGGTCGACATGCCCCATATCCGCTTCGGCGACGAGACTGACGGCTACGAGTTCCCGCCCTCCGACGGATCCAGCGGGCAGGTCCTGGTCACCGACGGCGGCGGCGCGCTCAGCTGGCAATCGGGCACGGACAACGACTGGGTCCGGGGCACACCGGACAGCGTCCTGTTCACCGCCAGCTATCTCGGCATTGCCCGGGGCGGCGCCGGTAATGTTCTCTACGGTGACAGTGTACATACTCACGTCAATTTCGGGGCGGCCTCCACAACCGGGGCACCTAGTAATTCGTTCCTGTACTGCACTGTAGGCGGCGGATATGACAACACCGCCAGCAATGAAGGCGCGACGGTGGGCGGCGGAACTTACAACACCGCCAGTTATTTTAACGCAACCGTGGGCGGAGGGGCTGTCAATACTGCCCTTAATGACTATGCGGTTGTGGGGGGCGGAGTTAATAACATCGCCAGCGGAAATAGCGCAACCGTCAGCGGCGGAGCTTACAACACCGTCAGCGGCACAGACGCAACCGTGGGCGGCGGATATTTAAACTATGTCAGCGGTGAAAAATCCGCCATTCTGGGCGGGTATTGTGATACCATTACAGCAACCGCCGACTATTCGTATCTGTTCGGCATCAACAGCAAGCTGACCGAGGACTCCACCTTCATGGTCGACATGCCCCATACCATCCTCACCGGCGGCAACGTCGGCATCGGCACCGCCAGCCCGGATGAGGAGCTTCACGTCGCCGGCCAACTGAAGGTCTCCACAACGGGTTCGGGACACATCATCATCCACGATACCAATGGCGGCGGCTCCAAGCCCGGCATCCAATTCACCAATAACAACCTCCAATATCTCATGGGCGATGATGGCTCCGACGAGACCTTCGGGATCTACTCGCTCTTCAGCAACGCCAGGACCTACGACGCCCAGCTGAGGGTCCACGGCAAGGCTGCCGACAACTGGGAAACGTATATCGAGCTGACCCATGACGGGACCGACGGCTTCATCAATACCGACACCGGCGACCTGGCGCTGAACCCCAGCGGCAACGTCGGCATCGGCACCGCCAGTCCGACCCGGAAACTGTGGGTCAACGGCGATGCCGGCGGCACGACCGCCTGGTATAACGATTCCGATGAGCGGCTGAAAAACAACATTGTGCAGATCGATGGCGCTCTCGAGAAGGTCGAGCGGCTTCGAGGGGTCTATTTTCGGTGGAACGATGAGGAAACTCATCGCCCAGGACAGCAGGTCGGTCTGATCGCCCAGGAGGTGGCCGAGGTCGTTCCCGAGGTGGTGGAGAGAAAAGGAGAATACTACTCGCTGGCCACCGCCAATTTGGTGCCCGTTCTGATCGAGGCGGTCAAGGAGCTGCGGGCTGAGAACCTGGAATTGAAGGATGAGATCGAAGCGTTGAAGACCAAGATCAGATGATATACGGTTCACCCGGGCGGATGTCGAACCTGAAAGGTTGTTTTTCTTGCTTAGATGGCTGAGAAAGTGCGCGATCGCCTCCGGAAACTGAGCTTTGATATTCGCCTTTTCTTGCTCGGAGTCTGAACATCCAAATTTTATTCCATAAAACTCAACCCTATAACTTCTTATCTATTTATATGTTTTCCCTATTGACAAAAAAAAACATGCATATGATAGACTTTTCTTAAGAGCAGCAAACTCGATCAATTTACGATAGATAGGCACAATCGTCCTTCGCACACCTTCACCCACCACAGGAGGTACGCCATGCGAGCGATCACCGGTGTGGTCCTGCTGGCCACCGTGCTGCTGGTTACAGCGGCGCTGGCCGGAGAGATCTCCACTGCGCCCGGGCAGACCGAACGCTCCCGGACACAGGCCCAAAGTTCTGCGTCCCGGACCGCTTCTTCGGATCAGTCTGCCAATGCACTTGTTCCGGGAACTCCATCCCGAGGAACGAAGGCTGAAACCCCCGGCCTGATGAACTACCAGGGCACCCTGACCGATGCCGGCGGCCTCGCCCTGGACACCACGGTGGCCATGACCTTCAGTATCTACTCCGACTCGGTCGGCGGCGCCCAGGTGTGGACCGAGACGCAGCCTTCTGTTGCGGTGACCGGCGGGATCTTCAGCGTTCTGCTGGGCCGGGTGAGCGGCATCGCCGATACGGTCTTCAATGATCCCCAGCGCTGGCTGGGCGTGCAGGTGGGCGGCGATCTTGAGCTTGCGCCCCGGCAGCGGATCGCCGCGGTGGGATATGCCTTCCGGGCCGCCGAGGCCGACACGGCCGAGTATGCCCGCAGCGGCGCCGGCGGCGGAGCGGACAACGACTGGGTTCGGGGCACGCCGGACAGCGTCCTGTTCACCGCCGCCTATCTAGGCATCGCCCGGGGCGGCGCCAGCAATGTGCTGTACGGCGACAGCGTGTACACTCATATCAATCTCGGGGTGGCCTGCACGACCGGGGCGCCATTTTATAATTATCACTTCTGCACCGTGGGCGGTGGTTGGAATAACACCGCCGGTGGGCCCCGCGCGACCGTGGGCGGAGGAGCGTATAATAGCGCCGCCTGGGTCGATGCCACCGTGAGCGGCGGGAACCACAACACCGCCAGCGGACATAGAGCGACCGTGGGCGGCGGATATGACAACACCGCCAGCGATGGATGGGCGATCGTGGGCGGCGGTGCCAATAACACCGCCAGCGGGCTTGGAACTACCATAAGCGGAGGAACTCACAACACCGCCAGCGGGTATGCCGCGACCGTGGGCGGCGGGTATTTGAACTTCGTTGCCGGCGATTATTCCGCTATCCTGGGCGGGTGGTGTGATACCATCACGGTCGACGCTTACCATTCCTATCTGTTCGGCATCGACAGCAAGCTGACCGAGGATTCCACCTTCATGGTCGACATGCCCCACATCCGCTTCGGCGACGAGACCGACGGCTACGAGTTCCCGCCCACCGACGGGTCCAGCGGACAGGTCCTGGTCACCGACGGCGGCGGTGCGCTCAGCTGGCAATCGGGTACGGACAACAACTGGGTCCGGGGCACGCCGGACAGCGTCCTGTTCACCGCCGGCTATCTCGGCATCGCCCGGGGCGGCGCCGGCAACGCGCTGTACGGCGACAGCGTGCACACGCACATCAATCTCGGGGTGGCCTGCACGACCGGGGTATCAGGTGGTTCTATTACTTATTCTACCGTGGGCGGAGGATATGGCAACACCGCCAGCGATTATTCTGCGACCGTGAGCGGCGGATATGACAACACCGCTAGCAGGGATGGCGCGACCGTGAGCGGCGGAGGTTACAACACCGCCAGCGATTATTCTGCGACCGTGAGCGGCGGATCTGTCAACACCGCCAGCGGTACATACGCGACCGTAGGCGGAGGACATGCCAACACCGCCAGCGAGAGCCGCGCGACCGTGGGCGGAGGATATGAAAACACTGCCAGCGGGTGGTATGCGACCGTCGGCGGAGGAACTTTCAACACCGCCAACGGATCCCGCGCGACCGTGGGCGGCGGGGATCAGAACACCGCGAGTGGATTTACTGCAACCGTCAGCGGCGGATATTTGAACTTTGTCGGTGGCGAAAATTCTGCCATCCTGGGCGGGTATCGCGATACCATCGCGACCGGCGCCGACTACTCCTATCTGTTCGGCATCGAGAGCATGCTAACTGAGGATTCCACCTTCATGGTCGACATGCCCCACATCTGCTTCGGCGACGAGACTGACGGTTACGAGTTCCCGCCCACCGACGGGTCCAGCGGGCAGGTCCTGGTCACCGACGGCGGCGGCGCGCTCAGCTGGCAGCAGAGTGCCGACAACGACTGGGTCCGGGGCACGCCGGACAGCGTCCTGTTCACCGCCGGCTATCTCGGCATCGCCCGGGGCGGCGCCGGCAACGTGCTCTATGGCGACAGCGTGCACACGCACATCAATCTCGGGGTCGCCTGTACGACCGGGGTATCAAGTGGTTCTGTTAAATATTCTACCGTGGGTGGAGGATTAGGCAACACTGCTAGCGAGTGGAGTTCGATCGTAAGCGGCGGATATGACAACACCGCCAGCGGGAACCAGGCGACCGTTGGCGGAGGAGGGCGCAACACCGCCAGTGCTTATTTTGCGACCGTGGGCGGCGGTTCGGAGAACAGGGCCAGCGAGGATGGCACGACCGTGGGCGGCGGGTGGATCAACAAAGCCAGCGAGCCTGGTGCGGCAGTGGGCGGCGGATATGGCAACACTGCCAGTGCTTATTATGCGAACATAGGCGGCGGATATCGAAACTATGTCGCTGGGAGTTATTCCGCCATCCTGGGCGGGATTCGCGATACCATCGCGACCGGCGCCAACTATTCCTATCTGTTCGGCATCAACAGCAAGCTGACCGAGGACTCCACCTTCATGGTCGACATGCCCCATACCATCCTCACCGGCGGCAATGTCGGCATCGGCACCGCCAGCCCGGATGAGGAGCTTCACGTCGCCGGCCAACTGAAGGTCTCCACAACGGGTTCGGGACACATCATCATCGACGATACCAATGGCGGCGGCTCCAAGCCCGGCATCCAATTCATCAATAACAGCACTCTATATCTTGGTGGGGACGATGGCTCCAACGAGGCCTTCGGTTTCTACTCGATCTTCAGCAACATCAGGAACTACGATGCCCAGCTGAGGGCCTACGGCAAGGCCGCCGACAGCTGGGGCACCTACGTCGAGTTGACCCATGACGGGACCGACGGCTTTATCAATACCGACATCGGCGACCTGGCGCTGAATCCCAGCGGAAACGTGGGCGTGGGCACCTCCAGTCCGACTCGGAAACTGTGGGTCAACGGCGATGCCGGCGGCACGAGCGCCTGGTATAACGATTCCGATGAGCGGCTGAAGAAGAACATCTCCCATATCGAAGGCGCCTTGGACAAGGTGGATCGCCTCGAGGGCGTCTATTTCGAATGGAGGGACACCGAACATCATCCCGAAGGCAAGCAGGTCGGTCTGATCGCCCAGGAGGTGGCCGAGGTCGTTCCCGAGGTGGTGGAGCAGAAGGGAGATTACTACTCGCTGGCCACCGCCAACCTGGTGCCTGTCCTCATCGAGGCGGTCAAGGAGCAGCAGGAGATCATCAGCAGCCAGCAGGATCGGATCGAGGAGCTGGCTCAAAGGTTGGAAGTCCTGGAGAAGTGACCGATCAGGACGACATGGATCCCATAGGACACTCAGGTCTGGGAATAGGTTGTCACCAACTCACCAGGTCGATGTGAACTTCTCATTAACACGGCCGAAGACCAAAAAACCCTTGACAACCCCCGTCTTTTTCGCAATAATAGTAGGTCTTGCCGGGCCCGTAGCTCAGCAGGTAGAGCAGCGGCCTTTTAAGCCGTTGGTCGCGCGTTCGATTCGCGCCGGGCTCATTTATCTGACTCCTCTTTTCGCTTGACACCGCGGAGATATTTTTATATCTTATTTTACTGCGAGGGCGATCATGCCTCGCAGTTTGTGTTCCTTCACACTCTGCGCCCATAGCTCAATTGGTAGAGCAACTGACTCTTAATCAGTAGGTTCAAGGTTCGATTCCTTGTGGGCGTACCACTTTGGGGGCGAAACGGCTTCGACGGGGGTAGTGAGGCCGGAACTGCGTGCCGAGGTCCCGATTCCTCGTAAAACTGTTGGGAACAAAATCTAATTGCAAACGACTACTCGTATGCAATGGCCGCCTAATCAATAGGTGACCCGTTCTCCCCGATCTTGCCTGCCGGATCGGACGAGGGCGTCGACGAAGACAGGCTGGTCGTCCGGCCGTGCTCAGAGCCTGACGATGAGATCTTTCTGAGCTGGCCGATCCTGCATCCTGCCTTCCGGAGTCAGGACCGGCGAGACTCAATAGAAAGGCTACGCACGTAGAGGTTCCCTCTGAGCTATCTTCGGACACGGGTTCGACTCCCGTCGCCTCCACCATGAACCTGAAAGGCCGGCCAACTGCCGGCCTTTTTCATTTGGTCGTACGGAGCAAATTTCAGTTGCCAAGACGTGCCGTTCTGTGTATTATTAAACCACAATATCCTGTGGAGCGTGCATGCCCGAGCTACCGGAAGTGGAGTGCGTCGTCCGCGGTCTGCGCCGGCGGATCATCGGCCGGACGATCGAGCGGGTGACCGTGCACCTGCCGCGGATCGTCCGGGGATCGCCCCTGGATCTGGCCGAGCATCTCCCCGGGCGGATTTTCCGGGATGTGCGCCGGCGGGGCAAGCTGATCATCATCGGGCTGGACGGCGGTCTCAGCGTACTAGTCCATCTGCGGATGACCGGGCAGCTGCTCTGGCTGGAACCGCAGGCGCCCCTTGAGAAGCACACCCACGTGATCTTCCACCTGCGTTCCGGCCGTCACCTGCGCTATCGCGACCAGCGCCAGTTCGGCTGGATCCAGCTGGCCGAGAGCGAGCATTTGGACCAACAACCCCAGATCGCCGGGCTGGGCCCCGAGCCGTTGGAGATCGAGCGGGAGGCGTTCGTCCGGCGACTCAGAAGCCACCGCCGGCAGATCAAGCCGCTGCTCATGGATCAGACCATCCTGGCCGGTCTGGGCAACATTTACGCCGACGAGAGCCTCTTCCAGGCCCGGATCCACCCGCTGTCGCGGGCCAGCCGGATCAGCACGGTCAAGCTCAACCGGCTGCACATCGCCGTCGGTGAGGTGCTCGGCAAGGCCATCGATTGCTCCGGCTCGACCGTCCGCCAGTTCCGCGGCACGGACGGCGAGATCGGCGAGTTCCAGAACCACTTCCGGGTCTATGATCGCCAGGGTCAGCCCTGCCCGCGCTGCAGGCGGCCGATTATCAAGATCCGGGTGGGCGGCCGGGGCACGCACATCTGCGCAAGGTGCCAGCAACTGCCGCGGGAAAAGACCCGATGAGCGGTGATCGCTCACCGATGGCGCCGGACATCAACACAGACTCGTTCCCCGAAACTCAGAAAAAAGGAACACCATGTCGAAGGTCTATTTCGTCACCGCCAGAGCCAAAGGCAACAAGAGCCTGATCGACAAGCTGGGCGACCTGATGGACGCCGTCGGTCTGGATTTCATTCCCCGGGACGGCCTGGTAGCCGTCAAGCTGCACATGGGCGAGAGCGGCACCACCGCTTATCTGCGGCCCATTTATGCCCGCAAGGCGGTCGAGAAGATCATCGCCGAGGGCGGCAAACCCTTTCTGACCGACACCACCACCCTCTACCGGGGTCTGCGCGGGAATGCCGTGGATTATCTCAACCTGAGCGTGGCCAACGGCTTCGGTCCGGCCTCGGTGGGCGCCCCGGTGATCATCGCCGACGGGCTCACTTCCGCCGACGTGGCCGAGACCCGGGTGGATCTGAAGCATTTCCAGACGGTCAAGTTCGCCTCGGCCGTCCGCCAGGCCGACGCCCTGGTGGTGCTCAGTCATTTCAAGGGCCACCTGGCCTCCGGATTCGGCGGGGCGATCAAGAATGTGGCCATGGGACTGGGCTCCCGGAGCCAGAAACAGCGCATGCACGGCGATGTCAAACCCAAGCTGCGCAAAGGCAACCTGTGCATCGCCTGCGGCCAGTGCGCCGAGATCTGCCCGGCCGACGCCATCCGCATCGAGCAGGTGGCCCAATTCGACCACGATAAGTGCATCGGATGCGCCGAGTGCATCACCACCTGCCCGGTGGGGGCCATTCAGATTCTGTGGAACGAGTCCACCGACCGGCTGCAGGAGAAGATGGCCGAGACGATGGCCGGCATCGTCGGGGAGAAGAAGGGCCACGTGGCCTACTTCAACTTCCTGCTGGACATCACCCCGGACTGCGACTGCTTTCCCTGGAGCGACACGGCTATGGCCCCGGACATCGGCATCCTGGGTTCGAAAGATCCCATCGCCATCGACCAGGCCTCGGTCGATCTGCTCAACCAGGGGCCGGGCATTCCCGATTCGGCTCTGTCAGGGGGACTGGAACCCGGGCAGGACAAGCTCAGAGCCCTCTACCCGGCCGTCGACTGGACCCGGCAGCTGGCCTACGGCCAGGAGATCGGGCTGGGATCGCGCAAGTATGAGCTGGTCGAGTTGGGGCCGGAGGGCTGATCGACATCGAAAAATATCAGGCAGCCGCCAGCCGGAATGTCACATTGGAACCGAAGGTTTCGGTTTGAAAGGCTGACTGAGCCTATCTCCCGAAAGGAGGCACCGATGAAACACCTTCGTTCATTCTCGATCATCATCGTGGCGGCCCTGGTGGCGCTGGCCGCCGCGCCGGCCCTGGCCACCGATCATAGCGGCGACATCACGGCCAACCAGACCTGGTACGCGTCGGGAAATCCTCACGTGGTCACCGGCGATATCCGGGTCTTCGCCGCGGCCGGCTCCTGCACCCTGACGATCATGCCCGGCGTCGATGTCACCTTCGACTCGGCCGCCGTGATGCAAATCGGCACCGAGACCCAGGCCGGCGTCCTGATGGCCGAGGGGACGGCCGATTCGACTATCTTCTTCGGCTCCGAGCAGGACACCACCGGACCGGACACCTGGCAGGGAATCCTGTTCCAGACCCAGGGTGGCGGGCATATCGACCATGCCATCATCACCGAGGGCGGCCATACGCCCCTGAACGCCAACCTGACCGTCTCGCCGGGGGCCGGTCCCGTCATCGAGAACAGCACCATCGAAGACGGCGCCGGATACGGGCTGGTCTGCGGGTCGGGCGCCGGGCCCACCGTGTCGGCCAACACCTTTCAGAACAATGCCCTCTATCCGGTGCAGGTTTACGGCAACGACGTTCCCCGGATCGAGGCGGACAACGTCTTCGCCGGGAAGGATTCCAACGCCGTCGAGGTGCTCGGCGACCAGATCAGCAACTCGGCCGTGTGGCCTAAACACAGCGTGCCCTATGTCATCGCCGGCGACCTGGAGGTGGCCAGATCATCGGCCGGCGATACCCTGACCCTGCAGCCGGGCACGGTTCTGAAATTCAAGCCGGACGTCGAGCTGCGCATCGGCGCACCGGGAAGCCCGGGATACCTGCTGGCCGACTCCGACACCGCGGCGATCACCTTCGGCGCCTCCGACACGGCCAAGGCGCCCTACTGGGCCGGCCTGTATTTCTCCTCCCAGGGCTCCGGCCTGATGGACGGGTGTCTGGTGACCTTCGGCGGAGCCGGCGGCCGGATGGCCAACATCTACTGCGCCACCGGCAGCGATCCGGTGATCCAGAACAACATCATCGAGCGCAGCGCGGTCTATGGATTGGCCTGCGCCGACGCCGCCCTGCCGACCATCACCTCCAACACCTTCCAGCACAACGGCGACCATCCGATCAGCCTGTTCGCCAACTACGTCCCCCTGATCGGGGCCGACAACATCTATACCGGAAATGGGGAAAACTCCATCGAGCTGAAGGGCGACAACATCACCGCCTCGGTCACCTGGCCCGATCTGGGCGTTCCCTTCGCCCTGGCCGGAGATGTCAGCGTCTTCAAACCCTCCCTGGGCGACACCCTGACCCTGACGCCCGGGCTGATCCTGGCCTTCGACGACGACGTGCAGCTGCAGATCGGCCGGGACGGCTATCCCGGGATGCTGCGGGCCACCGGATTGCCCGATACGATGATCACCTTCACCTCCAGCGCCGACACGGCCGCCCCGGGCGACTGGGCCGATCTGTTCTGCGACAGCCTGGGCACGGCCGAGCTGTCCTACTGCCTGGTGGAATACGGCGGCGGATCCAGCCACGGGGCCAATATCTACGCGGCCGCCGGAGGCATCCTCGATCTGAGTCACAGCATCGTGCAGCACAGCAGCGGTGACGGCATCGCCTGCTGGGGCTCCGATTCGACCCGGGTGACCGGCTGCCTGATCACCAACAACCAGATCGGCCTGCACTGCAACGGATCCGAGCCGGTGGTCCGGTACAATCACATCACCAGCAACGACATTTACGGAGCAGCCAACGACAGCGATGAATTGACCGTGGACGCCATCGACAACTGGTGGGGCCATCCCACCGGCCCGCAGGACACCAGCCCCGGACCGCCGTCCTATAATCCCGCCGGAGAGGGCGACCGGATCACCGACTATGTGGCCTACGATCCCTGGTGGACGGCCGACCGGCCGGTCCTGGAGACGCTGGGGCTCAGCGATCCCTCACCCACCCGCGCCGATACGGTCCTGTTCACCCTGACCTTCAGCCGCCTGATGGATCCCGCGGTGGATCCATTCGTGACCTTCGCGCCGGCCAATCCTCTGGAGGGCAGCACGGTGGTGGCCGACACCGGCTGGGCGGCCGACAGCCTGACCTGGACGGGCAGCTTCGTCTTCACCGACACCACCGGCGACGGGCTCAAGGACCTGACGGTCAGCGGCGCCCGGGACATCTGGGGCTGGGCTATCGAGATGGACACCACCCATGGCTTCTTCTTAGACAGCCAGCTGCCGATGTCCTCGGCCAGCTCTCCGGACGTCTCGCCCGGGGACAGCTTCATGGTCAGCTGGACCGGCACCGATCCGGCCCCCTCCTCGGGCATCTTCGAGTTCGATGTCTACGTCTCCGAGGATGACAGCGCCTGGGTCCTGTGGCTCGACGGGACGATCGACACCTGGGCCTGGTACGGCGGGCAGGATGGCATGACCTATTTCTTCTTCGCCCTGGCCGCCGACAGCGCCGGCAACCGGGAGGACTCTCTGGGAGTCGCAGAATGCTCCACCGCAGTGGACACCACCGCCCCGGCCCTGCCGGCCATGCTCACACCGGCCGACGGCGCAGCGATCGCCGATACCGCCACCACCTTCGCCTGGTCGCGGGTGGTCAAGGTCTCCGGCGAGACGCCGCCGGTCCGCAGGAGCCGAGGAGACGAGGCCGACAAGGCCACCCCGGTGAGCTATCACCTGCAGTGCTCGGTCGATGAGACCTTCGACAGTCTGGTGGTCGATCAGGCCGATCTGGCCGATTCCACCCTGACCGTGCCTCTGGACGAGGGCGCCTATTTCTGGCGGGTCTCAGCCACCGACGACGCCGGCCACACCAGCGGATTTCCACTCACGCCGTTCGGTTTCCGGATCGACACCCAGCCGCCGATCATCGGGCTGACCTCCCTGTGGCCGGATACCACCTTCCTGGGACCCTTCCAGGTCAGCACCAGCGTGGTGGACGCCTCCGGCGCCAGCCTGGTGCTGCTGTGGTACCGTACCAGTCTGGACAGCGTTCCTCATGCCGACACTATGACCGTGGCCAAGGCCAAGGAAACCTACACCGGGGAGATCCCGGAGCAGGCCTGGGTCGATTCCGTCCGTATCGAGTATTACATCGAGGCCTTCGACGGGGCCACGCCGCCAAACACGTCTATCGATCCATCCGGCGCACCGGATGATACCGTCTACGCCTTCAAGGCCTATGGTCTTGTCTCGGTCAACGAGCCGTCTTCGGCCCGGCTGCCGGAGCACTTCGCTCTGCTGCAGAACTATCCCAATCCGTTCAACGCCCAGACCGTCCTGCGGTATCACATCCCCGGCTGGGCTGCTCCCAACGGCACGGTGCCGGTCCGCCTGGAGGTCTATAATGTCCGCGGACAGCTGGTCCGCCGGCTGGTGCAGGCCGATCAGGGACCCGGCATCCACCATGCCGTCTGGGACGGCACCGACCTGAACGGAGGGCCGGCCTCCAGCGGTCTTTATTTCTGCCGCCTGCAGGCCGCCGGACACCGCAAGGTGATCAAGGCCATCCTGCTGCGCTAGGATCACCGACCATCCCTTTTCCCGAGAACGGGGATGTCCCCCCGGGCATCCCCGTTGCTGTATCGATGAGCCGAACTGACACCATTCAGCTGCTGGCACTGGTCCTGCTCGCCCTGGCCGGTCTGCTCGCTGTATTGATCGGGGACCTCTGGCCGCTGCCGGCCATGGCCGCCCTGCTGACCCTGCTGCTGCGCTTCCGGTCCAGCACCCGGTCGGCGGGTCGGATCACCGAGATCGCGGCCGTCTCTCTGGCCGCGGTCCTGGTCCTGAACCGCCTGGGCGTGGAGATCATCTTCGTCCATAAATCCGCCGTCGCCATTCTGTTGTTCCTGCTGGTCCTGCTGGAGAGGGACGACGTCCCCAATATTTTCTCCCGCCGCGGCGAATTCCTGGCCACTATCCGGATCAGCGCCCCGTCCGCCCTGATCGGGGTAACGGTGGTCACGGTGGGGCATCTGGTGTATGATGGAAACGCTTTCACCATGGTCGAGGTCCCGCTGGAGGTCATGGTCCTGGTGGGGATCGGCTGGGCCCTGTTGAACAGCGTTTCCGAGGAATTTATTTACCGCGGTCTGCTGTACACCCGGCTTAAGGACTCCGCCGGGGTTCGGACAGCCCTCCTGGCCCAGGCCCTGATCTTCGGCATCGCCCATCACTGGACCAAAGTCCCGCTGGGAATCCCCGGCATGGCCATGTCCTTTCTCTTCGCCCTGGCTCTGGGCTGGCTGGTCAAACGGACCGGCAGCCTGATGGCGGCCATCTTCGTGCACTTCTGGGTCGATCTGGCCCTGTTCACCGTCGTCCTGCTGCGGCAGTGAGCCCGACGCGATCGTTCCGGCCGGACCAGCGGTGGGGGTCAAGAAAAAGCCCCGGGCCGGTGCCCGGGGCTTTTCACTTCCTCTCGTTGCAAGAACGCCCTAAAATCTCACCTCATCCCCCACCGCGATGCCGTGCTCCCGGAACCATCCGGCGTTCACCTCCAGAGCATAGAGCGCCGGATGGCGGGACCGGTGGATGGTCTCCTCGTCCAGGGCCTCCATATGACAGATCTCGACGATCCGGCCGCGACCGTCGATGAAGGCCAGGTCCAGGTCGATGGGCGTGTTCTTCATCCAGAAGGCCGGCCGGTGCTGGGACTCAAAGACAAACAGCATGCCCTCGTCGGCGGGGAGCTGTTCGGTGAACATCAGGCCCCGCTCCTTCTCCTGCGGCGTCTGGCTGACCCGCACCCGCACCGGTACGCCGCCCACCTGGATGATGATCCGGTCGCCGGCCCGGGCAGCGACAGAGTCGCCGGCCGGTGACTCTTTTCCGGCCTCCGACGGCCCCTCTTCGGGCCCGCCGCAGCCGGCCGGCAGCGGCAGGAGCAATAAAACTATCAAGCAGTATCGAGGGAGCGAGTCGATCATACCACACTCCTCACTGCGCAACCTCACAGCAGCCCCTTGATGTCCTCCTCAAAGACGTTCCGCGGGCGCATGCCCTCGTACTTGCGGTACAGTTTCCCATCCCGGGAGAACAGAAAGGTGGTCGGGATTCCCCGAAACCCGCCGTACTGCTTGACCAGCTGGTCGGTCCCGAACAGCACCGGATAGGTCACGCCCCATTCATCGACGAAATCGTGGACCGACTGCTCGCCGCGATAGGCCACGGCCACCCCCAAAATCTGCAGTCCCTGGCCACCGTATTCCTGCGACAGATCGACCAGATCCGGCGTCTCCCTGACACAGGGCCCGCACCAGGGCGCCCAGAAGTTGACCATGATCACCTGTCCCTGGTAATCGGAGAAACTCACCTCCCGGCCGTTGAGGTCCTTGAGGGTGAAATCGTAGGCCCCGGATGCCGGCGGCGTCTTCTCGCCGCCCCCGCAGGACCAGGCAACCAGGGCGATGAGCAGACCCAGCGCGCCCAGGATGAATCCGCTTCTCGTGCTGCGATGCATGAAACCTCCTCTCTGACAACCTCTCCTGCTGACAGATCTCTCTCGAACGGTCTCTTCTGACAGATCAGCGCCCTCAGCGCCTCCGCCGACGGCCTTCACGGTCCAATCTCCCCGATCAGCTCCACGAACCGCTCCGGACCGACGAATCCGGACTGCCGCAGCTCGGGTCGTTCCCGGCCGGAGGCGTCAAAGAACAGGATGGTGGGCAATCCCCGGATGTTGAGCTGCTCGCGAAGCTTCTTTTTGTCCTCATCCTCGCCGGTCAGGTCCACCTGCAGGAACCTGATCCCCCGGCAGACGGCCGTGACGGCCGGATCGGTGTAAGTTTTCTCCTCCAGCTCATGGCACACGGCGCACCAGGCGGCGGTGAAATGGATCACCGTCGGGCGGCCGGCGTCCAGATGCTCCTGCAGCTGGACCGGGCCGGACACCTCGGTCCATTCCAGCCCCTCCCGCGGACCGGCGGTGAGCGCTCCATAGAAACTGTACAGCCCCCACAGCAGGAAGGCTGCCGCCACCAGCAGGCGAATCAGGCGCATACCCTTGAGCTCCCCCGCGGTCCGCACCACCAGCAGGACGATCCCGCCCAGGACCAGGTAGGCGGCGAAGATCAACGGATAGGCCTGCCGGGGAATCAGCGGGCGGAGGAAATAGAAGACCAGACCGAACAGGACCACGGCCAGGATCTTCTTGACCACCTCCATCCAGGTGCCGGCCCGTGGCAGGGCCGAGAGCATGCCCGAGAAGGTGCCCAGGACGATGTAGGGCAGGCCCAGCCCGGAGGCCAGGACGAAGAAGATCAAAAAGCCCATCAGCGGATCACCGGTGTTGCCCACAAAGACCAGCAGTCCGAGCACAAACGGCCCGATACAGGGCGAGGCGGCCAGCCCCACCGTCAGGCCCATCAGGAAAGCCCCGGCCAGCCCCTTTTTAGCCCCTCCGGTGGTCCCCTGCAGGCGGGTGAACAGGGGGATCTCGTAGAGTCCGAACATGGACAGGGCCAGATAGACCAGCACCCCGGCGATCAGCACCAGGACCAGAGGATTTTGCAGCAGAGCGCCGAACAGCGAGCCGGTCAGGGCGGCCACCGTGCCCAGGACCGAAAAACACAGCGTGATCCCCAGAAAGTAGGCCAGGGACAGACGGAAGGCCAGAGACGTTTTCCCCCCGCTCTGGGAGGTGAAAAAACCGATGGTGATGGGAATGATGGGAAAGACACAGGGCGTCAGATTGAGGGCCAGTCCCCCGACGAAGACGATCAGCAGCGCCAGCAGCAGACCCCGCTCGCGGACCAGGGCGGCAAAGCCCCCTTCCGTTCCGGTCTCCCCTGACAGCGCCGGGCCGCCCCAGTCGACCCGGTCGATGATCCCGGCATGGGCCGGCCGCATTTCCTGACCCAGGGGTACGACCGTCACGTCCAGCCCGAAGACCTTTTCCTCCGGCGGATAGCAGGCCATGTGGTCACAGGGCTGGTAGGACAGGGTTACCTCCAGATGATGCCGCCCCGGCAGAACCCCGGCCGCAGCCCGGGCGGGAATCCCGATGTGGATGGCGCCCTCGTAGACGCTCATCGGCTCCTCGGAGAATTCGTAGGTCTTCTTCACCGGCGGGGGATAGATGGGCTCGCCGAAGACGAAGCCGGGCAGCTCTTCGATGGTGATCCGGGTGGGAATGAGGAATTCATCGGCCGGCACGGGGCAGTTGATGTGATACTCGCCCTCGATCTCGACGGCCAGGACGAAGCGTACATCGCTCCCCGGAACGACCGTTTCCCGGTCCATGTACAGCGCCCCGTGGAGCACCTCCGGCCAGTCCTCCTGGGCCCCTGCGGAGGTCCCTCCGATGACGGACAACAGACTGCAAAGCAACAGTATACCTGAAATGCTGAAGAACTTTTTGGATAAGTTCATCGGTCGACCGCTCCTTTTCCGAGATTTTCAATAGTATACCAGAAAGGGGCGAAAATGGCAAGGGGTTTTTCGAGCCCAGAAAAGCCTTGACAATGGCGCTCCCGCTCCGTATGATACAAACCAACTTATGGAAACGAGAGTCCCGCCGCAGGACGGTGGAGATGCCTACTTCGATGTTCAATCCTTTCTTTCCGGGGAGGTTCGGATGAAAAGACTGACAGGGGCGTTGCTGATGATCCTGATGGTCGCGTCGCTGCCGGCCACGGCGCCGGCCCGTGATTTCTTCGGCGGGGTCTCGCCGGCGCCGGTCTACGTGATGACCGACTTCGGTGACCTGAATACCGATATCGAGGGCATCGGGGTCGAGCCGCTGGACGACGGCCTGATCCTGGTCGGCTGGAACACCTACATCTACGTTCACCCCAGCGTGCGGGTCGGCGTGATGGGTGCCGGGGGCTCGCAGACCGTCGAGGGCCGCGACGACCTGATCACCCGCCAGGTCAAGGTGGGTTTGGGCTACGTGGGACTCTCCGGCGAGTATGTCTTCTCCTTCATGAAGGGGGACGTGGCCGTGGGCACCATGCTGGGCTACGGGCATGCCGACATCGAGATGCTCCAGTCCCAGCCCGGTTCACCCGACTGGGACGGTCTCTGGGAGGTCTACGCCTCCGAGCCGGCCCTGCCGAGCACCTTCATGAACGTCATGAAGTCGAACTTCTTCGCCTATCAGCCGTTCCTGCGGCTGAAGTACAAGCTGACCGGCTGGCTGTCGCTGCAGGGCAGCATCGGGTATCTGGGCGCCCGGACCGGCTCCTGGACCCACCGCGGCGACGTGGATATCGCCGATGGGCCGGATCTCGACTTCGGCGGCCTGACCTTCACCCTGGGACCCCATATCGGCTTCTGATCCCCCTGCCGATAGCACCGATACACAAAGCCCCGGGCGGAAAACGTCCGGGGCTTTTTTCGGCAGTCTGCCGGAAGAGCCGGGCAGCCGGCCGGTGGTCGCGTCGGCCGACCGGAGAGCTGCTCGCGGGTCAATCGGCCCGCAGGTCGATCAGCCGTTCCAACGGGCTCTCAGGACGACCGATGCCTCATTCCACCGCCTGGACCTCGGTGACCTCCGGGATCTGTTCCTTGAGAATGCGCTCGATGCCCATCTTCAGGGTCATCTGCGACATAGGACAGCCCTTGCAGGCTCCCTGAAGGCGCACCTTGACGACCCCGTCGGTCACCTCCACCAATTCCACATCCCCGCCGTCGGCCTGCAGATTGGGCCGGATCTTATCCAGCACTTCCTGGACTTTCTCTTTCATCCGGTATCCTTTCTCACTGGTTGCCGGAGGCTTCCTGGTCCGACTCACAGGCATCCCCGGATTCGCTCTCGTCATCATGCAAGTGAGCATCGGGCTTGAGTTTGACCGGAGACGGAAGCCCCTTGCGCTTGTAGTAATCGTCGATCGCCGAGTGCAGGGCCTGTTCGGCCAGCACGCTGCAGTGCATCTTGACCGGAGGGAGCCCGTCGAGGGCCGCCGCCACGGCCTTATTGCTGATCTCCAGGGCCTCCTGGATGGTCTTGCCCTTGACCATGTCGGTGACCATGCTGGAGGTGGCGATGGCCGCACCGCACCCGAAGGTCTTGAACTTGGCGTCGGTGATGATCTCGTCTTTGACCTTGATGTACAGCTCCATGATGTCGCCGCAAACCGGATTGCCGACATAACCGACCCCGTCGGCGTTCTCGATCTCCCCGACATTATGCGGGTTGGCGAAATGCTCCATCACCTTGGTACTGTATTTCACGGCCATCTGACTCACTCCCCCCTTAGACGATCTTGGTCCCGTTGATCAGCAGCTGGAACTTGCAGCCCAGAAATTCCGCAGCCCGGCGGGACATGAGCATCCGGGACATGAAGATCTCGAAGTACTCCATCACCGGGGCTACGCTGGTATCGATCTCCAATGACAGGGTGATCGTCTTGTCATTACGGTCGATCAGCAGGGTCGACTTCTTCGCCGCATAATTCACCCTGTCGTGTATGTCGAATTTAATGAATTTCAAATTGCGCACCCGGCTGCTGTGCACATCGGCCTTATCGCAGAGGATCAGGGCGGCCGAGACATTGCTCACCGGGCTGCCGTTCTCCTCATGATGGTTCCCGATGGCCCCCAGGATCTCGGCGATATCGGTCGGCGGCATCTCCATCCGGGTGAGGATCTGGCAGGCCAGCAGGGCGCCGGTCTGGGCCTGTCCCTCCCGGTTGATGACGTTGCCGATATCATGCAGGTAGCCGGCGATAGTGGCTAGCCGGACCTCCCGTTCGGAAAAACCCAGCTCTTTGAGCACCCGGCCCGATTCCTTGCCGATCCGCTTGGCATGCCGGTCCCCGTGCTCGGTATATCCCTGGATCTCCATGGCCTGATCGGCCATGGCCAGCAGGGCCTTGACCTCCGGATTGGCCCGTACTTGCTGCCAGGTGATGTCCTTTTCCTGTGGAGAGGCTGAACTCATTTTTCCTTTCGGATAGTCTACCATATAGAAAGACTATAATCAAATTCCCCAGAACAGTCAAGGGGAAAAGGGGTTCGTCAGCGGTCATTTCAGGCGGTGTTCGGCGGTAAAAAAGGGCAGAGGTGTCCCTCTGCCCTTTTGAATCCCACTTCGGGAGGGAAGATCACTTCACAGCGGCTTTGAGTTTGCTGCCGGCCTTGAATTTGGGAACTCTTGCCGCCGGAATATGAATGGTCGCGCCGGTCTGAGGGTTGCGGCCTTTTCGTGCGGCTCTCTTGGAGACCATAAATGTCCCGAAGCCAACAAAGGTGACCTTCCGGCCTCTTTTCAGCTCCCCGGTGACGCCGCCCAGGACGGCATCCAGAGCCTTCCCGGCCTTCGCCTTGGAAATATCGGCCTCTTTCGCGATCTTGGCCACCATATCTTCCTTCGTCATCTTCTCACCTCCTTTGGGGTTGAATTCGCTTCACGGGAGCAAAAGTATCACTGAAAAGCTTACTTGTCAACAGTTTTCTGAAATATTCAAAAAAAATTTTCTTCTCATGCTGGCCGCCGGCACGGGTTGATTTCCTTATAAATTCTTATCCAGTAATACCTTTTATCCGTTCCAGCTTGATCTCGGGAATGGCCTTGATATTGATGCGAACATAGTATCCCTGCCGGTATCCGGTCGGTTCCCACACAAATCGGGCCTCCCAGCAGTGCAGGTCGCGGTAGAACTCCACCCGCTGGGAGACCATCTTTTTGCCGACGATGTCATAACGACCGGAGTATTCCACCCGCCAGTGTTCGGTCAGCGGAAAGGTCACTCCCCCACTCATCCAGGAGGTCTTTCGAATTCCCGAGGTGCTGCGGCTCTCGGCATAGCGATGGGAAAGATTCACTCTCCAGGGCTGACCGGCGAGCTCGTCTCCGGCGGCGCCGCCTGCTCCGCTGAGTGAAAGACGGGTGTCGACGCTGAAGGAGACCAGGCGTGGGGACAAAACTCGCAGTGTGCGACCATCGGGGCCATAAAAATCGTGATTGGCGTTCAGGGCGACGCTGAGGCGTCTATCGGGCTGCATCCGCAGGGAGGAGCTGAGGTTGGACAGCTTGCGGGTCTCGGCCTGAAAATTATAGCCGGTATTGAAGTTGAGATCGGCCAGAGTGATCTTGCGCTCCCTCTCGCCGCTCTTCAGCTTGGCCTGAAACTGATTGGACAGCGAGATCCCCAGCGTCTTCTGCGGGCCGCCCACAGAGTGGATGTAGGGAACCGAATAATAATCGTTCCGATCCGTGAAGTCGGGACGCCAGGAGAAGCTCAGGCTGGGCTTGACCACGTGACGAAGGCCCACCAGGGGGCCGATGTGCGGCTGCACCAGGCCATACAGCGTCGTGTTGGCCCCGATGCTGGCGTCGTAATCCCCCCGGCGGACGTAGCGCTCGCCGGACTTGTCGCGGTCAAACCAGGTCTCCCGGTAGGTGGCCGAGGGGGTCAGGGCCAGGTGGCTGAACAGGTTCAGGGGCACCCGGACCCCCAGGGTCTGGTCCAGGGCCTGGTGCTCCTCGTGCCGATCCACGGTGATGCTGTCCTGCTTCTCGGTCCAATCCTTCTGGCTGTTGATGAACCGGGCCGAATAGCGGTAGTAGATGGAGCTGTACCATGGCATCGTGGTGGTGTTCGTGCTGGTGGCGGTGGCCGTGGGATCCTTCTTCGGCTGATAGAGGGGGCGTTCGAAGCGCTGGAAGGAGATGGTCGGCAGAGTGCGGGTGGTGACATCCTCCTCCAGATCCCAGCGCTGGTCCAGATCCAGGCTGATCCGGGCGCCGGACCAGGATTGATCCAGACTGAGGAAGGAATGCAGGCTGCGATCCATCCGCTCGTAGGGATCGTCGCTGATGTCCTGATAATAGCTGCGGTCGTTTTCCCCGATAAAAGTGCCGCTGGCTTGAAGTTGGAGGGACGTGGTGATGTCCTGGAAGTGACTCAGGCGGAGATCCCACCGTCGTCGTTTCTGCAGCACCGAGCCGGAATACCGCTCATCCCATTTATAGGAACCGGCCAGACTGCCGTGGAGCAGGTAACGGACCGCATAGCGGCCCTCCATCTCAGCCAGCCATCCGGTGCGTTCGTAGATGTCGGCCGACAGGGTGGCGTCCCAGTACTGGCTGGGCGCCAGATAGTACCCGATCTGTTTGAGATAACGGCCGTCGGTCTCGGTGGAGCCGTAGTGGGGAATGAGCAGGCCGGAATGGCGCCCCCGCTTGATGGGAAAGACATAGAACGGCAGGATCATCACCGGGATCTTGCCGATATACATGACCACCGGTTTGGCGATGACCTTGTCCTTGAGGATGATCTTCATCTGCCGGCTGTAGAAGTGATAATGCGGCTGCTCCTGGTGATCGCAGGTGGTGAAGGTGGCCCCGGAGGCCTTGAGCACCGCATCGTCGACCTTGCGGATGGAGGCGCCGCGATAATATCCCTTCTCGAATTCGGTCTGCCCTTCAACCACCCTGCCCCGGCGGGTGCGCAGATTGTACATCATGGTCTCGCCGGTCAGCTCCCGGCTGCCCTCCCGCAACACCGGGTATCCGGGCGGCTCCCCGTCGGCGTCCGGTTCCTCATCGCCTGCCGGCTGCCCGTCGGCGGCGGTTCCTGATTCCGACCGGCCCCCGGCGGTGAGGATCTCCGTCCGGGTGTTGTACACGATCCGGTGAGCCTGCAGGGAGACATCGGTCGGCAGGTAGTCGATGGTGCTGCGGCCCTCCAGGGAGATCTCATCGCGATCCAGAAAGTATTCGATCCGGTCGGCCCCGTAGCGGGCCGTATCGGGCCGGTTCTCCTCCATGGTGACGTAGGATCCCAGCGCACCCCCCTCCACCAGGGCCCGCTCGACCCGCTCATCGCGCAGGAAGATCTCCAGGCGATCGCCACTGGTGCGATTGACGCCGTAACCCTCCTCCTGGTCGGCCGGGGGCAGATAGACGCTGGCGGCGTTGCCCTGAGCTGCGATGCGCTCGATCTTCTCATCCTGGAGATAGAAGGCGATCTCCCGGGCACTCAGCAGATGCTCTCCGGAATGGCGGGCCTCCGAGGAATCGGCCGCCGAGAGGTACCGCCCGCTGGCCTGGCCCTGCACCCGGATCTCGGCGACCGCACCGTCCGCCAGCAGGATGCGCATCTGCTCACCCTCCAGCAGACTGTCCCCGTCCCGCACCACCGGATCCTCCTCCAGCAGGATGAGATCCTCCTTTTCCAGATAATGGGCCTGGCCGCAGGAGGCGATCATCGATCCGCGGGCGATGGTCACCTGATCGTGAACGACGGCCTCCCGGGTATCCAGGAAAACCTCCATATGGCGGCCGGCGATGAGGATAGGCTCGCCGCCGTCCGGGCGGCGGATGGCCAGCCGGGGATCCAGCTCGGCCCGGGCCAGGCCGGCCGGGCGCTGGTATTCCACATGGCCGGCGGTCAGCTGGAGATGTTCGAGACTGTCCACCAGGACGACCTGGCCGTCGGCCATGGCTGTCCGATCGCCCTGGCGATAGGTCAGGCGCCGGGCGGTGAGCGTCCGGGCGGTATCCTCCAGGATCACCTGGCCCTCGAAGATGACCAGCTGGTCCTGCTCATACCAGGTGGCCCGATGGCTGCGCAGATGCAGATGGCCATGGACCAGATGGACCCGGCCCTCCAGGATGGTGACCAGCTTCTCATCCCGCCAGTGCGACTCGGCCCGTTCGGCATGCTCCAGGAAGAGCGGCTCGGATGGTTCCTCGGCCCCGGCCGCGGCGATCATCATCGCGGACAAGGCCAGGAGAAACAGCTGTCGGCCCGGTTGTTTCATGGCAAACCTGTGTGTGGTCAGGGAGTTCCCAGGCGAGCGGATCCGTTCGGGTGGCATCGGATCCGTCACGACGACGGCTGGAGGCCCATCAGGGCGGCGATATGTTCCTGAACCGATTCCACCAGGGCGGGCAGATGATAGCCGCCCTCCAGCATGGAAACCACCCGGCCGCGGCAGCTTCCGGAGGCGATCTCCATCACGCAGCGGGTCATCCGGCCATACCCCCGGGAGGACACCCGGGTGGCCGAGAGCGGATCGTCCTGATGGGCGTCGAACCCGGCCGAGATGAGCACGAACTCGGGAGCAAACGCCTCGGCCGCCGGCATCAGCTCGTTGCGCATGACCCGCAGGTACTCCTCATCACCGCTACCGGGCCCCATGGGGGCGTTGAGGGTGGCGCCCCGGGCGGCCCCGGCGCCCCGTTCGGAGCGGGCTCCGGTGCCCGGATAGAGCGGCCACTGATGAACGCTGAAGTAGAAGATATCTTTGTCGCCCTCGAAGGTGTGCTGCGTGGCATTGCCGTGATGGACGTCCCAATCGACCACCAGGATCCTCGTCAGACCATGGACCGCCTGAAGATGCCGGGCGGCGATGGCCACGTTGTTGAACAGGCAGAATCCCATCCCCATGGACCGTTCGGCGTGATGCCCGGGGGGCCGCACGGCACAAAAAGCGTTGTCGATCCGGCCGGCCATGACCGCGTCGACCGCCTCCAGCACGCCTCCGGCGGCCAGCAGGGCAGCGTGATAGGACTGCGGGCTGACCGGGGTATCCGGCGAATCGAGATACTCATAGCCGCCCTCGCAGACCTCCTTGACATGCCGGACGTACTCCGGGCTGTGGACTCTGTGAATAGCCTCCAGGGAGGCCGGGCGGGGCTCGATAGGGACCAGATCCTGGTACAGTGACGACTTGTGGAGGCCGTCCATGATGGCCTCCAGACGAGCCGAGCGCTCAAAATGACCGGGGCCGGTATCGTGCAGCAGATAGTCAGGATGGTAGATCAGTCCCGTTGTATTCATGGCTCATTCCCCAGCAGCGTGATCACCAGATTCTGCTTCTCGTCCTCCAGGCGGATCAGCCGCCCTTCCGGGGTCACCCAGCAGGTCTCCCCGATGGGCGCCAGATGACAGCGGTAGGCCGGCTGCCCGGTCTCCGGGGCCGGAACCGGCCCGCCGGGATCGATCTCGACCAGGATATCCATCTCGGTGAGGGCCTGAGGCACGAAGATCCGTCCGGCCATCGGTTCCCCGCCGTGCAGCGGGATGAGGGCCAGCATCAGTCCCCACTGCCCGATCATATTGTTGTCGACCAGGAAGATATCGTGAAGGCGGGGCAGGATGTGGCGCGATTCGGCCCCATCGCGGAAGACGGTCGCCTCGATGGTGCTGTCGCCGAGGGCAATGTCCAGACGCTGCGGCTCGCCGGTGAGGTCGACATCGAGGTGGTAGGCCAGCGGGCGGCCGTCGGGCCGGAAATCATAGGTCCCCTTCATCTTCAGGCTGTCGGACTGACCGATGGCGGTGAGGCTGAGCACCAGGGTGAAATCCAACCGGTAGACGCCGCTTTCCGCCGGATCGTCCGGGGCGGTCATCTGATTCCACTGCCTGCCCATGGGCTGGCCGGCCATCTCGAAGAGATACTCCCGGACCTCTCCCAGGGGCCAGACATCCTCCACGGTGACGGCCGTCGGACCCTGTTGATCGGTTTCGGCCTCCTCGGCCGGCGGTGTTCCAGTCAGCAGCAGACAAAGTAACCCTGGCAGCATGATCCTGGTCATCATTCTCATTCACATTCCCCCTGTTCGTTTCCTGTCTCAGAAGACCCTCAAACCGGTCCTTCCGGCATGGGCCCAGGACATCGACCGGGTGTTGAATCCGTAGCCCACCCGCCCGTGGCGGTCGATGGCGATCAGGCCGCCGCGGCATCCGCTCTCGGTGGCCAGCTCGACGGCCAGCCGGACCGCCCTAGGGGCCGTCATCCGCCGCATCAGCTGAGCCGCCCGGGCTGCCCAGACCAGCCGGATGATCTCCTCCCCGTGGCCGGTGGCCGAGACCGCCCCGCAGGCGTCGGCATAGGTCCCGGCCCCGATGATCGGGGTGTCGCCCACCCGCCCGGGCAGATGCAGCATCATCGCCCCGGTGGAGGTGGCCGCGGCCAGCCGGCCCTCGGCATCACGGGCCACCGCGCCCACCGTGCCCAGGCCCATCTCTCCGGCCGTGGAGGTCAGGCGGGGCAGGTAGGGCGGATTGCGGCCCTGGGCCAGCCGTCCGATCATCTCCCGATACTGCTTCCGCCGCCGGGGAACGATCGGATCATAGGATCGGAAACCCATCCGGCGGGCGAAGCGCCGGGCTCCGGGACCGACCAGAAAGACGTGATCGGTCATCTCCATCACCTTTCGAGCCACCAGGATGGGGTTCTTGACCCGGTCCAGGGCCCCGACCGCCCCGCAGCGAAGATCATCGGTCATCACGGCAGCATCCATCTCCACCGTGCCGTCCAGGGTCAGGGCCGATCCGGTGCCGCAGTTGAAGGTGGCATCATCCTCCATATCCACCACCGCCGCCACCACCGCATCCAGGGCCGATCCCCCCTCAAGGAGAATCCTGTGCCCGGCCAGGGCCGCCCGACGGACCCCTCTGCGATGGGCCCGCATGTCCAGTTTTCGCCCGGCGCCGCCGTGAACGATGATGCCGGGGGGTACCCGCTTCGATCGCTCTGGAGACATCCCTCCCTTTCTCTCACCTGCTGCGCTGATGATCACTTCTCTGATTTCAGGATTTCTTCGATCTTCTCCATGATCAGGTCGATCTCGGCCAGACGTCCCTCTCCCTCGTCGCCCCGGGCCAGGCGCCCTGTGGCCGGCCCGACGAAGTGAAATCCCAGCTCCCGGAGCCGGGCCGTGTTGGCCTGGACGACGGGTTGGCGCCACATCCGGTGATGCATCGACGGGGCCAGCAGGACCGGCCCCCGGGCCGCCATGACGGTGGTGGAGAGCATGTCGTCGGCGATCCCGGCGGCCAGCTTGCCGATGATATTGGCCGTGGCCGGTGCCACCACCACGATGTCGGCCTTCTCCCCCAGCCAGACATGCTCAGCCGGCTCGTCCGTGGCCGGCGGGAACATCTCCACATAGACGGGTTTCCCGGAGAGTGTTCCCAATGTCAGCGGGGTGATGAACCGGGCGGCGTGGGGGGTCATCACCACCAGCACCCCGGCGCCGGCCTGTCTCAGGCGGCTGACCAGAGCCGCCGATTTGTAAGCGGCGATCCCGCCGCAGATCCCCACCAGTACGGTCGTGTCCTCACGCATCTGATCCTCCCCCTGAGAGCCGTTTCTCGATCTCATCGAACAGACCCGAGGCGATCTTCGACCGGACGTCATACTCGCCTGCCACCCGGCCGTCGGGGCCCACCAGCAGGGCCCGGTGGCGGTCCTTCCCGACCTCCCGCAGATCGTTGGCCACCATCAGGTCGGCCCCGCTGCGCCGGGCCGTCTCCAGGGCCCCGGCGATCAGCTGCTCCCGGCCGGCATCCACCGCCAGCTTGAATCCCACCAGGAAGACCCCGGGATCCCACCGCTTGACCATGTCGATCACCTTGGGGGTGGGAACCAGGATCAGGGTCCAGCGGTCCCGGCCCGAGGGCGTCTTGTCCAAGCCGGCCCGCTCGGGCACATAATCGAGCACGGCCATGGCGTGCAGGACGACATCATAGGTCCGGGAGCCGAGCTCGTCACCGATGATCCGCATCAGATCGTCGAAGGTCTCCACCGGCAGGATCTTCAGCCGTTTCTCCTGATCATCCCGAAGCTCCTCCGGATCGGGCCGGGCGGCGCCCGGTCCGCACACATAGGTCACCGCGGCGCCCCTGTCCAGGGCCTCCCGGGCCAGCCGCGCACCCAGCCGGCCGGTAGAGGTGTTGGCCAGGTAGCGGATGGCGTCGATGGGCGCCCGCTGAGGCCCGGAGGTGATCAGGAACCGCTTATTGGCCAGTGTCCGGCCGCTCGCGGCGGCCTTTCGTTTCGGCTCGCTCATCCGGTGCTTCCTTCCTCCACCTCGATCCGTCCCCGGCCGGCGGCAATCAGCGCCTCCCTCAGGACCGCCGCCCGGCCCCGGCGCACGGTCACGGTCAGGGCGACCTCTTCTCCGAACTGCTGATCGACGACGCGGGCGCCGTGCCGTTCGAGAACGGCGCCGACCTCCCCGGTCAGCGGATAGTCAAACCGCAGGCTCCACTCCTGGGTCAGGACCTTCTGCACCGTCTCGGCCGCATCCAGGACCTTCCCGGCGCACTCCCGGTAGGCCCGGCCCAGCCCCCCGGTGCCCAGCTTGACGCCCCCGAAATAGCGGGTCACCACCACGACCACGTCGGTCAGACCGCGGGTGGTGATCGACTCCAGGATGGGCCGTCCGGCGGTGCCCGATGGCTCGCCGGCATCGCTGGAGCGAACCACCTCCTCCCGGCCGAACCCCAGCCGGTAGGCGTAGCAGTGATGGCTGGCATCGTGGTCCTGCCGGGCGATACGATGAATAAATTCCTGGGCCGCCGGCTCGACCCTCACCGGCGCCAGCCGGGCGATGAATCGGGAACCCCGGACCCTGGTCTCGGCCCGGCCGGGGCCCTTGACGGTGAGGAATTCATCCGTTGGGTTAACCATCCTTCTCCCCGCGGGAGCCGGACAGCACCCGTTCATAGAGGGCCTCGTATTGCGGGATGATGATGTCGCTGTGAAAGTGCTCCTCGACCCGCTGCCGGGCCCGGGCTCCCATCTCGGCTCTGAGCCCATCGTCCGCCAGAAGCGCTCCGGCCAGCTCCGCCAGCCGGTCGATCTCTCCCACTCCGGCGAGATAGCCCGTCTCCCCGTCGGTCACCACCTCGGGCAGTCCACCGGCCTGATATCCGATCACCGGGACGCCGCAGCTCATCGCCTCCAGGGCGACCAGGCCGAAACTCTCCCGGTCGCTGGGCAGCAGGAACAGGTCCGCCTGGGGCAACAGGGATTCCATCTCCAGCTGTTGGCCCAGAAAATGGACCTCCTCTTTGAGTCCCAACTCTTCGGTCCGGGCCTCGGCCGCCGGCCGGTCCGGTCCGTCGCCGATCATGACCAGCGCGCTGGGAATGGTCTGCCGAACCCGCCGGAAGATCTCGATGACATCATCTATACGTTTGACGGGTCGAAAGTTGGAAACGTGCATGAGAATTTTCCGGTCCCCCGGGAATTCCGTCCGGGGGCTGCTGCGGGGGCGAAACCGGTCCGGATCGACGAAATTATAGATCACCTCGATGGGCCGCTCGACCTGGAAACGCCTGATGGTCTCTTCCTGCAGATACCGGGAGACGGCCGTGATCCCGTCGCTCGATTCGGTGCTGAACCGGACGATATCGTGAAAGGACGGATCCTGGCCCACCAGGGTGATATCGGTGCCGTGCAGGGTGGTGATCACCCGAAGCGGGTGAGAGACCATCTGGCGGGCCATGAAGGCCGCCGTAGCATGCGGGATGGCATAATGCACGTGCAGCAGCTCCAGGCGCTCCTCGCGGGCCACCTGAGCCATTTTGGCCGACAGGGCCAGACAGTACGGAGGATATTTGAACAGCGGGTACTCCGGCGTATCCACCTGATGATAGGACACGTTTCGGCGGTACCCGGACAGGCGGAAGGGCCACCGGTAGGTGATGAAATGGATCCGATGTCCCCGGCGGGCCAGGTCCAGGCCCAGTTCGGTGGCCACCACGCCGCTGCCGCCGTAGGTGGGATAACAGGTGATGCCGATCCTCATGGTTCCTCTCCCATCAGGAAGAGCCCGGGGCGAACGACCACCGCTGGCTGTGCACCTCCCGGAAGAAATCCAGGGGATCGATGATCTCCAGCGGGTCGGTGATCAGGAATGGCTCGCCGTGCTCCCGGCCGATGAGGCCGCCGTAAAACCGGCTGCGGGTCTCGATGGCCGACAGAAATTTGGGATGACTCAGCGGCGTGGCCGGTTCGGTCGACTCGGGATCGTAGAACTGGGAGCGGTAGGCTCTGATGGCCTCCAGCTTGCGGTCGTGCTGACCGGTGACATCGACGATAAAGGAGGGCTGGAATCGCCGCCGGCACATGTAGTAGAGCACGGCCAGGGGACGGTGACGCCGGCCCTCCGCCTCCAGCTTCTCCAGCCCGCTGAGATAGGCCCCCTGGGTCACCGCCAGGGCGGTGTTGATGTGATCGGGATGGTCGTCTTCCCAGTAGGGGGCCAGGACCAGATCGGGACGATAGGTGCGGATCTTTCCGGCCACCAGAAGCCTGGTGGGACGGTCGTTCTCCACGGCCGAATCGGGCAGCTCGAGATTCTCCCGGATGGCCACACCCATGATCCCGGCGGCTTTGGCGGCCTCCTGATCGCGGATGTGAGCCGATCCTCGGGTGCCCATCTCGCCGGCGGTGAAATCGACGATGCCCACCCGGACCTTTTTCTGGACCCACTTGATGACGGTCCCCGAGCAGGTCAACTCGATATCGTCCCGGTGGGGCGCGAAAGCCAGAACATCCAAGCGGCTCTCAGCTGCCATCAATCCTCCTCATTCTCCCCGCAGGGTGATCAGGTGGTGCTGCCAGGGCTCGATGTCCAGTCCATCCAGGCGCTCGATCAGCCCGGTTCCGTGCCGGGCCATGAACGGGATGATGTTGGTGACGCGCTCCTGCAGGCGTCCCGTCGGATAGAGCGTATCGCTCAGCCGGGCCGCGCGCCGGCGCAGCGTCTCGTCGCGCGCCCGCCGGGCCTGGAGCAGTTTCTTCCGCACGGCTGTGAGCTGATGGTCTATCTTTCCGGAGACCGAGGCAAGGTACTCCTTCATCGACGGCTCCAGGCCAGCGACCCGTCCGGACAGGTCTTGGAGTGCCTGTTCGATGACGGCCCGGGCCGCATCGATCTCCCCCTCCACATCCCCGGGCAGCTGCTTCTCGGACAGCCGGCCGGCCAGCCGGTCGGCCGGCACGAAGACCTCTGCCGGATCCAGTCCGGAATCCAGCAGATACGCTGCCTGCCGCTCCCCCAGCAGGGTCAGGCTCATTCGCGGATAGACCGGAGGACGGGCCACCCCGAGCCGCTCGTAGAGAGGGCCCAGCTGGGCCAGATAGGCCGTCTCGGACGGGCCGGCCACGGTGGCCGCCACCGGGAACAGGCTATCCTGCATCACCGGCCGCAGGGCGGCGTTGGGGCTGAAACGCTGCGGAGCCTGCTCCAGCAGCTCCCCCAGGGATTCTCTGGAAAAAACCCGATCGGTCCCCTTGAGCCGAAAGGCGCCGCCCTCCACGATCAGGCCGCACCGGCGGTCCTGGTGGATGAGAAAGAGATTGGTCTGGTCAGGGGCCGCCTGCAGCTGGGCATGATACCCCCGCCGGACCAGCTCCCGGCCGCGCTCGATGACCAGCCCGGCGGTGTCCGGCGCCAGGTCCAATTCCCGCTGGAAAAGAGGCCGGCAGAGGGCTGTCAGATCGTCGCCGGTGGGATCGACCAGGACCAGGCCCTGCCCGGCGAAGAGGGTCAGCAGCGCCCGGGCGAATCCGCCGGCGAAGGTGTGGTCCGGGCGATAGGCGGCCCGGAACAGCTCCATCACCGCGTCCCGGAACTCGCTTTCCGGCAGCACTTCCCTGACCCGGTCCAGGGTGGTCTCGATCTCCGGGCCCAGGATCAGAGACCCTACCGGATGGTCGGGAGGATACTCTCCCGCATGGCGCACCGTCACCGGCCGGCCGCCGGGGTCGGGCAGGACGGCGTGGTCCACCTCCCCGAGATCGTGATCACCGGCGGCCATCCAGAACAGGGGCACGAACCGGTCCCCCAGACGACGGCGCAGCGCCCGGGTCAGCTGGAGGACCGAGAGGGCCTTGTACACCGCGTAAAGCGGGCCGGTGAACAGCCCCACCTGCTGCCCGGTGACCACGGCCAGGACGTCCGGCCGGCGGAGCCGCTCAATATTGGCCATCGTCTTCTCGAACCCGGACCAGCCGCGGTTCTGGATCTCGAGGATGTCGGCCAGCCGGGCGCGGTCGAAGGACCGGCCGGCCAGCATCGCCTCGGGGTCGAGACGCTCAGCCAGGGTGCGCGGATCGGCGGGGAAGAACTCGGCCACCTTCTCGTGCCGGGCCAGAAAATCCCCGAACAGGGTCGAGGTCCCGGGAAGACGTTCCCGCGCCACAGCGGCGACGATGCCGCAGGCCTGTGCCATCGGTGCTCCTCGAGCGGTCGGTCCCGGTTCAGACCAGTTCCGATAAGGCGTTCCGGTCCAACCGGTAGGAGAATTTATCCTCGAATTCCTCGCGGAAGTCGAAGACGTCCTTGAAATCCTCGATGGTATCCTGATCGGACTTGCGCATCAGCCCGGCGGCAACCATGTTCATGACCACATGGCCGATGTCCTCTGTGGTCCTCACCCCCCAGTGCTCCAGGACCAGACGGGCCGTAGGACCGTACCGCTCCAGGGCCAGGCACCGGAATCCCTCCAAAAGCTCTCCTCCGGTCAGGCCCCGCTGCTGCCCCAGCCGGGCGACGGCATGGGCGAAGGCATCCTGGACGAACCGGTAGATCTCCACCCGGTAACGGTCATCGGCGCGGACGATCCCGCGGATCACTGCCATCGACCGGCTCAGCTCTCTGAACAGGCTCACGTGTTCGGCTCCTGGCGGGGATGATCTTTCAAAATAAGGCCGGTCGCCCCGGGGAGCGGTCGGCCTCTCCTGCGCGCTGAAACAGCGGCCGATCCTATCGCCCTGACCACACGCCGGCGATCGCCCGGCCGCAGAACCGGCAGCAGCCCTCCTGCAGGTTCATCTCGGTGATGGCATAGCCGATGCGGCCGATGACGGTCCGTCCGCACTCGGGACAATAGGTGGCTTCGCCGGGATGACCGGGCACGTTGCCCACATAGACATACCGCAGACCCTCATCCAGCCCGATCCTGTGGGCCAGCTCGAGGGTCTCCACCGGGGTGGGCGGCAGGTTCTTCAGCTGGTAACGGGGATGGAAGCGGGAAAAATGCAGGGGTACGTCCGCTCCCAGGTGTTCGTATATCCACCGGCACATCTGCCGGATCCGTTCGGCATCGTCGTTCAGCGTGGGGATGACCAGATGGGTCACCTCCAGCCAGACCCCTTCCTGCCGGTACATCTGCAGGGCGTCCAGGACCGGCTGCAGGCTGGCCGAGCAGACCTGGCGGTAGAAGTCCTCGGTGAACCCCTTGAGGTCCACGTTGGCGGCGTCGATCACCCGGCAGAATTCCCGCTGGGGCTCCGGGTTGATATAGCCGGCCGTGACCAGCACGTTCTTCAGGCCCTGCCGGCGGGCCAGGCGGGCGGTCTCGACGGTGTATTCGAAGAAGATATCCGGATCGGAATAGGTATAGGCAATGGACTCGCAGCCGGCCCCGACCGCCTCGGCGACCAGATCCTCCGGAGGCAGATCGACATTCTCGGTCTCCTCCGGCCGCCGCTGGGAGATCTCCCAGTTCTGGCAGTTCTTGCAATGCAGGTTGCAGCCGGCCGTGGCCACCGAGAAGGCCCGGCTGGCCGGCAGAAAGTGAAGCAGGGGTTTCTTCTCGATGGGATCGACATGGACGGCGCAGGGATTGGAGTAGGCCAGCGTCATCAACCGGCCCTCACGCAGCTCGCGGACCCCGCAGGAGCCCCGGGATCCCTCCCCGATGATACAGCCGTGGGGACAGAGCTGACAGTGGGCCCGGCCTTCCGGCCGGATCTCATAATACCGTGCCTCCCGGGGCCGGACCAGGCCCCGCTCCCGTCTCCGGCCGGGATCCCCTCCGGCGGCCAGGGCCACCCCGGGAACCAGCGAAAGACCGGCCCCGCAGCTCGCGCAGCGAGCCAAAAACTCCTGGCGAGTCATATTTTTTCGGGCATGAGATCTCATCGGTGTGTTCAACCGGCCAGCTCCCGGTCGCTTTCAGGAAAATCTCCGGTCCTGGTCGAGCTCTCATCGTCCTGCCGGCTGTAATCAGCGGTCGGCCCGAACAGGGCCAGCAGGCCGGATGCGCCGGCGGCCAGGCAGCGGCGAAAGAACCGCCGCCGGTTCATGGACCGTCGCTTTCTATTCATCCCGTGATCGGGTTCGGACGGGAACATAGCTTTCTCTCTCCGCTTGCCTCAGAGATCGGCCAGCAGGGTCTGGATCTTGGTGACCACCATATCGATGGCCACCCGGTTGTATCCTCCCTCGGGGATGATCAGGTCGGCATACCTCCGGGAGGGCTCGACGAACTCCAGGTGCATGGGCCGTACCGAGCGGAGATACTGTCCCACGACGCTCTTGAAATCGCGGCCCCGCTCGATGATGTCCCGGTCCAGCCGGCGGATCAGCCGGACGTCGGCATCGGTATCGATATACAGCTTGATGTCCAGCATATCCCGCAGGGCCTCGTTCTCCAGGACCATGATGCCCTCCAGAACGGTCACCGGCCTGGAGGGCACCGATCCGGAGAGCACCTGGCGGGTGTGGGTGGTGTAGTCGTAGCTCAGCCGGGGCACGCTCTGGCCCATCTTCAGCTGCCGCAGGTGCTTCAATAACAGATTGATATCGAACGCGCTGGGATGGTCGTAGTTGACCTTCTCGCGCTCTTCCATGGTCAGATGGCTGTGGTCCCGGTAATAGGCGTCCTGGGCGATGATGATGGCATCCTCGCCACCGATGGCGGAGACGATCCGCTTGGCGATGGTCGTCTTTCCCGACCCGGTCCCGCCGGCGATGCCGATAAGAATGGAGGTAGCCATCAGCTCGATCCCTCTTCGAAGATCTGGGCCGCGAACAGATAGATCTCGCTCTCCGGATCCTGCCAGGCCGTCTCCGGCAGACCGGCCTTGAGACAGGTGTGCTGCAGGAACGTCTCCCGGTCCCAGCCGTATTCGGTGGCCACCTGGGGCAGCAGCAGTCCGGAACGGGGACCCCTGACGATATACAGCCCATGCTCTCCGATGGTGATCTCGGACGGATCGGCCATCCTGCGCAGCGGCGTCAGGACCGAGATCTCCACATCCAGCTGATCCAGCTCTTCGGCCGTCACCGGAGGAAAACGGGGATCGCCGAAAGCCGCCGCCAGGGCCATCTCGCCGACGGCCTCGGCCAGGGGCTTGAGGCCCTGGATATAGCCGATGCAGCCCCGCAGCGCTCCTTTGCGGTGCAGGGTAACGAAGACCCCCCGTTTCTCCCGCAGCACCGCCGAGCCTTCCCCGGCGGAGACACTCCGGGGAACCAGAGGCTGGGCCTGATCCTGTCTCACCAGCCGGTCCCGGATGGCCGTCCGGGCGATCTCCAGGAGCCGGCGCTGATCCTCGGGGGTCAGCCGGGCGGGAGGTCCGGAAGATGCGTGCGCTGACATCATCCGGTCTCCTTTCGCGGGCCATAGAGGACGGCAGCCATGTACCCGACCACGTTCTGCCGGTCGCCGCTGACATCTCCGGAGGTGGCATAGTGCAGCACCCGGCCGGCTGTGGCGCCCATCTCCCGGGCAGCCATCATTACGGCCACCATGGGACCGCCGCCGCAGGCCTCTCCCCGGCCGGACCGCAGGGTCTCATGCAGCCCCCGGGGATCGAAATCGTTGACCTTCTGAAGAATGGTCTGGTCCAGCACCCTGGCTTCATCCTGGGAATGAAAATGGGACAGATCGGTGCTGGCCACCAGCAGAATGTCGTTGTCCCGGGCGACAAAGGCCAGGGCATCAGCCAGCATACGGCAGGTGGTCATGTCCTGATCGCCCATGACGATGGGCACCAGCTGGAAGCTCTTCAGGGTCCGCTGCAGGAAGGGCAGCTGGACCTCCAGGGAATGCTCCTGAGCGTGGGCCTGAGGATAGAAGTTCAGCCGGTCGGATCGGACCATGAGACTCCTGGCCAGGTCGGCGTTGACCGGCACCACGCCGAGGGGGGTTCGATAGCCGCCCTGATGATAGACCGAGGCCCCGGCGAAGGCGGTCCGATGGCTGGGAGCCACCACCGCCACGTTCTCGAAGGTCCGGCCCTGTATCTGCCGGTAGGCGTGGGCGGCCACCTGACCGGAATAGATATAGCCGGCATGGGGCGCGATCAGTCCGAGCACGTCTCCGTCCAGCGGTTCCGGGGAGACCTCCTCCAGGTAGGCGTCGATCTCGGCGCCCAGCGCCCGGCCGTCACCGGTATAGAACTGGCCGGCCACCGCCGGCGGCCGGATCTGGCCGGGAGCGAGAAAATCGTCGGGAGACATGGCGTTCCCCCTGCTGTGAGCCGGTTAGGGTTCCTCAAAGACCTGGGCGGTGAAGACGTACAGGCGGGTGCCTTCCTGCAGATAGGCGTCGGCTGACAGGCCGGCCTTCTCCCGGCAGCAGTGCTCGACGAACTCCTGGCGGGACCATCCGGTCTGGTCGGCCACCTGGGGCAGATAGCAGCCGCTGTGTCCGCCGCGGGTGATCCAGATGCCGTGCGTCCCCAGCTCGATCTGCTCGATCGAGGAGATCTCCCGCAGCGGGGAGAGCACCGAGATCTCAATCTCCACCTCGTCCAGCTCCCCGCTGTTCAGCGGGGGAAAGCGGCCGTCGTGAAAAGCGGCCGCCTGGGCCATCCGGGCCACCGTCTCGATCAGCTCGGCGTCGGGCTGAAACTGCCCGATGCAGCCCCGCAGCCGGCCGTGCTTGTGCAGCGTCACGAAGGCCCCGCGTCGCTCCCGCAGCCGGACCGGGACATCCTCCGGCGACCGGTAGGTCCGCCCTTCCAGCCCGGCAGCGATGGATTGCCTGGCCACGGCCAGGAGCTGCTGCTGCCCCGCCTTATCCAGCTCTCCGCTCTCTTGCGGCTGCCGATTTTCCTCTCCGACGTCAGGCGCGGAGCCCGAGACCGCGGCATCCGTATCGCAGAAGGCCACGGCGCCGTAGCCCACCACCCGGTCGTGGTCGCCGGCGGGCACGTCGCCGGAGTTGGCATAGTGCAGAATGCTGGCCTGGTCGGCCCCCAGCATCCGGGCTGCCATCATCACCACCATGACCGCCTCGGTGCCGCACATGGCGCAATGCAGATCGGGTATGGACCGCTGACGGCAGTGCCGTTCATGCTCGATCAGTTCCTCCGGCCGGTACTCGGCGATCAGGTTGAGCGTCTCCCGGTCCACCCGGCAGGCATCATCATATCCGGGATAATGGGACAGATCGGTGCTGGCCAGCAGCAGGACGTCTTCCCTCCCGGTGACCTCCTCGGCGATGGCCCGGGCCAGGGATTCCAGTTCCTCGATCGAGCTCTGGTGTCCCAGCAGGATAGGAACCAGCTCGAAGTCATCCAGGATCCTCTGAAGGAAAGGCAGCTGCACCTCCAGGGAATGCTCGGCCCGATGCGCTTCCGGCACATAGCGCAGAGATTCCACCCGGGAGCTGAGCTTTCCGGCCAGGACGTCATCGATGGGGACCGAGCCCAGGGGCGTCCGGTAGGCCCCCCGGGGGTAGACCGATGCCCCCGGATAGCCGGCCTGATGGCTGCAGCCCACCAGGATGACCGTGCCGATATCCTCTTCCCGAACAAGCTGATAGCTATAGGCCGCCACCTGGCCGGAAAAAACATACCCGGCATGAGGCACGACCAGGCCCACCGGCCGGCCGGGAAGGGACTGCGGGGGCACGTGGTCCAAAAAATGGTCCACCTGCTGGGTCAGCAGGTCCGGATCGTCGGGATAGAAGGCCCCGGCCACCACCGGCAGCCGGACCGGACCGGCCTCTGTTTCCTGCTGCTCCCCCCGCTGACCGCAGCGGCCGCTGGCGGACACCAGTCCGATGGCCAGAAAGATGGACAGCATTCTGAAAAGGGATCGTTTCGCCATGGCATCCTCCCGATGCCTTACGTCCGCAGCGCAGCGCCGGTCAGGGTTTTTTCTTCTTCGAGCCGGCGGAGTCCTGGCCGGCGAGAGGCGCTTCATCGAAGACCTCCTGCCAGACCTGGTCGACCGTCTCTGCCAGGACGAAGCGGAGATCCTCTCTGATCTCGTCGGGGATCTCGACCAGATCCTTCTCGTTCTTCTTGGGCAGGATCAGGGTGCGGATGCCGGCCCGATGGGCGGCCAGCGTCTTCTCCTTGACGCCGCCCACCGGCAGGACCTCTCCGCGCAGGGTGATCTCCCCGGTCATCGAGACCCTCGGTTTGATCGGACGGTCCAGCAGCAGCGAGGCCAGGGCGGTGGCGATGGTGATACCCGCCGAGGGGCCGTCCTTGGGGATGGCGCCGGCCGGGACGTGAATGTGAATATCGAAGCGGTCAAAGAAGTCCTCCTCAATCCCCAGCCGGGGCGCGCTGGAGCGCAGATAGCTGAGGGCCGCCTGAGCCGATTCCTTCATCACATCGCCCAGCTGGCCGGTCAAAATGAGGTTCTTCTTGCCGGGCATCTTGGTCGCCTCGACGAACATGATGGCGCCGCCGGTCTGGGTCCAGGCCAGGGTCGGCACCACGCCCACTTTGGTCTCCTGGGTGGCCGTCTCGCGGAAGAACCTGGGCGGCCCCAGGTAGTCGCCCAGATCGTCATCGCTCACCGTGATGGTGCCCTTCTCGCCCTCGGCGATGCGCTTGGCCGTCTTGCGGCAGACCGTGGCGATCTCCCGGTCCAGGTTACGCAGGCCGGCCTCCAGCGTATAGCGCGAGATAATCTCCCGCAGGGCGTCATCCTGAAACCGGATCTGCTCCTCCCCCAGGCCGTGTTCCTCGCGCTCCCGGGGGACCAGATAGCGCCTGGCGATGTGCAGCTTCTCCTCGTCGGTATAGCCCGGCAGCCGGATGATCTCCATGCGGTCGCGGAGCACGCCGGGGATGGGGTCCAGGATGTTGGCCGTGGTGATGAACATCACCCGGGAGAGATCGAAGGGCACCTCCAGGTAATGGTCCGAGAAACTGTTGTTCTGCTCCGGATCGAGCACCTCCAGAAGCGCCGAGGCCGGATCGCCGCGGAAATCCTGTCCGATTTTATCGACCTCATCGAGCATGAACACCGGATTCCTCGAGCCGGCCCGGCGGATGCCCTGAATGATCCGGCCGGGCAGCGCACCGACATAGGTCCGGCGGTGCCCCCGGATCTCGGCCTCGTCGCGCATGCCGCCCAGCGACAGGCGGATGAACTTGCGGCCCAGCGCCCGGGCAATCGACTTGCCCAGGGAGGTCTTGCCCACGCCGGGAGGACCGGCGAAACACAGAATGGGCCCCTTCATCTCAGCCTTCAGCTTGCGCACCGCCAGATACTCCAGGATCCGCTCCTTGATCTTGTCCAGGTCGTAGTGGTCCTCGTCGAGCACCTTGCGGGCCGCGGCGATATCCAGGTTATCCCGGGTCCTTTTGGACCAGGGCAGATGGGCCAGCCAGTCCAGGTAGGTCCGGGCCACGGTATACTCGGCTGCTGCCGGCGGGATCCTCGAGAGCCGCTCCAATTCCCGATCGGCGGCCTCCCGGGCCTCCTTGGGGAGCTTGGCTGCGGTGATCTTCTTGCGAAACTCCTCGACCTCGGCCGTCTTCTGATCCGATTCCCCCAGTTCCTTCTGAATCGCCTTGAGCTGTTCGCGGAGAAAGTATTCCTTCTGATCCCGGCCCATCTCCGAGGCGGCCCGGCTCTGGATCTCCTTGCCCAGCTCGAGGACATTGCGCTCCCGGTTCAGATATCCGGTGAGCTTGGTCAGACGCTCCCGAAGGTTGATCGCTCCCAGGATGTCCTGCTTCTGAGCCACCGGGATATTCAGGTTGGAGGCGATCAGGTCGGCCAGCTTGCCGGGATCCTCGATGTTCATGGCCGAGATCTGCATGTCATCCGGCAGGTAGGGGGCCAGCTCGACGACCTTGGCGAACTGGTCCATGAGATTTCTGACCAGGGCTTCCAGCTCGATGGACTCATCCACCTCCTCCTTGAGGATCTCCACCCTGGCCACCAGGTAAGGATCCTGGTGAACAAGCTTCTTGATCCCGATACGGGAGACGCCCTGGACCAGAAAGCGGACCGTGCCGTCGGGAAAGCGGAGCATCTTGATGATCTGCCCGGCCGTGCCCACCCCGGCCAAACGGTTCTCCTTCTTACGGCTCTTGGAGGTCTGATCCTGCAAAAAAAGCCCCACCGTCTTCCCCCCGGACAGGACTTCATCGATCAGTTTGGCGTGTTCCTGCTGAGAGATCACCAGGGGAACCACGATGTAGGGGAAGACCACCACCTCCTTGAGCGGCAGGATGGGCAGCTCTTCCGGTATCTTCACCTTGCCTCCCGGACTTGCCAGATATTTGGGTTTCGCCATGATCTCCTCATCAACTGTCGTTTTTTGATATCATCTTCGGTATGGTCACGGTGAGAAATCCATCCCGGTAAGAGGCATCGGCCCGGTCGGGATCGACACCGGGCAGCAGAAGAAATTCCCGCCGGAAAGGTCCGCTGGGGATCTCCAGACAATGATAGGTGACGGGGCTGTCGGGACAGGGCTCTCGACGGATGCCGCTGACGATGATCCTTCCGCCCTCGGTCTCGATCTCGAAATCCTCCTCCTTCATGCCGGCCACCTCGCAGAGGATCACCTGCGCCCGGTCGGTCTCATAGACGTTGGCCGGCGGCCATTCCGACTCCAGCCCGAATCCGATAAACAGGGAATCCAGTTTCTCCGAGACCCGCCGGACGTTGCTGTAGAAATCAGAGGAATCCCAGACGATACGGCTGTTCGGCGCCTTCTCCCCCAGGGGGACGACGATCTTCAGAAATCCGTCCTGGTAATAGGCCTCTTCGCCGCTGGAGTCGACATTGGGAACCCAGTAATGGCGGCCGAAGCGTCCGTGCTTGATCTCGATGCGATGATAGAGGACCTGTGCGGCGATCTCCGGTTCGGGGCGATCGCCGACGATGCGCAGGTCGTTTCCCTCGATGGAGACCTGGAAATCGTCCTCGTTCATGCCGGCGATCTCACAGGTGATGATGCAGCTTCTCTCGGTCTGGCAGATGTTCATCGATGGCCATCTATCGAATATCACCTTGGCTTCCTCCTAAAGCCTTCAGCATCACCTCAGCGACCCGCTCCCCGGAGAGGAGCATGCCGCCGAAGATAGGGCCCATGCGCGGGGCTCCGAAGGCGGCATTGGCCGCCATACCGGCCACATAGACGCCGGGATAGACCTCCCGGGTGTTCTCCAGGATGGTCCGTTCGGCGACCTCGGCCCACATCGAGCGCTCTCCCTCCACCTTCCCGCTGGGCGTCAGCAGGCGGCCAGCCTTCCTCTGGATGATCTGCAGGATCTCGGTGGGGTGGCCGGTGGCATCCAGAATCAGCCGGGCCGCGATGCTCAGTGGATCCACGTGCAGCCGGGCCGCCTCGGCGGCCGACCAGTTCAGGACCAGACCGGTGACCCGGTCCTGACGGATGACCACGTCCTCGATGCTGATCAGATTGAAGATCTGAGCCCCGGCCTGACAGCACTTCGAGGCGATGGTGGTGATGGCCTCGACCGAGTCGGCCGTATAGTAATTATCCTGATACGATTCCGCTCGTATGCCGAATTCATCCAAAATCCGCTTGCCTTCCTCCTGGACGACCAGCTCGTTGAACATCATCCCGCCGCCCCACATGCCGCCGCCGATGGACAGTTTTCGCTCGAACACGGCCACCTTGAGGCCCGCTTTGGCCAGATAATAGGCGGCGGTCAGGCCGGCCGGTCCGGCGCCGCCCACGGCCACATCGACCTCGGTATGGCCGAGCAGTTTCTGAAAATACCGGTCCACGATGGCCCGGGTGATGATAATATCGTCCAGCGTCCGGTCTGTTTTTGGCATCGTGTTTATCCTTTATGCTTTTCTCGTTCCGACGATCCCGGATGTCTTGATCGTCTCGATCACCTGTGGCTTCCTTGTTTATAGAACGGCGGCTTGACCACCTGCGCCGGCTGAGCCTGTTCCCTGATCAGGACCTCCATCCGGGTGCCCACCGAGGCATACTCGACGGGCAGATACCCGCAGCCGATGCCCTTGTTCAGGGATGGGGAGAAGATCCCGCTGGTCACCCGGCCCACTGCCCGGCCGTCCACCTGCAGCCGGTAACCGATTCGGGGAACGGCCCTGGCGAGCATCTCAAAGGCCGCCAGCCGGCGGGTGAGGCCGTTTTCTTTCTGGGCCAGGAGGGCTTTTCGGCCGATAAATTCGCCCTTGTCTAGCTTGGTGATCCAGCCCAGGCCGGCCTCCAGGGGATTCGTGGTCCGGTCGATATCCTGCCCGTAGAGGGCGTATTTCATCTCCAGCCGCAGGGAATCCCGGGCTCCCAGCCCGACCGGCTGGAGATCATCCTCCCGGCCGGCCGAGGTGACCGCCTCCCAGATCCGGGGGGCTTCTTCGGGGGCCAGGTAGAGCTCAAAGCCGTCCTCACCGGTATATCCGGTGCGGGAGACGATCATCTCCGCATCGGCCACCCGTGCTGTGGTGAAGTGATAGAACGACAGCGAGTCCAGATCCGTCTCGGTCAGACGGGACAGCACCGGCTGTGACCGGGGGCCCTGGATGGCCAGCAGGGCGTAGCGGGAGCTGTCATCCTCCAGCTCCGCCCCATCCCGCCGATGCTCCTTCAGCCAGTCGAAATCCTTGGCGATATTGGCAGCATTGACCACCAGCAGGTATTCATCCTCCAGACGGTAGATGAGCAGATCATCGACGATCCCGCCGTCGGGATAACACATCGCCGTGTACTGGGCCTGACCGGCCTCCAGGTGGTTGACATCATTGATGGTCATATATTGAAGAAAGGAGGCTGCCTCGGGTCCGCGAACGGTGAACTCGCCCATGTGGGACAGATCAAACATCCCCACGGCCTGGCGAACATGCCGATGTTCGTCCACGATCCCCTTGTACTGCAACGGCATAGCGAACCCGCAGAAGTTCACCATGCGGGCCCCATGTTTGAGATGGCAATCGTAAAAAGGCGTCCGTTGACCACTGTGTTCATCCGTCATCGATCATCTCTCCTGCGCCAGATGTGTCCGGGGTTCGGCGCTCACAGAACCGCAAGGGCGGCCGGCCAGAATAAATATATTGCAGCCGGCCGACTTTGGCAAGCGAAAAGGGGACGCTCAGCCCAACTCCGGCTTGAGGAACCGGCCGGTATAGGAGGCTGTCGTTCGAACGATCTCCTCCGGGGTCCCGGCGGCCACCGCCCGTCCACCCTCCTCGCCACCCTCGGGCCCCAGATCGATGATGTGATCGGCCGTCTTGATCACATCCAGATTATGCTCGATGACCAGCACGGTGTTGCCCCGGTCCACCAAGCGGTTGAGCACCTTGAGCAGCATGTTGATGTCCTCGAAGTGCAGCCCCGTGGTGGGCTCATCGAGGATGTAGAAGGTCCGTCCGGTGCTTCGTTTGGACAGCTCGGTGGCCAGCTTGACCCGCTGAGCCTCACCGCCGGAGAGAGTGGTGGCCTGCTGGCCGAGATGAACATAACCCAGGCCGACCTGAGCCAGCGTGTTCAGCTTGCGGCGGATCGTGGGGATGTTCTGGAAGAACTCCAGGGCCGTATCGACGGTCATGTCCAGAACATCGGCGATGTGGCGGCCTTTGTACTTGATTTCCAGGGTCTCCCGGTTGAACCGTTTCCCCTTGCAGACCTCGCACTTGACGTAGACGTCCGGCAGAAAGTGCATCTCGATCTTGATGATGCCGTCCCCCTGGCAGGCCTCGCAGCGCCCTCCCTTGACGTTGAAGCTGAACCGCCCCGGGCGGTAGCCGCGGACCTTGGATTCGGGCAGCTGGGCGAAGAGCTGGCGGATATGGGTGAAGACCCCTGTGTAGGTGGCCGGATTGGAGCGGGGCGTGCGGCCGATAGGCGACTGATCGATGTTGACCACCTTGTCGATCAGCTCCAGGCCTTCGATCCGGTCATAGTCTAACGGCACCTCTTTGGAACGGTAAAATCGCTGCGCCAGAATAGGATACAATGTTTCTCCGACCAGCGTGCTCTTGCCCGATCCGGACACCCCGGTGACGCAGGTGAACAGGCCCAGGGGGATCTCCACGGTCAGCTCCTTGAGATTATTCCCCCGGGCGCCGTGAAGCACCAGGGCGGCCTCCTGGCGGGGCCGGCGCCGGGCCGGAACGGGAATGGATTTCTTCCCCTTAAGATACTGACCGGTCAGCGAATGGGCATTCTTCTTGATCTCGGCCGGGGTTCCCTGGGCCACCACCTCACCGCCATGCCGTCCGGCTCCCGGCCCCAGATCGATGACATGATCGGCCGCCAGGATGGTGGCCCGGTCGTGCTCCACCACCAGCACGGTGTTGCCCAGATCCCTGAGCCGCTGCAGAGTGTCCAGCAGGCGGCGGTGATCGCGCTGATGCAGCCCGATGCTGGGCTCATCCAGGATGTAGAGCACGCCCACCAGCTGGGAGCCGATCTGGGTGGCCAGCCGGATCCGCTGGGCCTCGCCGCCGGCCAGGGTGGAGGCCGAGCGGTCCAGGGTGAGATAATCCAGACCCACGTTGATCAGAAATCCCAGCCGTTCCCGAATCTCCTTGAGGATCTGATCGGCCACCTGCAGCTCCCTGGGCTTCAGGGTGAGCTTTTCAAAAAACTCCAGGGCCTGGCGGACGGATTTCTGCGTCAGTCCGGCGATGTTCTCGTCGCCGATGCGCACCGCCAGACTCTCCGGCCGCAGCCGGGCCCCGTGGCATTCCCCGCAGGGCCGGACGCTCATGAACCGCTCGATCCAGGAGCGCACTCCGGCCGACTTGGTCTGCCGGTATCTGCGGGTCAGATTGGGAATGACCCCCTCGAATCCGCCGTAGTGCTCCCACAGCCCCCGGCGCTCGGGACGCCGGTAGCGGAAGCGAAACTCCTCCTTGCCGGAACCATAAAGGATCACTTTCCGGATCCGATCGGAGAGCGTGTTCAGGGGGGCGTCCAGGTCGAAGCCGTACTTTGTGGCCACCGCCTGAATCTGATGGTCATACCACCGGCCCATGGGCTTGCCCCAGGGCACCACCGCCCCCTCGTTGAGCGACAGTCCGCCGTCGGGAATGACCAGCCGGGGATCGATCTCCATGCGGCTGCCCAGACCGCCGCAGGCCGGACAGGCCCCGTAGGGACTGTTGAAGGAGAACATCCGGGGGGTTAACTCCTGGTAGCTGACGCCGCAGTGAACACAGGCGTATTTCTCGCTGAACAGATGCTCCTGGTCGTCGTCAGTATGGACCAGGACCACGCCGGATCCCAGCCCCAGGGCCGTCTCCACCGAGTCGGCCAGCCGGGTCCGGTCGGAGGCATCGACCCGGAGCCGGTCGATGACCACCTCGATGTGGTGCTTCTTGTTCTTGTTCAGCCGGATGGTTGACTCCACGTCGCGAACCCGGCCGTCCACCCGCACGCGGACGTATCCCTCCCGGCGGACCTCTTCGAACAGCTCGCGATACTCTCCCTTGCGCCCCCGGATCAGGGGCGCCAGGATCATCACCTTGCTGCCGGAAGGCAGCGACAGGATAGCATCGACCATCTGCTGGGGCGTCTGCTGGGTGATCTTCCGTCCGCAGGTGGGGCAGTAGGGCGTGCCGATGCGGGCGAACAGCAGACGGAGATAATCGTAGATCTCGGTGACCGTGCCCACCGTGGAGCGCGGATTCTTCGAGGCGGTGCGCTGCTCGATGGAGATGGCCGGCGACAGGCCCTCGATGTAATCGACCTCCGGCTTTTCCATAACGCCAAGAAATTGACGGGCATAGGCCGAAAGAGATTCCACGTAGCGGCGCTGTCCCTCGGCATAGATGGTATCGAAGGCCAGCGAGGACTTCCCCGATCCGGACAGGCCGGTGATGACCACCAGGGCGTTGCGGGGGATGCTTACATCGATGTCCTTGAGATTGTGCTCCCGGGCGCCTTTGATGATGATGGAGTCGGGCGGCATGGGTGCGGCGGGTCTCCTGGGTGAGGGAAAGAGAGAAACCGGATTCGAGCCAGGGGGTGATCACTGAACAATCGGGCACAATATATGAATATATACAGCAAAACCGTTTACGGTCAATAAAAAACCGCCGCTCCGGGGGAACGGCGGTGAAAAAAAGGCCGGTCCCTGCGGACCGGCCCATGTGCGATGGGGTCGACAAAATGGTCATGATCAGCCGTCTCCATTTTTGTTGGTCTGCTGACGCCTTTTTGTCGACCCCATGACAGGTCTATCAGAACTTCTCGTTGAGAAGCATCAGATACTCCAGAAGCTTCTCCTGCTCCTCGGCCAGCTTACGGGCGGCATCGAACTCGCCCTTCTCGATGGCCTTCTGCATCTCCTGATCCAGCGTCTCGATCCGGGCTTCCAGGCTCTTCCGGTCGACGCGCCGGAACGTTCTGCTTCTCACGGTTTTTTTCCCTTTCGGCGCTGCCATTGGGATATCCTGTTTAATTCAAACAAGTTCACAGAGTGGGCGAGTCGCCCTCAGACCGAGTGAGGGGTCTGAAGACTGCCTTTCGTTCCCGCGATGTACATGGGGCAAAAGGTGTGCCAATTTTGGACAAAATCACCTCCACGTTCGCAGAAAAGCCCTCTTTCCCGGCAAGCTGTTCCTGTGTCCGGCCGCTCGTGCATGGACCGGTGAGCGAAGATCTCCTGCCGTCGATTCTCTACTAAATTTCTCGTTTAATTGCAGTAAAACAGGGCTTATAAATGAACAAGCCCTCGGGAGAATCCTGAGGGCTTGTGATATCTGGCGAATTGCGGGCGACAGGTCATCGCAGCAGCACCATACGCCTGGTGTGAACCCGGTGTCCCGAGCGCAGCCGATAGAAATAGATGCCCGACGCCACCGGAATCCCCCCATGATCCTTTCCGTCCCATACGACCCGATAGCTCCCTGCGGGACGAAGATCCCGGATCAGGGTCCTGACCCTCTGTCCCACTATATTGAACACCTCCAGCGAAACATGGCCCTTCTCGGCCACATCAAACTCGATCAGTGTCTGCGCGTTAAAGGGGTTGGGATAGTTCTGCGACAGAATAAATCGTCCCGGAAGCCCGGACTCCGCCGTCGGAGCTTCCACCCCGGTGGCCTGAGTATCGCCATAATAGCCGGTCCGCCGGGGATTGCCCCGATACATGGTCCAGGATCCGGAGCCCTGGGAAGCAATCTTGTAATCCCACACCGACAGTCCGGAGGGCGTGCCCAGAATCACCTCCAGGTCATCATCTTCGTCGAGAAATCCCACGCATGGCGAGGAGTAGATGGCCCCGGTCTCGGGAGTGGGATATTCCTCCAGCAACGTTCCATCACCGGAAACCATGTGCAGCCGTTCGTCGGCTGTTCCGAAGATCACCTCGGGCAGCTCGTCGCCGTTCATATCGATAAGGGCCGGCGAGGATTCTATGAAACCTCCGGCCTGATAAGGCCAGCCGGGCAGGATCTGGCCGTCCCGATCGACGGCATAGACCTGACCGGACTTGGAGGCGAAGACGATGTCGATCCGGCCGTCCGTGTCCACATCTCCGACCGCCGGGGAGGTGCGAATGGCCTGGCCGCTGTCCACGGTGAACTGCTCTTCGCCGCGATGATCGAGCACGTACAGCCGGCCATCGTCGCAGCCGAAGATGAGTTCCTCATCGCCGTCTTCATCGAGATCAGCCACGGTGGGGGCTGAGACCACCATGCCGGCCGCGGTGAAGGGGAACCCGAACAGGGGCTCGCCGATTACACTCGACACAGCATATACATTCCGGTCGGTGCTGCCCCAGATGATATCCTTGATCTCATCGCCATCCAGATCGGCCACCGCCGGTCCGGCGAAGATGGGACCCCCGAGGGTCAAAGGAGACCGGTCGGCATCGCTGCCGTCGGGGGCCAGGATCGACAGGGTGCCGTTCATGGCGCCGATCACCGTCTCCAGCTGGCCGTCGCCGTTCAGATCGGCCAGGACCGGATTGGTCAGGACCGGGCTTCCCAGATCGCGGGCATACAGTCTCTGTCCCCCGCTGGAAAAGGCGTAGACGGTATCGTTCTTGCTGCCGAAGACGATATCCATGTCCCCGTCGCCCTCCAGATCGCCTACCGCCACCGAACCCCAAATATCACCGGGGGTGGAGACGGGAAATCCATCCCGGTACCGGCCCTGGTGGTCCCAGACATGCAGGGTTCCCACGTTGTCGACCACGATCACCTCGGGAGCGTCATCCTCGTCCAGATCCATGAGCAGGGGCGAGGAACGAACCGATGCGCCCAGATCCACAGGCCACCCGAACTGATCGTAGGTCACCGCCAGCTCAAAGCTCACCGTGGTCAGATAGGCCGGCAGGATCGCTTTTCCGGCCGAGACCTCCACGGTCAGGGGAATGTCGCACACGCCGATCCCCTGGCCCACCGTCACGGCGAACTCATCCTGGTCGGCCCAGGCCGTCTCCCCATCCGCGATGGTCACTCCGTAGGTGCTCAACAGATCTCCGATCTCGATGCGCCCATCGGACGAGGACAGAATGGCCGAGACGCCGGCGGCGGCGGCGTAGGTCTGCTCGTTGAGCAACCCCAGCCGCAACCGGGCCGTCTCCCCGGGATTGAGCACGCCGTCGCCGTCGCCCAGGCTGTCCACCGCCTGGTAGGCGGCGAAGCGAAGGCTGGGATACTCGGCCGGCGCGGGGATCAACCAGGCCACGGAGGCCTCGATGTCGGCCTCATTGGTGCCTTTACGGATGCGGAAATACCCATCCTCGCCCCAGTCGCCCCAGCTGTTCTTGCAGATCCAGCAGTTCTCATCGTTGTCCCAGCCGACCATGCAGACGATGTGACCGCCCTCGACGGTCTCGCTGGTGCGCACGTACACGCCGGAAGAATAGGCGAAGAAATCGCTGTACACGGTGATATAGACCGGCAAGGGACCGTTCATCAGGGCGTTCTTGATGGCCGTCTCGTTGAAGCTGGGCACCCATCCCCACTGCGAGACCTTGCGGGCCCGGATCTGCCAGTCCTCACAAGTCTCATCGCAGGGCGCGCCGAAATTGGGGGGTTGATTGTCCATCGCCCGGTAGGGGTAGCAGGTCTCGGCGGGAGCGCCTGCCTCGCGGAGATAGTTCAGGCAGGAGGGCACGTTCCAGCCGTATTCGCAGCTCCCGCCGCCGCAGGAGAAGACGTGCTGTTCGGAGAGATCATAGATCGGCTCGGGCGCATCGAAGGTGATGCTCATGCAGGCTTCGAAGGCGGCCATGCAGCCGAAACAGACGCAGCTGCCGCACCCGGCCTGGTCCCGGACGCCGGTCACCCAGTTGTGGCCCTCGTGATCCCGCCAGTCCCACTGCGCCAGGGCGGCCGCCCGGGGAAAGTGAAACGGAGGCGGCTCGATCTCGCTGGCGTCGGGGATGATCAGCTGGGCGCCCAGCAGGCGGCGACGCTCCTCGGGATTCAGCCGCCAGACCTCGGTCTCCCGGGCCTCCCAGGTGGCTCCCTGCTCCCGAATGGCCCGGCGAATCTGCTCCAGGGCGGCATCGTCGGCGGCCAGGGAGGCTCCGACGGACAGCGTCAGGATGATCAACCCAACGAGAACAGCAACCCTATTCGCTTTCACGCTCATGCTCTCTCCTTCTCTTCTCCTTGCTCTTTTCAAGATAGCGAATCGGTGATCCTTTGTCAAGAGCACGACCCGGCCTAAGCCACTTTGACATCCTCCACCGCAAGCACCAGCCCCCCCTGGGCCCCGAGGATGAGGTTGTAGGCCACGTCGGCCAGCCGGGCTGAGGACAGGGTGGCCAGCAAATTGCTGCGCATGCTCCGGCCCTCGGACAGGCGAAAGGGAATTCCGTTGATCCGGCCCAGGGTGCCATCCTCCCCGGGATGTTCAACAATCTCCACCTGGGCCCGGTAGCAGCAAAACTGTGGATTGGCATTGGCCTGCCCGAAGGGTGAGAGCCGCTGCAGATAGCCCGGTTCATCGCCCTGCAGCCGGGCCGGATCGAGGACGGCGTCGATACGCAGATAGGGAGGCGCCAGTCGCCAGCTGGTGATCTCCCGGGCGTACTGGTTGACCTTCTGGCGAAATTCCTCCAGATGTCCGGCCTCCATGGAAAAACCGCCGGCCCCGCGATGCCCGCCATACTGGACAAAAAGATCCTCACAGTACTGGAAAGCAGCGAAGATATCGAACCCGGTCGGCGCCCGCCCCTCTCCGACGACCCGCCCGTCGTTGAACCCGATGACCACCACCGGCTGTCCATACAGCCGCCGGATCATGCTGGCGCAAGCCCCCAGCGCCCGAATGGGCGCCTCCCGGTCGATAACGATGATCACCGGCGTCTCGAACAGCCGCTCCTCCCGGACACGCTCGACCACCCGTTCGCAGGCCCCCTGGGTTTCCTGCCGTTTGGCCCGGCTGGTCTCGATCAGCTCCTCGGCGATCGTCCGGGCCTGTTCAGGATCGCCGGTCTGCAGCAGCGTGGCCGACGAGAATTGTCCCCGGTGGTTCTGTCCGAACTTCAAAGCGCCGTTCATCTCCTGAGCGCTGGCCCCGGGGCCCAGCAGGCGGCGCAGGGCGACGATGCCCGGCCGGGTCGAGGCCCCCAACCGTTCATCGCCCAGCCGGCTGAAGATACGGTTGTCCTCCACCAGAGGAACCCGGTCGGCGATCGTCCCCAGGGCCGTCAGGTCGATATGGCGGAAGAAGTCGAAGTCCGAATCTCCGGTCAGGGCCCTAGACAGCTGATAGGCCACCCCCACACCGGCCAGACTGCGGAAGGGATAACGGCTGTCCCCCCGCTTGGGATTGATCACCGCCAGTGCATGGGGCAGGCCCCCCTGGATCTCGTGATGGTCGGTGATGACCACATCGATCCCCAGCTCGTTGGCCATCTCTATGCCGGGGAAATCGCTGGACTCGCTGTCGACGGTAATGATCAGTCCGTACCGGTCGCGCTTGAATCGCTTCAGGGTGTCGCGCCGGAATCCGTACCCCTCGGTGGTCCGGTCGGGAATATAATAATCCGCTCTGGCGCCCAGCTCCTTGAGGGTCTCCCTCATGACGGTGACGCTGGTGGCCCCGTCGGTATCGTCGTGGCCGAAGACCAGGATCTTCTGCTGATCGATGATGGCCTTGCGGATACGCCCCACGGCCACATCGATATCCGGAAGCAGGAATGGGTCGTTCAGATCGGTGATCTTGGGTTCCAGAAACCGCTCCGCCTGCGCCGGATCATCGAAGCCCCGGCCCACCAGGATAGTGGCCAGCAACGGAGAGATATTCAGCTGCCGGCCGATCCAGTCCCGTTTTTCCTCCTCGACCTCATTGATGATCCATTGATGGGACACGGTCACCTCGCCTTCTTTAGGCGCCAAAGGTCTCCTCGACGATCCGGGCGGCCCGGAGGACCTCCCCGGAGCTGACATCCAGGTGCGTCACCGCCCTGATCCTGGTCGGACCGAAGACCACCACCAGCAGCCCGCTGTCTTTCAGTCTGGCCACGGCTGCGGGCGCATCGAGACCCAGCCCGGCCACGTCCATGACCACGATATTGGTCTGGACCGTTTCCAGATCGAGTTCGATACCCTCGATGCGATCGACCCGCTGGGCGAACTGCCGGGCGTTGCGGTGGTCCTCTGCCAGGCGGTCGATGTTGTGCTCCAGGGCGTAAATCCCGGCGGCGGCCAGAAGCCCGACCTGGCGCATGCCCCCACCGAACAGTTTCCGGTAGCGCCGGCAGCGGCCGATGAAATCCCTCTCCCCAGCCACCATGGACCCCACCGGCGCTCCTAAGCCCTTGGACAAGCAGATGCTGACCGAGTCGAACAGGGCGGCGTAGTCCCGGACCGGAATGCCGGAGGCCACGCTGGCATTGAACAGGCGGGCTCCGTCCAGGTGCATGGCGATGCCCTTTTCACGGGCCAGGGCGCTAATCCGGCGCATCTCATCGATGGGATAGACGACGCCTCCTGCCCGATTATGGGTATTTTCCAGGCAGATCAGCCGGGTGGGCGGGATGTGGATGTCGTCCGGACGAATGGCCGCCCGGATCTGTTCGGCGGTAAGGATACCGTGGCGGCCGTCCAAGGGGTGAAGCTGAACCCCGGCCAGCACGGCCGGCCCGCCGACCTCATAGTTAAAAGTATGGCAATTGCGCTCCAGGATGACCTCATCCCCGGGTCGGGTATGGGCGTTGATGGCCACCTGATTGGACATCGTGCCGCTGGGCACGAACAGGGCCGCCTCCTTGCCCAGCCGTTCGGCCAGCATCCTTTCCAGCCGCTGAACGGTGGGGTCGTCCTGGAAGACATCATCGCCCACCTCGGCCTCAAAGATGGCTTTCCGCATCCCCGGTGACGGGCGGGTGACGGTATCGCTGCGCATGTCGATACAGCGGGGCTCGATGTCTCCCACGGGGAAGGCCCTTTAAAAAGAGGTTCGTTTCAGAAAGGATTCCTCGCGTAGCTTTACAGTATAATCCAAATTGCCGATACTGTCAATCCTAAAAACTGAGCCGGGGAAAACAAGTGGGCGGGGTGTGCGAGGATCCCGGCAGGAGAAGAGCCGCCGGTGACAGACCGGCGCTCTTCAGGGCATCGGCCGGATAAAAAACCGCCGGCACAGTGCCGGCGGTTTTTTCATCCCTGGTTCGAAGTGAAAAGCGACATTATGAAGTGAAAAGCGGCATTATAAAGACGACGCCCTCCGCTATGTCCCGCTGATGGTCATCTCGGCCACCCGGAAGGTAGGACAGACCCGGGAGCGGTCGAAGACCAGGTCATCGGCCACCGCGTCGATATTGGTGAGCATGTCCACCAGGTTGGAAGCGATGGTCACCTTGGCCACCGGCCGGGTCAACTCACCGTTCTCGATCCACAGACCGACCGCGCCCACCGAGAAATCGCCGGTGACCACATTGGCGGCCTGCCCCAGGGTATAGAAGACGTACAGACCTTTCTGCAGGTCGGCGACCAGGTCTGCAGGAGATCGATCGCCCTTCTGGAGGTAGAAATTGCAGGTGCCGATGCCCGGACGGCGCTCATAGGAGCCCCGCTGGGCGTTTCCGGTGGATTCGGTCCCGGCCTTGCGGGCCGTGGCGGTATCGTAGATGAAGCCTTTCAGGACGCCCCGGTCGAGAATCGTCTTGCGCCGGGTGGGCACGCCCTCATCGTCCACCGGCGCCGAGCCCAGTCCCTTGCTCAGCAGACCGTCGTCCATGACGGTGACCAGATCGGAGCCGATCTTCTGGCCCAGCTTTCCGGCCAGAAAGGAGGATTTTTTGTACACGCTGTCACCGTTGACAGCCCCGGCGATACCCCCCAGCACACTGCCGCCGGCGTAAGGATCGAAGATCACCGGGGCGGTCTGGGTCTGGACCGGTTCGGCCCCCAGCAGGGGCACGGCCCGCTGCACGGCCCGGTCGGCCAGCTCCTCCAGGGAGGGCAGATCCTTGAACGAACGGGCGTAGGAATAGCCCCAGCCGCTGCGCTGGTCGTTGTTGCCCTCGGCCACCACCCCGATGCCGAAATCACACCAGGTCTCCTGATAGGATTCCAGCAGCCCATGGCTGTTGGCGATGATCGTCTCACCCTCCACGTTGGTGATCCAGGAGTTATCGATCTTGACCACCAGGGGATGCAGGCTCAGAGCCACCTTCTCGATCTCCTGAACGAGGAATATTCTCTCTTCCATAGAAATATCGAACATCGAAGGGTCGTGAATACGCAGGGTCCGGGGCTCCATCAGGGTGGGCATGGGCAGAACATTGTGCTCGTCGGCGGTGGCCTCTCGGGCCAGAGCGATGCCCCGGGCGATGAGATCCTCCAGGGCGCGCTCGGAGAGATCGGTGGAGCTGACGTAGGCCATTTTGCCATCGACGATGATCCGCAGTCCGATGCCCTTGGAGGTGGCCTGATTCATGATCTCGATCTTCTGATCCCGGTTCTCCACATAAAGGTTGCGGCCATGCCGCAGATACGCCTCGGCCGCCGTCGCTCCGGCCCCGATGGTCTGTTCAACCGTTTTCTGTGCCAGTTCTCGATAGGCCATAGTGATCTCCAGCTTATGGGTCAATCCTCACCGCTCATTTTGAGAAATGATCAGTCCGGTCTCACACCTGGGTCCCGCCCACGGTGATGGCCGAGATGCGGAACCCCGGCGCGCCCTCGGTAACGCAGGCGGTCTGGCCGCCTTTGCCGCAGAATCCCAGGGTAAAACCCAGGTTGGGCCCTACCCGGTCGATCTTCTGCATGACCTCCGGTCCGTTGCCGATGAGGATGGCGTCGCGCACCGGCTCGGTGACCTGACCATTCTCGATGCGATAGGCCTCGGTCACCCGGAAGACGAACTCGCCGGTCATGGTGTGCACCTGGCCGCTGCCGATGGAGGCCACCAGCAGTCCTTTCTCGGTGGTCCGGATCATCTCCTCGGGATCGTCCTGGCCGGGGGCCAGAAAGGTGTTGGTCATCCGCGGGATGGCCATCTCCCGAAAGCTCTCCCGGCGGCCATTCCCGGTGGACTGCGTGTTCATCTGCATGGCGCTGAGGTTGTCGTGCATAAAGCCCCGCAGGATGCCGTCCTCGATGAGCACCTTGCGCTGTCCCGGAACGCCCTCGTCGTCGATGGTCAGACTGCCCCGCTTGCCCATCAGGGTGGCATCGTCGATCACCGTGACCAACTCGGACCCCACCCGCTGGCCCAGCTTGTCGGCGTAGTAGGACAGGTTCTTGTAAATACCGTCGCCCTCCAGGCCGTGGCCGATGGATTCGTGAAACATGGTGCCGCCGTGGCCGGCGGCGATGACCACCGGCATCTGACCGGAAGGAGCTGCCTTGGCGGTCAGCATGACCACCGCCTGGCGGGCTGCCTCGCGGGACAGATCCTCAGGGGTATGTTCATCGAAATACTCCCACCCCACTCTCCCGCCCATCGATTTGAATCCGTTCTGGCGGACCTCGCCGTCCTCGGCGACGACGCTGGTCATCATCCACATCTGGGGGGACCGGTCGCTGGCCCACAATCCTCGCGAATTGGCCACGATCTTCTCGCGGAAATCGTCATAATACACCACCCGCACCTGAATGATCCGGGGATCGTAATCGCGGGCCGTCCGGTTGGCCCGCCAGGCCAGCGCGACCTTGTCCGCCTCGGCCACCCGATCAAGCGGCTGCTGGGTCTGCCAGTGCTTATCGGGACGATCCCCGCCGGTCAGGGTCTCCGGGGCCGGTCCGGCCGCGCCGGAGGCGATGAACGAGGCCACCCGGGCGGTCTCCTCGAGCTGCTCCATGCTCAGATCGGCCGAATGGGCATAGCCGCTGCGGCCGTCGGAGATGACCCGCACGCCCACGCCCTGGCGGACACGGTACTGGATGTTCTTCAGCTTGTCCTCGTCCAGATTGAGGCGGGTGTAAGCGCTCTGCTCGGCATAAACCTCGGCGAACTCGCCGCCCCGGCCCAGGGCCACCTCCAGGAGCCGCTCCAGATCCTGGCGGCCCAGATCCTGGATGGTCAACTCCCCGCCGGTCCCTCCGGCCTCCGCGCCGGCCAGGCTGCTCAGGATCATGGGTGAGGCGACCAGCATGGCGCCGCCCCGGGCGCTCTTTTTGATGAACTCCCGGCGGGGGATCCGTTTGCCGGGAAATTGAGATCTGGTCATAAATGACTCCTTTCCGGATGAGCTGCCGGCATCGTATCCGGGGGCTTTTCCACGACGTCCGACGATGGGCGCGTGAACCGGCAGAACATATAAAAAAACCGCAGAGTATACCTTACCTCTGCGGGATATTCAGGCCAATAGGATCCTCATCTATCTGAACAGCAGCTTGATCTTGGACCAGGTGGAGCGCTGCGTCACCGGCGCGCTCTGATTGGAGGCGCCCGGGGTGGGATGGCTGAAGGCGATAAAATCGGCGGCCGGATCGTCGGTGTCCCGACCGTTGGGATTACGTCCCAGGCTGGAACCGGCGGCCGCATCGGGGGCTGCCCCGTTGCTGCCCATCTCCCCGCCGTGACCATACCACACGGCGTCGATCTCGACCTTGCCATCGTTGGAGAGGTGCACATCGTCACCGGAAACTTCCAGATTCAACTGGGGAGCGTCTGTGCCGTATTCGATGGCCTCCACACCGGCCGGGATGGTCCACTGATTGGAGAAACAGCGGCCGTCATGGTCCTTGGCATCGTCCAGATCGTTGACCAGTAGCAGATAGCCGTGCGCCGGTATGACGGTGCCCTGCGGCAGGACCAGATCCCGGCGTTTGGCCGGGCCCTGAATGGGTGAAGTGGCCAGCAGCCATCCGCTTACTTCGACATCCTGGGGCCCGTCGTTATAGAGTTCGATCCACTGCAAATCTTCATCCGCATCCTGGTCGAGCTGGACCATGATCTCGTTGATGACCACATCGGCGGCGGAAAGCCCGGACAGGAGCAGGAAACCGATGATACAGGAAAAGGCCAACAAGGATTTCATGCGACGCCTCACCTCCCCCGGTACGATGGGGACCTGGAATCGCTAAAATATACCCACAGCCCATGAAGATGTCAAGGTTTTTCTGGCCCGCCGGGCGGGGCCGGCGGTTCGATCAGGGCCGCCAGCCGGTCCGGCTCGGTGACCGGTCTCTGGCAGGTGAAGTCCCGGCAGATGTAGGCAGCGGCCCGGCCCTCCAGAGAGACCCGCTCCCTGACGGCAGGAACGATCTCTTCCAGCGTCCGGCCCGCCCGCCCGGAGGCGTGCAGCAGCACCGCCGCGCCGGGCAGAAAGAGGGGCCGCAGAGCATCCACCAGCCGCCGGGTATCCTGACCCTGCGGATCTCCGGCGATAACCACCTGGTGAGAGGGATCCAGGACAAGATCCAGAGCCATGAACAGATGAGAAAAGCCGGTGGGAACACGGATTGCCTGTGCGGCAACGGCGTCCAGAGTCTCCCGGGCGCGGTCCTCCAGATCGGTCCGCCCGGTCAGCCGGCCGAGGCGCAGCAGACCGAGAGCCGCCGCCGAGTTGCCCGAGGGCAGGGCTCCATCGGTGACCTCTTTGGGCCGCATCAGCAGAACCTCGCCGTCGTCTCCGGCGAAAAAGAATCCGCCCCCGCGGGGATCCCAGAACCGTTCCACCATACGTTCAGCCAAGTTCAATGCCTGCTGAAGATATCCGGCCTGGAAGGTGGCCTGATACAGCTCGATCAGAGCCCACAGGAAAAAGGCGTGATCGTCCAGGAACCCGTCGATGGCGGCCTGACCGTCACGATAACGATGCAGCAGGCGGCCATTCCCGTCGCCAAGATGGGCCGAGATGAACTCGGCCGCACGCTGCGCTGCCTGGACATAAGCCTCCTCGTTCAGGATAAAGCCTCCCCGGGCCAGGGCGGCGATCATCAGGCCGTTCCAGTCGGTCAGGATCTTGTCGTCCTTGAGCGGGGCCACCCTCTCCTGCCGGGCTCCGAGCAGCTTCCGCCGGGAACTTTCCAGAAACCGCTCGATCTCTTGCCGGGAACAGTTCTCCTTTTCGGCGAAAACCTCCAGGGTGGAGGTCCGGTGGAGCACGCTGGCGCCGTCCTCAAAATTGCCCTGATCGGTCACGTCGAAGAAACGGCAAAAGCGATCGCCCTGTTCCTTGCCCAGGACGGATCGGATCTGGTCCGGACGCCAGACGTAATAGCGTCCCTCCCGCCCCTCGCTGTCGGCATCCTCGGCCGAGTAAAATCCTCCCCGCGGCGCGGTCATGTCCCTGAGGACGTAGCGGAAGATCTCCCGGGCCACCCGGGCATAGCCGTCCTTTCCGGTGGCCTGGTAGGCCTCCAGATAGGCCAGCGACAGCAGCGCCTGATCATAGAGCATCTTCTCGAAATGCGGGATCAGCCAGCCGTCATCGGTGGCATAGCGGTGGAATCCGAAACCCAGATGGTCATAGATCCCTCCGCGCCACATGCCGTCCAGGGTCTTCTCGACCATGTCCAGGGCTTTCTCCCGGCCGCTGCGCCGCCACCAGCGCAGCAGCAGAGAGAGATGATGCGGGGTGGGGAACTTGGGGGCGGTGCCGAACCCGCCATGGACAGGGTCGAAGCGATCCTCCAGCTGTCTCCAGGCCTCCTCCAGGTCGTCTGCCGATAACCGGCCGCCGGGAGATGCGCCGGCCGAGAGCCGCCGCAGGGCCGCCGCCATGCCGGTGCCGGCCTGAAGCAGGCGCTGGCGGTCGTCCCGCCACAGGGTGATGATCTGCTGCAATACATCCAGCAGCCCCGGGCGCCCGTACTTCGACCTCCTGGGAAAATACGTGCCGGCGAAAAAGGGCTGCCCTTCTGCTGTCATCACGATGGTCAGCGGCCATCCGCCGGTGCCGGTCATGGCCTGGCAGGCGGTCAAATAGACATGGTCCACATCGGGCCGCTCCTCCCGGTCCACCTTGATGGAGACGAAATGGCGGTTGAGCAGATCGGCCACCTCCCGGTCCGAGAAGGATTCCGCCTCCATCACATGGCACCAGTGACAGGCCGAGTAGCCGATGGACAAAAACACCGGCCGCTTCTCCCGGCGGGCCCGGGCAAAGGCCTCCGGCCCCCAGGGATACCAGTCGACGGGATTGCGGGCATGCTGCAGCAGATAGGGGCTCTTCTCGCCAATCAGGCGGTTGGTCCCCGATGAGCCGCGGTCCGATCTCACATCACCCTCCCGGGCAGCTGCCGCCGGGACGTCGAAACAGCCGGTCCCCATTCCCCGCGGCGGAAAAACAAGGGGGTCCGATGGTTGATCCATCGGACCCCGGCGACGGCCCTGCAGGCCGCTTCCAATATACCGTCAGCACTTCACTTACAAACCGCTGATGCCGGCGAAGGCCTTCTCCAGCTGGGGATCTATCTGGGCGGTTTCATCCTCGGTCCATCGTCCGTCGAGTCTGGGGTTGAGCGGGCTGTGCTCGCGGATGTAATCCCCGACCATGGTCCGGCCCATCACGTTGGTGTAATAGATGTCTCCCGGCGGCACCGTCTTGAGGATCTCCAGCCCGATATTGCCGGCGGCGATGTAATCGGTGGTGGCCACCCGGTAGATCTTCTTCGGGTCCAGCGTCTGGCCATCGATGGTGAAGGTGGTGATACGGTCGAAATCGGGGCGATTGCGATTAAACACGATCTCGGCGCCGGACTGGATCACGCCCGCCCGCCGGCCCTTGATGCGCCACTCCACGATGGACTTCAGAAACTCTCCGGTCATGCTGATGACCACGATGCGGTTGCCGAAGGGCAAGACGTCGAAGACATCGCGGGGGGTGATTTCCCCGGCGTTGATCTCGGCCCGGACACCGCCCAGGTTGGTGAAGGCGAAATCGGACCCGGTGCGCTCCCGCATGGCGTCGACCGTCACATAGCCCATCAGGTTGGTGGCCGCATCGCCGCGGTGCAGGGTCACCAGGGTGCGGCCGATGGGCTCATCCATGCCCTTCTCGGCCTCGGCGATCAGCGAATCCACCTTCTGGGCAATCCCCTCCAGGGGGGCGAACTCATCCTCGAACAGGGTGATCAGGCTGTTATCCAGGCCCGGCAGGGTGTACCCGGCGATGGTCCTGGTCCGGGGATCCACCTCGATGGTGACATGCCCCAGGCCGGTGAAGTGGCCGTAATTCTGGAACATCAGGGTGTGATGATAGGGGTGCTCCCAGGGCTCGTAATAGCCTTTCTCGATGTGGCCGCAGAACATCAGATCGATGCCCGGCACCTCATGGGCCAGCTCCATGGCGTTGAGCCGCCAGTCTTTGGTCTCCCCCCGGGACTCGCGATCCATGATCTCCTGCCAGCCCTCATCGGCATAGTAGGGAATGCCCAGGTGCACCAGGCCGATGACCAGATCGGCGCCCTTGTCCCGGACCTCGGCGACGTATTTTCTCATCGCCGGGGCGACCGGCAGAAACTTGATCCCCTCGACGTTGCCGGGAAAGCTGTATACCGGCGTGTCGGCCGTGGTCATGCCGATGATGGCCACCTTGACGCCTTTGATCTCTTTGATGATATAGGGTGTGGCGAACTCGGCGATTGTCCCGCTCTGCTCGTCGATGATGTTGCCGCTGAGCAGCGGAAAGGCGGCCAGGGAGTCCAGCCGGTAGATGTTCGTGGCCCCGGCATCGAACTCATGATTGCCGATGGCCATGGCGTCATACTCCAGCAGGTTCATGGCCTCGATGACGGCACCCCCCTTGGTCAGGATGCCGACCGGCGTGCCCTGGAAGGAATCGCCGGCATCGAGGAGAAGAAAACCATGATCCTTCTTCTCGGCCTGCTCGCGGGCGTACCCGATATACCGTCCGGCCGCAGCGGCGCCGCCCACCATGGGTGGGAACTCGCGATTGAGAAAAGTCGCCTCGGTGGGACCGATGCCTCCGGCGATATCGTTGGTATAGACGATATCGATCTTGATGGTCTCCGGCTCCTCTGTCGGACCCCGAACAGGTTCCTCGGCCCCGGCCGGCAGACACAGCCCGAACAGCAGGCTCAGGACCAGGGTGAAAAAGACCAGCCTGTGCTTGATCATCGGTTCAACACTCCTCTCTTTTTTTAGATGCGGTATCCCACGCTGACCATGGCGCGCAGGTGGGATTCCTTGATCCGATCCTTGCCGGACCGCTCCACACCACCATGATAGCTTTCGGGAAAAAGATCTTCCTGCCGCCAGGTCCGGGTGCCGATCTCGCCGCCGAAGTCGATCTGGAAGCCCTGCGTGGCGAAGCCGGTGCCGAAACTGAAAGCCGTCGTGGTAATGTCCTCATCAAAATAACTCGGTTGATAGCGAAAGCCAAACCGAAAGGGCGTTCCGACAAAAAAGTAATGCTCCACCCCGCCGGAAAACTCCCACACGTCGTCAAACTCGATTGACTCATCGGCGGCGTCCTCGAACTTGGACCACTGGGTGAACCGGATATCGAAATTCAGCCGGGTGGTCAGATCGTTGCGCGGTCGAAACTCCGCCCCGAAGGCCACCGTCTGCGGATAGGTCCACTCCAGCTTGACGGATGAATCGGGATCGGCGATGCTCTTGCCGGAGATCTCCGCGGTGCCCTCCAGCTTGGCTCCGGAACGGTAGACCAGCCCCAGCCGGAGGCGGGGCGTAATCTCGGCCACCGCGCCCAGGTTCAGGCTGAAGCCGTCGGCGTCCAGCTCCCGGCGGAGATGGACGATGGTCGTGTCGCCGAAGGCCCGCCGCTCGAAATGGCCGCCGGCCTTGAGATAGTTGATGGATAATCCCGCATCCAGCCAGGAGATGACCGGTTCGGCCGCCCCCAGGGAGACGGCGTAGATGCCGTCACGATGCTCCATGACGTTCTTGCCGATGAGCGCGTCGCTCTGGTCGCGAACCTCTTCGAAATAATCGTAATTCCAGTCATACAGCGGATACCCGGCCAGCGCCAGGTTGGGGAACCGCCCCGAGCCGGGAAATGCTTTGACTGCTCCCAGGGCATAGCTTCCGTAGACATTGGTGTTCATGGCATAGGTGTTATAATCCACGAAACCATCGAAGCTATCATGGAAGGGAAAGGCCCGATCCTCATCCACCTTGTTCAGGGCCACTGTGCTGTTCACCATAAAGCCGGTCACATCGGCCAGATTGGCCGGATTGGTCCGCAGGGCAAAGGCGTGCGGGCCGCAGGCTACGCCCGTGCCGGCCATGGCCAGGGATCGGGCATCATAGGGGCTTGCCCCTTCACCATAGGGATAGCTGAAATAGGTGAAGGCTTCGGCCCCCCGGGCGAACGGCCACAGCAGAACAAGAGCCAGGAGAAAAATGAGCCAGAATGTGGAGCGATTCATCATGCGACAACCTCCAAATGAGATTCCTGATCACCAGTTATAATCGATCTGCAGTCGATAGGAGTGATTGCTGTTTCTCACATTGGATCCTTCCGGATCGGCGCCGCTGGGCTCGTTGAAGTAGCGGGCGTCGACGTAGGTGCTGGGAAAATCGTGTTCCACGGTGTACTTCAACCGGATCGCCAGCCGGTCGGAGACCCGGTCGGAGACCGAAAACCAATACCGATAGGCATGCCCGTCCATGACGGTGAACTCGCTGTCCTCGAAATTCCAGAAAAAGCCATCATAGATGCCGAAGAAACCCCTCAGCTTGAGGTTGTCATTGAAGTTGTGGGTCAGGGACATACCCAGGGCCTCGTTGTTGGAGGTCACGTTGCCGGAGCTGGGATTTTCCCCGTCCGGCTCGACGTTGTCCACCAGGCGGGGTCTGGGCGGCCAGTTGGTGGTGCCGATGTTGTAGATGGCCTCGATCTGATCGTAGCCGGACAGATTCAGGCGCAGGCGCAGCCGGGTATCGATGTTCTTGAAACTGGTGGTGGAGAGCTCATTGTCCTCTTCCCGGTACAGATAGGTCTGGCGCAGCTGCAGGCGGACGGGATAGATGGGCTGATAATCGATCTTGGCCACGGTGCGCATATGCTGGGCGTTGTCGGCCTGACGCTCCCAGATGTCGAACTCCAGCTGCGGGGTCAGGGCCCGGGAGATGCGGTACCGGGAGGAGATATAGAAACCCTTCTCGGCCTGCGGCTGGACGGCGTTGTCGTACAGCTGGCCGTACAGCGGGTTGGTCAGGTAGAACTCGTCCTCGAAGATGGTCCGCTTGTATCTCTGATAGTTGGAAAAGGCCCGGCAGTAAGGATTATCGAAGGCCACATCGTAATTGCGGTAGATGCCCAGGATGTTGAGGTTGTTGTACTGGGTATAGGCGCTGAGCACCACTGCGGAGGGGGTGCCGTCCAATTCCACCTGGCGGTCGAAGTCGCGCCCCCTGTCCAGGAAGGCGAATTCCCCCTGAAATGAGACGTTGCGATAGACCGTCTGAAAATCGACCCCGTACACGCGGCGGTAATCATCGTACCACTCCTGGCCGTTCTCCACCCCGTGAGGGCTTTCATAGGCGCTCAGATACTCACTGTCGGCGGTGGTCAGTTTATCGCCGCGGGTGCTGATGGTGGAGAACTTGGGGATGAACGGGCGATCGTAGATGCTCTCGTAAAAACTGAACCCGACGTGCGTTCCCAGCCAGGGGCTGTATCGTAAATTTCCACCCCAGGTCTTCTCCTCCAGAACGTCCTTCATCGGCAGATAGCCGGCTTCCTCGAGGATCTCATCGTCCACGCGAGGCGTCATGACGATATAGCTGTTGGCCGTGGAGTCGGGATTGAGCACAGCATCCTTCTGGTCTTTGGAGAAGAACATCAGGGCCCGCAGTTTCCAGTAGGTGACCTGGGCGGCCACGCCGTCGAGGGCAAATTCCTCGGTCCGGGAGATGTCCCCGATGACGCCGTCCAGACGCTTATCCCATGAAAAGCCTGATTTGCGCGGTTTGAAGAAATCGGTATTCTCCATCACCAGGCCCTGGCCGATGGTGACCATGTAATTGCCCAGGATCAGCTTATCCAGATGTACCGGGCCCAGCTGAATGTTATCCACCTCGGCAAAGCGCTTCAGGGTGGGATAGGTGCGGGTGGTGAACAATTTCTGACCGAAGATCTTCACATCGGTCAGAGGCCTGTTTTCACCCAGCCCTTGATAGGCCAGCGCGCCGGCCCGGAAGGTCTGGCCCCAGCGCAGGCGGATCTTGTGCATGGCGGTGGGGTCGGCCTGGTCCATTTCCAGACGGTCCCACCAGCGTTCCTCTCCCTCGTTGAGGATATCATCGAAGTCACTGAACAACGGGGTATTATAGACCCGAAACTGATAATCCCCGTGAAAATCCAGCTCCTTTCCGGGGTCGGTGTAACGGAGAAAATTGCGGGCGTTACGGTACCCCCAGTCGGAGATGCCCGGAACCCGTCCCAGATCGCGGCGGCTGTTCAGCCCGCCGATACGTTCACGCTGCTGGATGATGGCCACGGCATCCACCGGAGAGACGTTCTGCAGATTCATCAGGTCAGTCAGAGTGGCGGTGTTGACGTTGATCGGGTCTTTGGCCTGATCGATCCACAGGTCCACCAGACCCTCGTTGGTGCCCTCGTTGGCGGCCCATTGCTCGATGCGGAAGTAGATAGAGTTCATCCGCTGTATTTCCTCGTCCGTCTCCAGCACCGGGACGATCTTGATCAGCGGCTTGATCCGGTCGAAAGTCCGCTGATCGAACCCGGGCAGCCGGCGGATCTCATAGATGCTTTTAAAGTAGGCGGTGTACTCGCGGTATTCCCAGAGGGTCTCCACCAGCTCCTCATCGATGGGCAGGGAGCTTATCTCCTCTAGGCTGGCCCGGTTGATGTCCAGCTGCTGAGAGGGCGGGATATACTCCTCCTGGGCCCGAAGGGCGGGCGGACCGGCGATCAGCAGAAACAGCAGAAGAACGGTGACGGTCGACGCTTTCTTCATGATACGGTTCCTCAGGGCCATGAAAGGTTCACTTTCCTCCGAAACGATAGGAGACGGACAACTGATGGGTCAACGGCAGAACGGAATGGTTGATCAGAGCGTAATCCAGGTGAACCCCCTGATAGTTGAATCCCACGCCGCCCATCAGACGGTCCGGCTTGGTCTGCACGCCGAAGCGCAGGGCCATGAAGGAGACGATCTCGGCCTCCATCCCGCCGTTCACCCGGGTCTCCTGTCCGAATTTTTTGTCCAGGTCCAGAACGGTGACCACCCCCGGATAGGGCTGATAGGCGATGCCCAGGTTGAGATGTCTGGGCAGGTCCTCCCGATAGCCCTCCCCCACACGGGGACGATTGAGGTTCCGGATCACCGCGCCCATGCGGGTGCGGCCGCGCAGCACGGCCAGGATACCGAAGTCCACACCCATGGTCTGGGCGGATCCCAGGGCCTGCCCGGACACCGATTCACCCAGCTCCAGAGAGTACAGATTCAGGGTGTATCCCAGGGCCAGCGAGGAGTGAACGTCCTCCATCAGGGTCAGGCCGTGGGAGAAGCTGAAGGTGTTCTCGCTGGTCAGATCCTGACCCTCGTAGGTCACCCCGAATTTCTGGAAGCCCAGACTGGCCACGCCGTATCGGGGCAGCGGCATGGTCACGCTGGCCGCCAGGTGCTCCAGGAACTCCAATCCGTAGGGGCGATAGTACGAGGTGAACAGCTGGTAGTCCTGTAACTTGCCCAGGCCGGCCGGGTTATAGAATAGGGCGCTGCCGTCGTCGGCCAGAGCGCAGGCGCCTCCGCCCATGGCCCGCATCCGCGGGCTGGGATCATAGTCGTCGAAGACCGCCCCGGCCGGCTGAAGGGTCAACAGCACCGCTGCAAGGGCGCACAGGGGCACCCAGGTCAGCCTCATCCATTTTCGCAAGTTCTTCTCCTCCATCAGGGAATGGAACATGATATGCTCATTTCTCCTTATGTTCGCTTCCTGCCTCAATCCAGCGGCGTCCCCACCACGATGGGCGCCTGATCGGTGGTCGTCTTCCCTTTGGTCCGGTCGGTGGCCTCCAGGTAGCAGATATAGACCCCGATGGGAACCACCTCCCGGAGCTCATCCCGGCCGTTCCAGATGATCTGGCCGGGCCCGGCATATTGCTGCTCGTCAACCAGGGTGCGGACCATGCGGCCGTCGATATCATAGAGGCGCAGCACCACGGCGCTGTTGGTGGGTACGTTGAACTCGATGACAAAGCCCTCGGTGTCGGTGTAGGACTGCCGGTTGGGGACGAAGACCTTCGGCTCCACCGAAAGCAGGGCCTTATCCAGCCCCTCCACGGTCACCCGGGGAGAGTCCTGGATCTCCTTGAGCGGCTGGGCCTGGGGGGCCGTCTTGATCCGGAAGGTGGAGATCTCGCCGACCTCCGGCGCATCCAGCTGGGAGATGGCGATGAAACCCTGGTCGGCGGCCGTGACGGCCGCGCCGTGGACCAGGATGGTTCGCTCCCCGGAGATTTCCACGGTGGCGTCCGAAAAACCGGCTCCTGAAAGCTCAACAGAGCTCTCGTCGGGCTGGCTCCAGGTCCAGCTGTTAGGGATCTCGACCGAACAATCGGTCAGGGTCTGATCGGCGTCGCTCCACAGAGCCACGGTCAGGGTCAGGTTCTGGGCCGCGGCCTTGACCGAAGCAGGATCGATATCGGCATAGCCGACGCCCTCGGTGACCGGCTGACCCTCGAAGATATCCTCCTGGTACCCGGTGAGCATCTGATAGGAGGTGCCATAGACCGAGCCGGCCCCGATGGCCGTGATGGTGTCGCCCTCGGTGAACTCGCTGACATCGATGCCGGTGGTCTCCCAGACCCGGATGGTGTAACGCCCGGTGCCGTCGTCTACGTTGAGGTTGTAACCCCCGCCGGCGAAATAGGGATCCTCCTGCATGACCCCGGTCACCTGGATCCAGGTGCCGTCCCATTCGCCCGCCTGAGCCCCTCCGGTGGACAGGATGATCGGATCAGGCAGGGCCTGATCGGTGTCCAGGACCGTCAGGGCGGTGATATCGGTGATCTCTGTGGTGGCATCGATGGCCCCTGAGGCCAGATAATCCTCGATCGTGCCGGTGACCTCGACCAGGTTCCCCCGGGTGATCTCCGGCAGGATGTCGAAGTCGAACAGGTTGATCCCCCGGCCGGACTCGTCCTGGATATAGGCCCGGGTATACTGGTCGTCCAGCACCCCGGCGCCGATGGTCACCAGTGCTTTGAGGGTGACCACTTCTCCCTCGTACTGCTCGATGTTGGCCTGGATATCGGCGATGGCGGTGTATTCCGACTCCTCCGCCCCGACGATGACCTGCGGCGAGGCGTCGATCTCGGCCAGCGCTCCGCCGGCCACGGCCGTCTTGACCATGAAGGTGGAGACAGCAGCCGTTCCCGGAGCGGTCAGGCCGGAGATGATCACCTGGCCGATGTCGGCCGCGGTCACGGCGGCCCCGGTGACGGTGACAGTGTCTCCGCTGACCGTCACGGCCGCGCTGGCGAATCCCGCTCCCGCCAGAGTCACATTGGAAAGACTGGGCGACCAGCTCCAGCTCGGCGGCACGATGACGGCCACCGAGATGAGAATGTTGGTGCCGTCCCCGGTGACGGTGAGCGTCTCGGTCACCGCCTGTTGGAGATCGACGCTGTCCGGCGAGATGGAGGCGGTCCCGGATCCGTCCCCGGGCATGCCTCCGCGCACCGTATAAGAATATGTGGATGTCGGCGCGTTGGCCGGGTCGAAGGATTCCAGCTGTTCGTCATCGACGGCCTTGATGTAATACTCGACCGTGGTTCCCTCGGTCTGGGCGCCGATCTGGGCGCTGTAGACGTCATCGCCGGCCGTCTGGTCGGGAGCGATGCCGTCATCGCTCATGGCCGTAAAATTCCAGCTGGACCCGCCGCTGGTGGAGTAATAGAGGGCCACCGAGGCCACCGAACCGTCATCGGTCACCCGGCTGGTGACCACGACCGGCTCGGTGTACAGCGGGCTGACCGGCTGATGATCGGTGTCGGTGATGACCGGGGGTCCGGTCACATCCGGTGGTCCTTCCCAGATGTCCCCCTGGTACCCGGTTAATATCTGAAAGGTGGTCCGGTAGAGAGAGTGGGCGCCGATGGCGGTGACGGTGTCACCCTGGGAGAACTCGCTGACGTCGATGCCGGTGGTGTCCCAGATGCGCACGGTGACCTGCCCGCTGCCGTCGTCCAGATTGACGTTGTAGCCGCCGCCGGCATAATAGGGTTCCTCGACCATCATGCCGGAGACCTCGATCCAGGTGCCGTCCCACTGCGGGTCGTTGGCCGCCCCGGTGGTCAGCAGCACCGGATCGGGCAGCGGCTGGCTTTCCTGCAGCACGGTGACGGTGACGTCCGTGATCTCGGTGACCGGATGGGAGGCCCCCGAGGCCAGATAGTCCTCGATCGTGCCGGTGACCTCCACCCGCCGTCCCCGGACCAGCTGGTTGATCAGATCATAATTGAAAATGTTGATGCCCTTGCCGGATTCATCCTGAATGTAGGCCCGGGTGTACTGATCGTCCAGCACTCCCGACCCGATGGTCACCACCCCCTGGATGGTGACGATTTGGCCCTCGTACTGCGAGGGATTGGCCTGGATGTCAGCGATGGGAACAACCTCCGGGCCGGCCCCAACGACCGTCACGGCGGGCGAGCCGGCAATCTCCGTGACGGTTCCCCCGGCCACGGCCGTCTTGACCACGAAGGTCGAGGCGCCGGCCGTTTCGGGGGCGGTCACATCGGCGAGGATCACCTGTCCCTCATTGGCATCGGTGACCGCCGCCCCGGTGATCAGGACTTCGTTGCCGGTCACCTGGACAGCGGCTCCGGCGAATCCCTGGCCGCCCAGCTCGACATCCTCGGAGTTCTGTGACCAGCTCCAGCCCCCGGGCACCACCACGGCCACCGAGGCCAGGGTGTTGGTGCCGTCCCCGGTGACGGTCAGGGTCAGGGAGATCGTCTGCGACACATCCGCGCTGTCCGGATCGACGGTCGCCGTCCCGGTGCCGTCTCCCGACGATCCGCCGGTGACGACAAAGGAATAGGTGCCGGTCGGAGCGCTGGCCGGATCGAAAGATTCCAGTTCCTCGTTATCGATGGCCTGGATGTAATAGCCGACCGTCGTCCCCTCGTTCTGGGGACCGATGGCGCCGCTATAGATATCGTCGCCGGCGGTTTGGTCCGGATCGGCGCCGGCATCGTTCATGGCCACTGAATTCCAGGTGGTTCCCCCGTTGGCGGTGTAGAACAGGGTCACCGAAGCGATCGATCCGTCGTCGATCACCCGGCTGGTGACCACCACCTGCTCGGTGCTCGTCGGGCTGGTGGGCTGGTGCGTGGTATTGGCGATATCCGGCGGGCCGCTGATCTCCTCGACAATGTCGCCGCCGTTTCTGGGAAGCAGCTCGTACTCGCTGTAACTGTAATGGACCAGCCCCACAATGGAGCTGAGAATCTGGCCGGAGCTGGCGCTATAGCTGAACAGGTAATCGTCGAGCTGGCAGGCTCCCGATCCATCATCCACGAACCATTCGCCGTACTGATTGGTCGCCTGGGTCACGGTCACGTTGCGCAATCGCACCAGCATGCCCTCATAGGCCTCCCCATCGACGTTACAGCCGCCGGCCAGTTCGCCGGTGGTGATGTCCACGGGGGCCGGCAGAGTGGCATCACCGGCATGAACGGTGAAACTGCTGACGTCCTTGATCTCCGTCAGCCCGTAATATTCATCCACCGAAGCGGTGATCGTCAGGCTGTCGCCCAGGGAGGGCTCGACCGAGGTGTCGTATATGAACACCCCGCTCCACAGCGGATCGTTGGGGTCCTGCATCCAGAAGTCGGGATAGCCGCTGGAGACCCCGACCTGTGTCACCACTCCGCTGAAGGTCACGGTCTGATCATAGAGTGGCGAGGGATAACAATCATCCCCGCTGCCCTGACTGGTCTCATTGTGCTGCACATCGTAGATGGTGGTCGCTGCGACCACCCAGGGCAGTCCCAGGATCAGGACTGCCAGAAAAAGAATCCTCCAGCCACGCCGCATCCAATACCTCCTGGTATTCTGTTTCAGGTCTATTTCAAATAGATCATCTTCTTAACGGCGGTGAATTCTCCCGCCTGCAGGCGGTAGAAATAGATACCGCCAGCCAGTCCCGCACCGTCGGCGCCGGTCGCATCCCAGCTGACCGTGTGCTCTCCAGCCCTCACCGGGCCGTCCACCAGGGTGGTCACCCACTGGCCCAGGAGATTGAAGACTTCCAGCCGGACGTGAGACGGCCGGGACAGGACGTACTCGATCCCGGTCCGGGGATTGAACGGATTGGGGTAGTTCTGCGAGAGGCGATACTCCGAGGGCCGTCCGCCCGGGCCTCCGCCGGCCTCCACGCCGGTGGTCTGGATATCGCCGGCATCGCGGGGATCGATCTCATACTCGCCGTAGCCGTAATGTACGATCCCGACAAGTGAGCTGATCGTCTGGCCGACCGAGGGGCTGCAGGCATACATATAATCGTCGACCTGACACTCTCCCGAGCCGTCATCGACATACCATTCGCCGTATTCATTGGGCGCCTGGGTCACGGTGATGTCACGGACCTCCACCAGCAGTCCCTCGTAGGCCTCCGAAACGGCATTACAGCCCCCGGCCAGATCGCCGGTGGCGATCACCAGAGGATCGGGCAGCACATTGGCGGTGGAATGAAAAGTAAAGTCGGTGACATCCTTCATCTCGGTCAGGCCGTAGTATTCGTCGACCTTGGCGGTCATGGTCAGACTGTCGCCGACATCCGGCTCGACGGTCGGATCATAGACGAAGACGCCGGTCCAGGCCCCTCCGGAGGCCGACTGCAGCCAGAAATCCGGATACTCCCCCGGCAGCACGGCGGTGACCACTCCGGAAAGGATCACCTGATGATCGTCCAGGGGCGAGGGGTAGCAGTCGTTGCCGGTACCCTGGGTGACTTCGTTATATTGAACATCGTAGATCGGGGTCCCCTCGGTCACCGGCTGGGCCTCGATGTCGTTAGCGTCCCGGGGCAGGAGCCCGTATTCGCTGAAACTGTAATCGACCACGCCGGTGATGACGTCGATGGTATCTCCCAGTGAGGGTGTATAGCTGAACAGATTATCATCGATCTGACACTCTCCCGTGCCGTCGTCCACGGTCCACTGGCCGTAATCGTCCGGCAACTGGGTGACGACCGCATCGGTGACCCGGACCAGCACGCCCTCGTAAGCCTCCGCGATGGCGTGACAGCCGCCGGCCAGCGTCCCGGTGGTGATATCCGCCGGCTCCGGCACCGCATTGCCGCTGGAATGGATGACGAATTGAGCCACGCTCTTGAGCTCGGTCATACCGTAATACTCGTCCACCACGGCGGTGACGGTGAGGCTGTCGCCACGCAGGGGATCCACGGTGGTATCGTAAAAATAGATCCCGTTCCACACGGTCCCGTCGGGGTTCTGAAGATAGAAATTGGGGTAGCTGCCGGGCGAGACGGCCGTGACCACTCCCGACACGGTGACCGTCTCTCCGTCATGGTTCGAAGGATAACAATCATCCCCGGTGCCCTGCTCGCTCTCGTTGTACTGCACGTCGAAGATCGTGGTCGCCAGACCGGGAGCCGAGATCGCCAGGGAAAGCGCCACAATGGCCAGGGTCTGAAAACGGCGCTTCATAACAGCTGCCTCCTGAAGTACCGAATGCTCCTATGTTCCATAGGAAGAAGGGGAAAGATACGCTCTGCGTAAGAAAATAAAATAGCTGATTTTGCCGGTGTTGTCAACGGAATTCTGGGTCCGGTGAGCACTCTCCGGCGCAGAGATAATGGGTCCGTGTAAACAGACCATCAACAAACTGTCAAGAATCGTTAAAGAATGGGTCTTCTATCTGTTTTCGGCGAGCCCCTGGTTCAGTTTCTGGGCCGCGGAGCTCAGGGCTTTCCCGGCCGGCATCTTCCCCCGCATGACCGGCTCCACGGCCTCCTCCTGCAGCTGCCGCCGTCCGGCGAACCACTCGGCGCTCTTGGGCTGGGCATGGGAATAGTCCATCTGGCGCATGACCGCCTCCAGCCCGGGCACCCGATCGAACTCGGCCTGCATGACCTCCGACTCCAGGGCCGAGCGGCGGATGGGCACGTAACTGGTCTCGACGGCCCAGCGGGCCTGCTGGTCCACATCGGCCAGCCATTTGACGAAGGTCCAGGCGGCCTGCTGCTGAGCTTCGCTGGTTTTGGAGAAGATGGCCAGGTTGGTCCCGGTGATCAGCACCGCCTTCTGCTCGCCCCTGGGCACCGGCGCGATGCCCGGCTGAAAGGTCAGCTGCGGCTCCATGTATTTGCGGGAGACGATATAGCCCTGAATCATGGCCACCTTTTGGGAGACGAAGTCGGTCTGATGCTCATAGGCTCCCGGGGCGATGTAGGCAACCTTATCCTTCTCCACCAGATCGACCAGGTACTGCAGGGCGGCCACGCCCTCGGGGGAATCGAAGGTGAAGCGGCTGCCGTCGGGGCTCATGATCTTCCCCCCGTTCTGCACCAGGATCTGCTGGTACATGGAAAAGGCGGTGGGAATCGAAAAGGAGGTGCCCCACTGCTCCGGACGGCCCTTGCCGTCCTTATTGACGGTCAGCCGGATGGCCATCTCCCGGAACTCATCCCAGGTCCGGGGCGGCTGCTCCGAGTCCAGTCCAGCCTTCTGAAACATCTCCTTATTGTAGTAGATGGCCGGGACACCCTTGTTGAAGGGAAAGGTCCACATCTGACCCTCGAACTGCCCGCCTTCCAAAAAGACGGGGAAAATGTCATCCAGATCCTCCTGGCTGAAACCCTCCGGGCCGCGAATGAACGGCTCCAGCGGGACGATGGCGCCGGCCTCGATGAAATTGGCCGTCCAGTTCTCATACACCTGGGCCAGGGTCGGCGGATTGTTGGCCGCGATGGCAGCCATGATCTTCTGGCTGAGGGCGGCATACTGGCCCATGCTGACGCCGGTCACCTCGATCCCGGGATGGGCATCGTTGAAGTCGGCGATCATCCCCTCCAGGCTTTCCCCCAGCGGGCCGCCGAACCCGTACCAGAAGGAAACTTTTGTCACCTCCCCGTCGCCCTGCTGTTTTTTTCCGCATTCGGTCAGGGGCAGGCAGCAGATCAGAATCAACAGGATGAACAGCATTCTCTTGACCATCGAACATCCCTCCCTGAAGAAAGGTGAATCATTTCCATAAGACGGACGGGCGAACAGAATCATACCAGCGGCGGGGCGATACCGGCAGCCGGTCGAGAGAGGCAGCATGACGATGTCGGCAGCCGGATCACTCCTTCAGCCCGCTGCGGGCGAAGCTGGAGATAATCTGCTTCTGGGCGATAAAGAAGAGGATCAGCAGGGGAGCGATACAGAAGGTGGCCGCGGCCATCATGAGGGTATACTGGGTGCCCTGCTCGGTGGAAAAATAGGCCAATCCTACCTGGATGATCCGCTTGCTGACGCTGTTGGTCACCACCAGAGGCCACATGAAACTGTTCCAGCTGCCGATCAGGGAGAACAGCGCCACGGCCACCAGGATGGACTTGGACAGGGGGATCATGATCCGCCAGAGAAAACCGAACCGGCTGCAGCCGTCGATGGTGGCGGCGTCGTAGAGATCGTTGGGAATGGTCCGGAAATGCTGGCGCAGCCAGAAAATGCTGAACACATGGGCCGCCCAGGGGATGATCAGGGCATAGTAGGTATCCACCCAACCCAGTTTTGACAGGATCACATAGCTCGGTACCAGGTAGACCGGCATGGGCACCATCATCATGCTCAAAAACAGCAGAAAGATGGTCTCCCGGCCGGGAAACTCCATCCGGGCGAAAGCATAGGCGGCCAGCGAGGAGGTGGCCAGGACCAGGACCATCACCGAGAAGGCCACGAAGATGGTGTTCATGAAATAGGTCAGAAAGGGAACCGCCTGCCAGGCCTCGACATAATTGGAGAGATCGAATATCTCAGGGATGAAGGTGGGCGGGAAACGGAGGGCCTCCGGAGGCGTTTTCAGGGAGGTGGAGAGCATCCAGAAGAAGGGCAGCACCATGGTCAGCGATCCGGCAGCCAGGACCAGATAGAGGAGACCACGCCCCATCAAACGTCCCAGGCGATATGATCCGACCTTCCTGCCGTTCATGCGTAATGGACCTTTCTCTCCACCAGACGGCGCTGCAGGATGGACAGACTCAGGAGAATCAGGAACAGGATCAGGGCGATGGCCGAGGCGTAGCCGCGGTCGAATCCCTCCATGAAGCCCTGCTCATAGAGATAGAAGACGATCACCTTGGTGGTGCCCAGCGGGCCGCCCTGCGGGGTGGTCATCATCCAGATCTGGGTGAAGACCTGGAAGGTGGTGATGGTGGTGACCATCAACACGTAGAAGGTGATCGGCGAGAGGATCGGCCAGGTGATATGCCAGAAGGATGCCCGGGCGCCGGCCCCGTCGATGCGGGCGGCTTCATAGTATTGCTCGGGAATGTTCTGCAGGCCGGCCAGGAAGATGATGATATTGTATCCCAGGCCCTTCCAGACGCTCATGATGATGATGGCATAGAGCGCCAGACTGGGCCCGCCGGCCCAGTCCGGCACGGTGATGCCCATCCCGCCGAGGGCCAGCTTGATCACCCCGGTCGATTCCGACAGCCACAGCAGCTTGTCCACCCCGACCAGCTGGAGAAAATAGTTGGCCAGTCCCATCTCGGGGTGATAGATCCACTTCCAGACCATCGAGACGGCCACCAGGGAGGTCACCACGGGCAGAAAATAGGTTGTCCGAAAGACCCCCATGGCCTTGATCTTCTTGCTCAGCAGGACGGCGATGAACAGCGACAGAAACAGGCTGGCCGGAACCATGCCGACGACGAAATAGATCGTGTTGATGAGGGATTGCCAGAATTTGGGGTCCTGGAGCATGCGCCCATAGTTGCCCAGGCCGAGGAATGGACCTCTGATCAGACCCCAGCGAAAGAAACTGATGTAGAAGGAAGAAACGATGGGCAGGAGCCGGAAAACGAAGATCACCACGGCGGCCGGCAGAAGGTAAAGAAAGGCAGAATAACGGCTCTGCCGGCGCCGTTTGGATTTGGGGGTCGAGGGGGTACGATCTGAACCGCTGGAAGAGCCCATGCACGTTTTCCGATAAAGGAAAGTCTCCGTGATCCGCGGATAGAACGCTGTACTATAACCAAACGGCGTGCCGGTGTCAAGCTTTTTTCCGGCCGGCCGGGCAGAAAAAAAGCCCGGCTCCAGGGAGCCGGGCCGTGATGGACCGCAGAGCTGTCAGACGTTATTGAATCACCCGGGCGTGCTGTGTGTTGATTTGAAAACGAACGTCGTCGTGCCGCAGAACCTCGGTATCGAAATTCCCGGTGGTGACGTAATGGCACCACAGATGGGCATCTTTGATCACGAAGCTGACCTGATACAGACCGTCCGGAAGGGTTTTGCAGATGTCGCGCCGCAGACCGCCGTGCTGATCGGTGATCACCAGCGCGAAATCACAGTACTCTTCCCCTCCTCTGGCTCCGCCGGGCATGGTGGGCATGCCGGTGTACGGATAGGGCGCGTCATCATCGTAAAAGACCACCCCGGCCCGGTAGTATTCCTCCGACTCGCCGGGCAGGTCCGGCTGACCGACGATGGCCAGCAGATACTCATAGTCGGGCAGCAGACCCCGCGTTTGAACGGTGCCCTCGAAGATCAGGTCCTGAGAGACGTGATAGCGCAGCAGTCCGGTGGGCGTTTCCCCGGAAACCTGGCCATCGCCCCCGCACCAGACCAATTCGACCGTCTGCCAGGCCCCTTGATCGGCCGGCAGGGTTCGCGCGGCGGCCCAGGAAGAGTTTCCCGAATCGGCCTCGGGGCCCACCGGACCCTGACTGGAGCAGCCGGTCATGATAAGCATCAGCACGAGCGCGAGGCCGGCGATCAGATGAATGTTCAATCTCATGCGAATACCTCCTTTCCTGAGAACAGGTGTTGTCATTGAAAGCTCTGTTTTCTCCGGGACTGAATCATCAGTAATTTCAGCGCCCGGACCATGATCCGGTCCGTTTGGTTCGCAAAACCTATCGCAACATCCATGCCACCCTGAGCGGGAAGATGTCACTGCCGGAAAAAAGAGGCCGCCGGAGAACCGGCCGCCGCTGCGTCCTGCCCGTGCTGGGCACGGGCCCTGCAGGATCCTCCGGAGACGCTCCTCAGTGGATCCTGGTGGTTTATAACAATCTGTTATTCAATGATTTTAGAGCCCCTTCGTGATGAACCCTTGATCAGCGCTGCCCAATCCCTGCGCAGATATCGCCGCGGCGACCAAAGAAAAGGCCCGGCTCAAAAGAGCCGGGCCCAGGGCCATGCTCTGAAACGATGGTCACGTCAGGGGACCGAGATCAGCGGCACATCGAACTCGCCGACCGTCCCGGAGGGATCCGATTTCTGCCCGATGTCATCCACCGCCTTGACCAGGTAGAAATAGTTCGTTCCGACGGTGCCGATGGCTCCGGCATCAAGGTAGGTGGTGTCGGTCGTCCCGCCGATCGAGTCCTCCGGTCCCGCTTCGAAGTCGCCGGTGGTATCACGATAGACCACATAGCGGACAACGGCTTTTCCCGACGGCGGACTCCAGGTGAGGACCAGGTCTCCGTCGGAGGGCTGGGCGACCAGGCCGTCCACCGGACCGGGAGCCCCGCTGGTCACCAGGGCTTCTCCGGTATAGGGCAACACATTCTTCCTGGTGACGGTCACATAGAGGCTGCCGGCCGTGGCCGGGTTGGGCGTGAAGATGGCATCGCCGTTCACATTGGTGGCCTGCTGCAGATAGACCTCACCCGGTTTCCACAGAGAGACATAGGCCGAGGCCAGATCGCTGCCTCCGGATTCGACGTGGACCGTGAAGCTGGAGCTACCCGGGGGCAGGGTGGCCGGATGGGTGACCGTCATCGAAGCCGGGGTATCGGTCCACAGCGGCATGGCCGGCTCACCGAGCAGGTTGAAGGTCCATACGCAATGCCGCCAGATGTTGGTGTTGGGATGGTTGCGGTTCTTGCCGTCGGCCAGGGTCAGCCCCAGGATGTATTTATCGTAGTTGAACAGACTCCTCCACCATTCCCGGTCCACCAGGCTGGTCAGGGTATTCAGACTGCCGCTGTAAAACCATCCATCCCGGGTGTTGCCGGTGAAGGAGACCCCGGCCTGCTGAGGATTGTAGATCACGAAGACCTCGGCGATGCCGTCCTGAATACCGCCGTAGGTCATGTCGTTGGCCCAGCAGCCGGTGGAGACCACATTGGTGGTGCGGTCGTCATTGGACAGCTGGCTGACGCCGTAATTGCCGATAAACAGATCGTGATTGATGTATCCCAGTCCCAATTGGGTGCTGTTGGAATGATCGGAATGGTTGAACAGGTTCTGGCCGTCGTTGAGTGCGGCCTCGGTGTCGTCCTTATGGTTGCTGCCGTCGCTGTCGTACACCTTGGTGACGTCGAAGCGGGTGGGGATGTACCCGTCGATGGTCTCCTTGAGGTTTTCCGAGGGGGTGTATTCATCCAGATCCATACCCACCAGGAGAACGTCCAGGGGATAGTTGGTCAGCGGCGGATCTTTCTCATAGGTCAGGATCTTACCGATGGCGTTATCGAACTGGGTCTGGTCCGAGCCGGTCAGGCGTCCGACATAGACCTCGTAGGTCCAGTCGTCGTCGTAGTCGGCATAGTACTGGTCGCTGGGGGTGTCCTCCCCGTAGTAATTCAGGTATTTGAACGGCACCTGGGCGTCCTCGCCGCCGATGAGAAAATACAGCGTCCCCCAGGTGCTCTGGGCGTCGATGACGAAATTACGGATCCGTTCCTGGTTATCGGAGCCGGAGTAGTTGGCGTAGATGTACTCGGTGGTCACCACCGTGTCGGGCAATCCCCGCCGGTAATGCCAGTGAATCAGATCGTCGAAATGGGAGGCGTAGGCCGCCGGGGTGATGATGACATGGTCGAACTGACCGGCCGGAAGCGCCTTGGAGGCTTCCCGGCGGGGCGGATCGATGACCACGTCGGCGGGATTGACGACCATGTCGCGGAGCATCTCACCGTAGATCCTCTTCTGCTTCTCGGTGAAAACGGCATAGGCCTCTCGGGACCGGCGGCCGGGGCGCGTCCGCACCACGATCTCGACCCTCTGGTGGAAGATGAGCTCTTCATCGGCCGGCCGGTACTGCAGCGGATAAACGGTCACCACGGCCATCTGCTGGCCGGCCAGATCGGTCTGACCGTCCAGGACGGCCAGCACGCCCGGGTATGGCTGAACCCGGCGATAGATCTCCTCGTCCGGTCCGGTAAAGGCAGCCGGCGGATCGCCGCTCAGGCGGGACGGATGCTGTCCGGGAAAGATACGATACTGGCCCGGAAGAACCCGGTTCTCCAGTGAGACGGCCCGGACCTCCACGGCCTCGGCCTCCGGCGGCAGGGCCACGAAGACCTGCCGGGCCGGCAGCAGAGGTTCCCCGGGACGGCACAGCATGGTGCCATCATCCAGCACGACCCGGTCGAATCCGGCAGTGCGGTCAAACCGCAGCCCCTGGGGGCTGAGCTCGACGATCACGGCCGTCTCTTCCAGGGCGTAGGCCGGCGCGGCCAGGGCGGCCGCCAGCAGGATGATCAACAAAGCGATGAGGCACTTGGTACTGTTCATCGAGGACCTCCGTGAATGATTTACTCGACGCTCTCCAGCAGGCGGTCGAATTCACCCACCCGGTTGGAGCTGTCCGATTTCTGGCCACTGGAGCTGACCGATTTGATAACGTAGAAATAGTTCGTCCCCACGGTCTTGGCCGCGCCTGCGTCGGTAAAAACGGTGTCTCCGGTGGCGCCGATGGAATCGATCGCCTGGGGGGCGAATTCCGGATCAACATTTCGGTAGATGACGTAATGATCGATCGACAGGGCGGCCGGATGGGTCCAGGTGAGGATCACATCGGACCCGCACACCTGCCCGGCCAGATCGCTCACCGGCGGGGGCACATCGGGAATGCCCAGCATGATGATATCATCCACGCCGCCCTCGACGATATCGCCATCGGCCGTCCCGTCGGCGGCCTGCACCCGCAGACGCATCTGATCGGTCAGGGTGATGACGCTCTCCAGGTCGATCTCCAGCGACCGCCAGGTGGCGGCATTGGAGACGTCGCCGTAGGAGACCAGGCTGACCGGATAGCTGGAGCCGCCGTCATTGGACACGTCGATGCGGTAAAAATCGCCGCTGGCATCGTCCCCCGCATCCCGCTGGCCGTGAAAATAGCTCATCGACAGATGGGCGCTGGAGTAAGCGGACAGGTCGATGACCGGGGAGCAGGTGGCGGCCACGCCGGCGTCCACATCGTCGGTTCCCAGGGCGCTGTTCTGAGCCGTGATCCAGCCATAGATGCCCGGCGCCGGGGTGGCATCGTCCTCCGGCTGATAATCGGTGGCGTTGGGGTCGATGCGCACGAAGGTCCCGGTGGAGGCGGTGTGGCTGGGATCCTGGGTCCAGTCCGATCCGCTTTCGAAATCGGTGCTGTAGACCAGCTGGCCGACGAAGGGACCGTTGGTCTGGCCGCTGGCCGGCATGCGCATCGTGGTGGATGCATAAGTGAACAGGAAATAATACTGGTGACTGCCGTAACCCAGGGTGGTCTGATAGGTAAATTCCGATCCATCGGTGTAGTCGAAATCGGTGGTGGTCATCGTCTGGGGCGTTCCGTCGATAAAGACCCGGGTGATATCGGGCGTGTAGTTGCTGGCGCTGGTATAGGTCACCGAGTAGGTGAAGACGGTGGCGGCATCGCCGGTCGCCGGTGAGACGCCCGGGCCGCTGAGGTCGAAGGCCGGAGGGGCGCCGACGTAGATATCATCGATGTACCAGCCCTCCTGGTTGGTGGCCTCGTCGCTGCCGAAGCGGAACCGGATGGTGACCTCGCCGGAGTAGGCCGACAGATCGAACTCCTCCTGCTGCCAGTCGTAGGTCCCCGAAAAACAGGGCGTGCCGACCGCAAAGGGGCTCCCGGCGCTGGCCGCCTCATCCCAGATGGTGTAAGGATAGCCCCCCTGTGGAGTGATCTGATCCCAGGAGCCGCCGCCGTCGGTGGAGATCTCCACGATCCCGGCATCCCAGGCCCGGGTCGTATTGTAGGTCTCGGCGTCGATCCAGTGCCAGAATGTGAGCACGCTGCCCGGGGCCAGAAAAATGGTCGGGGTGACCAGCCCGGCATCGAGCAGATCGCCGTAGTTGCCGCCGGCACTGTCGCCGCATTTCCAGGCATGAGAGGTGCTGTACGAGCTGGAGGTGGAGATGTGCCACTGATCGCCGTACCCGGAGGTGACCATCCCGTGGGTCCACTCACCCTGGCCGCTTTCCACATCATCGTCGAACCCGGTGGTCCCGACAGCCACCACGAAGGTATCGACGTAAGCGAAGCCGCCGGTGGCGGTGATGTTCAGGACCAGCTCGGCGTAGTGCGGGGTGGGGGTGGACAGATCGGCGGTCAGCGAGTAAGCCGGCGATCCGCTCGCCGAGCCGCCGGCCGGAATGTCACCGTAGGCGGCCGTGGCGCTGCCCACCGTGATATAGGGATCGCTCTCGCTGAGGGTGGCGCTGACGCCGAAGGCATCGGCGCCGCCGGAGTTGGTCAGCTGGACGGTGACATCGACCGTCTCCCCGGGCTCGAACAGCCCGTTGCCGTTGCCGCCGGCAACATCGTCGACCGAATGGCTCTGGTAGACCGGGTCGGCGGCTGTCACGGCCACCTGGAACTGCGAGGTCCAGACGCTGTCCAGATCGTCCCGGGCTTCCAGATCGAAGGTGATCACATGCCCGTCGGGGCAGGACAGCCCGACCGAGAAATCGTAATCCTCGGCGCTGACCGCCTGGCTGTCGGCGGGGATATCGCCGTAGCTCTCGGTGGAGTCGGTGATGGTGATGTGGGCGTCGGCCGTCCGCAAAATGGCTGAGACATCAGAGGCCGTCTCGGTACCATAGTTTTTCACGGTAACGGGCAACTCGATGGCTTCCCCGGCGTTGGCCACACCGTCCCCGTTGCCGCCGGCGGCGTCGTCGATGGTATGGCTCTGGTAGGTGACGTACTTTCCGCTGGCGATGACCAGGGCGGTGCCATCGTAAGGCAGATGGTTGTGGGCCTTGACGCTGACAAAGAGAGTATCCTCGGAGGTCGGGGCGATCGACAGGGTGACCTGCCCGGAGGCGTCGGTCCGGTCGCGCTCATAGACCTCGCTGTCCTTACGGACGCAGACCAGAGCGTCCTCCACCGGGCTGCCGCCGTGCTGGACGGTGACGGTGAAATCGCTGGCCCCGATGGGCACGGTGGGCGGATAGGAGACGTTATCCAGGGCCACCGGTGTATCGGTCCAGATGGGCATCTCCGGATCGCCCAGCAGACAGATTTCAAAATGGCACCAGCGGTTGGCATCCTTGTTCAGCTCGACATAGGGGATGTTGTCCACCCGGGAGTCCTCGTTGACCTTGCCGATGTTGTAGATATCCTCGCCGAACAGGGCGTCGAAGAACTGACGGTCATAATACTGCGAGGAGCCGTCGGTGCTCAGGTGCATGCCCCAGCCGTAACGGGTATTGCCCACGAAGGCCACGGCGCTGTGCGCGATGGTGGTGAACTCCTCGGAGATGGCATCGCTGGTATAGCTGCCGCTGGTGGTCCGGTTGTCGAACGAGTTGCAATAACATCCCTGAGTGTAGATGATATAGAAGCTGTGATTGACCCCGTTGTTGGTGAAGTTGACGTCGGTCACATCGGAGCTGTAGAAGCGCAGAGCGTAGGTGACGTCGGCGTGTCCCAGATGGTTGACCAGATGAACGCCGCCGTTGAGCAGGGGCAGCAGATCGCCCGTGGCCGACCAGGTGGGACCGTCGCGGTCATACAGCGTGGGCACGTTGAAATATCCGGGGAAGCCGACGGTGGTATATCCGTGGGTGCTGGCCCCGTTCTTGATCTCGTCCTTGTAATCGCCGCCGTAGGTGGGATCGCTCCACAGCAGCTCGCCGGCCATCAGGCCCTCGGTGCACTCGCCGGCCACCGGGCTCTCCTCGTAGGCGATGATCTTGTCGATAAAATTCTGCGCCTCGGAGGCGTTGTCCACGGCCAGACGGCCGACAAAGACGTCGGCTGCCAGATCGGCTTCCTCGGGGTCCCGCTCGCCCCAGTAGGCATCATTGTCAACATTCCAGTCGGGCCCAGCGCCGCTGCCCACCCGGTCCAGGCCGCCGTAATAGAGATCGGCGGCAATGTCGGTGTCGGTCTCCTCGTAACTGCCGAAATTGGTCATGTTGTACAGCCCGCGATGGGGGATGACGGGGCTGGTGCCATCACCGTCGCCGCCCAGCAGGACATACTCGACGCCCCAGGTGGTGTAGGCATCGATGATGAAGTTGCGGATCTTGTCGGGATTGTCGACGCCGGAGTACTCGCTGTAGATATCCTCGACCGTCTTGATGGTGGTCTTGACGCCCCGGCGGGTCTTGTGGTCGGCCAGCGTCTGGAAGGTCGACTCCATGGCCTGGTTGGTGATGATGACGTAATCGTACTCGTCATCCTTGGAGCGCCGTTCCGGCCCATAGGCCGACAGCTGAGAGGTGTTATCGACCAGAGAGGCCACCCGGGAGCGGACCTCGGGCGTGGAACGTAAAAACCGGCTGGCGGACTGCTGTGCGTCCTCAGCCGGTTTGGTCTCCAGGACCACCTGCAGGCTGCGGAACCAGGAGATCTGGCCGGTGGCCGGGGTATAGCTGACCGGATAGATGACCACCGTGCCGATGGAGTGGCCGCACAGAAAATGCGTTCCCTGCCCTTCGAACAGCTCCACCGGAAAAGGATCCGTCGATGCATAGAGGTCGGCGTCCGGCTCGACCGGCAGAAAGGGGCCGCTGGAGCTGAGAGGATACTCGCGGTCGGCCGGCTGGATCAGATAGCTGCCCTCCAGCACGACACGCTCGCCGGCGATCACCCGGACCCCGGCGATGCTCTCTCCCGGGGGCAGCAGCAGGGCCACGCCTTTGGCCGGCAGCAGCGGCTCACCGGGGGCGCCCACCGGCCGGGTGCCTTCCATGTGCACCCGGACGTAGTCAGCCGCTTCTTCCACCTGAGGTTCCGAGAATTCATAGCGCTGGACGATGGTGGCAGCAGCGGCCGCACCCCAGACAGCGCTCAGCAGAGCGATGATGAGACAGACTCCGATCACAAAACGATGCATCTGACAACTCCTTTCCGTGCACCAAAAACCCCATTCTGTTTCGTTCACCTGACGATCGATCCACAGAGAAGCGAAAGAGACCCATTCACCTCCTTCAACGGAAACTGAATAGCAGGTAAAAATCGACTTTACCGGTGATAACAATCGCCTTCTACCAGTTTATCATAGAAGACCCTTTCCTGTCAAGTGTTTTTTTCCTGGAATCATATGAAATTAAGTAATTTACATTATTTCTTGGTCTGCATCTCGAAATAATTTTTGATCAAAGAAAAAGGCCGGACCGTGCCTTCGAGAGGGCTTCGGCCGGCCGCAAGGAGCCCGACAGTGCTCCTGTTCCCCGGTCTTATGGCAGATTGACATATCCCCGCAGCTTTTTGCTGCGGCTGGGGTGGCGCAGTTTTCTCAGCGCCTTGGCCTCGATCTGGCGGATGCGCTCGCGGGTCACGTTGAAGATGGCGCCCACCTCCTCGAGCGTTCGGGGGCATCCATCGCCGATGCCGAACCGCAGGCGAATAACTCTCTCTTCCCGCTGACTCAGGGTGCTCAGGATCTTCTCCAGATGGCTCTGGAGCATGCCGAAGGCGGCCGACTGCGCCGGCGAGGTGAACTTGGTGTCCTCGATAAAATCGCCGACCTGGGTATCCTCATCGTCGGTCAGGGGTTTGTCCAACGAGATGGGACTCTGGGCCAGTTTGAGCACGCTCTTGACTTTATCCAGAGGAAGATCGATCCGCTGGGCGATCTCCTCGGGGAAAGGCTCCCGTCCGAACTGCTGGATCAGCTTACTGCGGATCCCGATGACCTTGTTGATCGCCTCGATGATATGCACCGGAACCCGGATGGTCCGGGCCTGTTCGGCGATTGCCCGGGTCATCGCCTGGCGGATCCACCAGGTGGCATAGGTGCTGAATTTATAGCCCTTGCGGTAGTCGAACTTCTCCACCGCCCGGATCAGACCGGCATTCCCCTCCTGGACCAGATCCAGAAATTCCAACCCGCGGTTGGTGTACTTCTTGGCGATGCTGATGACCAGGCGGACGTTGGCCTCGATGATCTCCTGCCGGGCATCGGCGCTGGCGGCCTGCCACTTCTGGAGATCGTTCAGCTTGGCCATCATCTCGCCGGCGGAGGACTGAGCCTCCCGCTCGATACGCCGGATCTTCCGCTGCGCGTTCTGGATCCGGCGGGACATATCCAGAAGCAGGTCCGGTTTCTGGCCGGTCGTGCGGGCCACCTTTTTACGGTCCCGGGGGTGTTTCTCCAGGTGCCGGGCGTATCTATGGATCTCGGACACCGACAGCCGGGCCTTCTGGGCACAGCACTTGATCTCCTGATCGGTGGCCTCGACGCGAAGGGCCAGGTTCTTGAAGCCCCTGGCCAACCGGTTGATATACTCCGGATGCAGATGCAGCCGTTCCATATCCTGGTAAATACTTTTCTGCAGCCCTTCAATCTTGTCCGGCGTCTCCGATTTCCGGCTGCGGCGGCCTCGTTGTTTGGTCAGCAGCCTGTCGAGCTCTTTATACCGTTTCTCAATCCGTCTCAGGATCCTGAGGATCTTTTTCTTGACCCACTCCACCTGATCCGGCGGCATCCACTCTCCCACCTCGACGGGCAGGAATTCCTCCATGCCGATCTTTCCCTGGGATAATTTCTTTCCGGTACAGAGAATCTCCTGGATGGAAAAGGGCGAGGTGAACAGCACCTTCCGCATCTGCCGGTCGGCCTCCTTGATCCGCCGGGCGATCTTCACCTCCTGGTCCCTGTCAAGCAGAGGGACCCGACCCAATTCCTTCATGTACACCCAGATGGGATCATCGAATCGGGTCTGTCTGAGGCGCGGGGTCCGCTTTCCTTTCTTCCTGCCGCCGGCATCCCCCTCGGATTCGTCGTCCTCCATGCCGAGAAGCTTGACATTGAGCTCGCGGAGCCGGCAGATGATCTCATCGACCTTATTGGTGAAATCTTTCTCCTCGGACAGATCCCGGATCTGAGCGTAGGTCAGATGGCCCTGTTCCCGGGCCAATCGTTTCAGCCGCTCGATATGTTCGGTCCATTCGTCGTTTTTCATGGGACTTCCACAACTTCCAGGAAGCAGGGCGGGAGTCATCGGGCGCTATCGGCAGAGGTTGAATTAAACCGTTTTTGGGCAAGATCCTTTTTCTTTCTGGTCAATCGGTCGATCCGGGCCTGATCTTTGGCCTGTTCCGCCTGACGCAATTCTTCGTTCAGCCTGCGCAACTCGCTCTGCATTCTATCATTTGCCAGTTTGCGGGCGCAATCTGTCAGCATACGAACCGGTTCGCCCTCTACTTCCAGGAAGCAAAGCTCCGAGATGAGTGAGTCCAAGTTCATATCTGATAAAGTATTAAGCAGGTTCGCAGATGTCTTCGGGACCGATCGATCGGAGGTCAGCAGGCGCTCGGCGATCCGCCGATGGTCCGGATGAGAAAAGTCCTCCGTCAGGATCTTTTCCCGCCAATTCGGTATCGTATCAGGGTTCTGCAAAAGTAATGCCAAAATCTTACGTTCCAGCAATTCAGCCCCTTCCGTGACCATCTCGTCGACGGTCACCGGGGCCTCCTGTTTCCTCTTCCTTCGGGGAGAGGCCCGGTCGATCGCCAGTATAACCAGTTCCTCCTTGATCTTCAACCGCTCGGCGATCTCGCGGACATAGAGACCTCTCTTGATCGGATCGGCCACCATGGCCACGGTCCGGCCCAGCGCCTCGATCACTTCCGCCTGGCTGGATATGGAGGTATTGTCCTGGCGTTCCAGAAGATACCGCAGTTTGAAGTCGAGCAGTGTCTCGGCCCGGCTCAATGCCTCGACGATATAGTCGGCTCCCTTCTCCCGGATGGCCTGATCCGGATCCATGCCCGCGGGCAGGGATAGAACCCGGACCGACAGCCCGGCGCCCAGCAGCATATCGGCCCCCCGCTCGGCCGCCGCCACCCCGGCGGAATCGGCATCATACAGCAGAATGGCCTCTTTGGCATAGCGCGACAGCAGGCGCGCCTGAGGATGGGTCAGAGCCGTCCCCAGAGAGGCGACCACATTGTCCACGCCGGCCTGCACCAGACTGAGCAGATCGGTATATCCCTCGACGATGACGGCCCGGCCGGCCTGCCGAATCGCCTGAGAGGCCTGGTGCAGACCATAGAGAACCCTGCCCTTCTGATAGATCGGCGTCTCCGGGCTGTTGATGTATTTGACCTCATCGGTCTCCTCCAGCACCCGGCCGCCGAAGCCGATGAACTTCCCGCTGACATTGGTGATGGGAAAGATCAACCGGTCGCGGAAACGGTCGTAATATCCCTCGGCGAAGTCCCTTTTGAGCACCAGTCCGGCCCGGTAGAGGGTCTCCGGGTCGATACCCCGGCGCCGGGCCCGGTTGATCAGGCCATCCCACCCCGGGGGCGCATACCCCAGCCGGAAACGCTCCACGATGGGGGCGGTGAATCCCCGCCGGTCGAGATAGCGGCGGGCCTTCTCGGCGTCCGCACTCTCCTGAAGCTGCTGATAATAGTGGGCCGCGGCGAGGTGATTGGCCTTATACAGGGCTTCATACTGCGAGCTGTCACCATCGGTCGATCGGGCCGGAAGAGTGATGTGGGCCCGATCGGCCAGGAATCGGACCGCATCCAGGAAGCTCATCTTCTGATATTCCATCAGGAACTTGAAGATGTTGCCGCCCATACCGCAACCGAAACAATGAAAGATCTGCCGCTGAGGGCTGACCGAAAAAGAGGGCTTCTTCTCCTCATGAAAGGGACACAGACCGGCGTAGTTCTTACCCTGTTTTTTCAGAGGCACATACTCCGAGATCAGCTCGACGATATCGTTGTGCTCCCTGATCTCCTCGATGAGCTCGTCGGACAAGCGGGCCATCTTCACCGGCTCCTATTCCAGCTCCACCACGGTGACCCCATCCCCACCCTCGTTCCAGGCACCCAGCCGATACCCCTTGACACCCGGAAAATCCTTCAAAAATTCGCCCACCCGCTGGCGCAGGGCTCCGGTGCCCTTGCCGTGAATGATCCACAGGGTGGACAGACCGGAGAGCAGTGCTCGATCCATGAACTTCTCCAGCTGGGCCACGGCCTCCTCGGAGGTCAGCCCCCGCAGATCCACCTCGCCGCCGGCTTCCTCGGCCCCGGTCCGGCCGACATCGACGCCGCCGCCCGGCCTCTTTGGCTTCGAGGCGGGGGCTGAGGGCGGATCCAGATCGGAGCCGTCCAACTCCATGATCAGGTTGCCCACCTGCACCTTGTACCGGGCCCCGCGGCCCACGTCGGCGACCACCTCCCCGTCCGCCTGCAGACTCTTGATCCACACCGCATCGCCGCGGCTGAACCGATCGGCCGGCTCGTCCGGCCGGTCGGCCAGCTCCCGCTGGCGGGCCTTCAGTTGAGAGCTCCTCTCATCCAGCCGGCGGTGGGCCTGCTTGATGCTCTCCCGGCTGGCCTGTCCCTCCCGGATCTGGGCGACCACCCGCTCGACCAGCGCGTTGGCCTCGGCCAGAACCAGCTCCGAATCCCGGACGGCCCGTTCCCGGATGCGCTGCTCCTCCTGGTGGACGTCTGCGAGCTTGCGCTCGTACTCCTCCACCATGCCCTTGAGCCGCTGCTCATCGGCCTCCAGGTCGGCCTTCTGGCGGTCATACCAGACCACCCGGCGCTGCAGCTCCTCGATCAGCTCACTGGTCTTGCGGCCCTCCGGGCCGATAAGCCGGGAGGCCCGATCGATCACCGGGTCGGGCATGCCCAGGCGGTCGGCGATCTCCAGGGCGAAGCTGGAGCCGGGAAGCCCCATGTGAAAGCGATAGGTGGGACGCAGAGTGTTTCGGTCGAATTCCAAAGAGGCGTTCTCCATGCCGGGCTGATCGTGGGCATAGACCTTCAGAGAGCCGAAGTGGGTGGTGGCCACGGTGTGGGCCTGACGGCGGGTGAGATCGTCCAGAATGGCCATAGCCAGGGCGGCCCCTTCCTCAGGGTCGGTCCCGGCGCCGATCTCGTCCAGCAGCACCAGGGTGCCGGAGCCGGCGCCCTTGAGGATCTTAACGATCTGCCGCAGATGCGAGGAGAACGTGCTCAGTGACTGTTCCAGGGATTGTTCGTCCCCGATGTCGGCGAAGATATCCCGGTACACGGGCAGCTCGCTGTCGGGATGGGCCGGGATCGGCAGACCGGCCTGGAACATCAGGCAGAGAAGCCCCAGGGTCTTTAAAGCCACCGTCTTGCCGCCGGTGTTCGGACCGGTGATGAGCACCGAACGGACCTCATCCCCCAGCTCCAGGTCCATGGGCACCACCTCTGCCTTGTCCCCGGCCAGCAGGATCAACAGAGGATGGGAGGCCGTCTTCAGCCGCAACACGCCATCCCGGCTGATTCTGGGAACGTCGGCGGAGAGCTCCATGGCCAGCCGGGCTTTGGCCTGGACGAGATCCAGGCGGCCCAGCACGCTCAGGTTGGTCTCGATCGTTCCGGAGACCTCGGCCACCGCCCCGGTCAGCTCCCTGAGGATCCGGACGATCTCCCGTCTCTCCTCCACCTCGGTCTCACGCAGCGTGTTACCCAGTTCGATGACCGCGGCCGGTTCGATGAATAGAGTGGTGCCGCTGGCGGAGCGGTCGTGAACCACCCCGGGGACGCGGCTGCGCCGCCGGCTGGGCACCGGGATCACGTACCGGCCGTCCCGCAGGGTGATGACCTCCTCGGACTGGCTTTGCGCCGCGGACTGAGACGACAAAAGGGATCGCAATGTGGTCAGGATGCGATCCCTCAGGGTGACCTGTTCCTGCCTCAGCCGGCGCAATGCTTTGCTGGCATCGTCCCGGATCCGGGCTGTTTCATCGATGGCCCGGTCGATCTGCTGGCGCAACTTCCCCAGGGGCTCGATCTTCCGGATGGAGGCCTCCAGGCGGGGAAGATCGCCGGAGCGCTCCTTGATGAAATCGGACAGGTTCCTGCACAGCCGGAGGATATGGCTCAACTGCAGGAGCTCCTCCGGTTCCAGGACGGAACCCTCCCCGGTGCATCTGGCCAGCCCCGGACGGATATCCTGGAACCGTTCCAGGGGCAGATCACCGCCGGCCTGGAAAAGTCCGACCGACTCGGAGACCTCTTCCAGTGACAGGGCGATCCGCTCCCCGTCGGCCATCGGCAGGATGGTCAGGGCGTTCTCGTGCCCCAAAGGAGAGAGTGCTTTCTGGCTCACCAGCTGTCGGATTTTGTGGAACTCTAAGACCTGGAGGGTATGCTGATCCATTCGCTCTGAGGTGGCACTCCAAAAGCTGGGGGGATATGAAAACCTTTGCCGTTCGAAGAACTCATCGGGTCTCTGGATCGGCCGTGGTCCCCGGTGAGGTGGCCGCTTCCTCTTTCTTCCCGGCGCCGTCTTCGGATCTGGTCTCCTGAAGCCGCTCGATCATCTGAGTGCTTCGCTTGCGAACCTCTTCCTGCCCCTGAGAGAGACCTTTCTCAAGCGAATCACCGACCACATCGCCTAACGACCTCATCTGGGGAACGCCTTCTTTGACAAAACGATACAGCGCAGGGGCGACGGTCCGCAGGGGGGTCGCCGACCAGGAATCGTTCATCTCCCGGACCATGGCGTCCGGAAGGGTGAACAGGCCCAGAAAGATGAGCACCAGACTGATGATCAGAGCGCCCTTGAGGATGCCGATGAAACTGCCGCCCAGCCGATCGAGAGCGTCCAGGGGGGTGGCTCTGACCACTTTGAAAAGAAAATTTCCCAGCGCCCGGATGAGGATAAAAGCGAGGATAAAGATGAGGAGAAAAGCGACCAGGGTGGCCAATGAAGGAGGGAATTTCAACCGGTCTACCAGGATCTGGGACCAGATGGGCGTACCGGAGATGCCCAGGAGAAAGGCGATGATGATACCGATCAGTCCGGTGACCTCACGAATAAAACCCTTCCGTGCGCCGGCAATAAAAAAAAAGAGCAGGATGAGAGCGACCACGATATCGACCCAATTCATGAGTCCCCTTCCATCCTCTCGGTTCGATATCCTCTGTCATGGTCCATCATCTGCCAGAGTCTCTATCCAAAACCATCAAAGCTGCTGTAACTTCTCTCGGACCAGAGCGTTGACCTGTCCACCCTGGGCTCGGCCGCGGATCTGGGGCATGATGGACTTCATCACCTTCCCCAGATCGCCGGGGCCCTGTGCTTCCAGTTCCTGCAGTGTTTGGTCGATAAGGGCAGAAAGCTCCTGTTCGGAGATCGGCTCAGGGAGATAGCTCCTGACGACCTCCAACTCGTACTGCTCCTTTTCCACCAGATCCATCCGCTGGCCCTGGGTGAATGTGTCGATAGACTCCTGCCGCATCTTGGCGGCCGTGGAGAGCACCGCCAGTTCTTCTTCCCCGTTCAATTCCCTGCCCTGCCGAATGGCCGCATCCTTGAGCTGGGCCCTCAACAGGCGAATGACGCTCAACCGCTCCTTCTCTCCGGCGCGGAGAGCGTCCTTCATATCCCGGGTCAGTTTCTCCAACAACGATGGATCAGGCATATTTCAAAGCATTCTTTCTGGCTTTTCTTCTGGCAGCAGCAATCTTTTTCTTTCTGCGCTCGCTGGGCTTCTCAAAATGCTGATGCTTTTTGATTTCGGATAAAATACCCGCTTTCTCGCAAGCCTTGTGAAACCTCCTCAGCGCTTTGTCAAACGGTTCCTTTTCCCGTACCCTGATGCCCGCCATGCAATTCTTAACCCCCTTTCACACAATGGAAGTAACTTCATGACACCATTCCGCTGTGAACATCCGTAAACATTTAATAATAACAATATGATCTGCCAATGTCAAGGGTTTTCCATGCCGGCCTGCCGCCGGTGGATCCCTCTCTCATCCATCTCGCCCAGCCGGAACATGACCAGCCCGAGAAAGACGATGGCTGCCGTCTCAGCCCGCAATCTTCTGGGTCCCAGCGTGACCGGCCGAATCCCGGATGATCTGGCCCGATCGATCTCGTCACCGGAGAAGCCCCCCTCGGGCCCCACCAGGATCAACAGTCGGCGCCGCGAACCGGTCTCATCCAGGACCCGCCCCAGCGGCAGGGCGTCCTCCGAGAGCGCCGCCATCAGGGCCAGATCGAATCCGGAGACCTGCTCCAGCATCTCGTCGAAGTCCATCGGGGGACGGATCTGGGGCAGACGCGTGCGCAGTGATTGTTTCATCGCCCCGATGGCGATCCTCTGCCAGCGTCCTAATTTTCTGCCGGCCGAGCTTTTATCGGCGGAGATCACGGTGTGCTCGGTCATCAGCGGCCAGATGGCGGAGACGCCCAGCTCGGTGCTTTTCTTGATGATCTGCCCCAGTTTATCACCCTTGGGCAGGCCCTGGGCCAGGGTCACCTCGGCGATCGGTTCCCGGCAGCGGCGGCGGCGCTGGATGATCCGTCCCTCTGCGCTGGTGGCCCCGATCCGCTCCAGCACGATGGTGTATTCGTTGCCCTGACCGTCGACCGCCGCGATCATGTCGCCGGACGATTTTCGCAGCACCGAGACGATGTGCCGGGTTTCGTCGGCCCGGAACCGGGCTTGGTCGCCCTGGACATCCTCGGGATGGACATAAAAATTGGTGATCACATCAGCTCCCCGTCTCCGGGATGCGTACCACGGTGGAGATCCACTCGCCGCGGCGCTCGAGACGCAGAGGGTCCAGCCCCATGTCAGTCAGCCGGCGGCGCAGAGCGGTCTCCTCGCCGGAGAGGAAACCGGCCAGGATGAGATGGCCTCCCCCGCTGACCTTCGATACCAGCCGTTCCAGAAACGGCAGCAGCGTGGGGCCGTCGATATTGGCCACGACCAGGTCACAGGACCGCTCCGTAAGGCTTTCGATCCCGCGGTTGGTGATCTCCACCCGGTCGTCCACGTCGTTGATGCGGATATTTTCCCGGGCCGTGGCCACGGCCTGGGCGTCGTTGTCCACTCCCAGCACCCGCCCGGCCCCGAGTTTGGCCGCGGCGATGCTGAGGATCCCGGAGCCGGTGCCCATATCCAGGACGCGGTCGCCCTGACGGACCAGGTCCTCCAGGGCGCACAGACAGAATTGGGTGGTGACGTGATGCCCGGTGCCGAAGGCCATCTGGGGATCGATCACGATGGTGATCCGCCGGTCCTCATCGGGGGCCGTCAGCCAGCTGGGCCTGATCAGCAGCCGCCGTCCGGCCCGAACCGGCCGCAGGCGCTCACGCCAGAGCGCCAGCCAGTCGGTGGGCCGGAGATACTCGACCGCGATGTCGCCGGGGCCGACCGGGAGGGCCTGCTGCCGGAGCCGCTGGAGAAATCCTTCGGCCCGATCCCGGAGGTGCTCAACTCGTCCCGGAAGATAGCCAGTCAGCCGGGTCTGGCCCTCCTCCTCCTCGATCTGCAACCCGGGACTGCCCAGCTGGAGAAGAAAATCGGCCGCGACCTCGGCCGTCTCATCGGCCACGGTCACCTGCAATCGGGTCCAGGCCACCGGTTCCATGATCACATCCCGAGTGCGTCCTTGACCTTGCCCCAGAAGCTCCGACCCGGCCTTGGGGGGCGAATAGCCTCCACCCCGGCCAGCTGCTTAAACAGGGCTCGGGCCTCCTTGTTCAATTTGTTGGGCGTCCACACCACGATGACCACCAGCTGGTCTCCGCTTCCGTAGCTGCGCAGATGAGGAATACCCTTTCCTTTCAGCCGGAAGACCTTTCCGGACTGGGTTCCGGCGGGGATCTTCAGCTGTGTGGAGCCGTTCAGGGTGGGCACCTCGATCTCATCTCCCAGGGCCGCTTGGCTGAAACTGATCGGGATCTCGCAGAGGATATCATCTTCCCGGCGCTGGAAGTACTCATCCTGCTTTTCCTCGATGAAGACGATGACATCTCCGGCCGGCCCCCTGCGGGGCCCCACATTCCCCTTCTCCCGGATAGGAATGTAGTTGCCGTCGCGAACCCCCGGGGGGATCTTCACCGAGATGGTGGTGGATCCCCTGGTCCGGCCCTCCCCGTTGCACTCCGGGCAGGGCCTGGTGATGACCTGTCCCCGTCCGCCGCAGACCTGGCAGGTGGTCACGTTGACGAATTGGCCGAACAGGGAGCGCCGGACCTGACGGACCTGGCCCGCCCCGCCGCAGCTGGCGCACGTTTTCAGCGCCTCGGCATCGGCGGCCCCGGAGCCCTGGCAGGCCCCGCAGGTCTCCATCCGGCTCACCCGGATCTTTTTCTCCACCCCCGCGGCCATCTCGGCCAGGGAGAGTTTCAGCGTCACCTTGAGATCGGAACCCCGTTGAACCGCGTCCCGGTGCCGGCCGCGCCGGGATTGTCCGAACAGGTCCCCGAAAATGCCACCCCCGAAAAAGCTCCCCAGGATGTCCTCGAAATCCTGGAAATGGCTGAAATCGGACCATTGAAAACCGCCGCCGCTGAAGGATCCCCGCAGGCCCTCGTGCCCGAACCGATCATAGGTGGCCCGTTTCTCCGGGTCGCTGAGCACCTCGTAAGCCTCGGCGGCCCGCTTGAACCTCTCCTCTGCATCCGCGTCCCCGGGATTTCTGTCGGGATGACACTGGAGGGCCAGCTTCCGGTAGGCCCGTTTGATCTCCTCGGGTGAGGCGTCCCGCCCAATGCCCAGCGTCTGATAATAATCCTGTTTGGCCATCTTGATCGACCCGGTTTCCGGTCTTAAAAAGTCGGGCTGAGAGAATACTTGCCATCCCTATCTCCCAGCCCGGGTGAATTCCCTCGTTCGATCTGCGGTTCTATTCCTCAGTCTGATCCTTTTTCCTGCGACCCTGTGTGCCTTTCTTCTTCTTCTCGGCCCCTTCTTTTTCCTGATCGACCACCTCGTAATCGGCCTCCACGGCTTCCCCGGTCGCCTGGTCGGCCTTCTCGTCACCGCCTTCCGCCTGAGCGCCCTCATCGGCCGGCGGTCCTTCAGAGCCTTCCTGCCGGGCCCCCTGTCCGGCGGCGGCCTGGCGGTACATCTCCTCGGCCACCTTATTCGAGGCCCTGGTGAGCGCATCCACGGCCGCGTCGATGGCCCCGATATCTTCCCCGGTGAGTGCCTGACGCAGTGTCTCGATGGCTTCCCGGACGGCTTTCTTCTCATCATCGGCGATGGCCTGGTCGTGCTCCCGGAGCGTTTTCTCGGCCGAGTAGATGGCCTGGTCGGCCTTATTCCGGGCCTCGATGAGTGACCGCTTGCGGCGGTCCTCCTCGGCATGGCTCTCGGCGTCGCCGACCATGTGCTCGATCTCCTCCGGGGACAGTCCGCTGCTGGAGGTGATCTTGATCTTCTGCTCCTTGCCGGTGGTCATGTCCTTGGCCGAGACATGGACGATGCCATTGGCGTCGATATCGAAGGCCACCTCGATCTGAGGGATCCCCCGCGGAGCCGGTGGGATACCGACCAGATCGAACCGGCCCAGAGTGCGGTTGTCGATGGCCATCTCCCGCTCGCCCTGAAGCACGTGAATGGTAACCGCGGGCTGATGATCGGAGGCGGTGGAGAAGATCTGACTCTTCTTGGTCGGGATGGTGGTGTTGCGCTCGATCAGCCGGGTCATCACTCCGCCCAGGGTCTCGATGCCCAGCGACAGAGGCGTCACATCCAGCAGCAGGACATCCTTAATATCGCCGGCCAGCACACCGGCCTGGATGGCCGCGCCGATGGCCACCACCTCGTCGGGATTGACGCCCTTGTGGGGCTCCCGGCCGAAGAGAGAGGTAACCAGCTCCTGGACCTTGGGCATCCGCGTCTGGCCGCCCACCAGAATCACCTCGTCGATGTCCCCGGCGGTCAATTTGGCGTCCTGGAGGGCCTTCTGGCAGGGCTTCCGGGTGCGCTCCACCAGGTCGTCGACCAGCTGCTCCAGCCTGGACCGGCTCAGGGAGATATCCAGATGCCGGGGACCGCTCTGGTCGGCAGTGACAAAAGGCAGGTTGATACTGGTCTCCATGGTGGTGGATAGCTCGCACTTGGCTTTCTCGGCCGCCTCCTTGAGCCGCTGCAGGGCTATCTTATCTTCACGCAGATCGATACCATGCTCTTTCTTGAACTCATCGGCCAGCCAATCGATCACCCGCTGATCGAAATTGTCGCCGCCCAGGTGGGTGTCGCCGTTGGTCGCCTTGACCTCGAAGACCCCGTCGCCCAGCTCCAGAATGGAGATATCGAAGGTGCCTCCACCCAGATCAAAGACCGCGATCTTCTCATCCTT